>Ga0299907_10001528_pt1 | contig 13329 bp, 12 predicted proteins | sample RVTome_16_FD_198680 | JGI IMG/M metagenome (GOLD analysis project Ga0299907, IMG submission 198680) | Soil microbial communities from uranium-contaminated site in the Upper Colorado River Basin, Wyoming, United States - RVT152D67 (version 2) ... | reverse complement strand
CCTACCCGGAGCGCGGAGTAAGGGGGACGATCTGCGTACGTCAGGGGTAAGGAAGGCCATTATCGCGGCCCTTGCCGTGGTCGCCGTCGCTTCCGCCGCTGTGGCGATCACACAGACCAACCGAGCGGACTCTGCCGGGCGCTCGAATCGGGCCCTCGAGAGCCGTCTGGATCGAGCCGAAAAACGCCTCGCAGAGCTGGAAGAAGAGCGCAGCCAAGAGGGCGACGACCCCCTCGGGGATCTCCTGGGCGGCGGCGACGGAGGACTGGCGGAGCTGCTCGGCGGCGACATCTCGGACCTGCTCGGTGGGGACTCGGCCGGGCTGATCGAGTGCCTGGCGGGCGGGGGCGGGACCGATGCCCTCGACGGTCTTCTCGGCGACATCGCAGGGGGCGGATCGGGGAATGCCGAGGATCTCCTGGGCGACCTCTTCGGCGGACTCGGCGGTGACTCGTCGGGCGGCCCGGCGCGGTCCCAGATCCCCAAGATCTCATCCGCCGTGGAAGACGTCCGCAAGCTCAAGTTCCGCGACAAGGTGGATGTCACGTTCATGCCGCCCCAGCGACTCGCACGGCGCGCCGCTCGCCTGTTCCTCGAGGACTACCCCTCCTCGGTGGCGCGCACCGAGCAGAAGCTGCTGAGTGCTCTAGGCGCGATCCCTAGAAACATGAATCTGCGGGCAACGACGAAACGGCTCCTGAAAAGTCAGGTCGCGGGCTTCTACGTCCCCAGCGACAAGACACTCTTCGTCCCCGGCAACCGGAAGCAGGATCTTTCGGCGATAGAGAAGACCGTCATCGCGCATGAACTCCAGCATGCGCTGGCGGACCAGAGGCTCGATCTCCCGAACCCGGACGAGACCGATCCGTCGAGGATGGACGAGAGCATCGCCGCACTGTCGCTGGTCGAAGGGGACGCCACACTGACGATGCAGCGCTACTCGCTGGCGGCGATCCCGATGTTCGAACAGCTAACGATCCTCAGCGATCCCGCCTACGCCGCGTCGCAGCAGGCGCTCGAGGGGATCCCGACGTACCTGGTCGAGCAGCTCCAGTTCCCGTACATCGATGGATTGAACTTCGCCTGTGACCTCCACAAGAAAGGAGGATGGAGAGCCGTAAACAAGGCCTACGACGATCCCCCCTCGACTACGGCGCAGGTCTTGTTCCCCGCTCGCTACAGGCGCGGCGAGGATGGCGCCCCGGTGCGGCCGCCGCGCGGGCCCGGAGCGGGATGGAAGGAGTCGTTCGATTCCAGTTTCGGCGCCGCCAATCTGATGTGGCTGTTCAAGGCGCCGGGCGGGAACGAGGACGCCGCTTTGAGTGATCCACTGGATCGAGTGAGCGCATGGGGCGGAGGACGCGTCTCGACGTGGTCCCGCAGCGACGATGTCGCCGTCGCCGTGACGCTCGTCCAGCGCGCGGGCGAGACCGGTCTCTGCGAGTCCGTCGCCGAGTGGTACGAGGCAGCGTTCGACGACGACGGCGACGCGGCGACGCGCGGGAGCGAAGTTATGGCGCTGGAAGGATCACAGGACGCGGTATTGATCTGCTCCGAGGACAAGGTGCGCTTGGGAATCGCACCGGACCTGGCGACGGCGCGTGCGGTAAGCCGTTAACAGGCCGGCTAGGAAACCGGCGCTTCGGGGACCTCTTGCGGATCGACCTTCTCGTCGGGATCGGTCGTGACGGCCTTCATCGCCTCGATTGCTACTTCGATCTGATCGAGCGAAGGGGGTTTCGTCGTTATCCTCTGCAGCGCCAGTCCGGGAAGCATCAGGACGCGGAAGACGATCGAATCCTCTTTCCGCGAGGCGAACTTGATGGCCTCGTACGAGACTCCCGCCAGGACCGGAATCGCCAGGAGCCTCACGACGATCCGCAGCGGCAACCCGTGAACCAGCAGGTCTAGAACGAAGTGGGCGATGATCGTCAGGAACAGAACGATGAAGAGGAAGTTCGTTCCGCAGCGGACGTGCAACGTTGAGTACTTGTTGTCGATGAGTTGCGGTACGAGGGCGTCGCCGTTCTCGTAAGCATAGATCGTCTTGTGCTCGGCGCCGTGATACTGAAAGACGCGCCGGATGTCTTTGAACTGGCCGATGAGAAGCAGATACCCGACGAACAGCGAAAGCCGGATTGCTCCCTCCACCAGGTTGAAGGACAGAGCCCCGTTGTCGGGAAGACCGAAGAGGTTGCCGACCAGCTTTGTGCCGAACACCGGCAGTGCGATGAAGACTGCCGAGAACAGCACCATCGAGATCCCGAGCGTCCAGCCGAGCTGCGCGTCCGACGGCTGCTCCTCCTCCTCATCGAGGGCGTGAGTCGCCGAGATCATGAGTGCCTTGATCCCTATAGCGAGCGACTCACCGAGAACGAGACAGCCGCGCAACAGCGGCCATTTGAGCATCGGGTAACGCTCGGCCGCCCTCGGAAGGTCGAACCTCTCGACTGCGATGGTCTCGTCCGGCTTACGGCAAGCGACCGACCACGCATTCGGGCCGCGCATCATGACGCCTTCGAGGACCGCCTGGCCCCCTATCGAGGGGCGCTTGTGCTCGTGTGCCACCTGCCGTTAAATACCTGGCCGCCGGACTGGGACTACGGCTGCTCTTCGCCGGCCGCGACTTCCGCGGGCGGGGGCGCCTGCTGAGGCTGCTGAGCACGCTTTGCGTACTTCCGTTGAAACCTCTCGACCCGGCCGCCCGTGTCCACGAGCTTCTGCTTGCCCGTGTAGAAGGGGTGGCACTGGTTACAGAGCTCCACGTGCAGCTCCTTCTTGACCGAGCGGGTCGTGAAGGTGTTCCCGCACGAGCAGGTCACCAACGTCTCGACGTAGTCGGGGTGAATACCCTGCTTCATTCCGAATCGTCCTTTCGATCTGTCGTTTGTTGTTCTCTCGCCCGGCGAGCCTTCTCGTAAGCAACCGAGGCCCTCGCCATGATCTTGAAAGTGAGCAGGAGGCCGCCGATGAGGGCGAAGATCGTAATCCACTGCGGCAACCCCAGCCCGAAAAGCACGGACCTATTCTCCCTTGACCGGAGCCTTAGAAATCTCACGCAGGAACTCGGAATTGCCGCGAGTCTGCTTCATCTTGTCGACCAGCAGTTCCAGGGCCCCGCCATCGGCGAGCGCATGGAGCACTCGGCGCAACCGCCATACGAGCTGGAGCTCCTCCGGTTTGAGCAGGAGTTCCTCTTTCCGTGTGCCGGAAGCCTGGATATCGATGGCCGGGAAAATCCGCTTCTCGGAGAGCTTGCGGTCGAGCTTGAGCTCCCAGTTACCCGTGCCTTTGAACTCCTCGAAGATCACCTCATCCATTCGCGAGCCGGTTTCGACAAGCGCGGTCGCAATGATCGTCAACGATCCGCCGAACTCGATATTCCGGGCTGCGCCGAAGAACCGCTTCGGCGGGTATAGGGCAGTCGAATCGACACCACCGGACAGGATCCTTCCGGATGCCGGCGTTGCCAGGTTGTACGCCCTCGAGAGGCGGGTGATTCCGTCGAGGAGGATCACGACGTCCTGGCCGCCCTCGACGAGCCTCTTGGCACGCTCGAGCGTCAGCTCCGTGACCTGAATATGGTCGTCGGAGGGCCGATCGAACGTCGAGTACACGACTTCCCCGTCGACCGAGCGCTGCATGTCGGTGACCTCTTCCGGGCGCTCGTCCACGAGCAACACGATGAGAAAGGTCTCGGGGTTGTTGGTGCGGATCGCGTTGGCGATCTCTTTCATGACGGTGGTCTTACCGGCCTTTGGAGGACTCACGATCATCCCGCGCTGCCCCTTTCCGATGGGGGCGATCAGATCGATGATCCGCGGAGTGATCGCGCGGGGGTCGTCGTCGTGCTCGAGCACCATGCGGTCCTGTGGATACAGGGGAGTCAGATCACCGAAGCGCGGGCGTCCCTCGATCGACTCGGGCTCGCCCCCGTTGATCGAACGGATCTTGAGGAGGGCCTGGTACTTCTCCGAATCCTTGGGCGACCTGACGGAGCCGGTTATCTCGTCGCCCTTCCGGAGACGGAATCGACGTACCTGCGAAACCGAGACGTAGACATCCTTGTCCCCCGGCAGGTATCCGGTCGTGCGAAGGAAGCCGTATCCCTCCGGCAGAAGATCGAGGATTCCAGTCCGGACCTCTGCATTCGGATCGTCTTCGACCTCGGTGTCGTCCCAGCGCTCTTCGCGCACGTAGTGGGGAACCCCGCCTCCTCCACCGCGCCCGCGCCGGCGCCGGCGGCCGCGGCCGCCCTCGCCGCGCGGTTCCGCCTTCTCGCGCGGCCTGTTCCTGCCCTGGTTGTTCTGGGGCCGCCGATTGCGTCCGCGCTCTTCGTTTCCCCGGCGATCGTCGACTGCACCTTCGTCGCGCACCGACGACTGGTTTTGGGGTTGGCCCACGTCGGACCCTCCGGAATCCTGCGTCGCTTCCAGTGGTGGAGCCACTTCGCGCACAACCTCCGAACGGTCTCTACCATCGGATGACTTCTGCTCGGCGCGACTCTTCTCTGGGGTTGAGTTCTCGGCCCGCTTCGGCGCCGCGCTCGCGGCGCGCACATCGCTGCCGCGGTGGTGGTTGGAGCCACCGTTCTTGTTTCCCGCGATCAGGTCGATGATCTCTGCCTTACGAAGACCAGTGACCTTGAGATCAAGCGACTTAGCTATGGCCCTGAGCTCAGCGACCGCTTTCGATTCCAAAACCGAGCGATCCAACGTCTCAGACACTCCTTACGCCTCCTGCATCGAGGAAGGCAGCTCGCCCAGATAGGGCTTCGCTCCCTCCCAGTCGTTTATGAATCTTTTGAAACCGGAATCGGTCAGCGGGTGCTTCACGAGCCCCTCGAAAATCTTGAAGGGCATCGTTGAAATATCAGCGCCCATTCGAGCCGCCTCCACGACATGTATCGGGTGGCGAAGGCTCGCCGCCAGGACCTGGGTGTCGTAGCCCTGGATGGCGTAGATCTCGCAGATGTCGGAAAGCAACCGCAATCCATCCGTCCCGACGTCGTCAAGCCTACCCAAAAACGGCGACACGATGTAAGCACCCGCCTCGGCGGCCAGGATGGCCTGTGCCGGCGAGAAGCACAGCGTCACGTTGACTTTGATTCCTTCATCCGAGAGCGCGCGCACGGCAGCAAGACCATTCGGCGTTAGTGCGATCTTCACGACCGCGTTTTCCGCGATCTGAGAGATCTCGTGACCCTGCCGGATGAGCGTGTCCGTATCGTCCGAAGCCGTCTCGATAGAGACGTCGCCGTCAACTAGCGAGCAGATCTCCTTGACGAGGGGAAGGAAGCCCTGCTCTTCCTTCGCTATCAGAGTTGGGTTCGTTGTGATCCCCCGGAGGACACCCCATCTGTTCCCCTCACGGATCTCGTCGAGGTTGGCGGTGTCAAGGAAGAGTTTCACTGGTAACTCCTTTCTCACGCGCCATTGCTTCAACTGCGCGCTCGAGTAATTTGTCGTCGCTCCCGGCGACCTTCACGCCGCGTTCTGCCGCCTCGAGGGCTTTCGTTATGACGTGGTCGATGATCTCCGAGAGTGTTGTATCAAGGTCGTAGTGAGAGATGATCGGGACTCCGCGCATCAGCCCCGAAGAGACCATGTACTTCTGGAGTCGTCTGATCTTCTTGAACGAGCTTATGTAGCGATCGCTCGCGCGGCCGCGAGTCGCCTGTCCTCGTAGATAGAAGTGGCTTCGATGGAGCTCCTCATCGTCAATAACGACGAGCAAGGAGACAATCACTGCCTGGTCGTGCTCGATGCTTTGAAGAAATCCGGGCACGAGGTGCGCACCCTCGATTATTAGATCCGTTCCTTCCTCGATCGACCGCTCGATCAGCGCCTGTGCTCCGACGGCAACGGCGGCCGCCTGCTCCCGGAAACCGATAATCAGCTTGTCGCCCGAGTGCGGGATCGGCTGCCGCACTGCCTTGTCTGCATTGAAAGAAGACTCGTAGAGGGTTGGGAACATGCCGGATGTAAAGGCACTGCGCAACACCTCTCGCACCGCGTCGGTAGACACAACCCTCGTAATCCCCAGTCGCGTTGCAAGCTGCGTTGCTATGGTCGACTTGCCTACACCGGTAGCACCCCCGATCAAGATGATCAGAGGGATATCGAGCTCCGCGACCGATTGCCACTTGACGAACGCCTGCGCCTGCTTGTCGCCGACCTCCCGGCGCAGCACCTCCAAGGTGAGATCGCGCAGCTGATCGGCGGTTACCGACTGGGTTCCCAGACCGACCAGCTCCTGCTCAACCTTGTTGGCAACAGAATAGGCACGCCCCGGTGAAAGCCCTATGACCATCAACTGAGAGGCGGTCAGACCCTTCGAGTAGGGAAGCCCGTACTCCCGCTCCGAGATAAAAATGTGTTTACGCCTTCGCTCAGTCATCTACCGTGACGCTCCCCAGCCAGCCGACCGGCCCATTCGAAGACCGCGTCGGGGTTGTCACCATCGATACCCACCGGGATGTTGTCCATGTAGACGACGTCGATATCGTTGCCCAGAGCCCATCTCGTCGCGGTGTCGATGCCCGCTGCCTTTATCTCGCACAGAAGAACGTCAACGTTGCCCGGCTTGATTCCGTCCAACTCCTCCTCGAGCCTCGTCCTGTCGGACAAGGCGTGGCTGATCCCGATCACCTCGCACCCATGCTCCGATTCGAGATGTCGAGTGATCGACTGTTGCGCTGCCTCGACTGCGGTCGTTGCAACGAAGACCCTCGCCCCTTCGACCGAACGCGTTGGATTGGGACGAAAGACGGTGCGAACTATTCGGATCTCCCCGTCCGGGTCCCGACGACTCTCGGCCCTTCTCCATGCTCGTTTAACAAGGGAAGTAATCGCCGAGATCTGGGAGGATGAACCGAATGGGCTCTCGCACATAGTAACCAGTACGAAGTCGGCAAGCAACATCCGGTAAGGACCCATGTATCCCTTCAAGTACTCCTCGGGAATCGACGCCGGCATCACCAGGCCCGTCACATCCGCGTGGACCGGAGGGATCGCACTACCCGAACCCTCCAGGATCAGCAGATCACCCGGAAGTTCGTTGGCGACCTCCACTCCGGCCGCAACGTTCGAAATCGACACGCCGCCAGAGAGGCCTCCGCCACAACGCCGGCAGCCGACCGTCGGAACGCGCGCCAGCATTGCGTCCTCCACGTAGTCCGAAGCCGCGTGACTCCCCGCGTCGGCAAGTGCCAGCAAGTCCGTGGGCTCGAGGGCAACCTCATCCCCCCTCAGGACCTCGGGCTCTGCGGGGCCTCCCCGGCCCATCGCAAGGACCACGGGACTGTGTCCCTGCGAGTTTAGGTACCGGGCCGCGTAACCGGACACAGCCGTCTTTCCCGTGCGCTTCCCCGTTCCGATGATGGCCAGCGTCGGCATCGTCGCGAGGCGGGGGCGCGGCGGCGGCGAAAACCTGAAATCGGGTCCTTCGTACGGAATCCCACGGTGAAGGGCCACCGCAACGAGCTCGTGCCGGCGGCGATAGTCCAGCACCGGTTCATCGGACAGGTCAAGCACCGCATCGGGCGACAGGTCCGAGATCGCCGAGTCGAGAGCGTCCCTCGGGTCGTCACCGGACCTCACGGCAACGTCGCCGTACGCAGCGACCCCTCCACGGGGCAGCTTCTCCACGCCGCCGACGAGTACCGCCGCCGCGACCTCATGCCCACCCGAGGCCAGTCCGCTCAGCGCCGACTCGACGACCGGCGGGTAGTGCTCACCGTCAACGACGACCACGTAGCGGATGTTTGCCCTCCGGGGCAGACGCGGGAAGCGGGGCGGGCGGTTAGAAGGTCCTGCCGGGGGAACTCTACGAGGTGACGCAAGCTTGTCGCCCAATCGGGCGATCAAAAGCGTAAACAAGGGGGCTCACGATGGTATTCCGCAGGCGTAGGCGAACAGAGGCCGAAACCGACGGCGACGTCCGGGTCATCAATGCGAGGGGAGGCGTCTCTCCTGCAGCGGTACTGACGGGCGTTCTTGTGGCTTTCGGTGCCATCTTTCTTCTGTCTGCCCTGGTAGGAGGGATCCTCGCCGCCACCGGAGTGGAGACCACCCTGGGCGACGAAGCGCAGGAGGCGACGCTCGGGGCCGGAATCGCCCTGGTCGCAGCGATGTTCCTCGCTTACCTATGGGGCGGCTACACCGCGGGGCGGATGGGACGTGGGGCGGGAGCGATCAACGGGATGCTCGTGCCGTTGCTTGCACTGGTCCTGGCGGCAATTGTCCTGGCGGTGGTGACGGCTCTCGGCGCCACCGCGAACCTCAACCTGCCGTTTGGAGACAGCAGGCTGCCGATCGAGGACGGCAATCTCGTCGAGTTCGGCACCGGAGTCGGCATTGCCTCACTCGTCGCGATGGTTGTCGGCGGCATCCTGGGTGGCCTCGCCGGCGCTCGCTGGCACACCCGCCTCGAGCGGCATGCGGTGGACGCCCGTCGCGAGGGCCTAGCGGCCGAGGAGAGGGAGCGCGCCGAGGCCCGCAGAGCCGACGAGGAGCGCCTGGCCGAGTCACGGGCGCGCGCCGAAGAACGCCGTGAGGCGCAGGCGGAGCTTCGGGACCGCTCGATGCCCCCCAGGACGAGGACGGAGCCGGCCCCCGAAGAGGTCGATCTTCGCGAACAGGAAACGGCGCGCCGGAGAGGCGTCTAGCCGTGAAATGGCAGTTAGCTCCAACATACTGGAGCTAGTTGCCATCTCGGCGCCGGCAGTCGATTTCAGGCCGAGGCGCGGGCGCCTTTGGGCTCCCACTCGCTGACGAACACTCGCCAGCCGGCGTGCCGCTCCCGGCACACGCGGCGGACCTGCTCGGCACGCGTCGCTGCCTCGGGCTTGGGGACGACCGTGAGGAGCGACGGCCCTGCACCTGCGAGGGCGACCGCCAAACCCGACGCGCGCAGCTCCTCGTGCACGGCCGCGGTCTCGGGCATCAGCTTCAGCCGGTGCGGTTCGTGGAGGCGGTCGTTCATCGCCTCGGCCAGAACCTCCGAACCGGAGCCCGACGTCATGGCCGCGACGAGCAGCGCCGCCCGAGAAGCGGTGAACTGGGCATCACCAAACGAAACGTCTTCGGGCAAGGCCTTGCGTGCTTCGGATGTCGAGAACCCCTCGGCGGGAACCGCGAGGATCGGGATCAGACGCTCGCTGGGCTCCAAGCGGAACGACCTCAGTTCCGATCCGTCCTGCGAGCGATAACAGACCACCAGTCCCCCCAACAGAGCCGGCATGACATTGTCGGGATGACCCTCTAGCTCGGTTGCAAGTTGGACCATCTCGGTCTGAGGGACCGTGCGGCCCGTGACGGACCTGGCTGCATAGAGACCTCCGACGACTGCTGCCGCGGACGAGCCCAGGCCGGAGCCGAGTGGGATTGGGTTTTTGACGCGCACTGCGTATCCGGGAGGACGGCGCCCCACAAAATCGAAGAACGTGTTCATCGATCTGATGACGAGGTTCGTATCGTCGGCGGGAAGGTGCTCGGCGCCCTCCCCTTCGATCAGGATGTCGACCGAGTCGCGCCGTGGCTCGATGTCGATCTCGAGATGCATCCGTACCGCCACTCCGAGCGCGTCGAAGCCCGGTCCCAGGTTGGCGACCGTCGCTGGAACTCGAACCTTGACCGCGGCTGGCATCCTCTTTTCCTTCCGTTAGACCCACCAAAGAATGACACGCCGAAACCGGAGCTACCAGGAATTATCGGAAGGACGGCTACTCGAGCTCCAGGGCTCGAAGGATGGCGTCGGTGGCGGCCTCGACCCTTTGCGGACGAGGCGCTCCGGCGATCGCCCAGTCGGGATCCTTGAGACCATGTCCGGTGAGGACGCATGTGATGGTCGCGCCCTGCGGAATGAGCTCGGCCGCGTTGAGCTGGCGCAGACCGGCAACACTTGCAGCCGATGCCAGCTCAACGAACACCCCCTCCTGCGCCAAGCTCCGGTACGCCTCGAGGATCTCCTTGTCCCGCACGCTCTGGATCGCACCGTCGGATTGAGCGGCTGCATCGGTGGCTCCGGTCCACGAGGCCGGATTCCCAATCCGGATCGCAGTGGCGATCGTCTTTGGTGCCGCAACCGGCGCGCCGCGCACTATTGGGTTCGCGCCCTCCGCCTGAAAGCCGAACATCCGCGGCAGCGAAGTCGCCCACCCGTTGGCGAGAGCCTCGTTATACCCGCGCCAGTACGACGTGATGTTTCCGGCGTTACCTACCGGCATGAGATGGAGGTCCGGTGCACGCCCAAGAGCCTCGACGATCTCGAACGCGGCAGTCTTCTGGCCTTCTATCCGGTGCGGGTTGACCGAGTTGACCAGCGTGACGGCGTGACGATCCGCCATCTCCTTGGCTCGATCGAGCGCCTCGTCGAAATTGCCTTCGATCTCGACAACGCGTGCTCCGTGGACGAGCGCCTGAGCGAGCTTGCCCAGAGCCACGTTGCCTTCCGGGATCAACACCGCGCAGATCATCCCGGCGCGCGCCGCATACGCCGCAGCCGAAGCGCTTGTGTTGCCCGTGGACGCGCAGATGACCGCTTTGGAGCCTCCCTCAAGAGCCTTGCTTATCGCAACGGTCATCCCCCGATCCTTGAATGAACCGGTTGGATTCAGGCCCTCCCACTTGAGCCACACATCCGCGTCGACCTCCGTTGAGAGCCGGTCCGAATAGACAAGCGGTGTATCGCCCTCATCGAGGGTCACGACCGGTGTGGCATCTGATACTGGAAGGAAGTCGGCGTAGCGCTGGATGATGCCCCTGCGACCCGCAACGGTGAGCGGCCCCGTGTTCATTCTTCTCCGGTTCCCTCCACGCGCAGTCGCGACATGATGCTGCGTACCGTATCCAGTGTTTCAAGTTCGTTGAACGTGGCGTTGTGCTGCCCGTCGGTTGCAACGTGCGTGATGATGGCGAGCATCGCTTCTTCCCCCGTGCCCTCCTGGCGCACGCTCGCGATCGATACTCCGTGCTTGGCAAACAGTCCGGCAACGGCGGATAGAACCCCCGGCTGATCCAGAACCGAAAGAACAACGTAATATCGCACGCGCGTCTCGTCCTGAGACCTGATGCGCGCCCTGTCGTGATAGCACGTGCAACCGATACCGCGAGTCCCGTTGCGAAGGTTGCGAGCGATCTCGACGAGATCACCGACAACCGCGGACCCTGTTGGGCCGGCGCCGGCACCGCGGCCGAAGAACATCAGCTCGCCAACCTCATCTCCCTCGATGAATACCGCATTAAAAACGTCGCGAACCGACGCAAGCGGATGGGTCTTCGGGACCATAGACGGGTGGACTCGAGCGGACACCTCACCGTCGAGCATTTCCGCAACTGCCAGCAATTTCACCTCGTAACCGAGATCGTGCGCTGCCTTAATGTCCGCCGGCGTGAGGTGGGCGATTCCTTCCCTATGGACGTCGCCTGCGACCACCCGGGCATTGAACGCAATGGACGCCAAGATCGACAGTTTTGCTGCAGCGTCGAACCCTTCGATGTCCGCGGTTGGATCCATCTCTGCGTAACCGAGCTCTTCAGCTTCGGCGAGAGCGTCGGCGAACGAACCGCCGGTCTCCGACATGCGAGTCAAAATGAAGTTCGTCGTGCCGTTAACCACACCCATCACACGCCGGACTCGATCTCCGGCGAGCGACTCCTTCATGGGCCTGATGATCGGGATTCCCCCCGCAACGGCCGCCTCGAACAAGAGGTCGACGGACGAGCTCTCCGCCGCGTCCATCAGTTCGCGGCCGAGCGTTGAGAGGAGCTCCTTGTTCGCAGTCACAACGTGCTTTCCGGACTTCAGGGCTTCGAGGATGAGATCGCGCGCCGGCTCGATCCCACCGATGGCCTCGACCACGACGTGGATGGAGGGATCGTTGACGACCTCCCACGGATCGGTCGTCCATATCTCGGGTGGGAGCTCAACATCGCGGGCCTTGGAGAGACTTCTTACGGCAATACGAGCGATTTCCAGGCCCATGCCCGAACGCCGAGCAAGCTCCTCGGAGTGATCGAGGAGGATTCGGGCCGTCGCCCCGCCCACGACCCCACATCCGAGGAGTCCAACACGCACCGTGTTCGTGGTCATGTCGTGGGAGCCTAGCTGAGCGGCACACGGGATCTCGCCGGGGCTACGGCGGTTCTTCGTCCTCCCGGCCCGGCGCACGCGTCAGCACCTCTTCGACCACCTTCGTCTGATCGTGCGCCAGCATGGCCAGGTCCCTCCGCTCGGCGTCGTCGAGAGAGTCCCAGTCGCGCGCCAGCAACGAAATCGATGCCTTCAGCGGCGTGAGCGCATTTCTGAGCTCAAAGAGAAACCGATCACCGTCCGTCATTGCAAGAATCTGGAAGACAGAGGAATATATTGGGAATGATCACAGCAGCCGGTGATGGTGGTGGGAGAAATGAGGCCAAGACAACCCAAGGTTCCTCCCTGGTTTTGCAGCCTGACCAAGCGCCAACTCCGTCGTCCGCCCGCCGGCACACACTGCCAACGCGTGAAAAGAGCACTTCTATGCCATTTGTTATCGTATGAACGAGAGTTCTGAGCCCAGGGGCCTACGCGAGCGCAAGAAACTCAAGGCCCGGCGAGAGCTGGAGCGGGTTGCGCTAGAGCTATTCATAGCCAAGGGCTTCGAGCAGACGACGATCCGGGAGATCGCCGACGCAGCCGACATGTCGCCTCGCACGTTCTTCCGTTACTTCAGCTCCAAGGAAGAGGTCATCTTCGCCCGGACCTCGGAGGACATCGAGGCCCTGAAGGCCCGCCTACGCTCCCGGCCGGAGTCGGAGCCACCTTACGAATCCCTGCGCCACTCGTTCATAGAGTGGGCCGACCATCTTCAGGCCAGCAAGGAGGACATTGGAGCGAGGGTCCAGGTGACGGCTGCGGCGGATGCCCTACGACGCCGGGCCGCGCAGCTCCGCGACCACTTCGCCGGGGCTCTCGCCCGGGAGCTGTCCGAACGTGCGCCTCATTCGGACGCCGCCCGGCACACGCTCGTGGCATCCGTGTGCGTCCAGACGATGATGCTTGCACTGATCCAGTGGAACCGAGCCGACCAGCAGCGGCCGCTCCGAGACTTCATGCGGGAGGGCTTCGAGCGGCTCGAGAGAGAGATCCGCGCGGCTACTCCTATCTAACCGGCGATTCCGGCCGCCGGGGGTCCCCACCCGCCTCCGCCTGGTGTCTCGATTGAGACCACATCACCTGTCTCGAGGCGCACCGTTACCTTCGGCGAGAGCTCCTTGCCGTTGAGAAGGTTGCGCCCGGGCCGGCCCGAGCTCCCTCCGCTACTCCCCTTTGGGGGGTGGCGACGGCGGT
>Ga0299907_10001527_pt1 | contig 13332 bp, 11 predicted proteins | sample RVTome_16_FD_198680 | JGI IMG/M metagenome (GOLD analysis project Ga0299907, IMG submission 198680) | Soil microbial communities from uranium-contaminated site in the Upper Colorado River Basin, Wyoming, United States - RVT152D67 (version 2) ... | reverse complement strand
CGGCATGGCGGAACTCCACGGGACGCGCGCTCTCCGCATCTACGTCGGGGGCCTCCCGAAGCACCCCGAACCTCCGCTCAACTACCAGCTCGTGTATTCGCTGGAGGGAGTCCTGGACTACTACACGTCGCCGTCGTTCATCCTCCGCGCCGGCCGCGTCACGGAAGTGGAGGCGCTGAGCGAGGTGGAGCCCGTGGAGTTCGGCGCTCCCGTCGGGACGCTGGAGGCGTTCCACACCGCCGGCGGCGTCTCGACGATGCCCTGGCGCCTGCAGGGCGAGGTGCCCACGGTGGAATACAAGACGCTTCGGTACCCCGGCCACGCCGACCTGATGCGCGCGCTGCGCGAGCTCGGACTCTTCGATCTGGATCCCGTCAGCGCACGGCACGGAGAGATCGTTCCGCGGGAGGCGTTCATCGCCATCGTCGAGCCTCACCTGCGGCGCCCGGGCAGCCCCGACCTGGTCGCCCTGCGTGTCGTGGTCGAGGGCGTCAGGAACGGCCGGGACGCACGCGTTTCGTACACGTTGCTCGACTTCATGGACGAGGGTCGAGGGATCAGCGCGATGCAACGCACCACGGGTTTCTCCCTGTCGATCATCGGCCAGATGCAGGCCGGCGGCAGGATCGCCGAGCCGGGCGTCTCCACTCCCGACCTGGTGGTGCCCGCGCGGGGCTACTTGGACGAACTGGCCAGGCGCGGAGTGAGCATCGAACGGCGGGTCGAGTAGCGTGCGCCGCGGCGCCAGGCCCGGGCTTCCGAGTCGGTCCACGCCCCTCATCGTGTGGACGGTCGGCCTGGTGCTCGCCGTGCTCGTGGCGTGGTTGGTGTTCCGCCTGTTGCGGCCCCAGGAGCTGCAGGAGATCGGCCCGGTCGGCGCGGCGTTTGCTTCGCCATCGATGGCGGGACAGGTTTTGACCCACGCCCGGGCCCGGGTCTGCCCGAACGGCCCCCACGAGAAGACCCCCTCATCGAGAAAAGGAGAACCCGCATCCCACGAGGCACCAATCGCGTAAACGACGAAATCAGCATCAGTCCGGTCCGCCTCGTCGACGCCAACGGCGATCAGCTCGGCATCGTGCCGCTGGACGAAGCGCGCGAGCGCGCGGGGGACCAGGGCCTCGACCTCGTCGAGGTCGCCGCGCGCGCCCGGCCCCCGGTGGTCCGCATCATGGACTGGGGAAAGCACCTCTACGAACAGCAGAAACAGAAGCGCGAGGCCCGCAAGCGGCAGCACACCGTCGTCGTCAAGGAGGTCAAGTTCCGGCCGAAGACCGACGATCACGATCTGGACTTCAAGGTCCGGAACGCACGTCGCTTTCTCGCCAACGGGAAGCACGTGAAGGTGACGGTCCGCTTCCGCCGGCGGGAGCTGCGCCGCCCGGAGCTGGGCGCGAGCGTCCTGGACGAGGTCGCCGCGCGCACCGAGGATCTGGCGGAGGTGACGTTTCGGTCGCGGGAAGTGCAGGGCAACCAGCTGGTCATGACGCTCGAGCCGACGGGCGAGTAGAGCCGGGTCGCGCCGGCGCCGGACGGTACGTGCCACACTGGAGGAGCGATGCCCCACGGGACGCTGGAGGAGGCAAGCGAGTCGCGGGCCCGGTCGCGCGGGCCTATCGGCCGTCGCGACGATGAAGGCGAGGCTCGCGCGAGACAGAGGGCGCGCGCGCCGTCGGCGCTGGTGCTCGGGTCGCTGCTCCTCGCGGCGGCCCCCGCGGCTGCCCAGGACGGGGGGATCGTCGCGATCACCGGCGCCAGAGTCCTGGACGTCTCGACGGGGAGCTACCGCGACGGACTGACCATCCTCCTGCGAGGCGACCGCATCGAGGCGGTGGGCGCCGACGTGGACGTCCCCCCCGAAGCCCGGGTCGAAGACCTGTCCGGCCACACCCTGCTGCCGGGCTTCATCGACATGCACACGCACCTCACCGGCGACCCGAGCGGCGGCTCCTCCGATCACGCGCTGCACGAGTGGCCGGGATACGCCGCGATCGTCGGAGCGAAGAACGCCCGGCTCACGCTCATGGCGGGGTTCACCACGGTTCGCAACGTCGGCGGCGGCGAGTTCGCCGACGTCGCGCTCAAGCAGGCCATCGACGAGGGCCTCGTGCCCGGCCCGCGGATGTTCACCGCCGCGCACTCCCTGGGCATGACCGGCGGGCACTGCGATACCAACGGCTTCCGCCCCGACCTCTTCGAGGAGCCCGGCATCGAGCGGGGCATCGCCAACGGGCCCGACGACGTGGCGGCGGCGGTCCGGTATCAGGTCAAATACGGCGCCGATGTGATCAAGATCTGCGCGACGGGCGGCGTCCTGTCGGCGGGCGACGCCGTGGGCGTGCCCCAGTTCACCCTCGAGGAGATCCGCTCGATCGTCGCGGCGGCGGACATGGCCGATCGGAAGGTCGCCGCCCACGCCCACGGCAACGAGGGCATCAAGACCGCGATCCGCGCCGGCGTGGCCTCGATCGAGCACGGCTCGATCCTGGACGACGAGGCGATCGCGCTCATGAAGGAGCACGGCACGTACCTGGTCCCGACGATGATGGCGTTCGACGCCGTCGTGCGGGGCGCGAGGGATGGCTTCCTGACGCCGTTCTCGGCGCGCAAGGCGCTCGAGATCGCCCCGTTCTTCGAGAACTCCATCCGGCTGGCGATCGCCGAGGATGTGAAGATCGCGTTCGGAACCGACGCCGGAGTCTTCCCGCACGGCGCCAACGCCGACGAATTCCGCTTGCTCGTCGAGGCCGGCATGAGCCCGGCGCGGGCGATCCGGGCCGCGACCACCGACGCCGCCGACCTGCTGGGACGGGCGGCGGACCTCGGCTCCGTCGATGCGGGCAGGTACGCCGACCTCGTGGCGGTGCGCGGAGATCCGCTGGACGACGTGGAGGCCCTGAAGGAGATCGCGTTCGTGATGAAGGGGGGCGTGGTCCACAAACGTGGCGGACAGCCCGTGGAGGTGACCCCAGCGCAGGCCGGGAGACGCGGCCTGTAGTCCGGTCCGGGTTTCCCCCTCCGCCATGCTGGCAGGCTCGCACGGCACGAACCTTGACGAGTAACAATACGCGCCGTAGGTTGCCCGGCTGCGCGCTGGAAACGTAAGCGGTAGGCGCATAACGAGATATATCCGGCGGGCGCCGATGAGGCGCTCCCAGGGGGTGCTCGCGCAGGGTGACGGGCGCCCCCCGCCGTTATGGAGGTTCTATGGTCAAAACGTCGGAACGCGCCGGTCTGCTGGCCCCGGCTGGGATGACGGATTCCCAGCTCGTGGCGGCCCATCTGGACGGCCACCCGACCGCGTTCGGGGAGCTGTACGACCGGTATCGTGACAAGCTGATCTACTTCATCGCCAAGAAAACGGGTGACTGGGATCGGGCGGAGGATCTGGTGCAGGAGGCCTTCGTGCGGGTGACGCGTCACCTGCACCGCTTCGACCAGTCCAAGAAGTTCTCGACGTGGATCTACACGATCTGCACGAACCTGGCGAAGAACGAGCTGCGGAACCGTTCGCGCAGCCCGCTGGTCCTTTTCCAGCGGCTCACCAACCACTGGGATCCGGAGCACCGGCCGTTGGAGTTCGAGGACTCCTCGATGCGACCGGACTCGTTGTATCGCAAGCGTTTCCTCAGGCAGGCCGTCGAGGAAACGGTGGAGAAGCTGCCCGAGCACCACCAGAAGGTGTTTCGCCTTCGGGAGCTGGAGGGCAAGACTTACGACGAGATCGCCGAGATCACGGGCGTGAATCTGGGCACGGTGAAGAGCCGGCTGCATCGAGCGCGGACGAGCTTCGCGGAACTGATCGAGCCGAGCCTGAACTAGGTCTTGGCTTCGCCCTCGGTTCAGATGGCGTGCCGCAGTACCCGGTCTGCGTACCCGTTGTCCGGGTCGACGCCCTGGACCAGCACGCGTTCCACCGTGCCCGGCCCGCGGTTGTACGCGATGAGCGCCAGCCGAAGGTCACCGTCGTAGCGTTCCTGCAGGTACCGGAGGTAGCGGAATCCCGCGCGGAGGTTGGTGCGCCGCTCGAACAGCGCTTCGCCGCCCTCGGGCACATCCAGCACCCAGCTCGCCGTCGCGGGAAGGACCTGCGTGAGCCCGCGCGCACCCGCATAGCTCACCACGCGCTCGCGGAACGAACTCTCGGCGTGCACGAGTCCGAACGCGACGGAAGGATCCACGCCCTCCGCGACGGCCACGTCGTGTACGTCCTCGGCCATCTCGCGAGAGATCCCGAAGCGCTCGACCGCGCGGTCCACGACGGCGCGGCGCTTCTCCAGCGCCCGCTTCGCGGAAGCCGACGTCTCCAGCCGGACCTTGCTCGGCGCCTCCGGCATCGGCCGCCCGGCCGCGATGGGAATCCCGACCCCCGCCACCGCGAGGCCCATTAGCGGACCCTTCAGGCGGGCGCGCCGCCTGCCTCGCAGTCGATCGGGAGCGCGGCGTTCGCCGGCGGGCTCCTCCGTGCGGGACCCCGGTGCGTGACGCCCGCGCCGTTCCCGCCGCAGGTGCCTCACCGCGTCCGTGATCCGCGCGCGCCGATCCTTCCAGGTCGTGCGTGTCACCGTCATCTATACCCTCATGTCTTTATATTATTGCCTTACAACACGTTACTCGAGCATCTTCCGTGCCACGCACCTCCGGCCTTCAGCCGACCTCGCAGTACGCGCGGCTCAGCATCGGCGTGCTGCCCGCCATCCCCGACTCGCTGGTGAAGTACACCCAACCGTCCGCAAACGCCTCCACCGCCTCGCCCTGACTTTCGTTCAGCCCGGTCAGGTCCACGGCGGGCTCGGCCGCCGGCCCGGGAACGCCGGCGCCGTCCACCGGCAGGAACACCAGCTCGGTGTAGGAACGAACGAGCAGCCAGCGGCCGTCGGGCGTGAACGTCGCGCCGGTCACCATGCGCCGGCCCGGGGTCGCGCCGCGGGTCAGGCTGACGACCGGCTCGGCGACCGTAGACTCGCCATCCTCCGGGAGAGGGACGCGAAACACCTGGACCGGATGAGCCCGGCCCTTGGACACGATCCACACCTCCCCGGTGGTCGGATGGACCGCCAGTCCCTCAGCGTCTCTCGGGCCTCCGGGGTAGCGGACGGACCAGGCGCGCGCGCGCGCCGACCTGCCGGCGTCGACGGCCGGCTCGGGGACGCGGTAGATCGTGACGGGGTCACGCTCGTTGAGGTTGTCGCCGATGTCCCCGATGAAAAGGCAGGTTCCCTCCGGGCACGGACCGCTGGCGAGGTCCTCCCAGTCGCGATTCCTCGCGCCGGCGATCGTCACGACCCCCAGAGTCCGACCGCTCAGGTCGATGGCGGCGAGGGATGCATCGCCGCCGGAGTCGTTGTGCGTCCAGAGCACGGCGTCGGACCCGGACGAACGCGCCAGGCCGCTGCTTTCGCGCAGCGACACCGCGAACGCCGCGACGTTCTGGAACAGGGAGCATTCCGGGACCCCGGAAGCGGCCGCGGATCCCGTCTCTGCGTCCGCCATCGCGTCCGTCGTCGTCACCGGCTCCGAGCCCGCCTCCGCCGTCGCGTCAACGCCGGCGGCCCTGGATTCCCGCTCGCAACCCGGGACGAGCGCGGCGAGCGCCGCGGTCCAGACTAAGAAGCGGCCATAAGCCGTCCGGCTCCAGCCGAAATCGTCGAGTCGCATGCTGCTGTCGTCGTCCGTGTTCGAATCCGGTCGCCGGAAATCGGCCCGTGGCCGAGCGGCCCGATAGCCGTGTGACGCGGGGCCACCTACACTACGGCCGCATGAACGAGCCATCCCATTCGCTCCCGCCGATCCGCGTTCTGTTCGTCTGTCTCGGCAACATCTGCCGATCGCCGCTCGGCGAGGCCCTGTTCAACCATCACGCCGAAACAGGCGGGCTCGCGGAGCGCTTCAGGGTCGACTCCGCCGGGACCGCGGCGTACCACGTCGGCGAGCCGCCCGATCGGCGCAGCGCCGAAACCGCGCGCAGGCGCGGAGTGCGACTGAGCGGCCGCGCGCGCAGGCTGGAGCCCGAGGACTACTTCGACTTCGATCACATCGTCGCGATGGATCGGGAGAACCTCGCCGACATCCTCGCCGCCAGGCCCGAGGACGCGACCGCGACGATCCACCTTCTGCGGTCGTTCGATCCGCGGGCCGACGGAGACCACGACGTTCCCGACCCGTACTACGGAGGTCCGGACGGGTTCGACCAGGTGCACGACATCGTAGACCGCTCCACGCGCGCGCTGCTCGCGCACCTTGCCCGGGAGTCGGGCTGACGGGGACTCCGGCGTCCCCACCCCTGCGGGCGCTCCCGCCCGCGCTGGCCCGCGCCGTGGAGGACGCCCTCGGGGGCGCCGTCTCCGGCTATCGGGCCGTGTCCGGCGGCTGCATCGCGAACGCGCTCCGGGTCGACGACGCGGGCGGGCCGCGAGCGTTCCTCAAGTGGAGCCCCGCCGACGACCCCGCGTCGGCGACCTTCCGCGCCGAGCGGGAGGGCCTGGCGGCGCTGGCGGAGGCGGGCGTCGTGCGCGTGCCGCGGGTGCTGGGCCTGCTGGAAACGCCCGCGGCGACCGGCCTCCTCCTGGAGTGGCTGGACCCGGCCGCGCCCGCGCCCGGCGCCTGGCGGGCGCTGGGTTCGCGGCTGGCCCGGCTGCATCGCGCTCCGGCGGCGGCGGAGGCGGGGTGGCCGGCCGACAACTACATCGGGCCGCTGCCGCAGGCCAACGCCCCCGCCGGGAGCTGGGCGGGATTCTGGCGGTCGCGTAGGCTCCTACCCCAGGTGGAGCGCGCCGCCGGGACGCTCGGGTCGCTCGCCGCTCGCGTCGATGCGCTGGCGGACCGCCTGCCCGAGCTGCTGGAAGGCGCCGAAGAGGACGGTCTGTCGCTGCTGCACGGGGACCTGTGGAGCGGCAACGTGCACTTCACGCCGGCCGCGCTCGCCGGCCGCTCCGAGGACGGGGACCGCGTGGCCGCGGACGTCCAGTTCGCGGACCCCGAGGCCGCGCTGATCGACCCGAGCGTCTACGTGGGCCACCGGGAGGTGGACCTGGCGATGGCGACGCTCTTCGGAGGCTTTCCCCGGCCGTTCGACCAGGGCTACCGGGCCGAGTGGCCGCTGGCGGGCGGTTGGGCGAGGCGCCGGCCGGTCTACCAGCTCTACTACCTCCTGGTCCACGTGAACCTGTTCGGCGCGTCGTATCTGCAGGGCGTCGCGCGGGCGCTGGAACGGGCCGGCGGCTAGCGTAGACCAGAGCGCCGCCCGGGCCTCCGGCAGGGCGCGCCCTCGGTGGCCGACGGCGTCGGCGGACTCAGGTCGCGTCGTCGGCCGATTCGTACACCACGCGTCCGCCCACCACGGTCAGGAGGACGCGCAGGTCCTTGAGCTCCTCCGGCCCGACGTCGAACGGGGACCGGTCGAGCACCACCAGGTCCGCGAGCCTTCCGGGCTCCAGCGCGCCCTTGTCGCGCTCCTGTCCCGCCGCCCACGCGTTGTTGACCGTATACGCCCGCAGGGCCGTTTCCACGTCCACCCGCTCGGCCGGGAACCAGCCACCTTCGGGCGCCCCTTCCAGGGTCCGGCGGGTCACCGCGGCGTAGATGCCGAGGATGGGGCTCGCGGGATACCAGGAGGCGTTTGTCCCAGGCCAGTCGCTGCCGAAGGAGAGCAGGACGCCGGCCTCCTCGAGCGTGCGGAACGCATAGGCCCAGCGAGCTCGCTCGCCGATGCGCTCTTCCATCCAGCGCATGTCGTCGATGGCGTGGTAGGGCTGTACCTCGGCGATCACGCCCAGCTCGGCCATGCGCTCCGCGACCTCCGGCCCCCGGATCACCTGCGCGTGGATGACGCGCCAGCGGTTGTCGACGGGAATCGTGGCGTCGGTGCCCGGGACCCGGACGCGCGGCGGGTCCGGACGGGACGATGACGCGCGCACCGCGGAGAACAGGTCCAGGAGCGTGTCGATCGCCGCGTCGCCGATGGCGTGGATCTGCGGCCACAGGTCGGACGTGTCGGCGCCCGCGATGAGCGCTCTCATGTTCCCGGGGGGCGACATCATCTCGCGCCATGCGCCGTGCAGCCCCGTGGTTCGGTAGGGCTCGTAGAAGCGCGCCGAGGAATTCCCCATGATGCCGTCGACGAACCCCTTCAGCCCGCCCAACCGGATCCAGTCGTCGCCGAACCCGTGACGGATGCCCACCGCCGCGAGGGCCTCCCATCTGTCGAGGGTCGGGCGAGCGTACACGCGGGCCGTGAGCTCGCCGCCCTCCTTGAGCCGCCGGAACACCTCGAGCTGGGCGGGCCCCGTGTTGTCGTGGATCGTAGTGACGCCGTGGCTCGCCAGCCGTCGCAGCGCGACGCGGCTCTCAGCGAGCCGCTGTTCCATCGACCGCTCCGGAATGACCGTGCGCACGCGCTCCGCGGCCTCGGCGCTCAGCCGCCCGGTTGGGACTTCGCGCTCGCACTCCACGCCGGCGTCGCCGCACGCGAGTCCCGCGAGCTCCAGAGCGAGTCCGTTGGCGAGGTAGGCCGACCGGTCCCAGCGGGAGAGCAGCATCGGGGTCGCGGGCGTGATCGAGTCGATGAGGTCCCGATGGGGAGAGAACGCAGGGCCCTCGGAGGCGCGGGCGTCGCCCGTGTCCCGTGCCGCGGCACCGCGCTCGCCCGCTCCCGCACTCCCGGCCGCCCACGCTTCATAAGCGCCCCAGTCGCCGCCCACGATCCAGGCGCCGCGCGGAAGTCGGTCGCGCGCCGCGCCCACGCGAGCGACGAAGCTCTCGGGGTCAGCCACGTCCAGCAGGTTGATACCGAGCAGGAGCTGCCCTGCCCGCTCGAAGTGCGTGTGGTTGTCGATGAATCCCGGCGCCACGAAGGCGTCCGACAGGGACCGGACCGTCGCCCCGGACAGGTACGGCGCAACCTCTTCCGAGGTCCCTACGGCCAGAACGCGGTCCCCGCGTAGCGCTATCGCTTCCGCCCAGGGCCCGTCCGGGTCCCCCGTCCAGATGCGCGCGTCGGTGAAGACGAGGGTCGGAGCGGGCGGGCCGGCGTCCGCCTGCCCGGCGACCCGGTCCGTCGGCGCCGCCGCGATGAGCCAGACCAACCCCCAGCCGAGCACAGGGAGGCGCGGCATGCCGGTCGCGGCCGTGGCAGGATACGGCACCGCCGGCCCGCCGGCCGCCCGCGAGCGGTGGGAACCGCGCCTCCCTCCGCCCGGCATCACGCCGAGGCGCCGACCAGCGCCTCGGCCAACAACCGGACGCCGTTCGAGAGGTCCTCGTCGGAGGCGGCGAAGGAAAGCCGGGCGTAGCGGTCGTCGCCGAACGCCGCGCCGGGCACCAGCGCCACGCCGGCGCGCTCGAGCAGGCGCGTGCAGAGGGTCACGGAGTCGGACGCCTCGTCATCGAAGAATCCGTCCACCCGGAAGAAGAGATAGAACGCGCCTTCGGGCTCGTAATACTCGACCCCGGGCAGGTGCTCCGCGAGGTCCGCGACGAGGCGGGCCCGGCGGCGGGCGAAGGTGGCGCGAAGCTCCTCGACGCTCCGGTCCTGCGTCTCGGCGTCGGCGTACGCCGCCAACGCGGCCCACTGCGACACGGTCGCGGCCGACGTCGTGATGTGGGACTGCACCGCCGCCATCTTCCGCGCCAGCTCGATGGACGAGTGGGTGAAGCCGATACGCCAGCCCGTCATCGCGAATGCCTTCGACGCGCCGTTGATGAGGACGACCCGTTCCAGGACCGCCGGGTCCAGATCGAGCACTCCGGGGGCCCGGTCCGCGACGAAGCAGATGCGCGCGTAGATCTCGTCGCTCAGGATCCAGACGTCCCTCTCGCTCGCCCAGCGCGCGATGGCCTCCAGCTCCTCGAGGCGGTGTACGGTCCCGGCGGGGTTGGACGGCGAGTTGAGGATCAGCCCGCGAACGGCGGGATCGTAGGCGCGCTCCAGCTCCGGCACGCCGACGCGCCCGTTCGGCCCCGACGCGACCTCGATCGGCTCGGCGCGCGCGAGCCGGACCAGATACGGATAGCTCGTCCAGTACGGCATCGGGATGAGCACGCGGTCTCGCGGCCCGAACAGCGTGAACGCGGCGTTGAAGAGCGACTGCTTGGCGCCGCTGGACACCACGATTCCCTCCGGCGAGACCGCGGCGGGGTACTGCCGGGCCAGGTCCGCCGCGATCGCCCGCCGCAGCTCGGGGATCCCCGCCGCGGGGGCGTAGCGCGTCTTGCCCGCCCGGATCGCTTCGATGCCCGCTTCGCGGATGTAATCCGGCGTGCCCGAGTCCGGCTGACCCGCGCTGAGGTCGATGACGGGGCGCCCCGCCGCCCGCAGCTGGCCGGCTCGGGCCGCGACGGCGAGGGTCGCGGAGGGGCGAATCGGTTGGACGTTCTCGCTGAAGTTCACGCCGAGAATATGCCCGGAGTCCAGCGCCCACGACAGGGCCCGCCGGGTTGCCGCGCCCGTCCCCGCCGGAGAGATTGCCGCACCCCTGGCGAGCACCCGACGGTCGCATCCAACGCAGGGCGACACGAGATCGAAACGAACGCCACTTCGAGACATGGCCGCATACGAACGCATCACGGCGCTGCCCGCGGACGCCGTCCTGACGACGGCGGAGGAGTTCCTCACGGGTAGGATCCCGCTGGGCCGCACCGGGCGGAACGATCACTCCGTCACCCTCTCGGGAGGAGACGGTACCGTGCGGATCGACGTACACCCGCACGGCCTCTCGTCCGTGGTGGAGGCGCGCACCGACCAGCTCCGAACCTCGCGGATCGACATCGAGACACAGCATTTCCTGAACGAATTGCCCTACGAGCCGGGCGATCGGGCGGGCGCGTAGCTCATGACCTACTTCGGGGCCATCGAGCTCCGCGACGAGCTCGCGGATGCCGTTCGCGCGAACGGCTGGGACGCGCCCACTTCGCTGCAGGAGGCCGCGTTCGCGATCCTGCGGCGCGGCGGCAACGCGCTGCTGCGGGGTTCGCCCGGTTCGGGCCTGGTCGGGGCCTACGGCCTGCCGCTTCTGGACGGTCTAATCGAGGTCGCCGCGGGAGACTCCGCGTCGGAGGCGGGCACGCCGGGATCCGTCGAGCGGGCCGACTCCCTTCCACGCATCCTCGTCCTGACCGCCACCCCGGACCGCGCCGAGCACGTGGCGCGCGCGCTGTCTCGTCTGGGGTCGCCGGCCGGCGTGCGCGTGGCGGCGCTGGCGCCGGGCTGGTCCGATCCGGCCGCCGCCGCGGTCGTCGTCGCGGACGCCGGCTCCGCCGCCGCGGCGCTGGGGCGTTCGCGGCTGAAGCTCGATGCCGTTTCGGCCCTGGTGGTCGAGGGCGTCCAGGCGATGGCGGACGGGCTGGCGGACGCCCTGGAGGGAGTCGTGGCCGCGCTGCCGGCGGCCGCGCAGCGCGTCGTCACATCGGCGGACGAGAGCCAGGCGGCGCGCGACCTGGGCGAGCGTCTCGCTCCGAAGGCGATCGGGATTCCACCGCGATCGGAGCTGGAGCCCGCCGGGGATCCGGCCGTCACCGTCCTGTACGCGGTGCTCCCCGAAGCGCAGCGGCCGGCGGCGCTGGCGCGGCTCGTGGCGGACGCCCCGGCCGGCGTCGTCGCCCATTGCCGCAGCGCGGCCCGGGCCGCAGGGGTCGCGTCGGCGCTGCGCGCGCGGGGCTTCCCGACGGAGGTGGCCGGGGCGGGCGTCCGCCTGCGCGCGCATCGGGCGGGCGCCGATGACGCCCCCGCGGATGGCGCGGCCGGCGGCGCGTCGGCGCCGGTGCAGGCGAGCTACGACGCGCCTCCCGACCCGGCGACCTTCGCGGAGCGCCACTCCGACGGCGGCATGGTGTTCCTCGCCGCGCGCGAGCTGACGCACGCTCAGCGCGCCGCGGCGGCGGCGGGGCTGAAACTGGCGCCGGCCCCCGCGGACGCGGCCGCCTCCGTCGAGGGCGAGCTCGGTGCGTTTCGGGAGCGGGTGGAGCGCGCGCTGCGCGAGGAGGACATCGCCGCGCAGACGCTCGTTCTGGCGCCGCTCGTCGAGGAACACGGCGCGTTGCCGGTGGCCGCGGCGTTGAGCGCGCTCGCGCGGGCGCGGGCCTCGACGCCCCCCTCACGGCCCGATACGGCAGGCCAGCGGGAAGCTCGGCCGGCCGTCGCGGCCGGGACCCCCGGGGCGGCCCCCGCGCCCGCGCCGACCCCCGCCTTCACGCGCCTCTTCATCAGCGTCGGGAAGAAGGACGGGGCGGGTCCGGGCGACATCGTCGGCGCCATCGCGGGCGAGACCGGCGTCGCGGGCGAGCGGATCGGGCGCATCGAGCTCGCGGAGACGCACGCGATCGCCGAGGTGGCGACCGAAGACGCCAGGCGCGTGATCGATGCGCTGAACGGGACGACGATCCGCGGCCGGGCGGTGCGCGTGGACTTCGACCGGCCGCGCAGGGCCCGCCCCGATCGGCGCGCGCGCGGGCCGCGGCCGGGATGAGCGCGGAGACCACCCCCTCGGCGGAGGAATCCGGCAGCGCGCCGAGCGCGGGCCCTTCGCCTCCACCGCCGTCCGAGATGGAGATCGCGAGCGAGCTCGCGCACGCGTTCCTGACCGCCAGCCAGCCGCTGGAGGTCTACCGGCTCGCGCTGGCGCGGGTGACGCCGCTCGTCGGGGCGCAGTTCAGCTCGGTCTTCCTGCGCGACCCGGCGGACCGGGACCTCCTGAAGCTCTCGTGCGCGCACAACTGGCCCCAGTCCGCCGCGATGTTCCTCGGCCAGATGCGCGTCCGGGTCGGGCGCGGTCCGACGGGAAGCGCGGTAGCCGACGCGCGCGCGGTGGAAGTGGAGGACGTGTTCTCCGACCCGGGGCTGCGGGAATGGTGGGAGCCCGCCCGGGAGCTGGGCTTCACGTCCATGATCTGCCTCCCGCTGGAGGTGCGCGGGCGGTCCGAAGGCGCCCTGAGCTTCTATTTCGCCAAGGCCCACCAGTTCGGCGACGACGAACGGCGACTGCTCGGACTCATCGCCACGCAGCTCGCCGCGACCGCGGAGAAGGCGCACCTGATCGAGGACCTCCGCGGCGCCAATCAGGCCTTGCGGCACCAGAACGAGGAGCTGGGGCGGAAGGTCCGGGACGCGAACGCGTCGCGCCAGCTCAAGAACGAGTTCCTGGCGAACATCAGCCACGAGCTGCGCACCCCGCTGACGGCGATCCTGGGGTATACCTACCTGCTCAAGTCGGCCAGCGCGGGCGACCTGAGCGAGAAACAGATCGCGGCGGTGAACAAGATCGACCGGTCCGCCGGAATCCTGCTGCGGCTCATCGGGGACCTGCTGGAGCTGTCGCAGTTGAAGCTCGGCCGCGTGCC
>Ga0299907_10001526_pt1 | contig 13332 bp, 12 predicted proteins | sample RVTome_16_FD_198680 | JGI IMG/M metagenome (GOLD analysis project Ga0299907, IMG submission 198680) | Soil microbial communities from uranium-contaminated site in the Upper Colorado River Basin, Wyoming, United States - RVT152D67 (version 2) ... | reverse complement strand
GCCGCTGCCTGCGTCCTCCTCCTCGACGTAGTCCCCGCTACGTCTCGTCGTGCGTCCTTGGCAGCGACGCCCCTGACTCGCCCTGGACCTCGCCAACGCCACCGGCCGAGGCACGGCCGTCACCGGCGCAGGTGCCAGGTCGTGCCGTCGCGGGTGTCCGACACCTCGACACCGAGGACGTCGAGCTCGTCCCGCAGCCGGTCGCTCTCGGGCCAGTCGCGCCGCTCCCGGGCGGCCCGGCGGGCGTCGAGGAGCTCCGCCGCACCGGCCGGCAGCTGCTCCTCGGCCGGCGGGCCGGCTTCGCCCGCCACGGCGTCGAGGCCCAGGCCGAGAACGCGGTCCCAGTCGCACAGCAGCGCCGCCCGTTCGCCGGGGGAGACGGTGTCGTCACCCACCAGGCCCCAGACGACCGTGATCGCCCGGGGGAAGTCGAGGTCGTCGAAGACGGCGTCGTGGAACCGCTCGTCCCACTCCTTGGCCAAGGGTGTCTCTGGTGTGGCGGCCGGCTCGCCCCACTCGGCCAGGTGCGTCCCCAGGCGGGCCCGGGCCTTCCCGGCGGCGCCCAGGGCGTCGACGGAGAAGCGCAGCTGGCGCCGGTAGCGGCTGGTGAGACAGAGGTAGCGGAAGTCGAGGGGGTGATGCCCCTCCTCAACGAGGCGGTCGAGGGTCCACACGTTGCCCGACGACTTGGCCATCTTCTGGCCGGAGAACAGCAGGTGGTCGCCGTGCACCCAGGTCGTGACCACCGGATGGCCGAGCGCCCCTTCGCTCTGGGCGATCTCGTCCTCGTGATGGGGGAAGGTCAGATCCACCCCGCCGGTGTGGATGTCGAAACGCTCGCCCAGATAGGCAATCGACATCGCCGAGCACTCGATGTGCCAGCCGGGGTAGCCCTCCCCCCAAGGGCTGTCGAAGCGCACGACCCGCCGTGGCCCGGCCGCCTTCCAGAGGATGAAGTCGGCCGGGTGGCGTTTGTGATGGTCGACGGCCTTGAGTCGGTGCCCGGCCCGGAGCTGATCGAGCGAGTTGCGCGACAGCCGCCCGTAGCCGTCGAAGGTGGTGACGTCGTAGTACACGGTCCCGTCGTCGACGTAGGCATGGCCCCGCTCGATGAGCCGGCCGATGAGGTCGATCATCTCGGCGATGTGCTCCGAGGCCTTGGGGTACACCTCAGCCGGGATGATGCCGAGGCGGGCACTGTCCCGGTGGAAGGCGGCCTCGTACTTGGTGGCGATCTCCGCCGGTGAGAGCCCTTCGTCGGCCGCGGCCAGGAGCATCTTGTCCTCACCCCGGTCGTAGACCTCGTCGGTCATGTGACCGACGTCGGTGATGTTCATCACCTGCCGCACCGACAGCCCGCTCCAGGCCAGCGCCCGGCGGATGAGATCGCCGAGCAGGAAGGAACGGAGGTTGCCGATATGGACGGGCCGGTACACGGTGGGGCCGCAGGAGTACATCGCCATGGCTCCCCGCCGGAGCGGCCGGATCGGCTCGACCGTCCGGGTCAGCGTGTTGTGAAGGCGCAGCATTGTCGCCTCCCATCACAGCACAGCAAGCTTGCCTCCCGGTAGGCGTTCCCGCCAGAGGGCCACTCGTAGCGCGACGAGGCCCTTGACCGTGCGGGGGATCCGGGCCCGGATGGAACTCCGGGCCGGCCGCTTCTCCACCACCTCGACCGGGATCTCGGCGCTCCGCAGACCAGACCGCTCGGCCCGCAGGATCAGCTCGGTGTCGAACAGGTCCTGCCCGAAGCGGGAGTGCTGGGCGAGCGGCGCCATCGCCTCCCGGCGCATCGCCTTGACGCCGTGGGTGTCGGACACCGTGAGGCCGAAGCCCACCCGCAGCAGCGTGGAGAACACGCCGGTGATCACCCGCCGCTGCCAGTTGCGGGTGTCGTCTGAACCGGCGCTTCGCTTGGAACCCACGACCACCGCGGGTCCGCCGGGCGCCTCCACCATCGGCACGGCCCGGTCGAGGAAGCCCAGGTCGCAGAAGTCGACGTCGAAGTTCACCACCACGTCGCCGACGGCGGCCAGCAGCCCGGCCCGCAGCGCCCGCCCGTAGTCGGGCTCGGGCAGCGACAGCGCCCGCACCTCGGGCCACTCGCCGGCCAGGCGGTTGGCGATGGCGGCGGTGTCGTCGCTCGACCCGTTCTCGACCACGACGATCTCGAACGAGCGGTCCCGTTCCCGCAGCCCGGTGGCGACCTCCCGGACCGCTTCCTCCAGCATCCCGGACTCGTTGTGGGCGGGGAGGACGACAGTGAGGGCGGGGGGCACGCCGGTAGGCTACCGACCCCGTGAAGCCCCGCAATGCCGGCGGGGAACCGCCGGCCAGCATGGAAAGTCGCCGTCGTCACCGCCAGGTGACGACGCGCCGGTCGATCACGACGGCGGCTCTGGCGACCGTCTCCGTTCTCTGCGGCTGGCTGGCGCTGCGGCCGCCCAGCAGCGGCGCCGCCGTCCAGACGGCTCCCCGCCCGCTGTGGGCCCCCGATCGGCTGCCTGCCCTCCTGGCCGAGGCGCAGGGCACGGTCGACCTGGAGCGGGCCGTCGACGAACTCCTCGGTCCCACGGGCGCCCGGACCTGCGTCGCCGTCTACGAAGGGGAACGGCCCGTCCTGCTCCGCCAGCCCGACCAGTCGCTGGTCCCCGCCTCGACCCAGAAGATCCTCATCGCCACCGCCGCCCTGGCCGTCCTCGGGCCCGACTTCCGGTACGAGACCAGGGTCCTGTCCGACGGCGAGCCCCGCGACGGTGCGGTCGGCGCCGTCTGGCTGGTCGGATCGGGCGACCCGACGCTGGCCAGTCCGGAGTACATCCGGTGGCTGGCCGACCGGCCCCGCTTCCAGTTCCACCAGGCCACGCCGCTGACCGCTCTCGTCGACGGGTTGAAAGCGGCGGGGGTCACGACGGTGACGGGTGGCGTCCTGGGCGACGAGTCCCGCTACGACCGGACCCGCATCGTGCCGAGCTGGAAGGCGAACTACGTCATCGACAACGAGGCCGGACCGCTTGGAGCCCTGCTGGTCAACAGCGGCTTCACCGTCTTCGAGTCCGGGCTGGAAAGGCGAGCGGACGACCCTGCCGCCCACGCCGCCTCCGAACTCTCCCGGCTCGCCACGGCGGCCGGGATCACGGTGACCGGGCCCGCCCGCTCCGGCATAGCCCCGGTCGGGGGGACGGTCACGCTGGCCACGGTCCGCTCGGCGCCGCTGTCGGAGATCGTGGCCGGGATGCTGCGGGAGAGCGACAACACCGCCGCCGAGCTGCTCGTGAAGGAACTCGGGGTCGCCAGGCGCCACGACGGCTCCACCCCGGCCGGCACCCAGGCCGTGACCGACGCCCTGACCGACGCCGGGCTCCCCACCGCCGGTCTGCGCCTCGGCGACGGCTCCGGCCTCGAGATCACCAATCACGCCTCCTGCGCCCTCCTGGCCGCCGCCCTCCGCATCCCCGACCGTGGCGGCGCCCCGGAGCTGTCACCGCTGCTGGCCGTGGCCGGCCGCTCGGGGACGCTTTCGCTCCGCCTGGCCGCCACGCCGCTCGAAGGCAAGCTGCGAGGCAAGACCGGGTCGCTCAACGGCGTCACCGGCCTGGCCGGCTACCTCGACGGGCGCCGCGGCCTGTCGTTCGCCTTCCTCGCCAACGGCCCGCTGAGCGACAGCGCCGGCCGTCTCCTCCAGGACCGACTGGTGGCGTTGCTGGCCGGATACCCCGGTCCGCAACCACGCCTGTGAACGGGGAATACAGTGTCGCCGTGGCCAACGAAGTGAAAGCCAAGGCTCGAAACCCGACCGGAGACGCCAAAGAGCTCGTCGACCTGGTCATCGCCTACGCCAAGCAGGAGACGCTCGAGCCGCTCAAGGGGCTCGGCAAGAAGGCGGCCCTCGGGCTCGGCGGCGCCGTCCTGCTGGGTGTCGGCGGGATCTTCGTCTCCATCGGCGCCCTGCGAGCGATGCAGACCGAGACCGACTGGTTCGAGGAGCACAACGTCTCCTACCTGCCCTACATCTGCACCGTGGTCATCCTGCTCTTCCTGTCGCTGATCGGCTGGAAGGGCCTCGGGCCGGGAAAGAAGGACAAGTGACGGGGAACGGCTCGGGCCGGATCACCCGGGCCGACATCGAGGCCAAGCTGCGGTCCATCCGCGACGACATCGAGCCGGTCGGGGAGCAGGCCAAGGGCGGTCTGATGGCCGCAGTCCCGGTCGTCGTGGCCGTCCTGGTCATCGGCGCCTACATCCTCGGGAAGCGGTCGGGTAAGAAGCGCCGGGCCGTCATCGAGATCAAACGGCTTTGATCGCGCTGCTCCGCAAGCTGGCCCGGGTGGGCTTCCGCAAGGGCCTCGGCGGCGGGGGGCGGGCCTGGCTGGCCCTGGGCCTCGTCAGCTGGTTCGCCGCCCGGTCCAAGGAGAAGGGCAACGAGCCGCCCCCGCTGTACCGCGAGGTGCTGTCGCCGGGGGAGGGCATCACCGTCCGCATCCTCAAGCCGCCCCGCTGAGGCCTAGCCTTAGGGGCGTGAAGGTCCTCCTCCGCAACCCCCGGCGGGAGCTTGAGATGGCGGGGCCGGTGCGCGTCTCCAGGCTGCTCGAGACGCTTGGCATCAACCCCGAGACCGTGCTCGTGATCCGCAACAACACGCTCGTCACCCACGACGAGCGCCTGGAGGAGCCCGACACGATTGAGATCCGCCCTGTCATCTCCGGCGGCTGAGCGATGAAGTGCCGGCGCTGCAAAGCCCCTGCGCTGATCGACGTGCGGCGCCACAACGCCGCCTTCTGCGGCGACTGCTTCGTCCACCATTGCCAGGAGCAGGTCCGGCGGGCCATCGACGGCTTCGACATGATCCACCCCGGCGAGCGGGTGCTGATGGCCGTGTCGGGCGGGAAGGACTCGCTCGGTGCGTGGGAGCTGCTCGTCGACCTCGGCTACGAGACCGACGGGCTCTACCTCGGGCTCGGCATCGGCGACTACTCCGACGCTTCCGGCCGCTACACACGCGACTTCGCCGCCGACCGGGGCCTCAAGCTGCTGGAGATCGACATCCCGGCCGAGCACGGCTTCGACATCGAGACGGCCGCCGCCACCGTGCGCCGGCCCCCCTGCGGTGCCTGCGGGCTGTCGAAGCGGCACCTCTTCAATCAGGCGGCGCTCGACGGCGGCTACGACGTCGTCGCCACCGGTCACAACCTCGATGACGAGGCCGCCGTCCTGTTCGGCAACGTGTTGCGGTGGGACGCCGAGTACCTGGGGCGGCAGTACCCGGTGCTGCCGGCGTCGGCGGGGTTCGTCCGGAAGGTGAAGCCGCTGGTGCGCCTGTCGGAGCGGGAGATGGCCGCCTACTGCGTCATCCGGGGCATCGACTACATCGTGGAGGAGTGCCCGATGGCGGAGGGCAACCGCCACCTGGCCTACAAGGAAGCGCTCAACCTGATCGAGCAGCGCTCGCCGGGTGCCAAGGCCAGTTTCCTCTTCTCCTTCCTGGAACGGGGCCACGACCGCTTCGCCGCCGACGCCGAGACCGAGCGGGCCGAGCTCACCCCCTGCACGGTCTGCGGCTCGCCCACCACCGGTGAGGTCTGCGCCTTCTGCCGCATGAGCCAGCGGGTTACCAAGGGCCCCGAGCGGTAGTGGATCCCCACCGTCCGTTCCGACCCGGCGAGCGGGTGCTGCTCATCGACTCCAAAGCCCGCCGCTACCTCATCACGCTCGTCGAGGGCGGCAGCTTCTCCACCCACGCCGGCACCGTCCCGCACGCCGACCTCATCGGCCGCGACGAGGGCATCCTGGTGCGCACGTCGCACGGCGCCCGGCTCCGGGCCGTCCGCCCGACGCTGCGGGACTACATCCTCAAGATGCCCCGGGGGGCCCAGGTCATCTATCCGAAGGACATCGGCCCGATCCTGGTGTTGGCCGACATCTTCCCCGGCGCCCGCCTTCTCGAGGCAGGGGTCGGCTCAGGCGCCCTCTCGATGGCGCTGCTCCGGGCCGTGGGGCCGGAGGGTTCGGTCGTCGGCTACGAGCTCCGGGAGGACTTCGCCGCCCGGGCGGTCAAGAACGTCGAGTCGTTCCTCGGGCCCGGCCAGCCCTACCGGGTGGAGATCCGCGACATCTACGAGGGCGTCGAAGCTGAAGATATTCCTTTGGGCGGCCTCGACCGCATCGTTCTCGACCTGCCCGAACCGTGGCGGGTGGTCAAGCACGCCACACACGCGTTGCGGCCTGGCGGGATCCTCGTCTCCTATCTGCCGACCATCGGCCAGGTGGCCCGCCTCCGGGAGGAGCTCGACGGCTCGCCGTTCGGGCTGGCCGAGTCGCTCGAGGTCCTCCAGCGGACCTGGCACGTCGAGGGGCAGTCGGTCCGGCCCGACCACCGGATGGTGGCGCACACCGGGTTCCTCACCGCCGCCCGGCTGCTCGACCCCGACCTGCCCGGAGCTGCCCCGGGGTTCGGGGTGTCCCCGGAAGAACAGTTTTGAATCTCCTCGACCTGCTGATCATCATCACTGCCGGGGCAGCCGCCTATGGGGGATACCGCCTCGGTTTCCTGGCCCGCATCTTCTCCTGGGCCGGCCTGGCCATCGGCGCCCTGGTGGCGGACCGGTTCCTGCCCGACGTCGTGGGCTTCTTCTCCTCCTCCGATCCCCAGATCCGGCTCATCGCCGCCATCTCCTTCCTGGTCGGTGCCTCAATGCTCGGGCAGGGCGTCGGCCTGGCCGTCGGGAGCCTGCTCCACGCCGCCCTCCCGCTCGGCACCGGCATGCGCCAGAGCGACCGGGTGGCCGGCTCGGCGCTGGGGATCGTCGGGGTGCTGGCGGCGGTGTGGGTGCTCACCCCGGCGCTGTCGGCCGTGCCGGGCTGGCCCGCCGAAGCGACCCGGGAGTCGGCCATCGCCCACATGGTGGAGGACGTCGCCCCCGCGGCGCCGGAGACGATGCAGGCGCTGCGCCGCTTCGTCCAGGACGGCACGTTCCCGGCGGTCTTCAACGAACTCCGCCGGTCACCGGACCCCGGCCCGCCGCCTACGGCCGGCCTCGATGAGGCGATCCACCAGCGCGTGCTGCAGTCGACCGTCAAAGTGACGGGCGAGGCCTGCCGGCGCATCCAGGAAGGCAGCGGCTTCGTCGCCGCGCCCGGGCTCGTGGTCACCAACGCTCACGTCGTGGCGGGGGAAAAGGGCCCCAGGGTGGAGCCGTACCAGGGGAGGTCCCTCCCGGCCACCGTCGTGCTGTTCGACCCCAACCGCGACCTCGCCCTGCTGCGCGTGCCGGGCCTGAGCGAGCAACCCCTGCCGGTGCGGCCCGACACGGCCAAGGAGGGCGAGACCGGCGCCGTCTACGGGCACCCCGGCGGCGGGCCCCTCCGGGCGGCTCCCGCCAAGATCAGCCAGGAGTTGATCGCGGTCGGCCGTGACATCTACGACCGCAACGACACCCGCCGGCACATCTTCGTGCTGGCGTCGGCCCTCCGGCCCGGCGACTCCGGCGCGGCCCTGGTCGACAAGGCCGGCCGCGTCGCCGGGGTGGCGTTCGCCATCGCTCCCGACAAGCCCGGCGTGAGTTACGCCCTCACCGACAAGGAACTCGCGCCGGTGCTGGCCAAGGCCGGAACGACCGCCGTGTCGACCGGCGGCTGCCTCGATACGTAGTGACCACGCGTGCCATCAGGCGCCGGGTTCCTGACCGCGGCGCGGTACGTGGCTACGGTGTGCCAGTCAAGGTGAAGTGGGCTCGCCCCTCGAAGCGGACCCCGTTGTACGTGCCCTGAAAGTCCTGTTCGTCATCGACGATCATGCCGAGCTCGGGAGCCCAGCAGGAGCGTTGCCGCTGGGTGCCTTCGATGGCGCCGGTGAGCGTCGTGTTACGGTCCACGACGTAGCAGCGCTGGGGGCGGCCGGCGACGGTGACCGTGCGTTCGGCGGTCACGGTGGCCGTGGTGGTGCCCTTGGTGTCGCCGGTGGTCCACTCGCTGCGCCAGCGGTCGCCAATGCGGACGGGCCAGCGGAAGAGGAGTTGCGGCGGAGCGAAGGTGCCGCCGTAGGACAGTCCGGCCGAGGCGACCTTGAGCGAGAGGAGCTCGACGGCGGCGGCGGCGTAGCGGCGGCGTTCATCGATGGTGCCGGACGAGGACTGGGTGACGAGGCGGAGTTCGGGGGTCTGGTCGTCGCCGCCGACGCGGCTGACCTCGGTGGTGGCGTCCTCGTTGAACGGCTGGGTGCTGCCGGCCAGGCCGATGCGGCGGGTGCCTTCGACGTGGTAACGCCAGCTGCCCAGCGCCGGGATAGCCACCCGGTCGAGCCCCGCTGCCGGAGAATTGGCGGCGGTCCCGGAGGCGGACGGCGCACTGGTGGTCGTGGTGATGGACAATCCGGACGCCGGGGTCGCGGCGGCCGTGGCCGAGGTGGAGCTGCTCGCAGTGGGACGGCTGGTCGTGGTCGCCGCTGGGCCTGCGCCGGGCCGGGTCGGCTGGGCGAAGGTCGGGGCGGTCCCCGCCGCCGGGTGCGGGACGTGAGTCGAGGTGGTGCTGGCCGAGACGTCGGCGGCCGGCCCGTGGACGGTGGGGTGATCGCCGGCGGCGACCTGGAGGACGGGAGGATCGGGCCGGCCGCCGAGCCCGACTGCGGCCAAGGTGACGGCGAGGATGACGATCCCGGCTCCGGAGAGACCGACGGTGATCCGCCGGCGGGCGGGATCGGCGGCGGGGGCCGTGGAGGGCCAGAAGGCGTAGCGGCCGAGGAGCATGACGGTGGCCGGCACGAGCAGGGTCCGTACGATGAAGGTGTCGAGGAGGACCCCGACCCCCACCCCGAAGCCGATCTGGCGGACGCTGGGGATGGGGGTGATCAGCAGCGCCGCGAAGGTGCCGGCGAGGATGAACCCGGCCGACGTGATGGTCCCTCCTGTGAGGACGAGGCCTTCCGCGGCGGCGTCGGCCACGGCCCGGCCGGCGTCGATCTCCTCCCGGATGCGCCCGGCGATGAAGATGTTGTAGTCGGCTCCGAGGGCGACGAGGATCACGAAGAGGAAGGGTGGGAGCCAGAAGGCCAGGCCGGGTTGGCCGAGGAGGCCCTGGAAGACGCCGACGCAGATCCCCATGGTGGCGAGCAGGGACAGCAGCACGCTGGCCAGCAGGTAGAGGGGAGCGACGACCGAGCGCAGCAGCAGGGCGAGGATGATGAGGATCGCGCTGATGACGAGTGCGCCCACGGTGCGGAGGTCCTGGCCGGCCAGGTCCTCGATGTCGGCGAAGTAGGCGCTGGGCCCGGCCACGGCCAGCCGGGCGCCGGTCAGCGTTCCGCCGGTCAGTTCAACACTGGCCCGGTCGTCGAGGTGGCGGACGGTCTCCAGCGCGCGGCGGGAGTAGGGGCTTCCCTGGAGGGCCACGACGATGCGGGTGGTGCGGTCGCCGCCACCGAGAAAGAAGCCGAGCCGGTCCCGGAACTGGGGGTAGGCGCGCAGGAGGCCGGCGTCGATGCGCAGTCCCCGCGGGGAAGTGAGCGCGGTGAGGAGGGGGGTGAGGTCGACCTTGTCGGGATCGAGGCCGAGGGCTCTCAGATCGCTGGTTCCGCCGGTGAGGCGGGCGATGGTGGCGGTGGTGAGCGGCGCGCCAGCCGGTTGGGTGATGGAGCGGACCTCGGCGACCCCTGGCACGGTACGCAGGGTGTCGGTGAGCCGGTCAACAGCCACCAGGCGGTCGTTGTCGAGCAGCGATCCGTCGGCCGAGACGACGAGGTAGACGGGGGCCAGCAGCCCGGCGGGGTAGTGGCGGGAGAGCATCTCGAACCCCTGGCGGGCATCGGCCGACGAGGGTAGCTCGGAGAGGATGTCGAAGGACTGGTGCAGGCGGGTGACGCCGACGGCGGGAAGGGCCAGCAGGACCGTCCCGGTGACCAGCACGACGGCCGGGCGGCGCCCCACGGTGCGGGAGAGCCGCTCCCACCGAGCCCGGGAGGCGCTGCGGTCGCCGCTGTTCCGGTTGGGCCAGAAGGCGGCGGTGCCGGCCAGGCGGAGCAAAGCCGGGGTGAGGGTCAGGCCGGCCAGCAGGGTGACGGCGATGGCGAGGCCCAGCGCGGGGCCGAACGAACGGAAGAGTCCGAGCTTGGCGGCGAGGAAAGCGAAGAACCCCAGGGTGACGGTGGCCGCCGAGGCGCTGATCACCGGGGCGACGGCGGTGGTCGCCCGCTGCAGGCCAACCCGCAAACCGTCAGGGCCGCAGCGGGTCTCCCGGACGCGGGAGATGACGAAGAGGCAGTAGTCGGTGCCGGCCCCGAAGGCCATCACCACCATGAAGGTCTCGACGAGGCTGGCCACCTTGACTCCGGCCTGGGCCAGGTAGCCGGCGACCCCCCGGGCCAGAAGGAAGGCGCAACCGATGCTGACCACCGAGATGAGCGGCGCCAGCGCCGAGCGGTAGACCAGCAACAGGATGACGAGCACCAGCAGAACGGTGGCCAGGGCGGTGCGGTGGAACGAGTTCAGGATCGCCTCCGCCTGGTCGGCGGCCAGCGCGGCCAACCCGGTGACGTGGCCGTCGAGTCCGGCCGGGGCGGTCCGGGCCACGTAGTCGCGCAAGAAGGCCACCGCCCGGTTGGAGCCCTCGGTGAAGATCGTGGCGCGCAGGCTCACGATGAGCAGCTCGGCAGCGGCGTCGGACGAGCGCAGCACCGGCGCCAGCTCGGGAGCCGTCGCCGCCGTCTGCACGGCCTTCACATGGACGGCCGCCGCTGGAGAGGCGAGGAACGCGCTCAACGAGGCGATGTAGGCATGGTCTGCCGGGGTGAGCCCCGAGCGCCTGGCCAGGACGATCACGGCCGGGTCCCGGGTCGGGTCGTTGGGAAACTCCCGGCGGAGCAGAGCGTCGGCCCGGCCCGACGGCGCCGAGGCGGGCACGAAGGCCGTCTGGTCGGCCGTACCCACGTTGGCCAGGGATGGCGCCGTCACCGTGACGAGGACGGTGGCGGCCACCCACGCCGTCACGACTAGGCCGGCGTGGCGGTCCACCCACGACGCCAGGCGGGCGACCATCAGCGACTCCCCAGCCCGGTGAAGACCACCTCCATCACGGCTGCCAGACGGCTGGGGACATCACCAGCTCCGGCGGCGGCCTCGGCCACCGCCACCTCCAAATCGGCCAGCGTCAACCGCAAGAGCCCTCCCCACGAGGCCGTTGCACCGTCCCAGCCCGCCGCTCCACCAAACAAGTTTAGACACTACATCCAAAACCGTCCGGATGGTGCGAGCGGTTCCTTCTGGTCAGGCAGGCGGGCGGCGGCCTCGGGCCGCGACGAGCACCGGAGCCATCGCCCAGACGTCCCGGTCGTCGAACAGTGAGCTGACTCTGCGGAGCTGCCGGGCTAGGCGGCGGCGCAGCGGGGGAAGCCGGTGGAGAAGGCCCGAGGGCCTCCACGGCGGCGGTGCGACGAGCATCGGCGGAGGGTCAGCCAGGATTTCCTCGCAGCGGGCGAGGCTGAGGGTCGCCACCGAGGCGGCCGGCGAGCCGCCTCGGAGGAACACAGCCCGGCCTTCGGCCTCGACGTCGACGAGGCCGAGCCGGCAGAGTTCGGCGGGGAGACGGTGGCCGACCCTGCCGTCGAGCCCGGCCGGGCGCATCGCCAGCATCACCGCCCGGAAGGAGGCCCGGAGGGCGAGCGACGCCCACCGCAGATCGGCTTGTGGCCGTGTCGAGGTCAAGGCCATCGGCGTGAGCTGGAATGCTTCGACGAGGAGCCACCCGCCGGGGGCGAGCGCTCGCGCCATGCGGGCCAGGGCGACGTCGCGGTCGGGTAGGTGCTCGAGGACCAGGCGGGTATGGACGAGATCGAAAATGCCTTCCTCGAGGTCGTCGCTCACGATGTCGTGCCGTCGGACTTCGAGGCCGGGGATACCGAGCGACGTGAGGATCCCCGTGTCGAGGTCAGTGGCCACCACATGGCCGGTCGGCCCGGTCCGCTGGCACAGCCATCTCGCCACGGTCCCGGATCCGCCACCGACCTCCAGACAGCGCCACCCGGGGCCGACCCCGACGCTCTCGAGATGGCAAATGGTGCCGGGGTCGAAGACGATGCCGAGGCCGTCGAGTCGTTCCCGTTCGCCGACCCACGCGTGATCGAGGAGATAGTTGGTCACGGGTCCCTACCTGGCGACCGGAAGCACATCGGGGAATATCGGCATGGGCGCTATCACGCCGCCAAGCTTCAGCGGTCCTTGTAGTTGGGGACGTCGTCGCCGTCCGCGTCGGCCGTGCCCTACTTCTTGTCGGGCACCCCGTCGCCGTTGCTGTCGCGATCGAGGTAGTCGGGCGTACCGGACCCGTCGGTGTCGACGTTCCCCTCGTTGGCGTCGGGAATTTCGTCGCCGTCGCTGTCGGTGTCGACGAAGTTGCTGTAGCCGTCACCGTCAGTGTCGAGGGTCCCCTCCACGTCATCGGGGATGCCGTCGCCGTCGCTGTCGAGGTCCCGGAAGTTGGGGACCTTGTCACCGTCGGGGTCGGCCGTGCCCTCGATCCGGTCGGGGAGGCCGTCGCCGTCGCTGTCGATGGAAATCCGGTCGGGCTGGCCGTCCCCGTTGGTGTCGGTGATGCCTTCGATCACGTCGGGGATGCTGTCCCGGTCACCGTCGACGTCCACGTAGTTCGGCGAGCCGTCCGAGTCGGCGTCGCCGGCGCCTTCGACCTTGTCCGGCAGTTCATCCTCGTCGCTGTCGGTGTCGAAGCAGTCTCGTTTGCCGTCCCCGTCGGTGTCGGACACGCCCTCGATGCGGTCGGGGATGTCGTCGCCGTCGGCGTCGGGATCGAGGTAGTTGGGCGTCCCGTCGGTATCGAAGTCGGCCAGGCCCTCGGCGGCGTCGGCGATCCCGTCAGAGTCGCTGTCGGGGTCGTCGGAGTTGGCCACGCCGTCGTTGTCGGTGTCGGTGCTGCCCTCGACGGGGTCGAGGATGCCGTCACCGTCATCGTCGGGATCGGCCACGTTGGGAAGGCCGTCGCCGTCGGCGTCGGTGACGCCCTGGTCCTTGTCGCTGGCGCCGTTGGCGTCGCTGTCGTCGTCCTGGAAGTTGGGCTTCCCGTCCTTGTCCGGATCGGTGTTGCCCTCGACCGTGTCGGGAATGCCGTCGGCGTCGCTGTCGCGGTCCTGGTAGTCCGGGGCGCCGTCGCCGTCGCTGTCGATCGGGTGCTTCGCATCCCGGCCGGATTCGCTCGAGTCGGGGATCATGTCGCCGTCACTGTCGTGGTCCCGGAAGTCGGGCAGGCCGCCGCCGAAGGTGTCCACCGGGTTCTTGGGATCGGCCCCGGCCTCGACGGAGTCGGGGATGTCGTCGTTGTCGCTGTCGAGATCCC
>Ga0299907_10001524_pt1 | contig 13347 bp, 10 predicted proteins | sample RVTome_16_FD_198680 | JGI IMG/M metagenome (GOLD analysis project Ga0299907, IMG submission 198680) | Soil microbial communities from uranium-contaminated site in the Upper Colorado River Basin, Wyoming, United States - RVT152D67 (version 2) ... | reverse complement strand
CGGCTCAGCATCTCGTACACCTCGTCCTCTTGCGGGATGGTGGCGAGGTCGACTTCGACGCCGTAGCTCTCGCGGATCAAGTCGACCGCGTAGTGCAGCGCGCTCAGCATGCCGAGGCCGAGCAGGTCGAACTTCACGAGGCCGACCGCCGCGCAGTCGTCCTTGTCCCATTGGAGGACGCTGCGGTTCTCCTTGCGGGCCCACTCGACGGGGACGACCTCGCACACCGGCCGGTCGCAGATCACCATGCCGCCCGAGTGGATGCCGAGGTGGCGCGGGAAGCCCTGGAGATGCTCGGCCAGCTCGAGCACGTGGCTTGGGATGTCGTGGTCGGCTTGCTCGACGGTCGCGCTGAACGGTCCCCACGGGTCGGCTTGCTTCGACCACGCGTCCTGCTGGCCCGTCGCGTAGCCGAACGCCTTCGCCATGTCGCGGATCGCGGAGCGGGCGCGGTACGTGACGACGTTCGCGACCTGCGCCGCGTTCGTGCGCCCGTACCGCTCGTACACGTACTGGATCGCCTCTTCCCTGCGGCCGCTCTCGATGTCGACGTCGATGTCGGGTGGCCCGTCGCGCTCGGGGCTGAGGAAGCGCTCGAACAGCAGCCCGAGCTCGACCGCGTCGGCGTTGGTGATGCCGAGCGCGTAGCAGACCGCGCTGTTCGCAGCCGAGCCGCGTCCCTGGCAGTAGATGTCGTTGCGGTGGCAGAAGTCGACGATGTCGTGGACGATCAGGAAGTAACCGGGGAACTTGAGGCGCTCGATCACGTCGAGCTCGTGGTCGATCTGCTCGTACGCCTTCTTCGTCTTCGCGTTCCGCGGCGCGTCTTCTCTTGGCCCGTACCGGCGGTGCGCGCCGAGCTCGGTGAGCACGCGCAGCCACGACATCTCCGTGTGCCCGTTCGGCACCGGCCAGTCCGGCAGCTGCGGCGCGACGAGGCGGAGGTCGAACGAGCACTCGCGGCCGAGCTCGACGGCGCGTTCGAGGACGCCGGGGTAGCGCTTGAAGCGCTTGAGCTGCTCGCGCCCGCTGCGGAGGTGTGCGGTCGGTGCGGACGGCAACCACCCGTCGATCTCGTCGAGGCTCCTTCTTGCTCTGACGGCGGCGAGCGCGCTGGCGAGGCGGTACCGGTCAGGTCGCGCGTAGTGGACGTTGTTGGTGGCGACGACGTCGACCTTGGTCTTGGCTGCGACCTCCGCGAGCGCGTCGTTGCGCGGCGAGTCGATGGGGTGGCCGTGATCCCACAGCTCCGCGACGACGTTGCCGCGCCCGAACGCGTCGATGAGCTCGCGCAGCCGGCGCTCCGCTTCCTTCGGGCCGTGGGTGAGGAGCGCGTTCGGGACGTGTCCCTTGCGGCAACCCGTGAGCACGACCCACGTGCCCGCAGCTTGGGTGGCGAGCTCCTCGAAGCCGGGGTAGACGGGCTTGCCCTTCTCGTGGCCAGCCATCTGCGCGTTCGTGATGGCGCGGCAGAGGCGGGCGTACCCCTCGGGGTTGCGAGCCAGCACGAGCAGGTGGTCGCCCTCGGGATCGGGCACGCCGTTCTGCGGCTTGGTGAGACCGATCGACAGCTCGGCGCCGAAGATCGTCCGGACGCCGACGGCTGCCGCGGCTTCGGCGAAGCGGACGACGCCGTACATGCCGTCGTGGTCGGTGATGGCGAGTGCTTCGATCCCGAGGCGCGCCGCTTCTTCTGCGAGCTCCTCGGGGTGGGACGCGCCGTCGAGGAACGAGAAGTTCGTGTGGCAGTGCAACTCCGCGTACGGCGTTGTCGTCGCCGTCGATGTCGTCGACCGGGGCGGGCGTCGTTGTCGTGGTTGTTGGTGCAGGAGCCGCAGCCACGCCCGTTCGAGCGCTTGCTCGGACTCGACGATCGGGTCGGGGTGGAGCTCGCGATCGGGTTCACCGTTCGGGGGCGCAAGCAGGGGCAACGGCACGTAGGGCTGGCGCCGCCTCGACCACGCCGGGCTGTCACCCCCGTTGGCCCAGTCGGGCACGTTGGTCGTGCGCCCGTCGGCCTGCCTCTCGGCGTCGGTCTTGCCGGCGTCGGCGTCGGTCTTGCCGGCGTCGGCGTCCGACAGGTACCGCTGCAACTCCCGCCAAGGAATCGGCGGATTGTTCCACCCCACACCCTTGACAGTAGCGAACGTCTGTTCGATAGGCTGCCCGGCGTCTCAGACGGACTTCGCCGGCAGCGCGCGCCCGAGTGTTGGCCGAGGTGAACGGCTGGCCGCTCGGCAGTCCCGGTGGCAACTCTCAGTAGCGGGCCGTGCCAGTCGTCATCGGTCGTGCCGTCGGTCGTCATCGGTCGTCAGTCGTAGACCGCTTCCAGCCACCACCTCCCCGCTTCGATCACCGCCAGGTAGGCAACGCCGCCGTCGACGACGAGTTGAAAGCGCGCCTGCCTCCGGCGCGAGGCCGCGTCCCACCAACGCTCGTCCACCAACCACGGGCCGCCCCACGCAACGATGTCCTGCCACCGCTCCTTCTCGATCGAGATGCGCGCCGGTGCTGCGCTGCACAGATCGCGGGCGGTGACGTGCACGGGACGGCCGTCGGCGTCGACGACCTCGGCAGCCAACGGCTCGGGGTAGACGACGGCGGGCGCCGGCTCGGGCACCCCGCCCGGCCACGGGACCAGGGCGGGCGCGGCGAGCCCGAGGTCGAGCTCGGGTCGCTCGGGGTCGCGGGCGTCGCCCCACGGCACGAGGCGAACGCGGTAGCGCGGCCCGCGCCCGCCTTGGAGCATCGGCGTGGTGACCGCGTCGAGGCCGAGCATGCCTTGCACACGCGCCAGCGCCCTGGCCGCCCGTTCGTCGTTGGCGGTGGCGCCTCCCCAGAACCCGAGCTGCCGCCCGTCGTCAGGCCGCACCTCCTCGGGCGTGAGCCGAACGAGCGCGACGCCGGCGGTGGGCCGGTCGCGAACACCGCCGGCGGTGAGCCAGCCGTCGAGCTGCCAGCGGATGCGTTCGGCGATGGTGCCGGAGGTGAGCGCGCCCGCGTGGCGCCACACCCGTACGAGGTGCTCGCCGTGCTCGGTCTCGGCTTCGATGACGATGCGGCTGCAGACCAGGCCGAGACGGCTCAGGTCCGCGTGCAAGCGGTCGGCCAACGACTTGGCGACGAACGCGGCGCGGTCCGCCGTATCGACGGGTGGATCGAGCGTGGCGGCGTGCGAAAGGTCCTCGGGGACGGACCGGGGCACGAGCGGGCGCTCTTGGTCGCCCCGCGCCAAGCGAGCGGCGGCCTGGCCCTCGATGCCGAACCGGCCGAGGACCGTCTCGGGCTCCATGCTCGCAAGGTCGCCCAACGTGAAGATGCCGAGGCGGGCGAAGAGCACGGGCAGCTCGGGGTCGGGCGTGTCGACGTTGCGCACCGGGAACGGCGCGAGGAACGCGCGCGTCGCCTCGACACCAGGCGGGACGATGTGCCACCGGCCGCGCACTGCCATCCCCGGCGCGGGCGGCGGCTCGGGAGGACCGGGGTCGAGCGTGGCCCACAACGAGCCTTCGAGGTCGGCGGCCAAGCGGGCAGCCAGCATCGCCGCGAACAACCCGTCGGCGATGCCCACCGTGGCGGCGGTGGCGGCGACGACCGGCGGGACGGTGCCGAGGTTGCGGATGGTCTCCAACGTGCGCGCCGCGACCTGCTGGTCGCCGCCGAAGTAGCGCGCCGGGCCGCGCGTCAGGAAGGCGGCGACGCCCGGGCGGAGGATCTCGATTCGCGGGCACACCGCTTCGAGCCCGGCGACGATCGGTTCGAAGGCGCGCGCGTCCCTCGACCGGTCGTAGTCCACGAGCTGGATCTCGGGGAACAGCGCCTGCGCGTCGCGCCGCCGCAGCCCGAGCTCGATGCCCTCGTCGCGCGCGCCACGGGTGCACGCCACGACGCGGTTGGCGTGGAAGATGACCGCCGGGACGTCTGGCTCGATGCCGGCCGCGGTCAGCGGCCAGTCTTGGCAGCGCACCACGACGGTTCGTGGCGCATCGGATCGCGGTGGCGCCGGCACTTCCGGTCGGGGCGCGCTCGTGCCGGCCGTGCGGCAGGACGAGCGCATGCGCGTCACGCCGCCTTGGCGAGCGGGATGGTGGCGTTGCGGGTGCGAGCCGCCGCGCCCCGACCGGTGGCGACCACGTCGACGGCACGACCGGTGAGAACGCCGTGTCCCTCGCCGATCCCCGTCCAGTGGCTGCCCGTGACAAGGAGACGGGTGTCCGGTCCTTCCGGCCAACCACCGCCTGAGACGACGAGCACCGCAGCGCGATCACGCGCCTTGGCCACGAGCCGCCGCGCGTCGCCGAGTGGCACGAAGCGGCCCGGGGGCGGGCGGATGACGACGACATCGAGCGCGTCGAGGAGCGCACCGGCCACGACCGGCCACTGCTTCCCGGGGTCGGCCACCACCGCTACCCGTTCGAGGTCGAGCCCCGCCTCGGCCGCGGCGACCCATCCGATCGGCGACGGGCGCCCGCCACGCCCGCCGTGCCCGCCGATCCCGCCGATCCCGCCGATCCCGCCGATCCCGCCGAGGCCACCGCGACCGAACCCGCCGGGCCCGCCGAAGCCGATGAACCCCACCCAGGAGCCGGCCGCCGATGCGGCAGCGACCAACGCCAACGTCAACGAGACGACGCCGGCCCCCACCGGCCCGTCGACGCCGACGACGCTCCCCCGCCGCAGCCCACGCCCAGGGAACAAGTCGGCGAGCCCCGGCACCGACGCTCCCACCGGAAGCAAGAGGTCGGCGGCCAGCGTGACGGGAGCGACCCGCCCCGCGAGCTCCCGCAGCTCGCCCACCGCCGGTGCCGGGCGCGACCTGGTCGTAGGTCGCAGCGCCGGCGCCGGTTGGACGGCCGCCGTCCTCTCGTCCCCCACCTCCTGCACGTGCACCGCACCCGGCAACCCCACGGCGACAGACTCGAACATACGTTCGATCTTGTCAAATGGGTGTGACAGGAACTCCGAGCCCTACGGGCGGTACTGCTCTTCGATGCCCACGACCGTCCCGGACCGCACCGTGAACCAGAAGGGATTGGACCACAGGCGAAGCTGACTGCCGCCCGCCGCCGGCTCACTCCGGAAGTAGCTCGGGAGCTCCTCGAAGGTGCCGGGATCGAGATCCGCATCCCCATCCTCGGCAAGACGAACCAGGGCGACGTCGACGTCCGGCGCAACGGCAAGCGTGCGAGCGCGCTCGTCGGCGTTGACGATGTAGTAGTCGTTCGGCGGGCCGTCGTCAGCTCCCTCGGCGGGATTGTCACGCCGCCATGCGCGCGCTGCTTCCTCCCCCGACAGCCACTCGATCTCGTCGATGGTGACCGTCCGGCGCCCCACGTCGATGCCGACGATCCACGCGGGATACCGCCCGTCCTCCTGCTCCGCATCCCGACAGCCGTTGCCGGCCGTCGCCGCGACAACGAGAATCGCCAGCCAGAGCGCCGCAGCGCGTCGCGGACACACGGTCGCGGACAGTGCGAGGGCCTACGGGAAGAGGCCGCGGGCGGCGATGGCCTCGGCCACCCGCTCGACCGCCAAGGCAAAGGCGCCCCGCCGCAACGACACCGAGAGCGACTCGGCACGCGCCCACACCGACGTGAAGGCGTCGTCCATGTAGCGGCGCATGCGGACGGCGACATCATCTTCGTCCCACGCGATCCCCTGCCGCGACTGCACCCACTCGAAATACGACGCGGTGACGCCGCCGGCGTTGGCGAGGATGTCGGGAACGACGACGATGCCCCGCCGGTCGAACACGGGATCGGCGTCGGGAACGGTCGGGCCGTTGGCCGCCTCGACGACGACCTTCGCGCCGAGCTTCTCCGCGACGTCAGCGGTGATCGCGCCGTCCAACGCGGCGGGAATGCACAGCTCGCATTCGAGCTTCCACATCTCGGACTCGGCGATCAGGTCGGCGAGCTCGAAGCCCGCGACCGTGCCGTGCACCGACACGTGATCGGACAGCGCGCCCGCGTCCAACCCGCCGGGGTTGTACACCGCGCCGCCGACATCGCTCACGGCGATCACGCGCATGCCGGCCGACGACAGCAGGAACGCGAGCGGTCCTCCGACCTTGCCGAACCCTTGGATCACGGCGCGACCGCCGACGAACGGCATGTCGAGCTCGGCGAACGCCGCACGGGCGCAACTGAGCACGCCCGTCGACGTGGCACCCGCGTGGCCGCGCGTGCCACCGACGGCGAGCGGCTTGCCGGTGACGGATGCGGGCAAGTTGTGGCCCTGCATCATCGACAACGTGTCGTACAGCCACGCCATCACGCGACCGTCGGTGTTGACGTCGGGCGCGGGGATGTCGATGTCGGCGCCGAGCAACGGCGAGATCTCGAGCGTGTAGCGACGCGTCAAGCGTTCCAGTTCGCCGAGCGACAGCTTGAGCGGGTTGCACCGCACGCCGCCCTTGCCGCCGCCGAACGGCAGGCCCGCTATCGCGGTCTTGAACGTCATGCCCGCGGCGAGCGCGCTCACCTCTTGCGCGTCGACGTCGGGGTGGAACCGGATGCCGCCCTTGGCCGGGCCGCGCGTCACGTCGTGGTGGACGCGCCAACCCTGGAACACCTCGACGCGGCCGTCGTCCATGCGGACGGGGACCGCGACTTCGAGCACGCGCTTGGGCGTGCGCAGCATGCGGTGGATGTCGGCGTCGAGACCGACGATCTTGGCGGCGTCGTCGAGCCGCTCGATGATGGCGGCCCAGGAATCGGATCCCGCCTGGCTCGCGCCCATTACGAAGCAAAGGACGGCGTGACGCCGTCCTTGTAGTGGATGTAGAGCGAGCGGACCGCCTCTTCCATGGCGTCGAGGTCGCGAGCGGCCAACGAGCCGTCCACCTCGATCGTGATCACATTGGAGTAGACGTGGATCGCCCGCACCGCGTTACCCCCGACCTCGAAGAGGCCGCGAGCGAGGTGGTCGGGCGGGCGGTCGCCGGCGGCTTCGGCGGGCGAGCGGTAGCGCTCGTGGCCCATGCCGGTGAGGCTGCGGTTGATCTCGAAACGGACCACGCCGGGGCGGGTCGAGGGCTTGCGGGTGACGGAGATCGGCTGGCCCATGGCGGGCGCCGAGGCTAGTGCCGTGGGCGCCGGAGTGACGAAACCCGGTGGGCCCTCGCCCTGCCTTACGCTCACGCCCGATGTCCCTCGAGCCGATCCGGCGGCCCGTTCCCGTTCGCACGATCGCGGCCTCCATCGGCATGGTGCTGGCGACGCTGGTCGCGCTCGTTCTCGTGCAGCACCTCGCCCGCATCATCGGCCTGCTCGTCGTCGCCGCGTTCTTCGCCGTGGTGCTGACACCCGCCGTCGACTTCCTCGAACGCCGCCGGATGCGGCGATCGATGGCGACGCTCGTCGTGTTCGTCATCGGCTTCGCGCTGATGGTCGCGATGCTGACCGCCTTCATCCGCCCCATCGTGAGCGAGGTCAACGACTTCGTCGACAACCTCCCGGCGTTCGTGGAGGACGCTAAGGAGGGGCGCGGCACGATCGGCCGGCTCGTGCAGCGTTACGACATCGACACCTACATCGAGGACAACCAGGAGAAGTGGCAGGCGAGCCTGCGCAATGCCGGTGCTCCCGCCCTGGACGTGGCCCGGTCGGTGGCGAGCGGGGTCTTCGCGTTCGTCACGATCCTCGTGTTGACGTTCCTCATGGTGCTCCAGGGCCCAGGGATCACCGCCAGCCTCCTCACCCTGTTCGACGACGGCCGGCGGCGCGAGCGCATCCGTCTCGTCGCGGCCGACTGTGCGAAGGCGGTGACCGGCTACATGGCCGGCAACTTGCTCATCAGCGTGATCGCCGGTCTGACGACCTTCGTCGTCCTCACTATCCTCGGCGTGCCCTTCGCCGGCGTCCTCGGGCTGTGGGTGGCGTTCGCCGATCTCATCCCGCTGGTCGGCGCGACGCTCGGTGCGATCCCCACCGTGACGGTGGCGTTCCTCGAGTCGCCGGTGGACGGCATCGCGGTCCTGATCTTCTACATCCTCTATCAGCAGGTGGAGAACCACGTGTTGCAACCGACCATCATGTCCCGCACGGTGAACATGAACCCGCTCGCGGTGCTCGTGAGCGTGCTCATCGGCGTGGAGCTGTTCGGCATCCTCGGCGCGCTGCTCGCCATCCCCGCTGCGGGCGTACTGCAGGTGATCGTGCGCAACGTCTACGACGAGCGCCGCGGCCGGTGGAAGCCCATACCCACCGTCGGTGCCGACGAGGTGCCGGTCGAGGCGACGACGCAGACGACGGAGGACGTGTGATGGCGGCGAGCGAGACGATCGAGCTCGAAGGCCACATCATCGACTCGCTGATCCTGGCGAAGGTGATGGACGTGATCCTGTCGGCCGGCGCGGACTACCGCGTCCTCGACGTCGACATCGGGCGCACGACGAACGACACCAGCCGCGCCCGCCTCGAGGTCACGGCCGACGACGACGGCGCGCTGGCCGCGCTGCTCGCCGAACTGCAGGTCCACGGCGCCAACCCGCTGAACAGAGCGGACGCAGAGCTGGTCGCCGCCGATCGCGTCGGCGTGCTCCCTCCCGGCTTCTACTCGACGACCAACCTGCCGACGAGCGTTCGCCTCGACGGGCACTGGATCGACGTGGAGAACCCCGAGATGGACTGCGGCATCGTCGTCAGCCGCGGCCGCCAGATGGTGCGCACCGTGCCGATGCACCGCATCATCGAAGGCGACCTCGTGGTCGTCGGCAGTGAAGGCGTGCGCGTGAGCCCGCCGCAACGGCCGCGCGGTGCAACGCCCTTCGAGTTCATGAGCTCCGAGGTGTCGTCGGAGAAGCCGAAGGCCTTGCTCGTCGCGCAGGTCGCGGCCCGCGTGCGCTACGCGAGGTCGCTCGGACGCAGAGTGCTCGCGGTGCCAGGGCCCGCCGTCGTCCACACCGGGTGCGCGCCCGCGCTCGCGACGCTCGTGCGCGAAGGCTGGATCGACGTGCTGTTCGCGGGCAACGGCTTCGCCACGCACGACATCGAGTCGAACGTCATGGGCACGTCGCTCGGCGTGTCGGTGCGCGAGGGCGCGCCCACCGAGGGCGGGCACTCCAACCACCTGCGCGTCATCAACGAGGTGCGCCGCTACGGCTCGATCGCGTCTGCGGTCGAAGCGGGCTACATCGAGGGCGGCGTGATGTACGAGTGCGTGAAGAGGAGCGTGCCGTTCCTGCTCGGCGGCTCGCTGCGCGACGACGGCCCGCTCCCCGACGTGCAGGCGAACGTGGTCGAGGCGGTCGACGCCATGCGCCTCCTCGTCCCCGACGTCGGCGTCGCGCTGATGCTCGCGTCGACGCTGCACGCGGTGGCCACCGGCAACATCCTCCCCGCGGGCGTCGAGACGTTCTGCGTCGACATCAACCAGGCGGTCGTCACCAAGCTCGCCGACCGTGGCAGCCACCAGGCGCTCGGCATCGTGACGGACGTCGGCTTGTTCGTCGCGCAACTCGCGCAAGAGCTCACCTCGTCGTGAAGATCGAGCTCGCGACAGGCAGCGACGACGAGCAGCGCGCCGCCGCGGTGTTCGAGTCCCTCGTCGCGGAGTACGCGCCAACCATCGACCGCTTCCTCTACACCGACACGGTGGTCCTCGACACGAAGAGCGAGGCGCCGTACAGCCACCCGGTGTTGACGATCGCGCCGCCGTACGTGATCGGCCCTCGCCTGGTGGCGCTGACGGTGCTCGTGCACGAGAACATGCACTGGGCCAGCCGGGTGCTGCCGGGATGCGCTGCGATGCGCGACGAGGCCCGCCGGCGCTGGCCCGACCCGCCGGCGGCGGCTGACGGCGGCGCCCACAACGCACTCAGCACCTGGCTGCACGTCTGCGTCTGCTCGCTCGAGCTCGCGGCGATGTGGAACGCAGACGTGTACGAGGTAGTGGCCGAGCGTGGCGACAAGATCCTCGAAAGCATCGCGTCCGTCTCCGACGAAGCAGCCGCGCTCGTCGAGTGGAGCCGGCATGGCTGAGCTCAGGTGGGGCCGGCGCTACCTCATGTGCCCGCCCGAGCACTTCGGCGTGCTCTACGAGATCAACACGTGGATGCACAAGGAGGTGGCGGTCGACGGCGACCTCGCGCGCCAGCAGTGGGAGAACCTCGCTTCGACGCTGAAGGAGGCGGGCGCGGAGATCGAGATCCAGCCGCCGCAGCTCGGCCTGCCCGACCTCGTGTTCACCGCCAACGCCGGAATCGTCAACGGCCGACAGTTCGTACCCGCCCGCTTCCGCCACGCCGAGCGCCAGGGTGAGACGCCGTACGACATCGAGTGGTTCGGCGAGCGCGGCTATCGCGTCGACGAACTGCCCATCGGCGTGTCGCACGAGGGCGCGGGCGACGCGCTTCCGTTCGGCGGTGTGCTGCTGTCCGGCTACCGCATCCGATCGGACGCGGCGTCACACGCGTACCTGTCGCGCTTGACCGGCGCGCCCGTGCGCTCCGTCGAGCTCGTCGACGAGCGCCTGTACCACCTCGACCTCACGTTTTGCCCGCTCGACGACCGGAGGGCGATGGTCGCGCCCGCGGGGTGGGACGCGTACGGGCGGAAGGTGGTCGAGTCGATGGTGCCCGAACTGCTGGTGCTCGACGACGAGTCCACGTTCCAGTTCTGCGCCAACTCGGTGGTGGTCGGCACCACCGTCGTCATGCCGGCGTGCACACCCGAGGTGGGCCGCCAGCTCGAGAAGTGGGGCTTCGACGTCGCCGTCGTCGCCGTGACCGAGTTCCAGAAGGCAGGCGGCGCGTGCCGTTGCCTCACGCTGGCACTCGACGTGACCCTCGGTCCGCAAGGTCTGCAAGGAGGCTGATCCGTGAACTTCATAGGCGGTAAGTGGGTGCCGGCCCGTTCGGGGCGAACCATGGAAGACCGCAACCCGGCCGATCTCGACGATCTGCTCGGCGAGGTTGCGCGCAGCGACGCGGCAGACGTCGACGACGCGGTCGACGCAGCGAAGGCCGCGTACCCCGAGTGGTTCGCGATGCCGATGCCCAAGCGCGGCGAGCTGCTGCGCCGCATCGGGCTCTTGTTGGAGAACCACAAGGACGAGCTGTCGCACCTGATGACGCGCGAGATGGGCAAGACGCTGAAAGAGGCGCGCGGCGACGTACAGGAGGGCATCGACTTCGCGTTCTTCATGGCGGGCCTGAGCCGCAGCGCCATCGGCGAGACGATGCCATCGGAGCTGTCGCGCAAGTTCTCGCTCACGATGCGCCATCCCATCGGCATCGTCGGGCTGATCACGCCGTGGAACTTCCCGATCGCCATCCCCACGTGGAAGCAGTGGCCGGCGATGCTGGCCGGCAACTGCTCGATCGTGAAGGCAGCCGAGGACACGCCGCTCTGCGCGCAGCGGTTGATGGAGCTGATCGACGAGGCGGGCGTGCCCGCCGGCGTGGTTAACCTCGTGCAGGGAACGGGCGAGGAGGCGGGCGCCGCGCTCGTGTCGCACCCCGACGTGCGCGCCATCTCGTTCACCGGGTCACTCGAGACCGGCAAGATCATCGCCGCGGAGTGCGGACGGCAGATGAAGCGCTACTCGATGGAGCTCGGGTCGAAGAACGTCACGATCGTCATGCCCGACGCCGACGTCGAGCTGGCGGTTGAGGGCATCGCGTGGGGCGCGTTCGCCACCAGCGGCCAGCGCTGCACGGCGACGTCACGCGTGGTGTCGTTGCACCCCGAGTTCGCCGGCGCACTCATCGACAAGGTGCGCACGTACAAGATCGGCCCCGGCTCGGACGAGTCGGTCGACCTCGCCCCGCTCATCAACCGCACGCAGCGCGACCGCGTGCTGGAGTACATCCGCGTCGGTCGTGAGGACGACGGTGCGTCGCTGGCGTACGGGGGTTCGGCCTTGACGGACGGCGTGCACGCCAAGGGCAACTACATCGAGCCCACCGTGTTCTTGGACGCCACGCCCTCGATGCGCATCGCGCAGGAGGAGATCTTCGGCCCGGTCACCGCGGTGATCCCCGTGGACTCCCTCGACGCCGCTATTGCCGCGGCCAACTCGACGAAGTACGGGCTGTCGGCGTCGATCTACACGAACGACCTGACCGCGGCGATGCGCGCCGTCACCGAGCTCGAGTTCGGCATCGTGTACGTCAACGCGCCGACGATCGGTGCCGAGGTGCAGCTGCCGTTCGGCGGCATGAAGTCGACCGGCAACGGCTTCCGCGAGGCGGGCATCCACGCCATGGACGAGTTCAGCGAATGGAAGGCCGTGTCGATCGACTTCAGCCACCGGCTACAGAAGGCGCAGTTCCAGCCGGGCGAATAGCGACGTCGAGCACGCCGTCGGCAACCTCCGTGGCGCGGCCGTCCTTGAACGCCCACAGCGTGCCAGGTGAGTAGTCGCAGGACTCGCCTCGGTCGAGGAAGAGGAGCGTGCCGTCGGGCAACCACCCCTCAGGTGGCGCGTGCTCGACCGGCGTGCCGTGCAGCGGCAGGCGGCGGCCCTGCAACGTCGCTTCGGCGCGCGGCGGACCGCCGCAACCGCCGGCGGCGTACCAGGCAAGCGCGGTGTCGTCGTAGCGCGACGGCACGGCGGACACGCCGCTCGCGGAGCTGCCGGTCGTGATGGGCGTGATCCGGCTGGTCGCGGCGTCGAGCCGGTAGAGGCGCACTTGTTCACCGTCCGTCTCGCTGAGCAGGACGTCGCCGCCAGCAGTGAGGCCGGTGACGTCCAAGCCGCCACCGCGGTGCAGCAGCGTCGAGGATCCGTCGCGTACGTCGATCCGGTAGATGCCCTCGACGCCGCCGATCGTGGCGTTGCCGACGATGTGTAGCCCGTCCGCCTCCACGGTCATCGCGTGCAGCACGCCGCCAAGGAGCACGCCCGCCAACGAGCCGTCGGGCAACCTCGCGGTGAGCGCGCCGTCGTGCAGCCGCGAGAGCAGCGTGCCGTCGACGCCGGCCCATGTCCACGCCGAGGGTTCAGGCAGCGGCTGCTGGCCCGAGGCGGTGACCACGTACGGGGTGAGCGTCACATCCACGAGGAGTGCATCGCCGGCCGGCGACCATGCCGGCCGCAGTGGCGCGTACTCGTCCGTGGCGAAGCGGAGGATGCAGCCGTTGGCTGAGCGCAGCTCGTTGCCCGCCTGCCACGTCAGCTCGGGACTCGACGGCGGCCGACCGAGCCCGCTGCAGCCAGACTGGTCAGCGTCGAGAACCGAACTTGCCGGCTGGGTGGTGACGGTGGTGGCGACGCGTGCCGGCGAGCTCGGCTCGGCGTAGCCGCCACAAGCCGCCATGGCGAAGACCGCTGCGAGTACCACTACGCAACTGGAGCCGCGAGTACCACGGCTCATGCGCGTACGAACGCGGACGGGGGTCA
>Ga0299907_10001523_pt1 | contig 13352 bp, 15 predicted proteins | sample RVTome_16_FD_198680 | JGI IMG/M metagenome (GOLD analysis project Ga0299907, IMG submission 198680) | Soil microbial communities from uranium-contaminated site in the Upper Colorado River Basin, Wyoming, United States - RVT152D67 (version 2) ... | reverse complement strand
CTGCGCCGCGTCGCTGGCGATGATCGAATTCGCGGCGCACGGCCATTCCGACACGGTGTGGGTCACCGCCGCGGGGAACGCCCTTCGATGATCGGAAGGCCCGGGCGATCCGGAGGGGACACGTGAAGCCACGTCGACAACCGGTCGACCGCCCGCTCGACCGCACGGGCTTCTCGCTGCTCGAGGTGATGGTGGCCATCTCCATCCTGAGCATCGGCCTGCTGGCGCTGGGGTCCGCCGCGGGCTCGTCGATCCGGCAGAGCTCGCTGAGCGCCTCGGATGTGGACAAGTGGGCGGACGCCGAGCGCATCGCGGACAGCCTCATCGCACGGGGCTGGAGCGCCGTGACGAACGGGAGCGAGACGCATGCGAATCACGCGCTCGCGTGGAGCGTGTCGTCCCCTTCCTCGAACCTCGACCGGGTGGATCTCGTGATCCACCGCTGGGGAGCCATGGGGTACGGGACGCGGCGGGACACGATCACGATCCTCCTGTCGCAGCCGATCCCGTGATCCGGCGCCGACGACGGGTCCCGTGCCCGGACCGATCAGGCTTCGGGCTGGTCGAGCTGCTGATCGCGATCACCATGACCGGACTCATCGCCGGCACCGTGTTGACGGTGATGGCGGCCCAGAACCGGGGCTACTCGCAGGTCCGGGAGCTGGGCGACATCCACGGCACCCTGCGCTCGAGCACGAGCCTTCTGGGTTGGGAGCTTCGCTACGCCTCGGCGAGCGAGGGAGACCTGTACGCGATCGGACCGAACTCGATCGCGCTGCGGGCATTCCGGGGCAGCGGGATCATCTGCCGGAAGGACCCGGGCGGCTGGTATGGGCTCACGCGAATGGAGGGCGACCGGGCGTTCAGCGCCGACAGCGTCCTCGTGTTCTCCGCCGGGACGGTGGGCACGTTCGACGATTCCTGGGAGACCGTGGGCGTGAGCGGTCTGACCGGGGCGGGGGGGTTCTCGTGCGCGTGGCCGGGGACCCCCGGCATCGACGCGCGGCTACACGTCACCGTGGCCTCGGCCGCCGACACCGCCGGCATTCGTCTGGGCGCGGCGGTCCACTCCTTCGAGGCCGTGACCTACGCTCCCTATCAGTGGAACGGCCGCTGGTGGTTCGGACGCCGGGTGGGGACGAACGCCTGGGAGCCCCTGGCCGGACCGCTGGCCAGCTCGACCGGGCTCCAGCTCACCTACTACGACGGGAGCGGAGCCGTGACGACCGTGCCGAGCCAGGTCGCGTCGGTGGTGATCGTGCTGCGCGCGGCGAGCACGAGCCGGGTGGACGCGGCGCACGGCGTCGAGCAGGACAGCGTCCGCGTGAAGGTGCATCTGCGCAGCTGAGCCGTACACGATCGTCGGCTCCGAACGGACACGAGGGCTCGAGTCGGGAGCCCGTCGAGAAACGACCGGTGGCATGAGCAACGTGCGTGTGGGGCCCTGCGGGGTCCCGGCGAAGGACGGAGGATTCGCGCTGGCGGCCGTACTGCTCGCGCTCGTCGTGATGAGCGTGATCGCGATCGCATCCATGCGCGTGTCGCTCACCGATCGCGAAGCGAGCTGGGCCTCCGTCGCCGGAGGTCGGGCGCAGTTCGCGGCCACCGCCGGCGCCCAGCAGATCTGGGCCGGCTGGCCCGCGGCGGCGGACGCGCTCGCGCCCGGAGACAGCATCGACCTGGGGTGGGCGACCCTCCCGGACCGGACGCGCTACCGCGGCGTCATCACGCGGGTCGACAGCGGCGCGGTCCAGGAGGTGCGCGTGCTCCGCGTCGAGGGACGGACCGTGGGACCGCGTGGCGGGCAGCGGGTCGTCGAGCTGTGGACGACGCAGGGGAGGAGCCTCTACGACGCCGGGGTGGGCGCGCGGGCCGACCTCACCATCACGAACGACGCGCTCGTGGACAGCTACGATTCGAGCCTCGGGGCGTACGGCGGGGCCAACATCGACACCAACGGGAACGTGCACGCGGACGGGAACGTCTCGCTCACGAACAACTCGACGATCCAGGGCTTCGGATCGGCCTCGGGGGCGCTGACGACCGGCACGGGCGGCGTCGCGACCCAGGGGACGGCGAGCGGCGTCCCGCCGCACGGCTATCCGTCCGTCCCGTGTCCCGTCGGCGCCTACACGCCCGCCGCCGGCCTTCCCGCGGGCTCGTACAGCTACAACCAGACGACGGGCGACCTGACGGTCGACAACACGACCCTCCAGCTCCCGGCGGGGGAGTACTACTTCAACAGCGTGACGGTGAAGAAGCCGAACGGCAGGCTGGGTCCCGTTCCGGGCTCCGATGTGACGTTGTTCGTGGGCGGGACGTTCACCACCGCGCAGCAGGGCCGACTGAACGACAACGGGGTGCCCAGCGAGCTCGCCATCTTCGGCTGCGGCTCCGGCACCCAGACCTGGTCCTTCAACCAGAACTCCCTCATCTGGGCCACCATCTACGCGCCGGACGACGACATCGACCTGCAGAACGACAGCGACGTGTTCGGCGCCCTCGTGGGCCGGAACGTGCTGATCCATCAGGGAGGCACGGGTCCCGTTTCCGTCCACTACGACGAGCAGTTGAGCGGCGTGCTCGCCGGGAGCTCCCGTCGTCAGATGCTTCGCCCCTGGGCGCAGATCGCGCGCTGAAGCACGCTCGCGCGCGGAAGCACGCTCGCGCGCGCGGTGTCAGACCTCGGCGGCGTGCGGCCGCCGGCCGTTTCCGTCCAGCCAGGCGGCGAGGTGCGCGCTCAGGTCGCGCGCGTCATCCGCGGCGCCGTCGATGAGGCTCGACTTCCGCCGCCTCAGGAACGGGATGCCCATCAGGTACATGCCGGGCGCCTCGACCACGCCGCCGTCGTGCCGGATGCGGCCCCTACGGTCGAACACGGGCACGTCGAGCCACGAATGGTCCGGCCGGAACCCGGTCGCCCAGATGATCGTCCGGATCTCGCCGCTGGTCAGGTCGAGACCGAGCGGCGGAGAGCTCTCGACGCGTGTCGGCTCGAAGCGGTGTGGGGGCTCGACGGCGCCTTCGAGACCGGTATCGACCACCCACTCGTCGATCCGGTCGAGCAGCCGGCTCATCTTGAGATCGGCCAGCGCGCACACGTTGGGCAGCGACCCGGAGAACTGGGCCTTCCCGTGGCCGATGCCCGCGAGACGTCCGATGAGCTTGACGCCGATGTCGGTGAGCGAGTTCAGATCGACCGTACGGAGATCGTCCGACCCGGCGAGCTGGAGCGAGGGCAGGCTCCTGACGCGATCGAGGTTGTCGACCTCGTCGTAGCGCTCGTCGAGCACGCCCACGCGGTCCATCCACCACTTGATGTCGCGTCCGCGGTACACGCGCGGCACGCGCACGTGCTCGCCCACCGACAGCGTCACGGGCCGGCCGGAGCGGTGGACCTCGTCGGCGATCTGGGTGCCGGTGGCGGACGCGCCCACGACCATCACGCCGCCCTCGCCGAGCTGGTCGGGGTTCCGGTACTCCATCGGCGTCAGGGTGGCGATGCCCGAGGGCACCAGGCCCGCGACCGCGGGCACGCAGGGGATGTTGCAGGCGCCGCTCGCGAGCACGACGGATCGCGCGCGCCACGTTCCCCGGCTCGTCGCCACCTCGTAGCCGTCGTCCCCCCCCCGCACCGATGTGACCGTGGTGTGGGTTTCGACGGGTGCCGCGACCACTTCCGCGTAGCGCTCGATGAACGCGACGGTGGCGGCCATGTCGCGGAACCCATCGGGCTCCTCGCCCTCGTAGCCGTAGCCGGGCAGGCGGCTCTGCCAGTTGGGCGTCAGCAGCCGGAGCGAGTCCCAGCGCTCGGTCCGCCACGAGTTCGCCACCTCGCCGCGCTCGAGGACCACGTGGTCGATCGAGCGCTCGGCGAGGCGGCGACTCATGGCGAGGCCGGCGTGGCCCGCGCCGATGATGACGGTCGTGGCATCCACGAAGGAGCTCCCGGGACGGATCCCGGAGCTAGTTGACCTCGACCGCGACGTTCGTCGGGTTCGTGATGATGTCGTAGACGGCGGAGCGCTTCTGCGACTGGGCCACCACGGCCCGGATCTCTTCCGGCGTCGCGTCCGCGTCGATCTCGTACTTCACCTTGATCCCGTCGAACCCGTTCCGGACGTCGCCGTCCATCCCGAGGATGCCCTGGATGTCCATCCCGCCCTCGATGGTCGCGGTCACCGACCGGAGCTGGATGTCACGCATCTGGGCGACGGAGGCGATCCCCGCGGTGAGGCAGCTCGCGAGACCGGCGAGCACGATCTCCACCGGGGTCGCGCCGTGATCCTCGGATGCGAAGACCTCCGGGTGGTCGGCATCGAACGTGAACCGGCTCCGGTGCTTCTGCTCCTCGCCCAGACCGAAGAATCCCTCCACGTCGGTGCGACTGTGCGTGCCGTTGATCCACTCGCACGTCGCCCTCCACTGGAACCGGGCGGCTTCGGGGGCTTCCGACAGGGCTTCACGGGCGCCGAGCAAGGCCTCGACGTTGACGCCGTTGTCGACGGGGCTTGTGGTATGCATCGTTCTTCCTCCTGGTGTCGACTCGCTACGGGTGAGATCCGCACGATATTCCAGCGGGCCCGCGCCCGGCAATGGTCCCGGACGGTTGTCCATCGCGGGCCTCCCCGCCGGGCGTCGAGCCTGTCCGTTGGCGATCGCCCTCGCTTGTCGCGTCGTGTTCGAACCCGCATCGTCGGGTACACCCTGTCTGACCGGAAAGGCACCTTCTTGGGCTCACCGTTCGCTCGAGACCGCTACGACGTCGTGATCGCGGGGGCCCGGTGCGCGGGCGCATCGACCGCCATGCTGCTCGCGCGGCGCGGGCTCCGCGTGCTGGCCGTCGACCCGACCCGCTACGGGAGCGACACGCTCTCGACGCACGCGCTCATGCGGGGCGCCGCCCTCCAGCTCCAGCGCTGGGGTCTCCTCGACGCGGTCCGCGCGTCGGGCACGGCCCGGATCGAGGCGACGACCTTCCACTACGGCGACGAGTCGATCGAGGTGCGCATCGCGCCCCGGGACGGGGTCGACGCGCTGTACGCGCCGAGACGGACCGTGCTGGACACGATCCTCGTGGACGCGGCGCGCGAGTCGGGCGCCGAGGTGGTGCACGGTCGGTCGGTGGTCGACCTGATCCGCGATGAGACGGGACGCGTGCGCGGCGCGAGGATCGCCGGGATGGATCGCGAGGTCGTCGACGTCCCGGCCGGGCTGGTGATCGGCGCCGACGGCCTGCGCTCGCGCGTCGCCCGCATCCTCGGGACCGAGTTCGAATACACCGCGCCGCACGCCGCCTGCTCGATCTACGGGTACTTCGACGAGGTCCCGCTCGAAGGCTACCACTGGTTCTACCGGCCCGGAGTGAGCATCGGGACGATCCCGACCAACGACGGCGCCACGTGCGTGTTCGCCCTCATCCCGCAAGCCCGATTCCGAAAGCGGCGCGGCGAGGGCGTCGAGGTCCTGTTCCGCGAAGCCGTGCGCCTCGTCTCCCCCGAGGTCGCGGACGTCGTCTCACAGCCCTCCGGCGAGATCGCCGCGACGAACGGCGCGTCCGGAAAGCTCCGCGCGTTCGCCGGCGAGCCCGGGTTCCTGCGCCGCGCCACCGGGCCGGGGTGGGCGCTGGTCGGCGACGCGGGCTACTTTCGCGATCCGATCACCGCGCACGGCATCACCGACGCGCTCCGCGAGGCCGAGCTCCTTTCCGAGGCCATCGTCGATGAGGGAGAGGCGGGGCTCCTGGCGTATCCCGCCGCGCGCGACGCGCGCGTGCGAGGTCTCCTCGATGTGACGGACCGCATCGCGGCCTTCGATTGGGACCTCGAGCAGGCCAAGGAGCACCACCTCGAGCTCAACCGGCAGATGAAGGCCCAGGTCGCGGTCCTGCTCGCGCGGGAGTAGCCTGTCCGGGCGGGCGACGAGGCGGAAGAGGGATGAGCGAGGACAAGAAGAAGAAGAAGAGGGTCCGATTTCGCGATGTGCGCGGCGAAGCCTGGGGGCTGATCGTCGCGCAGCGGGGGCCGCTCGGGATCGGCCTCCTGCTGATGATCATCGGCCGCCTCGCGAGCTTCGTCCTGCCCGCGAGCTCGAAGTTCGTCATCGACGAGGTGATCGGCAGGGGCCGCGCCGAGCTCCTGGTGCCGATCGCCGTGGCCGCCGGCGCCGCCACGCTCGTCCAGGCGGCCACGTCGTTCGGCCTGGCGAAGACGGTGAGCATCGCCGCGCAGCGCGCGATCCGCGACATGCGGACCACCGTCCAGGCGCACGTGATGCGCCTGCCGGTCGCCTTCTTCGATGCCACGAAGAGCGGCACGCTGATCACCCGGATCATGAGCGATGCGGAAGGGATCCGGAACCTCGTGGGCACCGGTCTGGTCCACCTCGTCGGAGGGCTCACGACGGCGGTGCTCGCCCTCGGCGTCCTCCTGTGGCTCAACTGGGCCATGACCATCGGCGCGATCGCGCTTCTGGGGGTGTTCGCGGTCGTCATCGGGTGGTCGATGAAGAAGCTCAGGCCGATCTTCCGCGAGCGCTGGCAGATCGAGTCCGAGGTGACCGGTCGGCTGGGCGAGGCGCTCGGGGGTGTGCGGCTGCTCAAGGTCTACGTGGCCGAGGAGCGCGAGCGCGGCATCTTCCACGACGGCGTCGACCGGCTGTTCCGTACCATCGCGAAGACCATCACGGGGACCTCCGCCGTGTCGGCCTTCTCGACGGTCGTCGTCGGCGCGATCAGCGTGCTCATCATGATCGTCGGCGGCCGCGCCATCCTCGCGGGCAGCATGACCCTCGGGGACCTGGTGATGTACATCTTCTTCGTCGGGCTCATGGTCGCGCCGCTGATCCAGATCGCCTCGATCGGGACGCAGCTCAGCGAAGCGTTCGCGGGTCTCGACCGGATCCGCGAGATCCGCGGCACGCCCACCGAGGACGCGGAGGACGAGACGCGCCAGCCGCTGGACGAGCTCGAGGGCGCCGTGGTCTTCGAGGGCGTCGACTTCGAGTACGAGCCCGACACGCCGGTCCTGAAGGACGTGTCGTTCCATGCCCCCGCCGGCACCACCACCGCGCTCGTCGGCCCGAGCGGCGCGGGGAAGAGCACGCTCATCAACCTGGTCCTGGCCTTCGCCCATCCCGGGCGCGGGCGCGTCCTGGTCGATGGACGCGACCTCGCCACGCTCCGCCTGCGCGACTACCGCCGACAGCTCGGCGTGGTCATGCAGGACAACGTCCTGTTCGACGGGACGATCGCCGAGAACATCGCGTTCGCCCACCCGGACGCGCCCGAGGAGGAGATCGTCGCCGCCGCGCGCATCGCGCACTGCGACGAGTTCGTCGACCGCTTCGAGAAGAAGTATGACACGGTGGTGGGCGAGCGGGGCGTGAAGCTCTCGGGCGGCCAGCGCCAGCGCGTGGCGATCGCGCGCGCCATCCTCGCCGATCCGCGCATCCTGATCCTCGACGAGGCGACCTCGAGCCTCGACAGCGAGAGCGAGGCGCTGATCCGTGACGGGCTCCGGACCCTGCGTCGCGGACGGACGACGTTCGTGATCGCGCACCGACTGTCGACCATCCAGAGCGCCGACCAGATCCTCGTGCTCGACGGAGGGGGGATCGTCGAGAGCGGCCGCCACGTGGAGCTGCTGGCCCACCCCGGCGGTCTCTACCGCAGGCTGTACGAGAAGCAGCGCATGATCGCCGAGGACGTGTACATCAACCCGGGCGAGGACCCCGTCCCGGAAGCCGACCGGCCGAGCGCGGAGCCGGACGACGACGCGGCGATCGCCTCGTTGTCGCGCCGCCTCTGATCCCGATCGGCGGGAAGACCCTGATGCTCCTGGCGAACGGTGGTGGGACGCATCTCCGGATCGAGACGCTCGTGGGTCAGAGCGGGCCGGCCCCTCGGCCGTCGGAGAAATGGAGCGGGTCCCGGAGACTCTGTAGCTCCCGGTAATAGTAGAGCGCGCGGGGCCGCCGATCCGCGAACGTCAGCTTCTCGAGGAACGCGACCTCCTCCGCGGTCGCGGTGCCGCTGAGGGAAGGGTCCTCGAGGAATTCCCTGAACCCCGGCTCCTCGACGGAAGGGCGTCCGGATTCCCGTTCGATGAACTCGAATCTCTTCACCGGCTCGGAGATGATGCGACGGTTCAGGACGACCTCGAGAGCGAACGTCGCGAGGTCGATGTCCCAGGATTCGATCAGGGGGTCCAGGAAGGAGAGGCTGCTCTCGAGGGACACGTGGAAGATGTCGGCGTCGAGGAACTCGAGCACCCGAACGCGCATCTCTTCGTAGCTCAGGCCGCTGAGCCGGGCCAACCTGTGGAGCCAGAGCTCGTCATCCAGCTCCTCCCTGGCCACTCGCTTGACCACGTCCAGCAGCTTCTGGGTGATCAAGCGCTCGAGCTCTCCGAACGGTTGCTTCTCGAAGATCGCGCGCGCCTGCTTCTCTCTTGCCGGATCGCACTTTCGAAGGATCAACTCCCGGACCTCCCCGAACAAGGGGACGGACTCGTCCCCCAGCTGCCGCTTCAGCTCCTCCTTCCGCTGCAGATCCGCCAGAGTCGCCAGCTCCCCTCCAGGGAGCTTCAGGCACTTCTCCATCTTCCCGTAGATGTCGGTGCGGTTCGGCGCGGGTGGCGGCTTCCTCCGCGAAAGGAGTTGGGAGATGTAGGACTCGGTCACCCGGGCGGCGCGGGCGAGGTCCTTCTGCTCCAGCCCAAGCTCCTGCAGCCGGTGCCGGATCACGAACGACACATCCATGCGGTGCCCCCTCCGAGGCCTCGGTCGTCATTTACCTACTAAGGTTAAGTACGGGAGGCAATGCGGGCAATCTACGCCTCGCCACGGCTCTGTACTTGACAGGTTAGGTAATGTGCCATATCTTCTTATCAAGGTTAACCATTATTGGTCAACCGACACGAATCTTACCCGAGGAGTCTGAAATGTACGCCCGCAACGTCTCCATGCACCTCAAGCCGAACACGGCCGTCGAGTTCGCGACGACCCTCGAGAACGACATCGTCCCGCTCCTTCGCAAGCAGAGGGGCTTCGCCGACGAGCTCACCTTCCTCCTCGCGGACGGAACGGAAGCCGTGGCCATCAGCCTGTGGGACAACAAGGAAAACGCGGACGCGTATAGCCGCACCGGCTATTCCGAGGTCCTGAAGGGCCTGTCCAGGGTCGTCGAGGGAACGCCCGTGGTCCGTACCTACGAGGTGTCCAGCTCGACCTTCCACAAGATCCCGGCCCGCAACTAGGGCCGAGCGGTCTGTTCACAAGAGGGTCTGTTCACAAGAGAGGGCGGCGCGCGGGTCGGTGCCGCCCCTTCTCGTTTTCCTTCTCCACGTTGCCGGCATGGACACCCGGGAGGAGTGCGCCCGGGTCCGGCGTGAACAGCGGCCGGACCGCCACGTACCACCCCAGCTCCTCGCCCATGCGCGCGGCGGGGTGGAGCGACGCCAGCCGGACCGCCTCGTCGAGATCCTCGGCCTCGACCACGAACACGCCGCCGATCTCCTTGGTCTCGATGAACGGGCCGTCCGTGACCAACCGCTCGCCGGCCCGGGTGCTGATGAGCTTCCCGCCCTCGCGCAGACCCGCGTACAGCAGCACGCCGTCGCTCCCGGCGAGCTCTTCGTCGTACACGCGGCACCGCTCCACGTAGGCTTGTCGCTCGTCCTCCGTCAGGCCTTCCCAGGCCGACTCGTCTCCGCATGCCAGGCACAGGTACTTCATTGCCCCTCCTCCTTCATGGCGCCGTTGACGATCCACGAGGTGCCGAAGCGGTCGATGCACATGCCGAAGCGCTCGGCCCAGAACGTCTCCTGAATCGGCATCCGGGTCTCGCCGCCATCCGCCAGCCCGGCGAACACGCGCTCGGCCTCGGCGGGTTCGTCGAGGATGAGCGCCACCCACATGGTGTGTGCCGTGCCGTCGCCCGCAGGGGGTCCGTCGGCGCCCATCAGCTCGGCGCCGTCGGCCACGAGCCGGGCGTGCATGATCCCGCCGTGGGTCTCCTCGGGCATCTGGTCGGCCATGGGCGATTCCCCGTACGTCATGATCTGTGTGATCTCGGCGTTCAGCAGGTCGCGGTAGTATTCGAATGCCTCGCGGCACTGGCCGGTGAAGTTGAGATACGGCGTGATCTGCACGGTTCCTCTCCTGCTGATGTGGTTCGACCGAGCCCTCGCGGCCGGTCTATCGTGTTCCGGTGCTACTCCGTAGTCGAGCGAGGCCGGGTGGATTCGACACTCGGGTGGTGGCGCAGGCCAATGGTGCTGCGCGGGTATCCGGCCGGCCTCGGGGTGGTCCTCGGGGCCATCCTCCTCGTCTGCCTGGCCGCGTACGTGGTTCCGCGCACGGTCGTCCCTGGCGCCATCCTCTTGACGGGCGATCGGGGGGGCGCGGTGGCGACGCAGCTGCGCGTCGGCGATCCCCTGTTCAGGCACGTCCCGTAACCCGCGAGCGTCAGCCCGTGGCGAGCGGGCGGACTTCCATCACTCCACCCAGGGGCAGCGTCGGAAAGCGCGCGGCGATGGCCGTCGCGTCGTCCAGGCTCGCGCATTCGATGAGGTGGTATCCGCCCAGGTGCTCCTTGGTCTCCATGAACGGTCCGTCGGTGACCGGCGCATGTCCGTCGTGACGGACGGTGCGGCCGGCGGCGACCGGCTGGAGCTTCGCGGTGGCCAGGTGCCGGCCGTCGCGGTCGAGGTCGGCGAGCACGGCGTGGTACTCCTCCATGATCGCGTCGCGCTCGGACGCCGGGATGGCCTCCCATTGTTCCTCGTTGAACCGGCACAGCAGCAGGTACTGCATCGGGAACTCCTATCCGTTGTTCTTGACTCCCGGAGTCGCCCGGCTCGACACCTCGGCGAGGCGCGTCTGCAGGAATGTCCGCTGCGACGTCTCGTTCGTGAGCGCCACGGCGCGGCGGTACGATATGGTCGCCTCCGCGTCGCGCCCCAGCCGGCGGCAGAGATCCGCCCGCGCCGCGTGGGCCAGGTAGTAGTCCGCAAGCTCGCCCGCCTCGAGCAGCTCGTCCACCGCCACGAGGCCCGCGGCCGGCCCATCCCGCATCGCGACCGCGACGGCCCGGTTCAGCGCCACCACCGGTGAGGGGTCGACCCGGTGCAGCAGGTCGTAGAGACCCACGATCTGGGCCCAATCGGTGTCGCGTACCGACGGTGCTTCGGCGTGGACGGCGGCGATCGCCGCCTGGAGCGTGAACGGCCCGAAGCGGCCCGACGACAGGGCGCGCTCCACCCGCTCGCTGCCCTCGGCGATCCCTTCGGCGTCCCACAGCGACCGGTCCTGGTCCTCGAGCAGCACGAGCGCGCCATCGGGTGTCGTGCGCGCGGGCCGACGCGCCTCGTGGAGCAGCATCAGGGCCAGCAGCCCCTCGACCTCCGGCTCGGTCAGGAGCTCGACGAGCAGCCGGCCGAGTCGGATCGCCTCGTCGCTCATATCGGGCCGTGTCAGGCTGTCACCGGTCGAGGCCGAGTAGCCCTCGTTGAACACGAGGTAGACGACGTGCAGCACGGTGTCGAGACGCTCGGCGAGCTCGGCCCGCGCCGGAACTTCGTACGGGATCCCGGCGTCCCGGATCTTCGCCTTCGCGCGCACGATCCGCTGGGCGAGCGTCGGCGTCCGGACCAGGAAGGCGTGCGCGATCTCCTCGGTGGTGAGACCGCAGACTTCCCGCAGCGTGAGCGCGATGCGGGCGTCCGACGAAAGGGCCGGGTGGCAGCACGTGAAGATCAGGCGCAGCCGGTCGTCCACGAGGCCGCTGTCGTCGTCCAACGAGTCGGCCCAGTCCGCGCCGTCGGGGGTCTCGAGGTTCATCTGGTGGATGATCTCGGCCTCGGCACGCGAATCGTCGAGCTTCGACCGGCGCCGGATCCTGTCGATGGCCCGGAAGCGGCCGGCGGAGATGAGCCAGCTCCGCGGATTGTTCGGGACCCCGTCGCGCGGCCACGTCCGAAGCGCCGCCTCGAACGCGTCGTGCAGCGCCTCCTCGGCGCGGTCGAAGTCGCCCAGCAGGCGGATCAGCGTGGCGAGGACCCGGCGGGACTCGTCGCGGTAGATCCCATCCACCACGTCGTGGACCGAAGCGGCCATGGTGTCGTGTGCCGGAATGGTCGGTTCGTTCGATGCGGGGGGATCGAATGCCATTCGCCTTCGCTGCCTGTGCGCGGCGCGCCTTCCGTCGGCTACCTCGGGCCGTCCCCATCCCCTACCCGTCGTCCACCCCCGCGTTTCCCCGAGCCGACCGAAGGGGGCGGATCTCGATGCTCCCGAGCCGAACGGATGGGAGCTTCCCGGCCAACCGCAGCGCTTCGTTCAGGTCCCGCGCCTCGACCACCAGCAGGCGGCTCAGCTGCTCGTCGGACTGCGTCGCGGGGCCATCGACCGTGATCGGTCGGCCTTCGCGCACGCGCACGGTCGTGGCCGCGCGCACCGACTCGAAGGACTCCGCCGCCACGAGGTGGCCGCTACGGCGCAGATCGTCCTCGCAGGCGATGGACTCGCGTCGCAAGTGGACCCGTTCGGCGTCGCTGAGGGTGTCGAGCTTCGTTTCGTCGATGTAGACCAGGCACGCGTATCTCATCGGCTCCCCTGTGTGCGGTCCGCGGAAGGCTTCACCCCGTGGTCGGACGGGCGACTCCGAAATCGACCGCGGACGCGCGGGGTCACTTGCCCGCATCCGACACGATGTCTCATTTCACCTCATGAGCCGGAGAAGACTCGGAGTGGGCATCGTCGGCGGCGGCTTCGTGGGGAGGTTCCACATCCGCTCGTGGGTGGGGGTGCGCGACTCGGACATCCGGGGGGTGGTGAGCCGCACCGCGGAGTCGGCCGAGGGGGCGGCCGCGCTCGCGAACGAGCTGGGCGTGGGGCCGGCGCGAGCCTTCGCATCCATCGGCGAGATGGTGGCGGACCCCGGGATCGACGCGCTGTGGATCTGCGCGCCGAACTTCACGCGGATCGAGGTCATGGAGGAGATCGTCCAGGCGATCGAGGCGGGGAAGGGCGGGCTCATCGGCGTCGCCTGCGAGAAGCCGCTGGGCAGGAACGCCGCCGAGGCGCGCCGGATGCTGGAGCTGGTCGAGCGCGCCGGATTGCTGCATGGCTACCTGGAGAACCAGCTCTTCTCGCCGGGAGTCGTGCGGGGCAAGGACATCCTGTGGAGGCGGGGCGCCGCGCTGACGGGACCGCCGTTCCTGGCCCGGGCGGCGGAGGAGCACAGCGGACCGCACATGCCGTGGTTCTGGGAGGGCGAGCTCCAGGGCGGCGGTGTCCTGAACGACATGTTGTGCCACTCGGTCGAGGTGGCGCGCTTCCTGTTGACTCCT
>Ga0299907_10001522_pt1 | contig 13354 bp, 11 predicted proteins | sample RVTome_16_FD_198680 | JGI IMG/M metagenome (GOLD analysis project Ga0299907, IMG submission 198680) | Soil microbial communities from uranium-contaminated site in the Upper Colorado River Basin, Wyoming, United States - RVT152D67 (version 2) ... | reverse complement strand
CGCGGGAACCGACGTTCGATCGTTCTCGCCTCGCTGCGCTGCGACCTCGGTTAGTGGTCAAAGAGTCACAGGTCCTGAGAGGCTCGATACCGATGAATTGGAGGAGACCGTCAGTGCTCAACCCTCCGCCGTCGGGATCTGTGGAGCTCCAGGGGCTCGACCCCGATACAGTCATCGAGATCGGTGAGGTTGCTTGCCGGAACGCGACCGGGGCGCGCTTCTGACGACGAGATCACGGTCTACAAGTCAACGGGGCCACGCTGTAGAGGACGCGGCGGCAGCCGCGATCGTGTACCGACACGCGCTCGCGCGCGGCAGGGGAACAAAGGTCGCCTTCTGACGCACGCACGCGAACCTCACCGCGAGGAGCCGCGGCAAATCCGATAAGAAGAAGCGCTCGCACCACAATCACTGCGCTTTGGTAGCGGGAAAGTTCCAAGTCATCGGCGATCGCATAGTTTGATTCCGATGTTTCCCTTCAGATCGCCTAGGCCTACAAATTCCCGCGGAGTCGCTTCCTGCATCGACGGGGCGCATCCAGCAGGCTTGGGCTCCCGCGCAAACGCCCAATTCCCGAGGGTCTCAGACGGATCTCCGACAAATCTCCGAACAGAAGGAGTTGTTGTTGCCACGAGGTAGAGTTCGCGAGTTCTTAGATATCTTGAGGATGGAACACAGATCGCGACGAAAGGGGCTCGTAATTGTTGTCGTCGGGTTGTGCAATCGATGCCGGCCTACCGCCCCCCGTCGCCACGTCCCCGTGGTGGAGGCGAGACGCCGAAAGCGACCGCAACGAGATCGCGCTCGCGCTGTGCGAGGCAGTTGATGCTGGATGTCCGGCCGCCAGCGGTAGCCTGCCGGTTCTCTCGCGGTAGCCTCAGGGCATGAGTCTCGCCTCCGAACCGGTCCCTGCATTGAGACGCCTCGCCGGCCTCGGCTCTGTCCCCGGCGACACTCCCGACGAGAAGCTCCGCAAGGAGACCCTGGTACTCTCGGCGAGCCTCATCGCCAGCCTCGCGGTCGTCTGGGTCATCACCTACTGGCTGCTCGACCTCTACATGGCGGCAGCGATTCCCCTCAGCTACCAGGTCGTCTCGATCGTCAACCTGGCGGTCTTCGCCAGGACCAAGCGCTACCGGTTCTTCCGGAGTTGCGCGCTCGGCCTCAACCTGCTCCTTCCTGTGCTACTGCAAGTCAGTCTCGGAGGATTCATTGCCTCTAGCGGAGTCGTCCTGTGGTCCTTCACCGCCCCTCTGGGCGCGCTTCTCTTCGCGGGGCGGCGTCAGGCTGTGGGTTGGTTCGCCGCGTTCGTCGTCGCGCTGGCCCTAGCTGGCGGCATCGACCCGTTACTGGACAGCCGGGCAGCAGAGATACCCACGGGGATAATGGTGCTCTTCTTCGTCCTGAACGTGTTCGGAGTAACCGTCACCTGCTACGCGCTGCTTCACTATTTCGTGTCCGAGCGGGAACGATACGCCAATGCCCTCGCGGCCGAACAGGAGCGATCCGAGCGCCTGCTCCTCAACGTCCTGCCCGAACCGATAGCTCAAAGGCTCAAGTCGGGCGAGTCACCCATCGCGGATGGAGTATCCGATGTCGGCGTCCTCTTCGCTGACATCGTCGACTTCACTCCGCTGTCCAAAACCAAGTCACCGGACGGTGTCGTCGGGATGTTGAACGAGATCTTCTCGTTCTTCGATGGCCTAGCGGTGCGCCACCGGCTCGAAAAGATAAAGACCATCGGTGACGCCTACATGGTCGCATCCGGGCTGCTCGATCCGCATCCGAAGCATGCCGAGGACATTGCAGAAATGGCTCTGGCCATTCGTGATGAGGTTTCGAGACGAGGCAGCGGCATCTCGCTGCGGATCGGGATCGACATCGGTCCCGTGATCGCCGGCGTGATCGGGCAGAGCAAGTTCATCTACGACCTGTGGGGAGACACCGTGAACACGGCCAGCCGCATGGAATCCCACGGTGTCTCCGGATCCATCCAGGTAACCGAACGCGCCGCCGCACGCCTGTCAGCCCGCTTCATGCTCGAGGAGAGAGGCCTGATCGACGTGAAGGGCAAAGGGCCGATGAAGACGTACTTTCTACTCGGCCCTCGTGAATCGCAACCAGCCGGCAGTGAAGAAGACGCCAAGCTTGTGTCCGGCTGAGCTCGAAACTTCGGCTGAGAGGCGCGCTTCCCGCAACTTTCCTGCGGGTGTGGGTGCCGAAAACTCGATCGCCTCATTGACAGCGATTCTTGGTCATTCAGCGGCGAGAGCAACTGAATTGGGGAATGTCGTAGCCTCCGTCGCACATGAAGCCGAGTTCGCGCCACGCCACCATTCTGTCGCTCTGCTACTGGAAATTGGGTTTGAACGTAACGGGGTATTTCTTTTAATAGTCGATTCGGAGTCTGCCGTTTAGTCGGCGGCGACTTCGCCAGGCTCCGTCTCGATCTCAACGCCGGCGTTCACCGGATCGAAGCCCTGCGGCCAGAACGTCTCACTGCTGGCCCGGACGCCCGTGAAGTTGGCCTCGCGGAGGTCAGCGCCCTGTAGGTTGGCGCCCCGGAGATCAGCGCCCCGGAGATCAGCGCCCCGGAGGTTGGCGTCGGTGAGACTTGCCTCCGTCATGTCGGCGCTTTGCAGGAGGGCCCCGAGGACCGCCCCCTGCAAGTTGGCGCCGGAAAGAGTGGCACGGTGGAGCTTTGTGGTGGACAGATCGACGCCCTGAAGATTCGCGCGTTCCAGCCAGGCGCGCTCGAGGTTAGTGAGAAGAAACGTCGCTTCCCGGAGGTCCGTTCCTTTGAGCAAACCGCCGCCAAGATCGGCGAGCACGAAGTCCGCACTCCTTAATGTCGCTCCCTCAAAGTTCGTGTTCGAGAGATTTGCGCGGTGAAGGTTCGCGCCTGCCAGATCGACCTCCCTGAGGTCAATGGGTCGCCGGGGGAGATCATTCTCGATTCGACGCCTTCCGAGTACCGTGGCCGCGGCCTGGATATCGGCTCTGATCCGAATCGGACTCTCCTCGCCGCGACCAGAATCAGTTGTTTGATTCCTGGGGGAATGCTCTCTCAAGAAGGCAGCGAGAACTTCCATCACCGGCCCATGGTCTTCGTTGGAGTCTTTAGCGATCCTTTCGAGGGCGTAGATGCCGCCCACGCGCACGTCCATCTCATTGCTTCCGAGCTGGTCAATGGCCCGGGTGAACCGCTCCGTGATCTGCGCTGATCTAGCAATCTCCTCGTTCCGTTGAGCTTGTTGTTGACTTGCCATTAGTTGTTCACGACCGAGTCGGAGCTGCCGCCATGCGGCAACGGCGCCGGAAAAGAGGACGAGGCCGCCAACCGCCTGAAGCAGGGTGGTTCGAACGTCGTTCTTCGCCTTCAGGAGCTCAGTCGGCGTCAATACCTTCTTTGGGCGGCCTTCGAGGTCTCTATCAACCAGATACGTGGGGAGTAAGAACACCACTGCAATGATGGCTCCCACGGCGGCCAGAGCCAGGCTGAAGAACAGCGCGCGGCGGGACCCGACTTTCTGCCGGACCGGCGCTGAGCGATGCCTTTCCACACTTTGAACCTTCTGTCGCACTAGCCTCACGGTAGACGCGGCAGCGAGGCGCCCGCTAGTGCCTCCCTCGTTCAATAACTTCCGGCGCTCGCTTTTGGGTCACCTAAAGGCCCTTCCATGAGAGCGCGATGCAAAGGATTTCGGGCAACTGTTGCGAAAGCACGGACTAACGGTGGACAACCTGCGCGCGTCGACCTCGTCACCGCCGACGGCTCTCGGATGCGTGTCGACGCCGGGGGCGAACCGGAGTTCTTCTGGAGACTGCGGGGGGCGGTAGGAACCTTGCCATCGCTACGAGCTTCGAGTACGGCCTCCATCCCGTCGATCCGATGGTCCTCGGAGGCCGTGAAGGCTGCACTAACTCGGTTCCCCCTGTGCCAAGCCTCAGTGTTCTTCGTTAGTCAATCCAAGAGGGAGGCTAATGCTTCTATCGCTCATGTACCTGGTGATTTGGATCCACGACCTTGGACATCGCACCCTCCCGGTTGGTCCGCTCAACGGACTTCGGCCGCCTCCAGCCTCATATCAGGCGGCACAACTGAGGTGCATCTCTCCCGATTCTTACTGCAAGATTCGTGAGGCGATCGCATAGCTGACCGAACCGCTACGCGACAACCCAAGCGCGAGCCATTCTGGTGTCTGGCCCGCGCCCGAGACGACCCCCGACCTGGCCAAGGCCACTCTCATGACCGCTACGGACAGCCAGCCTGGATGGAACTCGGGGACTTTAAGACCTGGGGGGCGGACGTCTCTGTATGGGCGGGCGCACGTCTATATATAAGGCGCGGATCCTCCCGGATCGACCGTCGGCAGTCTTACCGGGGACCGAGCTAGTCCTCAATCCATAAAATACGCCCTGATCTGGGCAGACGTTCTGAGCGGTCTTCAGAGGGACGAAACAGCGGCGGTACTTACCCGGGACCCGGGAAAATCAATCGAACCGGAGCGCTTCGGCGAAACCCCTAGCCATTCTTCCTCGCAACAAAGCAAGCTCTATAACAAAACTGGCAAGCGAGGACTCCGAACCGACGCCGGCTATGGGCGCGACACTGGACGAATCGGGTCGGGGGGCCGTCATCCCCACTTTCGTCCGTCTAGCGCGGCTCTCCGGTCCGGACTGGAAGATATGGTCGACTCTCATTCTTCGTCGCCCACTCACCAAAACCTCCTCGATGATGAGATGAACCCACAAAAATTGGAAATCTCAGAAGCCTCGTAGAAGGTCCGCGACGCATGTCAATTCCGCGTCAACGACACTTCCTTATGAAGCGGGGGCGGGCGTTAGCGCCATTTCGGATCACCCGGTTCACGTTCAATGTGGCGCGCTCCAACCCGGTTACGGGGATCGCCTTCTGCTTGTCAGCTACTTCAAGGACATCGACTTGTTCTGGTGTCCGGCAAACTTCACGCCAGCATTTCCACACGACACGAGACTGTTCGGAGAGTGCACCTTCTCATGAGCTTCACTTTGACAAGGTCCATGGATCTCCTGGTTGGTTTCGGTTGTCAGCGGTTGTCGACCGGCGCGTCGGTGAGATCTCGAAAGCCGTGTCGGCCCCCTTTCTGTTGGACCCCGGCGTCAGTCGCCGGCCATGGAGTTTCGCCCCAGGAATTCAGCGATCGCTCGAGCGACGGGTTCCGGCTGCTGGATCTGCAGGAGGTGACCCGCCCCATCAATCGTGCATTCCTCGATGTATGGGAGTGACACGCACAGGAACTCGGCGATCTCCACCCACAGGGGCTGGGTCTGCGCTCCGATCACGGATAGAACCGGCCTGTGGATCGCGGCTGCCTGCTCGGGGCCGAACGTCCAGACCGGGAGTGACGGTAGCTCGATGCCGAAGAAGGTGTCGGCGTCTTTGATCGACTGCGTGACGACACCGGGGATCCGTTCCTCGAGCAGCGCTCGACATGCTTCCCATCCGAGGCCGCTCGCGGCGGCCACGAACATCGAAAACGCACCCGCGTGGTCGCCGCTTCCATACGCCTCGAACACGGGGCCTGCAGCTTTCAGGAACTCCTGACCCAGTGGCAACGACACGAGCGTTGGCTCCAAGAGGGTGAGCGTGTGCACCTTGTCGGGGTGGTCGACGGCGAGTTGGGCTCCGATCGACGCGCCGGTGGAGTGACCCACGATGTGAGCGCGCCGTACACCGAGATGGTCGAGCAAAGCTGCGGCGTCGTCACTGTGGTCGTCGATGCTCACAGGCGGAAGAGTGTGGGTACTGCCGACCCAACCCCGCTTGTGGTATCGGATCAGCTGGTAACGGTCCAGCGACGGTTCCGTGAGAATCGGCACGAAGCAATCGGCGATGAGCATGTCGATCAGCAGCGTGGGTTCGCCCGATCCGATCACCTCGTATTCAAGCTCGACGCTGTTGACGTTTGCGATTTCCATGAGTCCTCCTCGTCGTGTTGCGGTCGTCTGATCAAGTTGTGGTCGCCTGGTCAGGTCGTGACCAGGCGCGGGGTGTCTTCGGTGGCGGCGCCTCGGCAGGCGGGGCCTTGTCGCTAGACCGCCGCCGGTTGCCCAGCGGCCAGGTTCTTTACGTCGGCCGTGGTGAGCGGGCTACCCCCGATGCCCCAGTCGCCGCTACGCACCTCCTCGACGACGCACCACGTCACCGGCCGCATGTTCTCCCCCTCGATGCTGACCATGGCTTCGGTCAGCTTCTCCACGATCTCCCGCTTCTGGGCGGCGTCGAACACGCCTTCGATCAGCTTGACGTTGATGAGCGGCATGACAGGTCTCCTTCCGTCGCATCGACTCTCGACGCGTAACCCGAAGGCGTGAGTAAGACTGTTACGGCGGTAACCCTGACGGTTACGTTCGGCACCGGATGACCCGGGCTCCGACCGGCCACGGATTCGGGAGGCGTGTGATGAGCGATGGCGTTGGTCTTGGCGTCGTCGAGCGCGCACGTGACGCGGCAGCCCGGGGAGACTTGCGGCAGGCCTTCGACCTCCTCATGGAGGCGGACGCGGACGGCCTCCTGGTCCCCACGGATTTACCGGTGCTTGGCGAGGTCGCCTACGCGGCCGGCCATCTCGATGTGACCATCGAGGCGTGGGAGCGCGCCCACGCGGCGTCCATGCAGGCCGGTGATCAGGTCGCGGCAGCAGGCGCGGCCGTTCGCGTCGCGATGCACCTGCTCTTCGACACTGCGCTCATGGCACCGGTGCGCGGCTGGTTGGCACGAGCCGAGCGGCTTCTCGAGGGTCGGGGTGAGACGCCGGCGCACGCGTGGTTTGCGGCCGTCCGCACCTACGAGCGGATGCTGACTGGCGACATGCCCGGCGCTCGGCAGTGGGCGCGGCGTGCCATCGAGGTTGGTTCGAAGTTTGACCAGGCGGCGTGGGCCCTCGGACGGGTAGCAGAGGCGCGGCTGCTCATCCTGGACGGCGATGTCCAGCAAGGTCTGGCGCTGCTCGACGAGGTCGGGGTGGCGACGGTCTCCGGAGACCTCGATCCGCTTTCGACAGGAATCGTCTACTGCGAGCTCGTGTGCGCCCTGCAGGGCCTCGCGCAGTATGACGTTGCCGAGGAGTGGACCGAGGCGATGGAGCGGTGGTGCGAGACGAATGCCATCGGGAGCCTCCACGGTCGCTGCCGGGTCCATCGCGCCGAGATCCTCAGGCTGCGCGGGTCGTGCAACGAGGCGGAGAGTCAGGCGCTCGCGGCGTGCGAGGAACTGCGCCCCTACCTGCGACGCGAGCTCGGGTGGCCGCTGAACGAGCTCGGACGGATCCGACTTCACAAGGGAGACATCGCGGGCGCGGAGGAAGCTTTCTTGGCGGCTCATCGCGCCGGGTGGGATCCCCAACCGGGTCTCGCGCTAGTGCGTCTCGCCCAAGGCGACGCGGCCACCGCGGCTGCCTCCATACGGGACGCGCTCGAGCGGCCCTTGCGGATGCCCTCGAAGGAGCGACCACCGAACACCCACCTGCAGCGCGCTCCGCTGCTCGAGGCGCAGGTCGAGATCGAGATCGCGACCGGCGACATCGGCCGGGCCCGATCGGCCGCCGACGAGCTGGAGCTCGTAGCCGCCCGATACGAGAGCAAAGCGTTGGTTGCCAGCGCAGCCCTCGCTCGAGGAAGGGTGCGGCTCGCCGACGGCGATGCGGCGGGCGCGGAACAGTCCTTGTCCGAAGCGGTCCGACTCTGGAACGGAGTCGGCGCGCCGTACGAGGCGGCGGTCGCGCGCATGGGCCTCGCCGAGGCTCACCGCGCCAGCGGCAGCGAGCACCGGGCCGTCTTGGAGCGCCAAGCGGCCCGCACGATCCTCGAAGGGATCGAAGCCGCGCCGTCGGTGGCCCCACCAATACACGTGGAGCACCATGACGCACTCGACGAGCAGCCGGTTGCGAGCTCCAACGTCTTTCGTCGCGAAGGTGATTACTGGTCGGTGATCTTCGAAGGGCACACCGTCCGCGTGCGGGACCTCAAGGGCATGCGATACCTCGCGCGGCTCCTCGCCGATCCGGGCCGCGAGTACCACGTCCTGGATCTCGTTGCCGCCGAGACCGGCAGCCGTGCGCAAGTAGACAGCAACCAAGCGGTCGGCCTGCCGCGCTCGTCACTCGGCGACGCCGGCGAGAGCCTCGACGCGCGAGCCAAGGACGCGTACCGCCGACGTCTCGCCGAGATCAAAGGCGACATCGAGCAAGCGCGTGCCATCGGTGACGCCGAGCGGGCCGCGCAGGCTGACGCCGAGCGCGACTTCCTCGTTCGAGAGCTCGCGCGCGCGTTTGGCTTGGGTGGTCGTGATCGACGAGCCGCGTCCGCGTCCGAGCGCGCTCGAGCTGGTGTGACCCGCGCGGTCCGCCAAGCGATTACCCGGATCGCTGAGCACCATCCCCAGCTCGGCGAGCATCTCAGCCGTACCATCCGCACGGGTACGTATTGCGCCTACCTTCCCGACCCTCGCGCCCCCGCCGGGTGGGGGTTTTGACATCGACGCCGTAACAACGGACTTGCCGTTCGTTGGTGACTCGCCGGCGGCCATTCCCGCGACCAAGAGTGTGTTGAAAAAGCCAAATGCAACTCGAATGATGGCGGTGCGGCGACGATCGGAAGCTTCCGCGTCAAGTTGCGCGACAGTTCCGCGTCAATGGGACGAAGGATCATCGAAGCTAAGGCGAAACTCCTGGTCAGGGTGGGTCGCCAGGGAATCGAACCCTGAACCTACGGATTAAGAGGTCGTTCCCTCCGTGTTTTCGTCGCTTGTCGACGTTTTCCGAAATGGTGCATCGTCGCAGGTCAGCGCCATGATTCCGACTCTCAAGACCTGCCGTCGGTTTTCGTCATTTTGTGTCGAGCGCGTTTCGAAATCGTGTTGCGTGCTTAGGGGCCGGTGGTTCCGGCCCCGTGTTCCTCGAGTGCGCGAACCTGCTGACTGATTTCGAGCGTCGCCGGGTCGAAATCCTCTCTTGAGATCGGTGCGCAGGTGCGAACCCTGGGGGCGGGGTTTCCCGAACAGAAGGGGCGCGCGCCGACTGTGCCGATCACCAAGAGCTGTCAGGTCACGTGAGGCAGGAGCTATCCCTTGGACCTCAGTCCGGGGCAGCCGGAGGCCCAACTCTGGTGGCGAGATCGATCGGATGTGGGTGGCGCGTCGAGGAGAATAGAAGCCGCCATGATTCGACTTCTGGCTGCCTCGATGGGAGTAGTCGTCGCGTCGGCCTGGCTTCTGACATCTCGCTGGGAGCGGCCCGGCAGGGGGGCCGAGCATCGGGTCAGATTGCGTGTACCGCGCCTAATTGGACTCGGGTTCGATGGGTCCCTGTTCGCGCAGCTCCTGTATCCGCTTCTCGTAGTGATCGCGCCCGGCCCGACCTACGAGGGGTGGGCGAACTGGTCATCGAGCGTCGATGCGACGCTGCAGACGGCCGGCTTGGTGGTGTGGATGCTTGGGATAACGGTCCTCCTGTGGGCCTCGCGCGTGATGGGCGGATACCTCGCTATCGAAGGGTTGGCTCCTGAGCACGAACTCGTGACCCGCGGCCCCTACCACTATGTTCGCCACCCCGTTTATGCGTCCTTCATGGCGATCGCGGCGGGAACCGCTCTGGTATTCCGCAGCTACCTTCTGCTCGGACTGTTCTTGATGCTTGCGGCAACCAGCTTCTGGTGGGCGAATGCCGAGGAAAAACTGCTTGCTTCTCACGACGGTTTTGGGGACGCATACCGCGCCTACGCCGCCGGCACCGGCCGACTGCTGCCGAGGCTCAAGCGAGCGCGATGAACATCAAGCGCGTTTGGGGTTCCGGATGCGAGCCAGAATCTGGAGGGCGCCGGTCCGCCCGGTACGTAGTCGGTCTGGTGCCCACCCGCTCCGGTGGGGCCGCGGTCGGATGGGTTAGCTCCCCATCGCCTCTTCGGTACCGGGATCTGCTGGAGGTGGTGACCCGCATAGAATCGGATCGGTGGTGAGCGAGGTCGAAGACCTGCTCGCGGCCGAGGGAGAGGCGCTTGCTTCTGGCGACTGGGCCACCGCCCGGGATTCGTTTCAATCGGCGCTCGAGCAGGAGGAAACCCGCCAAGGGCCGTTGGGCTGGCAGACGCCCTGTGGTGGCTCGGAGAAATCCGCGAGGCGGTCGGCTATCGGGAACGTGCATTACGCTGAGTTTCGACACCGTCCCGATCCCGTGAGCGCGACGCTCATCGCCGTCCTCCTTCTTTCCTCTCGGGCTTCAGGCGGAACCAGTCTTCCGCCGTGAGTTCGTAGGCAACGGGTTCTGGGGTGAGAACGAGGGGATGCTGCTCATGATCGACCCCGACGATGAGGTGGTGAGAGAGATCGAGGTCTACCCGATCGGCCACTACCTGACCGGCTATGAGCTCTCCTACCTCGTCTTTGGGCTCGATCACCGGGGTAAGGGTTATGCGACCGAAGCTGTGAAGCTCCTGACCGCATACCTGTTCGCCCGGCTCAGGATCAACCGCGCTCAGCTCGCATCCACCCGCAGAACGACGTCTCTCGGCGGCTGGCCGAGAAAGCCGGCTACATGCTCGAAGGTGTGATGCGGGGCTGCTGGTTCCACACAAAGGCGAGTCCACGATCTCGAGATCTGGTCGGTCTTGAGGACGAGCTTCAGGCGTAGATCCAAACACCGTGCCCCCCGGGGACCGAGCGAAAGGGGCGCGTGCTGGAGGCGACCCCGGCGATCTCGTCGAACTCGCGTTGCTTCCCATCCCTGAAGCCGCATCTCAAGGCCGTAACTTCAAATATGTCCCCGGGGCCGGCGCGGCCGGAGTTGCGTACGCGGTGGTATCGGTGTTTTCTCGAGTGATCCAGGTGTGGCAACCGCCAGCCCTCTGATCTTTTCGAGTGCGCGCTCGTTCTTTCCATCGGGGCTGAGGTCGTCCCACGATTCGATCTCCTCGAGTGTTCGTTCGACCCAGGCGTGGACCATGTTGAGGAGGCTGATGTCTTTCGTCGATCAAACCGTTTCCGGAGACGGTGCTCCTCCAGGCGAGGAACTTCGTTGACCTGCATGTTCGCGTCTCCGCCTTTCCGGCTCTCGGGACGTTTGTCAACGGATTGACAACGTCGCGTTGTGTGGACCTGTCCTGCGCCGATCAATTTGGTCTCACCCACTCCCGTCATCGGGCGCGAAGCCGCCCTAGTTCTTGGCCTCCCTGGACGCCACATAAGGCCTACGACGGGGTTGGCAAAAGCGCGAGTTGTGTCCGGAAGGAGAGAATTACGCGGTAGCCGCAGCGGCCGGGGAATCCTAATCGACTCCGACATCTCGGGTATTGCCGGACCTGATGGGAGACGGCTTGAACCCTTTGACGATGAGGTAGATACCGAGCGACAGCTCCCAGAAGAACTCTGGGACGGTCGCGATCCCTTGCCACACAGAGCCTGCCTCGAAGACCCCGAACAGCACGCCGACGAAACCGGCGGCGAGCACCGGACCACCGATGAGGCCCAACATGGCCATCCGTCGTGGCACGAGACCCGACCGGTACATCAGGTAACCCAGCAACATCCCCTTGCCGACGCCAGCGAGGAGGCCGGGGGCCGAACGGGAACGTCCAGTCGTGGAACGCGACCAGCGACTTGCCGGCGGTGACGAGCGTGGCGGCATCTGCCCCGGCAGAGCCCGCCAAGTCCTGGCGCAAGGTCACGACCGATAGGACGCTGAAGATGCCGACCATGATGACGGCTGACTCAAGGACACGAGCGGTGACGTATCCAAGGTCGACGCCCTCATTCTGCCGCTTGACGATGGGATACAGCACCACGGCCGTGCCGATATTGGCGATGACAGTGATGACTTTCAAGAGCGCGCCCCAGAACACGCGCGTGTCGGCGCCGGCACCGACGATGTAGTCGGGGTCGTTCCAGCATAGGGTCGTAGAAAACATAAAAAGCTGGGATCGCGGCGATGAAAGTAATTATGAACAACTCGCCCGTAACAAGTGCACTCTTTCTCGTTGAGTTCACCTGGACTCCTTTTCCTTGATGAGTGGGAGATCCCTCACGCCACCCCCACAACCACCTTCCCCCTGGCGTGTCCCTGTTCCAGGTAGGCGATCGCTGCGGGGATTTCGGCGAACGGATAGCGCCGGTCAATCTGCGGGCGCACCTTGCCGGCCTCGATCAGCTCCGACAGGAGCTCCAGATCCTTGGTGGTTACGTCCCGCACCGACACCCTGGCGATATCCTTGCCGCCGCGCAGCTTAGGGCCCATCGCCTCCGCCAGGTTGGTGTATCCGGTGACGGCGGCCTTGCCGCCCTCGGCTAGCGCACGTCTGAGATCGGACACCGATCGGTTCCCAACCGTGTCGAAGATGAGGTCGTAGCGCCGCCCGCCGTGGACGAAGTCGGTCGTCGTGTAGTCGACGACGTGATCGGCGCCGAGCGAACGGACGAGGTCGATGTTCCGGGTGCTGGTCACGCCGGTCACCTCTGGGCCGTATGACTTGGCTATCTGGACGGCAAAGGTGCCGACGCCGCCGGAAGCGCCATTGATTAGGATCTTCTGCGCGGGCTGGATCTCTCCGTGGTGGCGAAGGCCCTGGAGTGCGGTTACCGCCGCCATCGGAACTGCGGCCGCTTCCTCGAACGACAGGCTCGCCGGCTTCAACGACATGACGTCAACTGGCACCGAGACGTATTCTGCAAAGCCGCCGTAACCGCGGTACAAGAGATTCGCATAGACCTCGTCGCCGGGCTTGTACTGGGTAACGCCGCTGCCGACCGCCTCTATCTGCCCGGCAATGTCGACTCCGAGGATCTTAAGTTTCGGCCGCAGCAAGCCCAGGGTGGCGCGCGAAAAGAGGGGCTTGCCGCGCATGGAATGCCAGTCCGCCGCATTGACGGATGTTGCCAGCACCTTCACCAGGACTTCACCGGCGTCCGGCGCAGGCTTCTCGACCTCCGCCATCCGAAGCGTCTCCGGCGGCCCGTACTTCTCCCACATGAACGCCTTCATGACTGGCTCTCCCGGTTTCCGATAGCGTCGCCAAGTCTAGGCCGAACCTCGTGACCGCGAGTTGACCAACCGCCTGCGCGAACCCCAGGCCGTCCGTGCACAGATGTAGGACGTGCCCTGCTCAGGATTCAAACCTGCGCACCACGCCAGTACTTAATTCCGCGCGTTGAATTTGTTGGATTTCGACCGCGTTGAATTTGTTGGATTTCGCCTAGGCGTGGCCTTCCACCAATGACAAACTCGCTTCGGATGTTGGATTTTTGACCTTCTATCCGTGTCAAGCGGCGATCTGGAGCCGTGTCGCGTCCGCCATCATTCGCCGGTACACCACTTTGGCGAGATGT
>Ga0299907_10001521_pt1 | contig 13356 bp, 11 predicted proteins | sample RVTome_16_FD_198680 | JGI IMG/M metagenome (GOLD analysis project Ga0299907, IMG submission 198680) | Soil microbial communities from uranium-contaminated site in the Upper Colorado River Basin, Wyoming, United States - RVT152D67 (version 2) ... | reverse complement strand
CAGGATGCCCAGTCGCCCGAGCGTGGCGAGCTCGTCACGGATGTAGGTCTTGAGCATCTCCGGGCCGTCGGTGTTGATCGTGAAGCGCACGCCGTTGCGGCGGAAGGTGTCGAAGATCCAGCGGAACTCGTCCCAACCCGACACGACGCGCGTGTTGAGGTTGCTCGTCGGGCACACCTCGAGGGTGATCTCGCGCGCGCGCAGCATGGCCATCGTGCGCGGGTCGAAAGCCGCCTTGACGCCGTGGCCGATGCGTGACGGCTCGAGCTGCTCGATCACCTCGGCGATCTCCTCGACCGGTCCCGCTTCGCCAGTGTGGACGGTGATCCCCAGGCCGTACCTCCGGCAGCGCTCGAAGAGGCGCCGGTAGTCGGCTGGCCGGAAATCGGTCGACTCCGGGCCGGCGATGTCGATCCCCACCACACCGCGGGCGCGGTAGGAGATCGCCTTCTCGGCGATGATCTCGTTGAGGGCATACGGAAATGCCCGGTCGAGGCACAGGATCAGCCCGGGCAGCACCGGGTACTCGAGCACCGCCCGGTCCATGCCCCGGATGGCGGCGCTGATGATGTGGTCGAGATCCTGCTCCCCTCCCCGGTTGCGTTTCATCGGGTTGAAGCGCAGCTCGATGGTGGTGATGTTGTTCTTGCGGTAGGCGCCGCCGATGACCTCGTAGACCGACCGCTCGACGGCGATCGGGGAGCTCTGGATCAGCTCGGTCCAGTGGAACAGCTGCAGGTAGCCGTCGAAGCTGCGCCCGCGGCGGGGTGAGACCGTGATCAGCTCGCGGAACTCCCAGTAGTCCTTGGTTGGCAGGCGGATGCCCTGGGCATGGGCGATGCCCCACATGATCGCCGGCGCGACGGCGCCGCCGAGGTGGCAGTGGAGCTCGGTCAGGGGATGGCTGCGGGGCAGCACGCGCGGCATGGCGGCGATCGTACGCGATCGTAACGGAGCTGCCGACGCCGGAACGCGGCTGCTCGCCGCTGGCTCCCGGCAGATTCACAGCAAGTTCTAAGCTTGCCGGCGTGGAATCGGCGAGTGGCAATGACTGACCCCCACGCCCGCGGCAACCCGCCGCCCGCTACGAGCCTGCCCGAGACGCCCCACGCGCACATCCTCGTCGTCGACGACGAGCCATCGATCACCGAGCTGCTGTCAACCGCCCTGCGCTACATGGGCCACGAGGTGGCCGTCGCCCGCACGGGCAGCGCCGCCCTCGCCACGGCGACGAGCAACCCGCCCGACCTGATCGTGCTCGACGTGATGCTGCCCGACATCGACGGCTTCGAGGTCTGTCGCCGGCTGCGCGCCGATGGCGACTTCGTGCCGGTCATCTTCCTGACCGCCCGCGAGGGCGAGGAGGACCGTGTGACCGGCTTCATCCGCGGCGGCGACGACTACCTGACCAAACCGTTCTCGCTGCAGGAGTTGACGCTGCGCATCGGGGCGCTGCTGCGCCGCACCAAGGCGGCCGATCGACCGACCACCCGGCTGCGCTACCGCGACCTCGAGATGGACGAGGACCGCCACCAGGTGTGGCGCGCCGGCCACGAGGTCCGCCTCTCGCCGACCGAGTTCCGGCTGCTGCGCTACCTGCTGCTCAACCCCGAGCGCGTGCTTTCCAAGCAGCAGATCCTCGATCACGTCTGGCAGTACGACTTCAATGGCGACGACAACGTCGTCGAGACCTACATCAGCTACCTCCGGCGCAAGGTCGACCGCCACGGTGAGCGACTGATCCGGACGGTACGTGGCTTCGGCTACTCGCTGCGCGCCGAGAGCGCCTGAGGGCCGACTGACGAGCGTGGCCCCGCGCACCGGCCGATGACCCTGCGCACCCGGCTGCTGATCACGCTGGCCGGCCTGCTCGGCGTCTCGCTGCTCGCGTCGGGCGGCCTCGTCGTCGGCGTGACGCGCGCCAGCCTGGTCGAGAGCGCCGACCGGCTGCTGCTCGATGCCCGGCTGGGCGACTTCACCCAGCGCGGCCCGGGTCGGGGCGGCGACCCGAGCGGCCGGCGTCTGGCGCAAGTCGTCCTCGACGAGACCGGCACGGTGGTCGAGTTCGTGCCGTCGGGCTTCGCCCGTAACCCCGACCCGCAGCCGGCGCTGGGCGTGCCCGACACGGCGGCGCTGCCGGTCGGCCGTATCGTCGAGGCCGGTGCAGTCGACGGCAGCCTCCGCTACCGCGTGCTAGCCCTCCAGGCGCGCCGAGACCTCTACTACGTGGTCGCTGCGCCGCTGCGCCAGGTCGACGAGGCGACCGGCGTCCTGCTGCGCGCGGTCGTGCTGGTCGGGCTGGCCGTGCTCGGCGCCGGGCTGGTGGTCGGCTGGTGGCTCATCCGGCGCGATCTTCGCCCCCTCGAGTCGGTCACCGAGACGGCAGTGCGCATCTCGGGCGGCGACCTTGCCCAGCGGGTCGGGCTGGACGATGCGGGCGGGGAGGTCGGGCGGCTGGGGACGGCCTTCGACACGATGCTCGACCAGATCCAGCACGCCTTCGCCGAGCAGCGCGCGGCGCTCGCAGGCAAGGAACGCAGCGAGGCCCAGCTGCGCCAGTTCGTGGCCGACGCATCGCACGAGCTGCGCACGCCGCTGACCACGCTGCGTGGCTATGCCGACCTTTACCGCGCCGGCGGGTTGGCCGATCCCGACACGCTGGAGGTGGCGATGTCGCGCATCGGCACGGAGAGCCGGCGCATGGCCGAGCTGGTCGACGACCTGCTCTTGCTTGCCCGGCTCGACCAGGGCCGGCCACTCGATCGGCGGCCGGTGGTGCTGAGCACCATCGTCGCCGACGCCGTCGCCGATGCACGCGCGGTCGAGCCCGACCGCCCGATCGAGGTGCGCGTCGACGATGGGGTGACCGTGCTGGGCGACGAGCACCGCCTGCGCCAGGTGCTGGGCAACCTGCTGGCCAACGTCCGTGTTCACACCCCGCCGGCCGCGCCGGTCGAGGTGCTACTGTCGAGCTCGGCGGCTGGCGGGCGCTGCACGCTCGTTGTCGCCGATCGCGGGCCGGGCATCGCCCCTGAGCACGCCGCCCGCATCTTCGACCGTTTCTACCGGGCCGACGCCGCCCGATCGCGCGACCGCGGTGGGAGCGGCCTCGGACTGTCCATCGCCGCGCGCGTGGTCGAGGCCCACGGCGGCACCGTTGTCCACTCTCACACCCCAGGCGGCGGCGCCACCTTCACGGTCACGTTGCCGCTGGCCGGGTAGACGGCTCGGCCACACGCGCTGGCCGACTGCAGATCGGCGGCGAGATGCGGTTCACCGGCCGGATTGCCGTCCGATAGCGCACCCGACGCGCTGATTGACGCGCGAGGGCCTTCGCTCGACGTGGCCGGCATCGCCCTGGCGCGGCCGGCAGACACGACACCCGCCCAACGACTTGACCGGAGGGCCTCGCGGCACCTCCGGTCGTCGCACACTTCTTGGCGCCGGCCGACGCTCGGTCGGCTGCTCAGTCGGGCCTAGTCGTCCGCCTCTTCGTCCGAGCTGTCATCGACCGATGGCGCCCAATCGGGTGGTCCCTGCTGGAAGCGGCCGTGGCCCCAGCCGCGACCGATGCCCGGACCACCGTGCGGGCGCAACTCGCGCAGCTGCTCGAGGGTGACCTGGCCATCCTCAGCGATCGAGTCCCAGATCTCGCGCAGCGGACTGCCAGCCGGCAGCTGGTCGATCTCGCCCTGGGTGATGACGCCGTCCTCGAGGAAGGTGCGGATCATGCCCGCCACCTCGCGCATCTGCTGGCGCTGCGCCACGGCCTCGGTGCGCAGGTCGTCGACCTTCGTCTCGAGCGCATCGACGATCGCGTCGGACTGCTCCTGGCTGATCGTGCCGTTTTCTACCAGATCGGCGAGCACCTCGGTCAGGACGGCGTGGCCGCGGAATTTCGCCGCCCAGTCAGGCCGGCCGGCGAATGCGGGCGGCGCCTCTTCGTCCGCGTCGACCTGGGTGGTGGTCGTGTCGGGGGACGGAGTGGCATCGGCGGCCAGGACCGCCGCGGCCTGCTGCAGGACGGTTGGTGCGGCCGCGGCCACAGCGGCACCGGCGATGAGCAGGAAGCCCGCCACCGGCAACCAGATCAGTTTCTTCATTCAGGCGACCTCCGGTTGGTGCGCGCATCGCATGATGCGCTATCGGGATCAATGTTCCAAGGGCGTTCTTGGGACCATCCCACGGCAGGCTGTGAGCAGCCTGTGAGTTATCCCGCCGGCGCGGACCAGATCTGGTCCAGGTCGATGGCCGCCAGCGCACCGACGACGGCGCCTGGCCAGGCGAACCACGGGCGGGCAGTCATCCGCCCGGTCGTCGGATCCGATGCCTCGGGCAGCATCCAGTCGTCGAGCGCGACCGCCACGAGGCGGCTCAACGCATCTGCCGCGCGCGGCGGCTCGCCGGCCATGCTCCTCGCCAGCCACTCCTGGATGAGGCCGAGCGACCAGGTACCCGGCGTGTGGCGCGAGCCGAGCCCGCCGAACGGGCCCGCGACGTAGGCGTCGTTGTGTGAGCTGAAGGCGAAGTCCATCGTCGCCCGCCAGGCCGGATCGTCGGGTGGGCAGAATTCCCACACTGGGGCGAGTGCCGTGGGCAGATCGTTGGCGTCGTGGTAGAGCAGGCTGCGCCCGCGGCCGTTGCTGGCGTAGGCCCACGTCGGTGAGGCCAGGTGGTCGATGGTGAAGTGGCGCGCGACGCTCTGCCGATGCTTCTCAGCGCGCTCAGCGAGGTCCTCACTGAGCTCGATCAGCCCGCCGAGGCCGGCCAGGCGGCGGAACGTGAACCAGGCGAGGATCTGCGTCGAGAGGTGGTAGGGCATCCCGACCTCGTCATCGGCAGGGTTCTCCGCGCTGGCCAGCATGCCGTCGGGGCCGCTCGACCGATCGATCATCGCCACCACCGCCGCGATCAGGCGCGACCATGCGCCGCGTCCGGCGACCTCGTCGCCCACGCCCAGCGCCGGCAGCCGGCCGACGGCGGCGACGTAATCGCACAGCTCGAGCAGCGGATAGAGTTGCTGGTCGGCCTGGAAGCGCTCGTCCTTGCGCCGGCCGTCGGCGTGGTGGCTGCGCGCCCAGCCGCCTTCGGGCCGCACGCAGTCGAGCCACAGCCAGCGCAGGTGGTCGGCCACGATGTCGGCGCCGGGACGGAGTTGTGTCGGCTTTGCGGGTGCGACGAGCAGCAGCAGTGCCTGGTAGTAGGCGTCGCGCGTCCAGCTCAGCGGCAGCAGGCGGTGGTCGGCCAGGATGGCCACGCGGCCCGGGCCGACCTCGAGCGCAGTGCACTGCCGCACGTAGCGCTCAGCGCGGGCCGCGATGCGCCCGAGCGAGCCGGCCAGCTGCTCGGGGACGACCAGCTTCACGCGACGTCCCGGCCGATCGCGCAGCTGATCTCGAAGCCCAACTCCGCCTCGCCGGCTGGCCAGGAGAGCATCAGCTGTGCCACATTCGAGTCGGACTCGAGCGCCCAGCCCGCTCCGCTGTCCGTCCGTACGTCGATCGTTGCCGCGACAGGCAGCTCGGCCGCCACCAGGCGCAGCCGGCCGCCGTCGGTCGAGCGGACCGTCCGGGCACCGGTCGGCTGCGGCGGCTCGACCTCGGTGATCTCGGCCAGCGCCGGCCGATCCAGCCGTCCGCGCGCGGTCAAAACGATCACCGGCGGATGGTTCGCGCCGGACGAACGCAGGACGTGGTGCTGGACGATTGACCGCCCACCGACCTTGGGGCGGGTCGTGCAGCGGTGAGTCCAGCCCACATAGCGGCACTCGATCTGCACGCCGCCGGCCAGCCAGCGCTGGCTGGTGCGGCGCGCCACCTCCGCCGGTTCACTGACCCAGCCGAGGAAGGCGTAGGGCTCGTCGGCCAGCATGGCGCGATAGCGGCGCACCAGGTCGGGCCTGGAACGCCAGGCCGGATCGATGTCCGGCACAGCCGATAACTCGACGAAGCCGTGGCCCCGGTGGGCGGTGCCGAGCGACAGCCAGCGGCCGTCGGCGGCGAGCGAAGCGCACACGACGCCGCTGCCGACGTCGAGCGGCTTGGCCCCGCCCCGCGGCCGGACTTCCGGCTGTCGCCGCGGTCGGCGCGCTGCCGGCATCAGCCGGCCGCGATGGCCCTGCTCGGCGCGGGCGGCGGCCCGAGTGCGGCACCCGACTGCGCGTCGAGCCAGCGAATGTGGCGCGCGTCGATCTGCAGCGCGACCTCCTCGTCTGAACCAATAACGTAGTCAGGGCGCGTGGTCGCCTTGAGCTGGCTGTCGCCGAGGGCCAGCGTGAGCAGGTTGTGCGAGCCGAGCGGCTCGACGACGAGGCAGCGAGCGACCAAGGCGCCGCCGGCCGCCGAGCCACCCGGGCGCGCGACCTCGATGTTCTCGGCGCGGATGCCCACCACCACGTCCTGCCCGGTACGCTCGACGAGCTCCGCCGGTGGGTCGGCAATGGCCAGCCGGCCGGCGCCGCCGATGACGGCCGCCAGGCCGCCGCCGGCGCGCTCCAGCCGGGCAGGCAGGAAGTTCATCGGCGGGTTACCAATGAAGCCACCGACGAACCGGTCGGCCGGCGCGTCGTAGACCTCCAGCGGGCCGCCCACCTGGACGATCTTGCCGGCGCGCATGACCGCGATGCGGTCGCCCATCGACAGCGCCTCGACCTGATCGTGGGTCACGTAGATAGTGGTTGCCTTGATCTCGCGCAGCAGTCGCTTGAGCTCGGCGCGCATCTCGATGCGCAGCAGCGCGTCGAGGTTGCTCAGCGGCTCGTCCATCAGGATCACACCCGACTCCATCGCGATCGCCCGCGCAACTGCGACGCGCTGGCGCTGGCCGCCGCTGACGGCCGCCGGATGACGCTCCAGCAACTCGCCGATGTGAAGCAGCTCGGCCGCCGAGTCGACGCGCCGTTTCACCTCTGCCGAGGGCACCTTCTTCATGCGCAGGCCGAAGGCGATGTTCTCGAAGACGGTCAGGTGCGGAAACACCGCGTAGCTCTGGAAGACCATCGCGATGTCGCGCTTGCGCGGCGGCAGGTCGGTCACCTCGCGATCGCCGATGACGATCCGCCCGGCGTGGATCTGCTCGAGGCCGGCCACGCTGCGCAGCAGCGTCGTCTTGCCACAGCCCGACGGGCCGAGCAGGACCATGAACTCCCGGTCGGCAATCGTCAGCTCGACGTCGTCGACCGCGTGGACCTTGCCGAAGTACGTGCTCACGCGCTCGAGCCGGATCTCAGCCACGTCGACCCCTCACTTGATCACGCGGCCCCACAGACCGAGCAGGTAGCGCCGGATGATGAAAATGACGATCAGCGATGGCGCGAGCATGAAGAAGGCGGCCGCGAAGCGGTACGGCAGCGGCGACTGGGTCATCACCGTCAGCACCAGCGCCGGCAGCGTGCGCTCGCGCAGCGTCAGGATGACCGCCGCGAAGACCTCGTTCCACGACAGCACGAAGGTGAAGATGGCAGCCGCCGCCAGGCCGGGCAGAGCCAGCGGCAGGACGACCTTGACGAATGCGCCGACGGCGGTGCTGCCCAGCGTCTGGGCGGCCTCCTCGAGTTCGCGCGGCACGGACACGAAGACGCTGCTCGTGATCAGCACCGTGAACGGCAGCGCCAGGGCCGTGTGCATCAGCGCCACCGCCCAGATCGAGTCGCGGATGCCCGCCTGCAAGAAGAAGACGGCCAGCGGGATTGACAAGATCACGATCGGGAAGGCCTTGGTTGAGATGATCAACAGCCGGAACGCGTTGCGCCCGCGGAAGGCGTAACGCGCGATGGCGTAGCCGGCCGGGGCACCGATCGCCAGCGTCATCACAACCGCCACCAGCGCCACCTGGACGCTGCGCCACAGCGCCGGCATCACGCCGGTTGAGTTGGCGAAGAAACCGATCGTCTCGGTCGAGAACTCGCTCGGCACCAGGGTCTTGGGAAATGAGAAGACGAACTCACGCGGGCTGAAGGCCGAGACGCTGATCAGGTAGATCGGCAGCAGCACCCACAGAGCCAGCAGCGCAGCAAGCCCGTACAGCATGGCGCGGCTGAGCAGCCGGCGGCGACCGACGCGCCGGCGGCGCACCTCGGCTGCGACAGCGAGCGCCGGCGGCAGCGGCCGGTCGCCGGCGGCCACGACCAGCGGGTCGCTGCTCACGCCAACTGCTCCTCGCGCGTCGGCAGCAGCCACAGGTAGAGGATCGTGGCCATCACCGACAGCAGCAGGATGAGGCCGGCGTACGAGGCGGCAACGTGGATGTCGCGCAGGTCGCCGTACCAGCGATAGGCCTCGGCGGCGAGCACGTTGAGCCCGCGCCCGGCGATGGCGATGACCGTGGCAAAGACCTGGAAGGCGAGGATCGTGCGCAGGATCAGTGCCGTCTGCAGGCTCGGCCGGAGCAGCGGCAGGATGACCCGCCGGATCTTCTGCCAGGTCGTCGCCCCGAATACGTCGGCCGCTTCGAGGTAGTCACGCGGGATTGATTGCAGGCCCGCGACAAGGATGATCATCACGATCGCCGTCGCGCGCCACGCTTCAGCCAGCACGACGGCCAGGATCAGCCAGAACGGTTCCTGTGGATTGAGGAAGATGTACGGGCGCTCGAGTATGCCGAGGCCGGTAAGGACGCTGTTGAGCCAGCCGCGCTCGGTGAAGATCGAGTACCAGATGATGCCGGCGGCCAGCTCGCTCACGCCGAGCGGCAGGGCGAACACGTACAGCCAGAGCCCGGAACCCTTGAGCCTGGCGTTGATGATCAGCGCCATCGACATCGCCAGCACGAACTGGATCGGAATGACCAGCACCAGCAGGGTCAGCGTCGTCAGCAGGGCGCGCTGGAACTGCGCGTCGTTGAGCATGCGCGTGACCGACACGGTGCTCCAGTCGCCGGCGCGGTCCTGGAAGGCCAGGCCGAAGGACTGCAGCATCGGCGCGGCGAAGAAGAAGGCCATGTAGACCAGCGACGGAATGAGCAGCACGTACGGCGCCCAACCGAGTCCCTTCGCCCGCATGGACCTCCTTCAACCGGACGGAGTGCGGACGAGACCGCCGGTGACCCGGCGGCCTCGTCGCTGGTTGATCCTCCCTGCTACTGCTCGACTTGGCAGGGTCCCTCGCTCGGGGGGTCCGGCGACCAGCACGCCGCGCCGGCCGTGTCGAGAACCGTTTGAAGGTTGGCCGCCTCGCGATCGAGCACCGCCTGGATGTCCTCGTTGCCGATGACAATCGATTCGAAGGTGCTGCGGAAGACGGCGTTGTAGGCCCCGCCCTGGTCACCGAGGCCGACCGGCAGCAGCGCAGGCAGCGCGTCGGACGCGCCGGTCAGCGCGACCACCGCGTCGGCCATGTTGCGTCGACCGGCATCGAGGTCGGCCGGCAGCTCAGCCTCGAACGGCGGGAAGAAGCCGACCTCGCGCAGGGTGATGGCGGCGATGTCTGGCTGGGTGAGATAGCGAATCAGGCTCATGGCCCCTTCGACGTCGGGCGCCGACTTGGGGATGGCCAGGCCGGCCACGACCGGCATGAACGCCCGGCCCTGCGGACCGGCCGGGGCGGGCATCGCGACGAAGCCCTCGGCGTCGTTGACGAAGGCGTCGCGCAGGCGGGCCACGTGATCCCAGGCGACCCATACCTCCCCCGACTGGAGCGGTTCCTGCATGAAGTCGTAGGTCGTCGACTGCGGGTTGACGTACTGCCACGTATCGCGCAGCCAGGTCCACATCGCGGCCGCCTCAGGCGAGTTGAAGGCGGTGTTGACGCGGCCGGTGAAGGCGGGCAGGCCGAAGCCCTGGAAGAAGCGGTGCCACAGGCCCATATCGCCGGCCGGGAAGCCAAGGCGCTGGCCGTGGCCGGCCGCCGCGATGTTGCTTCCCCATTCGGTCACCTGCTGCCAGGTCAGGGCATTCTGGTCGGCACCTTCGGGCAGGTACTCCATCGCCTCTGCGCGGGCGGCCATGATGTATGTCGCCTGCATCCAGGGAATGAACAACTGCTGGTCGGTCTCGTAGCGGCCGAGCTCGATGTACGACCCGAGGAAGCCGCGGTCGGACAGCTCGTCGGCCAGGTCGCTCAGATCCATCAGGTGACCTGCGGCGGCAAGCGACGAGAAGTCGCCGTGCAGTCCGCCGAGCACGCCGACCTGGCCGCCACCCTCGCCGAGGGCCGCTTCCGAGATCACCCGATCCGTGAACTCGGCGGCCGTGGCCGGCACGAAGTTCGCGGCCGCGAAGCCGCCGGGATAGTCGGCCAGGATGACCGTCCGCAGCGCCTCGGCCTCGGTGACCGGGTTGAGCTGCGTCGAGAGGAATATCACCTCGCCACCGGGCCCCTCGGTCGGGCCGGTTGTCGGCGAGCCCGGCCCGGCGGTCGAGGTCGCGCCCGGCGATGGGCTGCTGGCGGCCGGCCCGCAGGCGGCGACCAGGGCGAGCACGAGAATGACGCTGAGCGAGCGCAATGAGCCGAGCCGCGTGGGGTTCAGCATGAGCCTCCTCCTTCTGGCGGACCGGCGGCTGGAACCGGTCGCTTAGGCGATGTTCGCCCCCGTTTCTCTACCAGCCTGGTCAAACGCGTCAGGTCACAGCGTACCCAGCACGTGCAACCCGCCCGTCGCCGGCGGGCGCCCTACAGCTTGCGGGCGACGCTGACGCCATCGCGGATGGGCACCATCACGCACTCGACCCGCCGGTCGGCGGCGACGAAGTTGTTGAATTCGCGCAGGGCGGCCGTGTCGGGGCTGGTGTCGGCGGGATCGATCACCCGGCCCGACCACAGCACGTTGTCCATGCAGATCAGGCCGCCAGGGCGCACGAGGCGCAGTGCGTGCTCGTAGTAGTCGCGGTAACCGACCTTGTCGGCATCGATGAAACAGAGGTCGAACGGCCCGTCGACGCCGGCCAGGGTCTCGCTGGCGCGGCCGAGGCGGACGTGGATGCGCTCGGCGAACGGTGAGCGGGCGATGAACCGGCGGGCGATCTCGGCGTGGCGTTCGTCGAGCTCGCAGGTGATGATCTCGCCGTCGGCCGGCAGCGCCTCGGCCATCGACAGCGCCGAGTAGCCGGTAAACGTGCCCACCTCGAGCACGCGGCGCGCGCCGACGGCGGCCACGAGCATCTTGAGGAAGCGCCCCTCGAGCCGCCCGACCATCATGCCGTGGGAGGCGGAGAAGTCGCGCGTCGCCTGCGCCAGCTCGACGAGCAGGAGCGGCTCGGGCGAGGAGTGCTCGGTGGCGTAGCGTTCGAGGTCGGGGTCGGTGATGTCGGCCATCGCGCCATGGTGGCAGATAAGGCAACGTGCAGTGAGTGGCGCGACGCCTGTCAGCGAGTCTGCGCGGCTACCGTCAGTTCCGGCGGCGGCAGAGCCTGCCGGCCCCTCGCGTTACTGGTCTGCAGCACCGACCGGCGACGCGGCTATGTTAGTAAAGGCACTTGACAAAGCGGTCAGCCGTCGTCAACATCGCACTTTGTCAAGTCTCTTGGCAAAGTTCACTTCCGCCCGGTCAGGAGCAGGCCGCTCGGAAGTCGGCATCGGGAGCGTCGAGCGGATGCAGCCTGCGTTGGCCTTGCCCGTCAAGGCCACCCACCAGCAGACGCGTACCTTCAACCAGCAGCTGGTCCTGCGCGCCGTCTACGACCAGACGCCGACCAGCCGCGCCGACATCGCCCGCCTGACCGGTCTCACCCGGACGTCGGTTTCCGACCTCGTCGGGGACCTGATCGACGATGGCCTGGTCGAGGAGATCGGCCGCGGCCCCTCGAGCGGCGGCAAGGCGCCGATCCTGCTCCGCTTCGTCCCCGACGGCCGCCACCTGATCGGCCTCGACCTTGGTGAAGCGGCATTCTCCGGCGCGCTGGTCAACCTGCGCGGCGAGATCCTGCGTTCGCTGCGCCTGCCCCTTGACGGCCGCGACGGCACAGCCGCCCTCGAGCTCGTCCACGAGCTGGTCGATGCCCTGCGCGCCGATGCCCAACGCCCCCTCCTCGGCATCGGCATCGGCGCGCCCGGGCTCATCGACACGCGGACGGGAACCGTCCGCTGGTCGGCCCATCTCGACTGGGCCAACCTCGGGCTGGGGCCACTGCTCGAGGCGCGCCACAAGTTGCCGGTCATCGTCGCCAACGACAGCCAATCGGCAGCGCTGGCCGAGCTGACCTTCTTTCGCCGCCCGCGCCCACATAACCTGGTCGTGATCAGGGTGGGCCGGGGCATCGGCGCGGGCATCATCGTCAACGGCCAGCTGTTCCAGGGCGATGGCTTCGGGGCCGGCGAGATCGGCCACGTGTCGGACAACGGCACGGAGCGCTGCACATGCGGCAAGCGCGGCTGCCTCGAGACGGCGGCGAGCATGGAATCGATGCTCCGCGCGGCGGCCGCGGTCGACCCAGCGATCCATGACGAGGACCGCCTGGTAGCCGCCTTCCGCAGCGGCCACGAGCAGGTGCGCGAGATCGTCTGCGCCGGCGCGCGCGAGCTGGGCCGGGCGATCGCACCGATCATCGGCGTGCTCAACATCCGACACGTCCTGCTCGTCGGGCCGGCGACAAGCCTGGGCCGAGAGTGGCTCGATCTGGTCCGCTCGGCGGCCTTCGCGCGCGTGCTGCCGCTGCTCGCCCGCGAGACCGACATCGAGTTCGGCCACCCGCACAACGACGTCGTCGTCCTGGGCGCGTCGGCGCTGCTGATCACCAAGGTCCTCGGCCTGAGCCTCGCCCGATGAGCGCGATCGACGCGGCGACGGACGTCCGGCGCTCCCCGCGCGGCGTGGCCGACCGAGCCAGGGCGCCGCTGCCCACGCTGGCCCTCGGGCTCGACATCGGCGGGACGAAGACCGCCTGCGTGGTGACCGACGCCGAGGATCGGCTGCTGCTACACGACGTCGTGCCGACCGATCCGGGCCGGCTTGCCGGTCAGGTCGTGTCGATCGCCCGCGCGGCAGTCGAGCGCTTCGCGCAGGGCGGTACGGCCGGCCAGACCATCGGCGCGATCGGCGTGGCCGTCCCCGGCCAGGTCGACTCGGCAACCGGCGTCGTCGGCCTGGCGGTCAACCTCGGCGCTCCGCAGCTGCAGCTCGGCCGGCTGGTCGAGCAGGAGCTCGGCCTGCGCTGCTTCGTGGAGCACGACGCGCGGGCCGCCGCCGCGTGGGTCCATCTCCGCGCGCGCCAGCACTCCGCCGGCGACGCCGCCGACGACCTCGTCTACGTCAGCATCGGTACCGGCATCTCGGCCGGCATCGTCATCGACGGCCGGCCGCTGCGCGGCCAGAACGGCCTGACCGGCGAGATCGGCCACCTGCCGACAACACTCAGCGGCGAGCGCTGCGCGTGCGGGCTTGACGGCTGTCTCGAGACGATCGCCGCCGGACCGGCCATCGCCC
>Ga0299907_10001520_pt1 | contig 13357 bp, 10 predicted proteins | sample RVTome_16_FD_198680 | JGI IMG/M metagenome (GOLD analysis project Ga0299907, IMG submission 198680) | Soil microbial communities from uranium-contaminated site in the Upper Colorado River Basin, Wyoming, United States - RVT152D67 (version 2) ... | reverse complement strand
ACCACGGAGGGCTCCACCTTGGCCAGCACGGCCCGGACGTCGGTCCCGCTTCCGGCCGGTCCGCCGGCGTCCGCCTCGGAGCCGGCGCCGGCGCCGGGGGCGATGACGGGCCGGCTGGAGAGCGCGGGCGCAGCCATCGGGGCGTCCTCGGCCAGGTTGGCGCCCACCACCCCGCCCACCACGCCGGCCAGCACCAGGGCGGCCAGGCCGGCGGCTCCCACCGCCGCCCGGCGGGGCCACCCCGGGACCGCTAGGTCCCGTGCCGGTGCCGGAGCTGCGGGTGTCGGCGGCGCGGTGACGTCGGCCTCCGGCGCCAGGAACTCGGGCGGGCCCGGCGCTCGCTCGAACGTCGGGGGCCCGCTCTCGAACGTCGGGGGCTCAGCCGGCGGGGGCCAGTTCCAGTCGCTCATGGCTCTACTGAAGCGCCGCCGGCTGTGAGGACGCTGTGGGCCGCCTGGGAGCCCCCGTAGACCATTGGTGGGCCGCCGGCGACAGAAAAGAGGAAAGCGCCCGGATCGTCACGAATTCACCGTAGTCGGCACCCCCCGTGCCGCCAGGAGGTTCCATGTCCCGGAGAACCGCCCCCCGGCTGGTCATGGTCACGTTGATCGTCGCCGCCGCCGTGCCCTTCGCGGTCACCGGCGCGCAGGCCGCGGACCCTCTGGAACATGAGATTCTCATCCATGACACCCCTGACCTGCGTTTCGAGCCGGGCTCCGTCGAGATCATGCGCGGGGAGAAGGTGACCTGGAAGCTGCACCCCAGCTCCACCGCGGTCCACTCGATCGCCCTGGATGCCAACAACGACGGTGATATCGACCAGCAGGACCAGTTCTCCGGCGACCTCGCTCCGGGCACGGACTCCAAGTTCAGCTGGACCTTCGACCAGGCGTCGCCCGGGAATCCGTACACCTTCGTCTGCCTCAAGCACTTGATGACCGGGACGGTACGGGTCAAGGAGCCTGCGCCGCCGCCCACGACCACCACCACGGCGCCCCCGACGACCACCACGACCACGCAGCCGCCGGCCACCACCACGACCACGGCGCCGCCCCCGACGACAGCCACCACCCGGCCACCGGCCACCACGACCACCACCCGGCGGGCGCCGGCCCCCACGACGACGACGCAGCCCCCGGCCTCGGCCAGCAGCGGCACGCCCAGCACGACCACCACCACCGCCCGGGCCACGACGACGACGGGCAAGGCCACGACCAGCACCACGGACAAGAAGAAGCCGACGACGACGACGGCCACGGCGGCCCCGGCGGCCCCGGACACGACCACCACGTCGGCTCTGTCGGCAGAGTGGATCCCCACGCCCGACATGGTTCCCGACGGTTCGCCCACCACCACGACCACCGCCCCTGAGATGCAGGCGGCCGCCAGCCCCCGCCGGGGCGGCAAGGGTGGCGGAGGTGGCGGCCTCCCGGCCGCCGGCGCCCTGGCCCTGGCCGTGCTCGCTCTCGGCGGTGCCGGCTGGGCCTGGTACCACCGCTCCAGCCGTTATCTGCCGGCCTAGCTGGGACAGACTGGGTGGGTGCGCCCCGTCCATATCGTCCCCACCGCCTCCCTTGACGCCCTGGCGGCCGCCCTCGACGAGCTGAATCCCGACGACGACGACCTCGTCCTGGTCCACCCGGAAGTCAACGCCCTGGTGGCCGGCGGCCCGGAGGAGATCGCCGCCGCCCACTCCGTGTTCGGCGAGACGGTGGCGGTGGCCGCATCCGCCCTGCCGGTGAGCGCCGGCCCGGCCGCGCTCCGCCTCACCCGGGTCCTCCTCGGGGCGCTCGGGACGCTGCCCTACCGCCACCACCCCTTCCCCCTCGGGTTGTGCGGCCCGGCCGGCAGGCTGCGCCGCGTCCTGTCCGACCTGCCCGAGAGCACGGACGACGCCGACCGGCTGGCCGGCGTCCTCCTGGCCGGAAACGCCGACCTGGCCCTCGACAGCGGCGGTCAGGTGTTCCGGGTGCTCGACGGCTCAGGCACCGATGTGGCCGCCATCGGCGGGCGGCTCCACGCCGGCAACGAGCGGCCGGTGGTGGCCATCGATCCCGCTCCGGGCTCCAGGGTCCGGGGCGTCCCCGGACAGCTTCCGCGCCCGGGCCTGGCCGACCTCGCCGCCGGCCTGGCCGACCCGGGGACCCGCGACCTGGCCGCCCTCCTGCGCTATGACGGGGCCGTCGACCCGGCTCCGGGCAAGGCGGTGGAGGCGGCGCCCGACATCGTCGTGCTGCCCTTCTGGAGGCCGGAGTTCTGCTCCGCCCTGGTGCGGGCGGCCGAGGTGGCCGGCATCTGGGCATCGGACCCGGATGACCCGGTCCCCGGCGCCGAGGTGTCGCTCTACGCCCTCTCCCCCCGACTGGCCGGCCTCCTCGAGGAGGACCTGACGGCCCGGGTATGGCCCCGGTTGCAGGAGCAATGGCCGGAGGTGGCGGTCACCGGCGTCCACGACGCCTTCGTCATCCGCTACGAGGCATCCAGGGGGCCCGGGGGTGACAACCGGGGCATCGGCCCCACCGAGGGCCTCCCCCTGCACCACGACATCGCCCAGGTGAGCGCCACCGTCCGCCTCAACACCGGCTTCCGGGGCGGGGCGCTGGCCTTTCCCCGCCAGGGCTGGGACACCGCCGCCGTCCCCGTCGGCCACCTCGTGGCCTGGCCGTCACTGGTCACCCACCCCCACCGGGCCGAGCCCGTCCTCCACGGCGTCCGCTACGGGCTCACCATCTGGTTCGCCCTCCCCGCCTGAGGCTTCGGGCACCCCGGCCCCCGGTCAGTTCGGGGACACCCCGGGCCCCGGTCACTTCGGGGACACCCCGGGCCCGGTCACTTCGGGGACACCCCGGGCCCGGTCACTTCGGGGACACCCCGGGCCCGGTCACTTCGGGGACACCCCGGGCCCCGGGGCCCGGTTCTGGACGTGGCTGAAGCCGAAGCGGCCCTTGATGCACAGGTTGCCCCGGGTGACGAACTGGTCGTGGGGCGAGGTGACCTTGACGATCTCGTTGTCCTGCACATGCAGCGTGAGGGTGCAGCCCACGCCGCAGTAGGGGCAGATGGTGTCGGTGCGGGTCTGGCGGGACGGATCCCATTGCTCCGCCTCCCGCAGGCGGTACTCGGCCACGAAGGACAGGGCGCCGGTGGGGCACACCTCCACGCAGTTGCCGCAGTAGACGCAGGCGGAGTCGGGCAGGGGCGCGTCCCACTCGGTGGAGATGTGGGACGAGAAGCCCCGGCCGGCCACGGCGATGGCGAAGGTCTGCTGCCACTGGTCGCCGCAGGCATCGACGCACTTGTAGCAGAGGATGCAGCGGGAGTAGTCGCGCACGTAGAGGCCGTTGTCGACCTTGGCCGGCTGGCCGGCCACGGTGGCCGCCTCCGGCCCGTAGCGGGCCGGCTCGGCTTCGTAGTCGACCATCCACTTCTCCAACTCGGGGCCGGCCGCGGAGAGGTCCACGGAACTGGCCAGGAACTCGAGCACCAGGCGCCGGGCATGACGGGCCCGGGAGGTGTCGGTGTGGACCACCATCCCCGCTTCGACCTTCCGGGAGCAGGCCGGGGCCAGCACCCGGGCGCCTTCCACCTCCACCATGCACACCCGGCAGGCGTTCTTGGGGGTGAGGGTGTCGCCGTAGCACAGGGTGGGGATGTCGGCCCCGCCGGCCCGGGCCGCCTCCAGGATGGTGGACCCCTCCGGCACCTGGCGGGCCAGGCCGTCGATGGTGACGTCGACCATCCGCCGGGGTGGCCCGACAGAGACCGGAACCGGCCCGGGGACGATGGCCGTCATCGGGAGAACACCTCCAGACGCTTGATGGCCGTGTCGATGGCCGAGGCCGCGGTCTGGCCCAGCCCGCAGATGGAGGCGTCGCGCATGACGGTGCCCACGTCGGCCAGGAGGGCCAGCTCGTCGGCCATGCTCCCCCACGGCCGGCCGGCGGCCAGGCGCTGGAGGATCTCCTCCTGGCGGACGGTGCCGACCCGGCAGGGGACGCACTGCCCGCAGGACTCGTCCTTGAAGAACGCCGCGATGCGCAGCAGGAACCCGACCAGCGGGACGGAGTCGTCGACCACCATGACCACCCCCGAGCCCAGCGTGGCCCCGGCTTCCGCCGCCCCCTCGAAGGTCAGGACCATGTCGAGCCCGTCGGGGGCGACGAAGGCGCCGGCCGCCCCACCCATCAGCACCCCCTGCAGGGCCCGGCCCGGAGGGAGGCCCCCGGCCAGTTCCAGCAGGTCCGCCAGGGTGACCCCGAAGGGCACCTCGTAGACGCCGGGCGTCCGCACCGACCCGGAGACGGCGAAGAGCTTGGTCCCGGTGGAGCGCTCGGTGCCCACGGCGGCGTAGGCGGCCGCCCCCCGCTCCAGGATGGACAGCACGTTGACCAGCGTCTCGACGTTGTTGACCACGGTGGGCTTGCCGAAGAGCCCCACCTCCACCGGGAAGGGCGGCTTGTTGCGGGGCTCACCCCGGTAACCCTCGATGGAGTTGAAGATGGCGGTCTCCTCGCCGCAGATGTAGGCCCCCGCACCCCGACGGATCTCGACGTCGAAGCGGAACCCGAGCCCCATCACGTCGGCGCCCAGGAACCCCTTGTCGTAGGCGGCGCCGATGGCCCGCTCCAGGGTCTCCAGCGCCCGGGGATACTCGCCCCGGAGGTAGATGTAGCCCCGCTCGCAGGCGGTGGCGTAGCCGGCGACGGTCATCGACTCCAGCACGGCGAAGGGGTCGCCCTCCAGGAGGAGCCGGTCCTTGAACGTGCCCGGCTCGGATTCGTCGGCGTTGCATACCAGCAGGTGGGGCCGGACGGGCTGGGCGGCCACCGCCGCCCATTTCCGGCCCGCCGGGAAGGCGGCGCCGCCCCGGCCCACCAGCTTCGAGTCGGTCACCTCCCGGATGACGGCGGACGGGCCCATGGACACCGCCCGGCGCAGGGCGGCGTAGCCCCCCTGGGCCCGGTAGTCGTCGAGGCTGGTGGGGTCCACCACCCCGATCCGGCGCAGCAGCACGAGCGAGGGGTCACCCCGTTGGGGAACGGCGGCCGCCACCTCGGGTTCCTCGGGGGCGGTGGCGGCACCGGCGTCGAAGGCACGGGTCAGCGACTCGACCGTCGCCGGAGCCAGGACGGCCTCGCGCCGCTGGGGCCCGTAGTCGACCACCAGCGCCGCCGGGGCCCGTTCGCACAGCCCCAGGCAGGGACTCTCCTCCCAGATCCCGCCCTCCGGTAGACCCTTGGCCAGCTCGCCGGCGCCGGCCATCCGGCAGGCCAGGTCGACGCACACGTGCACCACCCGGGGCGGGCGGGCCTCCATGGAGAACAGGCCGTAGAACGACGCCACCCCGTAGGCCTCGGCCGGCGCCACCCCGAGGCGGCGGCAGATCTCGTCCAGCCCGCCGGGGGTGATCCACCCGCTGACGTCGTGAACGGCGTGGAGGGCGGGCAGCAGCAGGTGGCGCAGCCCCTCCTCGCCGGGAACGACCTGGCCGAGCAGGGCGTCGAGGGCGGCCGTCTCGTCCGGGCTCGGCCTCTCCCCCCGGAAGCGCAGATCGCTCAAGAGGCAGCCCTGTCCAGATCGGCGACCCGCTCCACCCGCACGGCCGCGGCCTTGAACTCGGCCGTGCCCGATTTCGGATCCGTGGCGTCGATGGTGAGCTGGTTGATGTCCACCTCGTCGGGGAAGTGCAGGGTCATGAACACCAGCCCGGAGGGAAGGCCGGGGTCGACCCGGGCCGGGGCCACCAACGTTCCCCGTCGGGACGTCACCCGCACCTGCTCCCCGTCCGCCACGCCGAGGGCGGCGGCGTCGGCCGGGCTCAGGTCCAGGCTCTCCGCCCGGCGCAGCGGCGAGGCGTAGCCACCGGACTGCACACCGGTGTTGTAGGAGTCGAGGCGGCGCCCGGTGGTGAGGCGCAGCGGATACTCCTCGCTCAGGGCCTCGACGGGCAGCTCGTGGGCCACCACCGAGAACGGCGCCGGCCTCCCCCGGGCGGCCGGGTCCTCCTCCCACAGCCGGCCGTGGAGGAACGACGGCTCGAGCGTGTCCTCCGAGTAGCAGGGCCACTGGATCCCGCCCAGCTCCTCCAGGCGGCGGTAGCTCATCCCGGCGTGCATGGGGGACAGGGACCGCAGCTCGTCCCACACCTCTTCGGAGGACTTGTAGCTCCACGGGTGGCCGAGACGCTCGGCGATCTCCAGGAGGATCTCGATGTCGTCCCGGGCCCCGGGCGGCGGTTCCAGCGCCTTGCGCACCCGCTGGACCCGGCGTTCGGAGTTGGTCACCGTGCCTTCCGCTTCGCACCACGCCGCGCTGGCCGGGAGGACCACGTCGGCCAGCTCCGCCGTCTTGGTCATGAAGATGTCCTGGACGACGAGATGGTCGAGCCCCTCGAGGAGCGTGATGGCGTGGCTGACGTCGGCCTCCGACTGGGCCGGGTTCTCCCCCAGCACGTACAGGCCTCGCAGTCTGCCCTCGCCCATGGCCTCGAACATCTGGGTGAGGTGCATCCCGTAGGCCGGCGGGATCGAGCTGGCCCAGGCCGTGTCGAAACGGGCCCGCACCTCGGGGTCGAGCATGTCGGCGAAGCCGGGCAGGCGGTTGGGGATGGCCCCCATGTCGCCGCCGCCCTGGACGTTGTTCTGACCCCGCAGCGGGTTGAGCCCCGCCCCGTAGCGCCCGACGTGGCCGCAGAGCAGGGCCAGGTTGATGAGGGCGAGGACATTGTCGACGGCGTTGTGGTGCTCGGTGATACCGAGCGTCCAGCACAGCTGACCCCGGTCGGCCCGGGCGTAGGTGTGGGCCAGCTCCCGGATGAGGGCCGCGGGCACCCCGGTCTCCGCTTCCGCCCGGGGCAGGGTCCACTCCTCCACGGAGGCGGCGAACTCGTCGAAGCCCGTGGTGGCCAGGCCGATGAAGTGGCGGTTCTCCAGTCCGGCGTGGAGGATCTCCCGGGCCACGGCGTGAGCCAGGGCGATGTCGGTCCCCACGTTGAGGGGGAGCCACGCATCGGCGAAGCGGGCCGTGGCGGTGCGCCGGGGGTCGACCACGAACAGCTTGGCCCCCCGCCGCTGGGCCTGGATGACGTGGTGGAAGAAGATCGGGTGGGTCTCACGAGCGTTGGAGCCCCACAGGATCACCGCGTCGGCGTCCTCGACCTCCTTGTAGGAACTGGTGCCGCCTCCGGCCCCGAACACTGTCGCCAGACCGACGACGCTGGGAGCGTGTCAGGTGCGGTTGCAGGAGTCGATGTTGTTGGTGCCGATGGCCACCCGCATGAGCTTCTGGGCGATGAAGTTCACCTCGTTGGTGGCCTTCGAGCACGAGAACATCCCAAGCGCCTCGGGGCCGATCCCATCCCGCACCCGGGCCAGGCCGCCGGCGGCGGCGTCGAGGGCTTCGTCCCATGACGCCTCCTGCAGCACCCCGTCCCGGCGGACCATCGGTCGTGTCACCCGCTCATAGGTTCGCATTGTTCCAACATATCGCAGACCCACCGCCGGGCGCAGGTGGGAGGAAACCGCCTTTGCGAGACGAATTCCTTAAACACGGCTTTACACGGCTTTACGTTCCCCCCGGTTCGTAACCGCCCCAAGGACCGCAAGATTCGCAGAAGGAGCACACCAAGAAGTGCGACGACGAACGGGGATTGGCCGCATGGGGCGGGTCGCCGTGGCCTGCGCGCTCCTGTTCCCGGCGGCGGCCACCGAGATCTCGCGGGCTTCGGGCACCGGCCCGGGCTCGGCCATGACGGCCGCCCCGGTGCAGGGCTACTGGTTGGCGGGCGCGGACGGTTCGGTCTACGGGTTCGGCGCCGCCGCCCCCCTCGGGACCGTACCCGCCGGCCTGCGCCGACCCATCGCCGGGGTGGCGACCACCCCGTCGGGGCAGGGCTACTGGTTGGTCGGCGCGGATGGCGGCGTGTTCAGCTTCGGCGACGCCGCCTTCCACGGCTCCACCGGGGGCATGACCTTGAATCGCCCCATCGTCGGCGCGGCCGCCTCCCCGACCGGCGCCGGGTACTGGTTCGTGGCCGCCGACGGCGGCATCTTCAGCTTCGGCGACGCTACCTTCCACGGGTCCACCGGCCGCCTCCGCCTGAACCGCCCGGTGGTGGGGATGGCGGCCACCCCCACCGGCCGGGGCTACTGGCTCGTGGCCGCCGACGGCGGCATCTTCGCCTTCGGCGACGCCCGTTTCCACGGCTCCACCGGCGGCATGCGGCTCAACCGGCCCATCGTGGGGATGGCACCCACGCCGACCGGCGCCGGCTACTGGCTGGTCGCGTCCGACGGCGGAGTCTTCGCCTTCGGCGACGCCGCCTTCCATGGCTCCACCGGTGCCATGCGGCTCAACGCCCCCATCGTGGGGCTGTCCCCGACCCCGACAGGGCGGGGCTACTGGTTCGTGGCCGCCGACGGCGGGGTGTTCAACTTCGGTGACGCCGCCTTCGTCGGCTCCGCCGGTGGCAGGGCCCTGGCCCATCCCATCACGGCCATGGCCGCGGTGCCGTCCGGGGCGGTCCGGCCCTCGCAGGGACCCGCCGGTCCCTCCGCCCCCGCGCCCAGGCCCGATCCTGATTCCGGTCCCGCGCCCGACGACGGCGCCCCGGCCCCCCCGCCCGATACCGCCCCGGATCAGCCGACCACGCCGCCGCCCGTGCCGGTGGCGCCGGCCGCCCCGGGGGTTCCGTTCGACGTCGCCCTGATCGGCGACACCGGCTACAGCACGACCCAGGAGAGGGTCCTGCTCGACGTGCGCGACGACATCGACGCGGCGGGGGCGGCCCTGACCATCCACATCGGCGACATCTGGAGCGAGGCCGGCGCCAGTTGCTCGGCGGGGGACTACCAGGCGGTGCGCGCCGTCTTCGACGGCTTCGCCGCCCCCGTGGTGTACACCCCGGGCGACAACGAATGGACCGACTGCCCGGGCAGCACCAGTGGGGCCCTGAACCGCATCCGGGACATCTTCTTCCCCACCGACGAGACGCTGGGCCAGCACCGGATGAGCGTGGCGCGCCACCCCACCATGCGGGAGAACGCCCGTTTCACCCATGGCGGCGTGGTCTTCGTCACCATCAACGAGCCCGGGGCGAGCGGCCGGGGAGGCTCCCATCGGGACAACAACATCGAATGGCTGAACGCCGCCTTCGACCAGGCCGAGGCCACCGGCGCCCCGGGGGTCGTCGTCGGCTGGCATGACAACCCCTTCGAGCCCTCCGGGGGCCGCCTGGCCAAGGCGCTCCAGGCTCGGGCCACGACCTTCGGAAGGCCCGTGGTCCTGGTCCACGGCGACACCCACCACGCCCAGATCGACCACCCCTGGTCCAGCCTGCCCAACTTCACCCGGGTCGAGGTCCAGGGCGACAGCTCCTCGGGCGACTGGTACCGGATGACCGTCGACCCGCAGAGCCCCACCGTCTTCAGCTTCAAGCGGGAAAGCGCCTGACCGAAGCGCTTCGTCCCCTTCCCCGGACCCCGGAGGGAGGGAATGACCGTGGCGCCGTGGAAACAGTCAGCGTCGAGGTCGTACCCTTGACAGGGCCCACATGACACACATCCCCCTCGCAGCCACCATCTCGCTCAGCGAGCACGAGCTCACCCGGTTCTTCGTCGCCGTGGTGGCGCTCATGGCCTGCGCCCATGTGATGGGCAGCCTCTTCGCCCGCCTGAAGATGCCCCGGGTCATCGGCGAGATCGCCGGCGGCCTGCTCCTCGGCCCCACCGTCCTCGGCGCCATGTCGCCGTCCGCCCAGGCCTGGGTCTTCGACGCCTTCCCCGAGGAGGGGAAGCTGCTGGCCATGATGTCGTCCTTCGGCGTGGTCCTCCTCATGTTCTTCTCGGGCATGGAGACCCGGGCCCGGTTCGCCCGGGCCGACCGCAAGGTCGCCGTTCCCATCCTCATCGGCGCCACCGCCCTGCCCTTCCTGGCCGGTCTGGCCGCGCCCCTCGTCTTCGACTTCAGCCCCTACATGGGCGCCCGGGGCAACGAGGCCTCCCTGGTGATCGTCATCGGCATCGCCGTGGCCATCACCTCCATCCCGGTCATCTCGAAGATCTTCATCGACCTCGGGATCATGAACACCCGCTTCGCCCGGATCGTGCTCACCATCGCCACCGTGGAGGACATCGCCCTGTGGGGCCTGGTCGGGGTGGCCACCGCCCTGGCCGAGTCCGGGTCGCCGTCGGTGACCGAGCTGGTCCTGACCCCGGTGCTGACCGTGGCCTTCTTCGCCGCCGTCATGTGGACCCTGCCCCGGCTGCTGCGGGCCGCCCTGCACTCCCCCGCCCGCGGGCTGGTGGAGCACCGGCCCGCCCGCTTCGCCCTGCTGGCCTGTTTCGCCATGGTGGCCCTGGCCAGTCTGGCCGGCGTCAACCTGATCTTCGGGGCGCTGCTGGCCGGGATGGCCATCTGCAAGCTGCCCGAGCCCATCGTGGAGACCATCCGCACCAAGGTGAAGGCCTTCGCCCTGGTCTTCTTCACCCCCGTCTACTTCGCCATCGTCGGCCTGAAGCTGGACCTGGGCCACCACTTCGACCCGGCCTTCTTCTTCGGCTTCCTGGCCTTCTGCACGGTGATGAAGACGGCGGGGACGTTCGCCGCCGGGTGGTACGCCACCCGGGACCGGCGCTCCACCATCAACCTGGCCGCCGCCCTGAACGCCCGGGGCGGGCCCGGCATCGTGCTGGCCACCGTGGCCTTCGACGCCCAGATCATCGACGAGCGGTTCTTCGTCACCCTGGTGCTGGTGGCCGTGGTCACGTCGCTGGCGGCGGGCGCCTGGTTCCGCTACGTGCTGGCCCGGGGCTGGGAGCTGCTGGTGGTGCGGGGCGAAGCGCCCGACCCCGTGGTGGCCGATCCGGTGCCGGCCCCTGATTCCACGGGGGCACCCCGGACCCCGGGTGGCCAGGTCAAGGAGCCCGTCTGATGCTCACCGAACACCGCCCGCCTACGTCTCCCACGAGGTCGGTCGACCGCGCCAGCGGCCCCGTCCTCATCGCCGGCATGGCCCGGGCCGGCACCAGCTGGGTGGCGGAGATGGTCAAGGCCGCCGGCGGCTTCGTCCACCTCAACGAGCCGTTCAACCCCAAGCACCCGCCCGGGCTCTCCCCCGGCGTCCTGCGGGCGCCGGTTCCCGTCGGCTACGTCTACGTCACCCCCGAGAACGCCGCCACCTACGAGCGGGCGGTGGCCGACATGCTCCGGTTCCGCTACCACCACCTGGCCGAGGTGCGGGCCAACCGCGGCCTCTTCGACCTGGCCAAGATGGCCAAGTACTCCGGGTCCTTCGCCCTCGGCGCCCTGCGGGGGAAGCGGGCCCTCCTCGACGATCCCTACGCCTCCCTGGCCGCGGAGTGGATCGCCGAGCGCTTCGACGGGCAGGTGTGCCTCCTGGTACGCCACCCGGCGGCCATGGTGGCCAGCTACCGCAAGCTGTCCTACTCGGCTCATCTCCGTCACTTCCTCTCCCAGCCCGCGCTGATGCGGGACTGGCTGGAGCCGTGGCGGGCGGAGATGGAGGCCCTGGTCGACACCGACGACAAGGTGGCCCAGGTGGGGTTCTTCTGGCGGATGCTCCACCATCCCCTGGCCGAGATGGCCGAGCGCTGCGGGCGGATCCACGTGGTGCGCTACGAGGACCTCTGCCTAGACCCCGAAGGCGTCTACGAGCGGCTCTTCTCCCGGTTGGGCGTGGAGTTCAACCGCTACGCCCGGGACCAGGTGGTGGCGGGCACCTCGGGCTCGTCGAAGGCCAAGTCCCATTCCTGGCAGCTGTCCCGGCGGGGCTTCCTGTCCCGCACCGCCTTCCGGCCCATGGACTCCAAGGCCATGGTGGGCGCCTGGCGCAAGACGGTGACCCCGGACGAGGCCGCCCGCCTGCGGGAGCTCACCGGACCTGTGGCCGACCGCTTCTATACCGACGCCGACTGGTAGAGACCAGGGTCTACTTTTCGACTCGGCCGCCGTCGTCGTCGTGGACGGGTTCCGCTTCCGCCTCCTGCTTGGAGGGGTGGTCGAGCATGCAGTGCATGTCCAACTCGGACTTGTTCGAGAAGCGCAACTCGCACTGGGGGCACTGGTGGACATCGCTCATGCCGCCCACTCTAGGGTGGGGGTGGCAGGCACCCGAGGAGCGACCCGCGCCTCGCACACATGCGGTCTTCCATGGCGAGAGATGCGACAGATGAACGCCTGTAGCCCGGTGGCGGGGCTGCTCCTGACCGGCGGGGCCAGCCGGCGGATGGGTACCGACAAGGCGCTCCTGGAGATTGCCGGGCGCCGACTGGCCGAGCGGGGCGCTTCTGTACTGGCGGCGGTGTGCGACCCGGCCTTCGAGGTGGGCCCCGGTGTCTCGGGCCTGCCGGCGGTGTGGGAAGACCCACCGGGCGCCGGGCCCCTGGCCGCCCTGGGCGCCGGTGCGGCCGGACTCTCCCGCCTGGGCCACGCCGGGCCCGTCCTGCTGCTGGCCGTCGACATGCCCTTCGTCGACGTCGCCCTGCTGCGCCTCCTGGCCGAGCGGCCCGGGCCGGCTACCGCCGTGCCCGTGGCAGGCGGGCATCCACAGCCCCTGTGTGCCCGCTACGGCCCCGACGCGCTCGTCGCCGTCCCCCGCCTCCTCGCCGCCGGCGAGCGCTCTTTGCGGGCCCTGCTGGCCGCCGTGGAGGTGGGCTGGGTGGAGCCGCCCGAATGGGAGCCCGTCGGCGGCCCCGACGCCTTCCGCGACCTCGACACACCCGATGACCTGGCCGGGTTGGGCCATGATGGTGGTGATGTCTGAGCCTGGCGCACGCGAGACCGAACCCGCCGCCACCCGGCGGACGGTGACCCGGACCCGGGCCCTGGCCGTCCGGGAGGCTCGGTCCTGGGAGCGCCCCGAGCGCCTGGCCACCGAGGAGCCCATGGAGATCCGGGCCGGGGGCCCGGGCCAGGAGCCGGTCCCGGTGGCGGTCACCATGCGCACGCCGGGTCACGACTTCGAGCTGGCGGTGGGTTTCCTCACCAGCGAGGGGATGATCGCCTCCAAGGGCGAGGTGACCTCGGTGCGCTACTGCGAGCTCCCCCCTGACCAACCCAAGAACTACAACGTCGTCTCGGTGGACCTCACCCATCCCGTCGACGAGGAGGCCCTCCGGCGCCACTTCTACGCCACGTCGTCGTGCGGCATCTGCGGCAAGGCCTCCCTGGAGCAGGTCGAGGTCCGCTGCGGGCCGTTGCCTCCCGGGCGGCCCCTGGCCGCCTCGGTGATCCTCGGCCTGCCCGATGCCCTGCGGGCCGCCCAGCGCATCTTCGAGCAGACCGGCGGCCTGCATGCCGCCGGGTTGTTCGACCACCAGGGCCGGGTCGTGACCGTCCG
>Ga0299907_10001519_pt1 | contig 13358 bp, 11 predicted proteins | sample RVTome_16_FD_198680 | JGI IMG/M metagenome (GOLD analysis project Ga0299907, IMG submission 198680) | Soil microbial communities from uranium-contaminated site in the Upper Colorado River Basin, Wyoming, United States - RVT152D67 (version 2) ... | reverse complement strand
GAAGCACCGCAGACTTGAGATGGAGGCCCTCATCGACCCGCACCTCGATGGCCTCCAACCCCGCTTCCGAGACGATCCGACGGAGCTGGGCGACCCCGTCGGCATTGGTACGGGATGACCTGCCGATGAGCACCCGATCGGAGGTGACGATGACGTCGCCGCCGTCGAGGGTCCCCGGTGGCTCGATGTGCAGCAGTCGGAACCACCTGCTCAAAGTTCCCGCCACCGGGCCCACCTCACCGCGACGGGAGGGCGCCCCGGGTCGGGTCACGACGGCCGTGTCGGCGATGACGATCGCAGTGTCTTCGATGAACACACAGTCGGGATGCAGCGGGTCGGGAGCAATAGTCACGATCTGACAGCCGGATGCCTCCAAGTGCGATACATAGCCCTCGTGCTGGGCGCGGGCCAGTCCGACATCGATCTTGGCTGCGGGACCGGAAGTCAGGGCACGATCGAAACTGTCAGGGATGGTTCGGATCAGAGCCACCGGGGTGCCTGGCATCTGGTCATTATTGGCACCCGGCGACGGCGACGGAGCCTTAGTGCACCCCACCTCAATTACGGTCGGATTTCGCCGGACGGAGGACGCCGCTCGCTGCGTCCTCGTCCTCGACGCACGCTCCGAGTGCGCCTTCGTCCTGCGTCCTTGCGAAGCGGCGCCCCCGTCTCGCCGAAATATATGACCGTACTTTCGTTGGGCAGCACTTAGCGTGCCGGCGATGCTCGCCGATCGCAGCGTGCGCAGGCTGGTTCTGGCCCGCTTCATCTCCCGGGTGGGAGGTGAGGCGGCTTTCTTCGTGGGGATCTGGGGAAAGGCAGCCTTCACCCTCCAGGCAACGCCGGGTGAGCTGGCCATGGTCATGGGCGCTCTCGGAGTGGCCTCGCTCATCGGAGCCTCCTTCGCCGGTGTCCTCATCGACCGATTCGATCCGCGGCGGGTGCTGCTCTGGGGCGAGATCTTCTTCATCCCCTCGGTGCTGGCCATGGTCTTTGCCGACACCATTCCCTGGCTGGTGGTCACCACCTTCCTGCTCGGACTGGTCGGGGCACCGGTCTTCACCGCCATCTCCTCGTTCGCGCCTTTCCTCACCGAGGACCAAGACGAGCTGGCGCGGATCAACGGGCTCATCGAAGCGGGGGCCTGGGCCGCCTTCGTGCTCGGCCCGGCGGCCGGTGCGATCATCGCCGGAACGGTCGGCGTCGACGGGATCTTCGTCCTCGACGCCGTCACCTCGGCGATAGGCGCCGCCCTGGTGTTCGGGGTCACCATCCGGCCCACCACCCGTGCCCGGGAGCCCGGCAGCGGCTGGAAGGAGCTGCGTGAGGGGTTCTCCTACGCCTACCTCCACGATCGTCTCCGCTTCTACATCTGGCTCGGCTCGTCGGTGTGGCTCCTCTTCGGGTTCTTCAGCGCTCTCGAGCCTCTCTTCTTCCGCGACGTGGTGGGCGTGGAGGTGGAGACCCTGGGATGGGTCAACTCCATATTCGGCCTCGGTCTCGTCGCGGGAACATGGGTTTCGGGGAGGATCCCGGCTCGATTGCGCACCGCTCGCACCCTCACCGTGCTGGTCGGGCTGAACGCCCTGGGCGTGGTGGCCTACGTGGGCACGGGGAGACTCCCCGTGGTGATGACTGCCGGCATGGTTTGGGGCGTCATCATCGGGACCATGGTGCCCCTGCATCGCACCCTGATCCAAGTCAACACCCCCGAGCCGTTGGTGGGGCGGATAATGGGGGTGAACCACATGCACTCCGAGGTCGGCCATCTCATCCCACTGACCTTCGCGCCGGCACTGGCCGCGGCCTTCGGGGTGCAGGCCACGATGCTGAGCTCAGGTCTGGTGGTGGCCTTGGCCGCCATTCTCTTCTGGCCGGGAGCCCGCCGGCTCGACCGGACCCGTGACGTCGCCGTGCCCCCGCCCGAGATCCCCGATCCGGAGGCGGAGCCCCGGTCAGTGGGGCACTAGGCCTGCACAGCTCACGCTCGTCGTCAAACAGCCAGATCGGAGAGGATTTGCTGGGAGGCGAACCGACCCGGGGCGCCCATGACACAACCTCCGGGATGGGTACCCGACCCGCATTGGTAGTACCCATGGATCGGGGTCCGGTATTGATTCCATCCCGGCGCGGGGCGGAAGAAGAACATCTGCGGGGCCAGGAACTCCCCGGCGAAGATGTTCCCCTCGGTGAGGCCCACCGTGCGCTCTATGTCGAGCGGGGTCACCACCTCGCGATGGAGCACCAGGTCGGAGAACCCGGGGAACACCTCCTCGAGCCGCGACTGCACCACGTCGCCCAGGGAGTCGCGCTCGCTGTCCCAGTCGCTCTCACGAAGGTGATACGGGGCGTACTGGATGAAGTTGGACATCACCGATTTGCCGGGAGGCGCCATGTCGGGGTCGACGTTGGACTGGACGCAGGCGTCGATGTAGGGCCGCCGGCTGTACCAGCCGTATTTGGCGTCGTCGAACGCCCGTTCCAGGTAGTCGAGGCTGGGCCCGATGTTGATGAACCCCCTGAGATGGTCACTCCGGCCCTCGAGGCCGGGGAAGGTGGGGTTGGCGTCGAGGGCGAAGTTCACCTTTGCCGACGTCCCCTGGAACTTGAGCCGTCTCACATTGTCCACCAGGTCGGTGGGCAGCGCACGGGGGTCGACGAGCTCCATGAAGGTGCGGCGGGGGTCGAGCGCGCTGACCACGGTCGGGGCGCGGAACTCGGTGCCGTCCTCGAGGGCCACCCCAACCACCCGATCTTCCCTGGTGATCACACCGTTGACCGGTGACTCGAGACGGATCTCGGCTCCGAACGACTCCGCGGCGCGGGCCAGCACCTGGGTGAAGCCGCCGTTGCCACCCTTGTGGAAGGCCCACGATCCGTAGACCGAGTCGTGCTCGCCGAAGGAGTGGTAGAGCAGGACCAGACCCGAACCCTGAGAGCGTGGCCCGACCATGCTTCCGATGATCCCCGACGAGGCCAGCCAGCCCTGCATGATGTCGGTCTCGAAGTAGTCCTCGAGGATGTCGGCTGCACTACCCGTGAGCAGCCGGACCATGTCGTGGAGCACGCGGGGCGGCAGATCGGCCAGATAGGAGCCCATGGCGGCCATCCGCGCCCTCTCCTCGGGGTCCTTGGAGGTGATGTCCGGGGGGATCGAGTCCATCAGGGGCCGGATGGCCTGGACCACCTGGGACATCATGTGGGTGTAGGAGTCGTAGGCGTCGGCGTCGTGTCGGGAGTGGCGGGAGATCGCATGGTGGTTCTCGTCCTTGTCCTCCCCCATGAGCAGGTAGTCGCCGTCCTCGGTGGGACAGAAGGTGCTCGGCATGAGGAGGGGCATGAACCCGTGCGAGGTGAGCTCCAACTCCTGGACGATCTCCGGCCGCAGCAGGCTGAGAGCGTAGGAGAAGGTGGTGAACTGGAAGCCAGGGTAGAGCTCCTCGGTGATCGCGGCGCCGCCGACGAGGTGACGACGCTCCAGGATCAGGGTCTTGAGACCGGACTTGGCCAGGTAGGCCCCGTTCACCAGGCCGTTGTGACCCGCCCCGATGACGATGGCGTCGTAATCGCCGCTCATGCCGTCTTCCTCTCGGGATCGAAGAAGGGGAGCGGCCGCACCTCGGAGTCGATCACCTCGTAGCGGTGGTCGATGGTGACTTCGAGGCCCACTCCGGTCCCGGGGGCGGAGTGCTCGGGTCTGATCCGGGCGATGCCGATATGGCGTTGCAGGACCGGGGAGTAGACGAAGCTGGGCACATAGCCGACCCGGGCGAGCTCGGCGTCGTAGAGCATCATCCCTCCATGCTGTGGGGTGTGGTCCTTGGGGGTGACCAGCCCTCGTTCGTTGTGGGCCTTTGCCCAGGACTCCCAGTCGACCATGATCCCCACGCTTCGCCATCGTGAAGAGCCCTCGTCGAGCTCCTTCTCGATCGCCTTGCGGCCGATGAAGGCGCGGTCGTCCTCTTCGAGCCGCCGGAGCATCCAACCCATGCCCAGCTCGATGGGGGTGACCCGCTGGTCGTCGTTCCACGCGTACCGGGCGGTGTGATAGTCAACGTCGATGAGGACCAGCCCCGCTTCGATCCTGGTGATGAGAAGGGCGGTCTGGCCCACGGGGATCACGCCATGGGGCCCGGCCTTCTCGAGGAGGTGGTCCCAGACCTCGACGGCGTGGTCGGACTCGACCCAGATCTCATAGCCCAGATCACCGGTGTAGCCGGTCCTCGACACGGTCACCGGGACGCTGCCGATCTTGGCCGGGCCCAGCCTGAAGAAGCCGAGGGAGTCGATCTCGGGGGCCAGTTCGGTGAGCAGCCGGCGGGAGAGCGGCCCCTGGACGGCGAGAGCGCCGTATTCCTCGGACACGTCTTCGATTTCCACGGCAAAGCCCGAGGCCATGTCGGAGAAATAGGCAAGGTTGGGCCGGGCGGCGGTGAGCATGAATTCGTCCCCGGAGATGCGTAACACAACGCCGTCCTCGAGAACCCAGCCTCGATCGTCGCACCACACCGTGTACTGAGCCTGGCCGGGCCGGCACTTGCGGATGTCCCGGGCGAGGACGCCGGCCAGGTATCTCTCCGCGTCCCCTCCGGTGAACCGGTACTTGTAGAGGGGGGACGTGTCGAACACGCCGGCGGAGTTGCGAATGGCGAAGTACTCGAACTTGTCGGACATCTGATAGCGGTCGGCGGCCAGGTAGCCCGACCAGTGGCTCCAGAGACCGGTCTGGTTCGCCGCGCTGGTGCGGGGGTGGAAGGGGGTGTGTCGGATCATGAGCGCCCGGTGTTCGGACTGTACGCGGAGCCGATGCGCTCCGGCGCGGTGGGAACCACCAGCCCCTCACCTCGATAGAGATGGCCCATGACGGTGAGGAACTGATAGACGGTGCCTTCCCAATTGCTCAGAGGACCTGGGCGGTAACCGCGGTTGCGCATGCCCCGCATCACCCCCTCACAGGCCTGCCAATCCTCGCGGTTGGTGATGTCCCAGAAGTCGACGGCATAGGCCGGGTCGAATCCGGGCCGCTCCCATGCCTCGGGCGGAAACAGCCAAGAACACTCGACCAGGGTCTCATCGGGGCCGATCAGCGTGAGAAGGTGGGTCATCACATAGTCGGGATGGAGAGAGAGGAGGAGATTGGGGAACACGGTGAGGTAGAGCACTTGGCGGGCCAGGATGCCGGTGACGCCGCCCAGCGGGACACCGTCGGAGCGCCCGTCGAGGGACATGGTCTCGGCGTGGGGCTTGAGGTCCATGGACCCGCCGAGCCACATACCGGTCGGCTGATGGTCCGTCCCGCTCTCCGGTGGCGTCACCTGGCACAGCTCGGGATGGATGGTGGTGCAGTGGTAGCACTCGTTGTAGTTCTCCACGACGATCTTCCAGTTCGCCTTCACCGTGTAGCTGTGGGTCGCCGCGGTGCGGAGACGCCCGGTCTCGTAGGGGGCGATCATCTCGGAGAGATTGCCGAAGTGGTCCTCCACGGTCGGTGCCCCACCGGAGAGATCGACCCAGAGCCATCCTCCGAAGGTCCCGGTGGACAACTCGAGCAGGGGGTGGTCGGAGGATTCGAAGCCGGGGGTCTCGGTGAAGGTGGGAGCCGCCCGCAGTGTGCCGTCCAATCGATAGGACCAGGAGTGGTAGGGGCAGCGGATGAGCCGGGCGTCGACGGGATCGCCGATCGGAGCCAGCTCGTGGCCGCGATGACGACATACGTTGGAGAAGGCGCGGACCGTGCCGACGGAGTCTCGGGCGAGCAGTACTCCTTCGGCGGCGACACTGACCGCCCGCACCTGGCCCGGGGCGAGCAGGTCGTCGATGCGCCCGACACAAACCCAGGTAGAGGCGAACAATTCGCCAAGCTCCCAGGCGAAGATCTCTTCGGACGTGTAAGCCTCCGCCGGGAGGGTCTTGCTCTCGCCGAAAGGGGCGAGGACCGAGACCAGGTCGGCCGGCTCCAAAGGGACAGGTCCGGCCACCGTTACTCCTCCTCGCCCCGCCCCACTACCGCCGGCACCCCCTCCAGGGCTCGCCGGAGGCCGGCGGCGTTGATCGGTTTGATCACCGCCGCGTCGGCCCCGGAGCGCTTGGCGATGAATCGATCAGCGACGCGGTCGAGGAGGAGGACCAGGCGGGGCCGGTGTCGGTCAGTCGTCGCCTGCCGGAGGGCACGTATCACCGCCATACCCCCCATGGCGGCCACCTGCATGTCCACCACCACGGCGTGGTAGAAGCCGGTGGTCACCTTCTCCGCGGCCAACGCCGGGTCGGGGAGCAGCTCGATCTCCCAGTCTCCGATTCCCAGAGCCGCCTGAACCTCGTTGGCCACCCAGTCGGCGTCGGTGACGAGAAGCAGCTTGGGCATGCGGGCACGATAGAAGACCGTCTGCCCGTAACCTTCCAACGGTGCGTCGGCTGGCTCCCCTGCTCTTCCTTGTCATGGCCCTGCCCTTGGCGGTGTGGGCGCAGGAGGACGATCCGCCCGGGATCGACGTCATCGACGTGAGCGGGCCCCTCGACGCCTTGGCGCTGGAGTTCATGATCGAATCCATAGAGGCGGCAGCCGAAGAGGGGCAGGTGCTCGCGGTGCTCCAGATCGACTCGAGGGCAGTGCTCGACGGCGAGGGGTATGACCGCTTGATCGAGCTGGTTAGGGACCCGCCGCTCCCAGTCGCTGCCTGGGTCGGGCCCGCGCCGGCCGAGGCATTGGGCGGCGTGGAGCTGATCGTTCATGCCGCGTCGGAGAAGGCAATGGCGCCGGGGACCCTTTGGGGAGTGACCAACCCGGTGGTTTTGGGAGAGGAGCGCACCGAGATCATTGGCCCCACCGAGGCCCTCCCCGCCGAGCAGTGGGAGCTGATGGAGCTGCAGCCAACCCTGAGACAATTCCTCCAAGGGCTCGACGACCGAACCTTCGCCACGGCTTCCGGCCCGGTGACCGTGTCGACGGTGCGGGACTTCGAGGAGGGTGTCACCGTCCGTCAGGTGACATTCCGCAAGCCGGGACTGGTCACCAGATTCTTCCGGCTGGCGGTGACTCCGGAAGCCGCATTCTTCTTCCTGGTGGTTGGGTTGGCCGTCGTCAGCTTCGAGTTCTATGCCCTTGGCCCGGGTGTGGCCGCGGCGGTGGCGGCGCTCTTGCTGCTCCTCGGAGGCTGGGGCTTGATCACGCTGCCGGTGCGGTGGTGGGCGGTGACTCTGGTCCTCGTCGGGTGGATGCTGCTCACGGTGTCCCATCAGAGAGGACGATCGATTCCCCTCCTGGCTGTCGGAGTCGCCGCTCTTCAGTTCGGCGGGATGGCGCTCATCGACGGGCAGGGCCAGCTCGATCCTCGCTGGTGGCTCGTCATGCTCTCGGTACTGGCCGTGCTCTTCTTCTTCCTCATCGCCATGCCGACGGTGCAGAAAGCGCGTCTCTCCACCCTGACGATTGGTCGTGACTCGATCATCGGTCTCACCGGTCGCGCCCTCGGGGAGTTCGCTCCCGATGGCCTCGTCGAGGTGGGCGGCGCGAGGTGGAGGGCTACCACCCACCGGGAGGCGGGCCTGGTCGAGGGGAGCGAGGTGGTTGTGACCGGAGTCGATGGTCTCTATCTCGAGGTCGACCGAAAAACCACAGAACGCGAAACATAAGCAGGCGACTTTCAGGTTCTCCCTTGATGCTCGGCGTCCGGCTGGTTAGCTTCGCCAGGCTGTCTTTCGCGAGCGGGAGGTCGTCGGGGTGTCCGATACAGGAGATTGGCAAGCGCGGGCTCTGTGTCGTGGGAATCACGCGTATCTGTTCTTCCCACCGTCCACCTTCGAGCGAAAGGACGAGCGGGAGCGGCGCGAGATGAAGGCCAAAGCGATATGTGGCGTCTGCCCGGTTCGTGAGCCCTGCTCGATGCACGCGATCTCCATCCGGGAACCCTTTGGGATCTGGGGCGGCCTCACCGAGGTCGAGCGAAGGACCCTGGTCGCGGGCTAGTGGCTAGTGGCTAGTGGCTAGTGGCCCGTCATCTCGGCGTTCGCGTGTCGCCCGTTCTCTGGGTGAGGCCCTCACGGTCGGCCCACTCCAGGATGGGCACCGCGTACTTTCGCGATAGCCCGGTGGCATCCCGAAAGTCGGCAACTCTGAACCCGGAGGGCATGGCTTGGATGTGTGCCCGAATCCGATCGATCTGCTCGGGCAGGTAGACGAGCTGATCGCTCACCCGGACCAGCTCGTCGCGGCGCAACATCAGGTGGAGGACCTCGGGGTCGAGGCCCAATTCGTCGGTGGTGGGCACCGCCAGGCTCTGGCCAAGCCTCTCCCAGGCGTGCTGCCAGAGGGCAGCCGCGGCCGGTTGTAGGTCGGCTTGATGGCCCTTCTCGGCGACATCGGGCCCGATCCTCACCAGGTGGTCGCTGTCGGCGACGATCCGCTCCACCGTCTGTTGAGACACGCCGAGATGCTCCGCCATAGTGGCCACGGGCGCACCCGGGCGTAACGGATGGGCCCGGTGCTGCTCCGCGACCATCGCATGAACGGCCTCGCCCAGCCGTCGAGACTCGCCGGGTGCGAGGAAGCGATCCTCGATCCGGGTCCCACCGGCGGGGCGGCCACCACGGCTGTGTGCCGCTAGTCGCGCTTCGGTGTCGCTGCCCCTCATCTCGAGGAGGACGTCGGCGATCTGCTCGGGCGTGGCCGCGTCCTCCAGTCGGTGTGCACGCCGGAGCGCCTGGCGTGTCGCTCCCGGGGAGGGGTCGAGGACCCTCCCCCCGGCGGTGACCAGACGGCGTCCGGTGTCTCTCACGATGAAAGGGTCTCCGGTGGTGACGGGAAGAGGCGAGTCGGTGGCCACGACCGCACTTCCCCTCTCGACGCCGAGAAACCGCATCTGATGAGTGCCGCTTCCGATGTGGAGCTGATACGCGCCGCGCGGGTCGAGGTCTCTCACGTAGCGGGGGGTGCGGATCGCTGCGGAGAATCGGTCGCTGACCTCCCAATGATCTCGGAGTCCCACCATGTCGCCTCGCCGAACCTCCCGATGTTCGATGCCGGTGAGGTTCAGGGCCACGCGTCTCCCGGGGCCGGCTTGGTTCACGGTGCGCTCGTGGGTCTGGATCCCGCGGATCCGGACCTCTGCCCCCGCCGGGTAGACGGTCACCTCTTGGTCGACCGCAAGTGTCCCGTCGAGCAGGGTCCCGGTCACCACAGTTCCCGCCCCCCTCATCGAGAAGGAGCGGTCGATCCACATGCGGGGCCGTCCAATGTCGGTCGGGTCGACTCGGGTCGCCAGGGCATCGAGTGTCTCCACCAGCTCGTCGATCCCCAGGCCCCGGGTCGCGGAGACGGGAATCACGGGTGCTCCGGCGAGGCTGGTGCCTTGGAGGCGCTCGGTCGCATCTATTTTGGCGAGCTCGGCGAGCTCATCGTCGACAAGGTCCCTCTTGGTGAGGGTCAGTACCCCCCGGTTGACATCGAGGAGGTCGAGCACGGCGAGATGCTCCTCCGACTGAGGCATCCAGCCCTCGTCTGCGGCCACGACGAAGAGGGCGATGTCGACCGCCTCCACCCCGGCGAGCATGTTCTTCAGGTACCGCTCGTGACCGGGGACATCGACGAAGGAAACCTCCATGCCCGAGGGGAGGACGGTCCAGGCAAACCCGAGATCGATGGTGAGCCCTCTGCGCTTCTCCTCCTCCCACCGATCCGGATCCCTGCCGGTCAAACGCTCGATCAACGTGGACTTGCCGTGATCGACGTGACCGGCCGTGCCGATCAGCGGCATCGGAGCACGGCCGCGGCGATCGCCTCGTCGGATCCCCCGTCGACACAGCGCAGGTCGACGACGAGTGCTCCTTCCTCCCGGCGGGCCATGATCGGGGTATCGAGGGCGAGCAGTCTCTCGTACAGGAGGTCCTCGCCGGCCAGCACGACCAGGGGCGATGGGATGAGGGCCCCGGGGGCACTCCCGGCACCGACCGTCGAATGGCCCGGCTCGACCGTTCCGCCGACCCGCCCGGCCAGCTCCTCTGCCCTCGCCTCCAGTCGCTCATAGGGGGCCAGAGCCATGCTCCAGAAGGGGATCTCCTCGGTGACTCCCTCGGCGTAGGCCTCCAGCGTGGCTGCCATTGCGGCCAAAGTCACCCCATCGGGGCGCAGCGCCCTGGCCAGGGGGTGGCCACGGAGCCGGCCGACGACCCTTTCGCTGCCCACGATCACCCCGGCCTGGGGGCCACCAAGGAGCTTGTCCCCGCTGAAGAGAACCAGGTCGGCATGTGCTTGCAACGACTGCCTGACGGCGGGCTCCTGCCGGGCCCACTCCGGGGGCTCGCCCGCCAGCCACGGCATGTCTGCGTCGAGCAGACCCGATCCGACATCATGGATGAGCGGTATCCCGTGCGCTGCGGAGAGAGCAGCGAGCTCGGCGACCCCCGTCTCCTCGGTGAACCCTTCGACCCGGTAGTTGGACGGATGGACCTTGAGAATCGCAGAGCATCGATGGACCTGAAGGGCGGTCTCGTAGTCCCCCCGCCGGGTGCGGTTGGTGGTCCCCACCTCGACGAGCCGGGCCCCGCTGGCCGCCATCACCTCGGGAAGTCGGTATGCGCCGCCGATCTCGATCAGCTCACCTCGTGCCACAGGCACCGATTTGCCCGCGGCCAGGGCTGCCAGGGTGAGCAGCACCCCGGCGGCGTTGTTGTTCACGACGAGGGCGTCTTCTCCCCCGGTCAGGGAGCGAAGCAGCGCGGTGACGTAGGAGCCTCGTCGACCGCGCTCCCCGGTGGCGAGGTCGAGTTCGACATTCGAGTAGCCGGCCGCCGCATCCCGGGCCCGCTCGATCGCCCGGGCCGACCAGGGGGCACGCCCGAGATTGGTGTGGAGGAGCACTCCGGTGGCGTTGGTCACCACGCGGTCGGAGCTGTCCGCCACGGCCCTCACCAACCGGTCCCCGAGTGCGGCGACATCGGCTTCCCGGCCCTCCCCGATGTCCCGTCTCGCCTGTTCGAGGGTGACTCGGGCGATGTCGAGGAGCAGAGGGCGAGGTAGACGATCGCCCAGTGTCTCCACCAGCTCGTCGACGGCGGGAAGTGCCCGATAGGGGTTTGCTCCGGTCACGTCGGGAAGTGTGCCAGCTTCACGTGTTTGGGATCTCGAATGCTCCCGAGCTCCCCGGCCATAGGATGGCCCCGCATGTCCCAGCGCAAGGAGAACTTCTGAGGATCGATCGCGTGCTAGCCAACAACCCGGGCCCGTTCACCGGGCCGGGCACCAATACCTGGGTGCTCGGCGACGACTCCGGCTCGGTCACCGTCATCGACCCCGGGCCAGTGGACTCGGCCCACGCTCGGGCGATCATGGGCGTGGTGGGCAGACGGCGTCTCGAGTCGGTCCTGGTCACCCACACCCACAGCGACCATGCCCCCATGGCCAACCACCTGGCCTCCGAGGTGGGCGTGCCCGCGGTGGGCTACGCCCCGGGGCCTTCCTTCGATCCCGACATCCGGCTGCTCGACGGAGCCCGATTCGACGTAGGCGCCCTCAGCCTCCAGGTCGTTCACACCCCCGGGCACTCCGAGGACCACCTCTGCTTCCGCGTCGGGGATGTGCTCTTCACCGGAGATCACATCATCGGAGGCTCGTCGGTGATGGTCGATGACATGGGCGCTTACCTCGACTCGCTGCGAAAGCTGAAGGGGCGGGGTCTCACCGCCTTGCATCCGGGTCACGGGGAGGTGAGGGACGACCCCGATACCGTCATCGGCTGGTACCTCGCCCATCGTCTCCAGCGTCATGAGGAGGTCTACGAGGCCATCGCCTCCGGATGCGCGACGATCGATCAGGTGGTCGAGAAGGTATATGCCGAGGTCGATTTCTCCCTGCACCCGCTGGCCGCCCGCTCGGTGCAGGCCCACCTGAGGTTGCTCATCGAGGAGGGTCGGATAGCCTCTGACGAAGACGTGGCGGCCTCACTTCCCTTATGAAGCCAACGGCCCGGATCCTCGGGGCACTCCTCTTCGCAGCCGTGGCCGTTCCGGCGCTTGCCCAAGTGACCGATGAGGACATCGGTCGGGCGCGGCAGGAGGTCAACCGGATCCTCGCCGAGTCACAGGATCTGGGCGACGCCATCCAGGAGACCTGGGCGCGTCAGGCCACCCTGGAGGCCGAGATCGTCGAGTTGGAGACATCGATCGAGTACGCCCGGGTGCAGCTTGCCGAGCTGCAAGTCCGGGTGGAAGAGGTCGCCGTCGAGATGTACATGGGGTCGACCAGCTCTGCATCGCTCAGCGCCCTGCTCGCCGCGGGCGACGCGGGCAACGGTGCCGGGCTCAAATACCTGGAAGAAGTGAGAGGTGTCGATTCCGATGTGATCAACCAGCTGCGCGTATTCAAACGGGAGGTCGCCCAGCAGACCGAGCGTCTCGCCGAGGCCTCCGCCGAACAGCAGATTCTGGCCGCCGATCTCGAGGAGATGGCCTCCGCTCTGCAAGACGACCTGGTCGCGGCACAGGGGGTGTACGACCGGCTCGTCGAGCAGCAGAGAAGCGAGGAGGAAGAGCGACGGCGTCAGGAGGAGGAGAGGCGCCAACGCGAGGCCGAGGAGCGTGCCCGGGCAGAGGAGGCGGCGAGACAGGCCACCTCCACCACCATTAGCACCGCCGCCGCGGCGCCGGCAGCGACGACGGCGCCATCGACCACCACCGCTCCTTCGCCTGCCACGACCACGACCTCAGCGCCGGCGCCGACGCCGGCGCCCACGGGAGGGTCCTGCCCCGTCGCCGGGGCAGTGTCGTTCACCGACACCTGGGGAGATCCTCGCTCCGGGGGCCGTACCCACCGGGGGGTCGACATGATCGCGGCACGGGGCACTCCGATCGTCGCCATCTACTCGGGGACCATCCAACGGATCAGCACCAGCTCGTTGGGGGGGTTGTCGATCTACCTATGGTCCGATGCCGGGGACATGTACTACTACGCCCATCTCGACGGGTACGGCGACATCTCGGCGGGCCAGCAAGTGGACCAGGGTTACGTCATTGGGTACAACGGGAGCAGCGGTAATGCCCCCTCCTGGCTACCCCATCTCCACTTCGAGTTCCATCCCGGCGGCGGGTCGGCGGTCAATCCCTACCCGCTGGTCAAGGGGATCTGCGGCTGAGACCCCACTTCTGGAACAGCTTCTAAACCGCTAGATGTAAGAAGAGGACCCATATATGGGTCCTCTTCTCGGGGGCCTCCCTTTCGTGCCCCCAGCCCAGACCGTACATAAAGCACGTTCAGGTGGTGATTGTCCGCCACGGAGCGTGTCGACTAAAGACCCGTTTCCGATCGGCCCATAGTGACTAGTCCTCATCCCAACCCAAGGAACTGGATCAGGCCGCGCCATCCTCGA
>Ga0299907_10001518_pt1 | contig 13358 bp, 10 predicted proteins | sample RVTome_16_FD_198680 | JGI IMG/M metagenome (GOLD analysis project Ga0299907, IMG submission 198680) | Soil microbial communities from uranium-contaminated site in the Upper Colorado River Basin, Wyoming, United States - RVT152D67 (version 2) ... | reverse complement strand
CCGGCCGGGTCGACGGCGTGCCCCGGGTGGAGCACGCGGTCGACGCCGTGATGATGCTGACCGCCGTGTCGACCGGCCTGGGCGACCGCTGCGGCGTCGTGGCGTTCGACCGCGAGGTGCGGGCCGCCGTGGCGCCGGGCAGCGGGCGCGCCCAGCTGGGGCGGGTGATCGAGGCGCTCTACGACCTCGAGCCGGTGCTGGCCGAAAGCGACTACGCCGGGGCGTTCGCCGAGACCCTGGCCCGGTTCCGCCGGCGCACGCTGCTGGTGGTGTTGACCGACCTGGTGGGCTCGGCGGTGGAGGAGTGGCTGGTGCCCGCCCTGCCCCTCATCCTGCGCGAGCACGTCGTAGTGGTCGCCGGGGTGCGCGACCCGGACGTGGCCCGGTGGTCGGCTGGTGGGGCCGGTGACGTCCCCGGCGCCTACCGGCAGGCCGCAGCGGTGAGCGCCCTCGAGGCCCGGCGCCGCACGGTCGCCCGGCTGCGGGGCCTCGGGGCCACGGTGGTCGACGCCCGTCCCGGCGAACTGGCCCCCGCTCTCGCCGACGCCTACCTCAGGGTCAAGGCGACCGGCCGCCTCTGAGTCACGTCCGCGTGGTGTCCAGCCCCAGGGTGGCGCATCGTCCGGTTCGCGCCCGGCGACGGGGTTTCTCCCGAACCTGAGGAAATAGCACACACGGAGAGAGTGGACTCATGCCTCGACTTCGCCGGCCCGGCCGACCGCCGTGGGGGGCAGGTCATCCGGAGCGGAGCGCGAGTTGGCCCGAGCGGGCCCTCCGCACGTCGCGGACCGTCGCCGCAACTTCGTCGGGATGTCCGACGACGTCCTCGTGGAGCAGGCGCAGCGTCTGCCAGCCGACCCTGGCCGCCTCGGCATCGCGCTGGTGATCGCGGCGCAGGTCGCTGATGCGGGTGTGCCACCGCCGGCCGTCGGCTTCGAGGATCAGCCGCACGTCGGGGTACGCGGCGTCGACCAACCCGTCGATCGCGCCCCGCCCCGGCAGCCGGAACTGGCGCACCGGTTCCGGGAGCCCGCCGGACGCGAGCGCGGCGAACATGTGGCCCTCGAGCACGCTGGCGGGCGGGACGTGGCCCGGCCCCCGCGCATCGAGCACCGCGCCGAGCCTCGCGATGCCGGGCTTGCCCCGGCGGGCGACCTCGGCGGTGCAGCGGGCGATCCGGGCGGTCGACGTCATGCGGTGGGTCACGACGTCGACGAGATCGCCCAGGCGCCGTGGACCGACCCGGGGCGCCAGGTCGACGACCGCCCGGGCCGGCGTGGTCACCGGAAGGCCGTCGACGGAACCGACGTGGTGGGGTGCGACGTCACCGATCTGGTGGACGACGGCACCGGCCACCCGGGGGTGCGTGCCGTGGGGCATGGTGAGGCGCAGCGGGTGACGGGGCACATGGCGATCGTCGACGCCGTGCAGCAGCAGGGCGGTCTCGTGGCTGGCCACGGCCTGCGGCCCGGCGGCCAGCAGGGCGCCCCACACGTCGCGTCGCCACGATGGTGGTGCCCCGGCGATGGCGTAGACGCCCGGGTGCAGCAGGGACCACCGCCCGGTGGCGCGCCGGCGGGCGATCATGCGGTCGGTCATGCCCGCAGCCCGGGCCTGGGCCCGGCTCAGGACGCCCGCCTGACCGGCGGCAGACGGTGGCTGTGCGTGCATCAGATGTCGTTTCCATGGCGCACGAGTGTGCACGCGCCCTGTGACATTCTCGGGTGACGCTCCGAACTCAAGGCAATCGCGCACCCACGAGGTGGACCATTGCCTCGAGTTTCACGGCGGTGGGTGCGTCGGCTGGCGGCGGGCGAGGCAGGGGGTCAGGTCGACCAGGCGCGCTCGCGGGCGGTGGCCAGCTCGTCCCAGCCACGGTCGAGCTCGCCCAGCGCGCCGGTGACGCCCCGGGCGCTGGCGGCGCGGCCCTGCACGACGACCCACACCACGAACGCGGCCTCGGCGGCCACGCCGATGGCGACCCGCAGCCCGGTCGGGACGCCCCGGCCGGTGATGAAGCCCTCGATCAGGCCCGCCACGACGAACGCCAGCACAAGGCCCAACGCGATCACGCCGGCGCGCCGGGCCTCGTCGCCCAGAGCCTGTCCCCGGGTGCGGTCGCCGGGGGCGATGACCGCCCAGCCCAGCCGCAGCCCGGCACCACCGGCGATGACGACCGCGGTCAGCTCGAGCAGGCCGTGGGGCAGGATCAGTCCGAAGAACTTGCCCAGCTCGCCCGCGTCGGCGAACAGCCCCCCGGCCATGCCCAGGACGGCGCCGTTGTACGCCAGCAGCAGCACCGCGGGCACGCAGAGCAGCACGCCGGATACGAACGCGGTGATGGCCACCTGGATGTTGTTCACCGTCACCTCGGTGGCGAACTGGGTGGCCGGCTCGGACGAGTAGTACTCCTCGAAGTCCTCGTTCAGGTAGGCCTCGCGCACGGCCTCGGGGGCGGAGGCCTCGAGCGCCTCGTCGCTGGTGGCCATCCACGCGCCGATCGCCAGCGCGGGCACGAGCAGCAGCGCCGCGCTCGCAGCCACGAACCGCCCGCTCTGCCACACCGCGGCGGGGAACCGCCAGGCGAAGAAGTCGCGCACGGCGCCCAGCGTGCGGCCCCGCGACGCGTAGATGACGCCGTTGGCCCGGCTGACCAGGCGGGTCAGGCGTCCGGTCAGCGCCGGGTCGCGGTAGGCCACGCGGGCGTGCGACAGGTGGGACGACACCCGCTGGTACGTGTCGACCAGCTCGTCGACCTCCGCGGGCGCCAGCCGCCGCTGGCCGCGCCCGGCCCGCGCCGACAGCTCCTCGAGCCGGGCCCAGGTGTGGGCGTTGCGGGCGATGAAACGGTCGATGTCCACGGTGCGGCGACGCTACCCGGCAGGCGCTGTACCGTGCGGTCGGTGGCAGCGTCGCCGGGGGCCCAGCCCATCATCACGCCCGAAGCCGTCGTGCTCGACTTCGAGCGTGCGGGCGCGGCGTCGCGCACCATCGCCTTCGCCATCGACGCGCTGGCACTGATTGCCACCCTGGTGGCGCTCCTGCTGCTCTCCCTGGCCCTGCTCGGCGACCGCGCCGAGGGCACCGGCGCGGCGCTCGTCGCCGTGTTCACGAGCCTGGGCATGGTCATCGTGTGGTTCACCGCGTTCGAGACGCTGTGGCGGGGGCGCACGCTGGGCAAGGCGGCGATGGGTCTGCGGGTCATCAGCGCCGACGGCACCACCGAGCGGTTCCAGCAGGCGTTCCTGCGCGCGGCCGTGGGGCTCGTCGACTTCTTCCTGGTGCCCATCGGGTTCGTGGCGGTGGTGACCGTGTTGTTGTCGCCGCGCGACCAGCGGCTCGGCGACATGGCGGCGGGCACGCTGGTGGTGCGTGAGCGGTCGGCCAGCCAGTTCGTGGCCCCGGCCTGGTTCCCCGCGCCGCCCGGGTGGGAGCGTTATGCGGCCTCGCTCGACGTGGCGGCCATCGACGAGCGCACCTACGGCCTGGTGCGGTCGTACCTGCTGCGGGTGCAGCAGTTGACGGCGGCCGCGCGCGACCACCTCGCCGTCAGGCTGGCAAACCCGGTGGCGGTGCGGATGGGGCACAAGCCGCCGTCGTACGTCCACCCGCACCTGTTCCTCGTGTGCGTGGCCGCGGCGTGGCAGCAGGCGCACGGTGGCAACCCGTACGCGTCCGGCTACGACCCCTGGCGCCCCCCGGTGTCTGCAGCCCCTCGGTCCGCGCCGCGTGACGGCGTGCCGCTCGTGCCGGCCGGACCCGCCGTGGCGCAGGGTCGACCGCCGCAGGGCGCACCGCTGCCACCCCCTCCTCCGCCGCCGCGGGAGCGACCCCCGCCACCGCCCCCACCCCGGGACCGCTGACCGCCCGCCTGGCGTAACGGCGACGGGTGGCTGCCACACTGGAGCCGTGCCCGAGCAGCTCGCCTACCTCGACCACGCGGCCACCACCCCGCTGCGGCCGGAAGCCCGCGCCGCCATGCTGTCGTGGCTGGGCGAGCGGTTCGGCAACCCGTCCGGAGCACATCGGGTGGCCCGCACCGCGCGCCAGGCGGTCGACGAGGCCCGCGACGCCGTGGCCGAGGCGGTCGCTTGCCAGCCCGGCGACGTGGTCTTCACCAGCGGTGGCACCGAGGCCGACAACCTGGCCGTCCGGGGCGTGCACGCGGCCCGCCCCGGGCAGGTCCTGTGCAGCGCGATCGAGCACGATGCGGTCCTCGGGCCGGTGGCCTCCGTGGGCGGGGACACGGTGCCGGTCGACGAGCGGGGTGTGATCGACCTCGACGCTCTCGCCGGGGCGCTCGCACCCGGTGTCACGCTCGTGTCGGTCATGGCGGCCAACAACGAGGTGGGCACCGTGCAGCCGCTGCCCGAGGTGGCCGAGGTGGTGCGGCACCTGGCCCCCGCGGCGGCCCTGCACACCGACGCGGTGCAGGCAGCCCCGTGGCTCGATCTCCCCGGGCTGGTGGCCGGTGCCGACCTGGTGAGCCTCAGCTCGCACAAGCTGGGCGGCCCCCAGGGAGTCGGGGCGCTGGTCGTGCGGCGGGGGACCCCGCTGCGCGCCCAGGCGCTCGGCGGCGGGCAGGAGCGCGAGCTCCGCAGCGGCACGCACAACGTGGCCGGGATCGCCGGCTTCGCGGCCGCCCTGCGGGCGACGCTGGCGACGCGAGACGAGACCGCTGCCCGCGTGCGCGGCATGCGCGACCGACTGGCCCGCGGGCTGGTGGCGGCCGTGCCCGGCACCGTCGTGACCGGTGCCGGCGGCGGGCCCGGGCGGCTGCCAGGGTGCCTGCACCTGTGCCTCCCGCGGGTCGAGAGCGAGGCGCTGCTGTACCTGCTCGACGAGGCCGGGGTGTGCGCCTCGGCGGCCTCGGCCTGCGCCAGCGGGGCGCAGCAGGCATCGCACGTGCTGGCGGCGATGGGCGTCCCCGCCGAGCGCTCCCGGGGCGCGCTGCGGCTGTCGCTCGGCTGGACCACCACCGAGGCGGACGTCGACCACGCCCTCGCCACCATCCCCGCCGCGGTGGCCCGCCTGCAGGCGGCCGCCGCGTGAAGGTGCTGGTCGCCATGTCGGGCGGCGTCGACTCGTCGGTCGCCGCGGCCCGCCTCGTCGCCGCGGAAAACGACGTGGTGGGCGTGACGATGAAGCTGTGGGGCGGCGAGTCCGACACGGGATGCTGCTCGGTGAGCGACGTCGACGACGCCCGGCGGGTCGCCCAGCAGCTCGGCATCGACCACCACGTGTGGAACTTCGGCGACGACTTCGAGTCCCGGGTGGTCGGGCCCTACGTCGAGGCCCATCGCCACGGCGCCACACCCAACCCGTGCATCGAGTGCAACCGCCACCTCAAGTTCGACCGGCTGCTGCGCCGGGCGCTCGCCGTGGGGTTCGACGCGGTGGCGACCGGCCACCACGCCCGCATCGTCGAGCGGCCCGACGGCACCCGACGCCTGGCCCGGGGGGCCGATGCGGCCAAGGACCAGAGCTACGTGCTCTACGTGCTGGGCCAGGCCGAGCTGGCCCGGACGCTGCTCCCGGTGGGTGCCATGACCAAGGACGAGGTGCGGGCCGAGGCGGGCGCGCTGGGTCTGCGCACGGCCGACAAGCCCGACAGCCAGGACGTGTGCTTCATCACCTCGACCGCGGGTCGCGGGGGTTTCCTCGGCCGCCGCCTCGACCTGCACGCGGGCCGGGTGGTCGACGGGGACGGGCGCCAGGTCGGCAGCGTCGCCGCGGTCGAGCTGGTCACGGTGGGTCAGCGGCGGGGCCTGGGCCTGCCCGGCGGGGGATCGCCCCGCTACGCGGTCGACGTCGACGTCGCGGCGGCCATCGTGCGGGTCGGGCCCGAGTCCGAGCTGCAGCGCGACACGGTCGTGCTCGAGCGCATGGTGTGGGCCGACGGTCCGGTCGAGGGGCGGGTGGGCGCCCAGTGCGCCGCCCACGGCGCCGCCCGGCCGGCGGCGGTCACGCCGACCAGTGCCCGGCCCGGCCTCGGCGATGCCGGTCCCGCGTCGGCGGTCGTGCGGTTCGACCGTCCCGGGCGGCGGGTCGCCCCGGGCCAGTCGGTGGTGCTGTACCAGGGTGACGAGGTGGTGGGCGGCGGGATCGCCGGCGGTTGACTCCACCCGGCCCGCCTGTCGTCGGTGCCCGCCCGCCGTAGGCGCCCGGCTGCCGTCGGTGCTCGCCTACCAGCGGCGCATGCCCGACGCGGATCGCACGTCACCGTGGCCGCGGAGACGGCCGATCCTCGCGGGGGCTCACGCCAGGCGGCGCCGGCGGGCCTCGGTCAGCACCCGGCCGGGCCGGCTGGGGGTGACCAGCAGCGCGTCGACGTCGGTCATCTCGGCCGGCCGCCGGCCCCGTGCCACGGGCACCAGCGTGACCGGCTCGGTCAGTCGCACCTCGAGCGCCAGCCCTGAGGCCCCGCCGGTCAGGTCGAGCGCATCGCTGCCGGCCGGCGCGGGGCCCAGCGGGCGGACGATCGTCCGCGGCAGCAGCACCGGCTCGCTGAGCGTGAGCGGGTCGTGCACCACCACGCCGTTGGGCACGAACACGAGCCAGCGCCGGGCGAGCGAGTGCAGCACCCGGGCGCCCCACCAGGCCGCGGGCAGCCCCGCGGCCAGAGCGAGGACGCCGACCACCCAGCGGCCCGCCGCCAGCGCCAACGGACCGACCACGACGCCGGCGACCGTGGCCAGCCAGGCCAGCTCGGCCGGTCCTGCCAGCAGGGCGGCGGGCACCCGTAGTGGCAGCCGACGCTCCTGGCCGTAGGCCGAGCCGTCGACGAACGCCTCGGCCGTCTCGGGCGCCAGTGCGGCCAGCCCAGCCACCAGCGAGGCCGCCAGCCCCAGCACCGCGGCGGCCGTGGCCCCAACCGTCACCAGCGCGGCGAGCGAGGCGAGCACCGCCGCGGGTGCGGCGATGCGCAGCGCGGTGAGGCTCACGGTGGTCGGGACCAGCGTGGCCACCAGCACCGCCACCCACACCAGCCAGGCCCCCGCGCTGGCCACGATCTGCACCGGCCGGTCGTCGGCCACGCCTTCCGCCAGCGCGTCGCCGAGCGCCGGGCCGGCCGCCAGGGGGAGCACGAGCCACGTCACCCGGGCCGGCCACGGCGACTGCGCCAGCGCGGCGATCCGGGCGCGCAGCGGCCGGCTGGCACGGGGAGCGTCAGCAGGGGCCGAGCGGGGTTCCACGTCCGGAGATTTGCCGATGGCGCGGTCGGGTGGCTATTTCAGAGGCGGGGATCACCAGCCGAGTGGGAGCGAAGGTGTCCAACAACATGGAACCGTGGGTGGCGGCACCATGAGGGAGGTTCTCCTCCCGATCGGGCTTCAGTCAGCCGTCGGCAGCCTGCCGCACGACGATGTGGACGCGGCCGTGCGCTTCGCGCTCGGCCGCCAGCCACGGCTGCCGGCCGCGCCCTCGCTGCCCCGTCGCTCGGCGGTCGAGGGCATGATCCCCCAGGCCGCGTGGGGCATCGTGGGCGTGCTGGTGCTGCCGGACGGGTCGCTGCTGGTCGACGAGGGTGCGGTCGACCCCGCCGCCCCGCTACAGCCCGCGCTCGACGCCGAGCCGTACGTCGGCTTGCGCGCCTTCCTCGCCGCGATGGAGGGTCGCGTCGCGCCGTTCAAGCTGCAGATCACCGGGCCGGTCACCCTCGGCTTGGCCCTGCACGCCGTCGGCGTCCCCCCGGAGCGCGCATTCGCGGTGGCCGGCCGGGCCGTGACGGCTCGCATCGCCGAGGTGCTGGCCGCCGCCCGGCGCGCCGCGCCCGGCGCCACCCCGTTGCTGTTCCTCGACGAGCCGGGACTGACCGCCGCGCTCGAGCCCGGCTTCCCGCTCGGCGTCGACGACACGCTCGACCTGGTGTCGGCGGGTCTGGCCGCGGTCGAGGGCGGCGCCATCGCCGGGCTGCACTGCTGCGGCCGGGCCGACTGGCCGGTCGTGTTGCAGGCTGGGCCGCAGATGCTGTCGCTGCCGGTCGAGGCCGGCGCGACCGACCACCCGGGAGCCTTCGCCGACTACCTCGAGCGGGGCGGCTGGCTGGCGTGGGGTGCCGTGCCCACCGACCGGCCCCTGGGCGAGACCGCCGAGATCCTGTGGCGCCGGCTGGTGGGCGAGTGGGAGGCGCTGGCCGAGGCGGGCTGCGAGCCCCGCCTGCTGGTCGAGCAGGCGCTGATCACGCCGGCGTGCGGCCTGGTGGGCCTCGACGTCGCCCAGGCGGGGCACGTGCTCGACCTCACGGGCCAGCTGGCCCAGCGGGTCGAGGGCCGGGCCCTCGAGCTGGGCCTCACACTCGGCGCCTGACGAGGTCGTCCGGCTCCGCGGGGCGCGAGCCGCGGACCTCACCGCGGCCGCCGCTCGGTAGTGTCCGGGCCATGGCAGACCGCGAGATCGAGGAGCGCGCCGCCCGCCTGCGCACCGAGATCGCCGAGCACAACCGTCGCTACCACGAGCTCGACGACCCCGTCATCAGCGACGCCGACTACGACGAGCTGGCCCGCGAGCTGCGCGCCCTCGAGGAGGAGTTCCCCGAGCTCATCACCCCCGACTCGCCCACCCTCCAGGTGGGCGGCGCCCCGGCCACGACCGTGTTCGCGCCGGTCACCCACGGCGTGCCGATGATGAGCCTCGACAACGTGTTCGGCGAGGACGAGCTGCAGGCCTGGGCCGAGCGGCTGCACCGTCGACTGGCCGCGGGCGCCGCCGACGGCGACGACGCGCCCGAGGTGGGCTACGTCTGCGAGCTGAAGATCGACGGCCTGGCCATCTCGATCCGCTACGAGGGCGGGCGCTACGTCCGGGCCGCCACCCGGGGCGACGGCCGCACGGGCGAGGACGTCACCGAGAACGTCCGCACCATCGACCAGGTGCCCAAGGACCTGGGCCGCGGCTCGCCCGAGGTGCTCGAGGTGCGCGGCGAGATCTACATGGCGCTCTCCGCCTTCCGGGCGCTGAACGAGCGTCAGATGGCCGCCGAGCTGCGGCCCTTCGTCAATCCCCGCAACGCGGCCGCCGGCGCCCTGCGCCAGAAGGACCCCCGCATCACGGCCGAGCGCGAGCTGGCCCTGTGGTCGTACCAGCTCGGCCAGGTCGAGGGCGGGCCCGAGTTCACCACGCACCATGAGACGCTGGAGTGGCTCAGCTCGCTCGGCTTCCCGGTCAACCCCGAGGTGCGACGCGTCGCGACTCCGGCCGAGATCCTCGGGCTCTGCACCCACTGGCAGCAGCACCGCCACGACCTCGACTACGAGATCGACGGCGTCGTCATCAAGGTCGACGACCTGGCCCGGCGCGCCCTGCTGGGCTCGACGTCCAAGGCGCCCCGCTGGGCCATCGCCTACAAGTTCCCGCCCGAGGAGCGCACGACAAGGCTGAAGGAAATCCTGGTCTCGATCGGCCGCACCGGCCGGGCCACGCCCTACGCCGTGCTCGAGCCGGTGTTCGTGGGCGGGGTGACGGTCGGCCAGGCCACGCTGCACAACGAGGACCAGGTCAAGGCCAAGGACGTGCGGCCGGGCGACAAGGTGATGGTTCGCCGGGCGGGCGATGTCATCCCCGAGGTGCTGGGCGCGGTGGTGGCCGAGCGGCCCCCGGGCACCGAGCCGTGGGTGTTCCCGACCACCTGCCCGTGCCCGGTGGGCTCGACCCTCGTGCGTCCGGAGGGCGAGGCCGAGCACCGCTGCATCCACCCCGAGTGCCCGGTCCAGCGCCAGGGCGCCATCGAGCACTTCGCCAGCCGGGGCGCGCTCGACATCGACGCGCTCGGCGCCAAGCGCATCGCCCAGCTGGTCGAGGCCGGCATGGTGTCGAGCGTGGCCGACCTCTACGACCTCGACTGGGAGGCGGTGGCCGGCCTCGAGCGCATGGGCGAGGTCTCGGCGGCCAACCTCCGGGCATCCATCGAGGCCTCGAAGTCCCGGCCCCTTCCCCGGCTGCTGGTGGGCCTGAACATCCGCCACCTGGGCCCGGCGGGGGCCGAGGCGCTGGCCGCGGCGTTCGGCTCCCTCGACCGCATCCTCCACTCGTCCGTCGAGGCGCTGGCCGCGGCCGACGGCGTCGGCAGCGTCATCGCCGAGTCGGTGCACACCTGGTTCTCCGACCCGGCCAACCAGGAGCTCGTCGAGCGCCTGCGGGCCGCCGGCCTCGGCTTCGAGGCGCCCGAGGGTGACGGGCAGCCGAAGATCCTGGCCGGCAAGTCGGTCGTCGTCACCGGCACGCTCGAGGACTTCAGCCGCGAGGAGGCCGAGGCCGCCATCAAGGCGCTCGGCGGCAAGTCGCCCGGCAGCGTGTCGAAGAAGACGACCGCGGTCGTGATCGGCGACGGCCCCGGGGCGTCGAAGGTCGACAAGGCGACCGAGCTGGGCATCCCGGTGCTCGACGAGGACGGCTTCCGCCACCTGCTCGACACCGGTGAGCTGCCGCCGGAGGCGGCGGCTGCGGGTGGCGACGGCGGGTCGAGCGACGGGCGCGGCGGCTAGGCCTGCTCAGACGACGTCGAAGCACCAGGGGACGGTGCGGTCGTCGACGCCCCGCCCGTCCTCGCTGCGCCAGATGAGCGCCGACACGCAGTTCTGTCCGGCGTCGAGCGCCTCGACCGTCTTGCCCTCGCCCGGGGTGAACTCGATGAGGCCGATCTCGGGCGTGACCTGCAGCTCGTCGGGCGGGATCTCGACACCGTCCACGATCAGCGTGCCCTCCCACCCGACCACCAGGTCGATGCCCACGTTCGTCTGCTGGGGCACCTGGGCGTTGCGCCGGGGGAGCAGGGCCTCGACCACCGCGGCGTCGCCCCCCTGCAGCACCGGGTCGTCGCCGCCGTCGTCGAAGCCCCGGATCGCCAGCGCGAACAGCGTGACCGCCATGGCCAGCACGATGACGGCACCCACCTTGAAGCGGGTGCTGTAGACGGACGAGGAGGCCATGTCGAGCGGTCATCCTCGCGCGCGGCCGGGGGCGGACGTAACTCGGCGCCGGCGGTCGGCGCAGGCCGTCCTCTGAGGTGCAGGTGGGCAGACCGCGCCGGAGCCACCAGGTAGCCTTTCGCCGTGGCCGCCTCCGGCATGACCGAGCAGATCGGTCGTGTGCTGGGCGGGCGCTACAGGCTTCTCTCACCACTCGGGTCGGGCGCGTCGGCCCAGGTCTACCTGGCCGACGATGTGCGGCTGCGGCGCCGGGTGGCGGTCAAGGTCCTGCACCCCGCCCTCGCCGACGACGAGTCGTTCCTCCGCCGCTTCCGGGCCGAGGCGCAGTCGGCCGCGTCGCTCAGCCATCCGCACCTGCTGGCGGTGTACGACTGGAACGGCGACGGCGATGCCCCTTTCCTCGTCACCGAGTACCTGAGCGGCGGCAGCCTCCGGGCCATGCTCGACGCGGGCAACCGCCTCAGCCCGTCCCAGGTGCTCGTGGTGGGCCTCGAGGCCGCCCGCGCCCTCGCGCACGCCCACCGTGAGGGCTTCGTCCACCGCGACGTCAAGCCCGCCAACCTCCTGTTCGGCCACGACGGACGGCTACGGGTGGCCGACTTCGGTCTGGCGCGAGCCATCGCCGAGGCGGGTTGGACCGAGACGGGCGCGGTGCTGGGCACGGCCCGGTACGCGTCGCCCGAGCAGGCCAGGGGCGAGACGGTCGACGGGCGCAGCGACGTCTACTCGCTGGCCCTGGTGATGGTCGAGGCGGTCACGGGGCGGGTCCCGTTCTCGGCCGACACGACCATCGGCACCCTGATGGCCCGCCTCGACACCCCGGTCACCGTGCCGTCCCAGCTCGGACCGCTGGCGCCGGTGCTCACCCTGGCCGGTCACCACGACCGCGCCCGGCGCATCGACGCCGGCGCGCTGGCCGAGGGGCTGGTGGCGGCCGCGCCGGAGCTGACCAAGCCGGCGCCGCTGCCGCTGGCCGGCGACGCGGCGCCCCCGGGCACGGGACCGGACGGCGACGCCACCCTCATGGGCGTCGGGGCGCGGCGCAACGGTGCAGCGCGCGATGGCGTCCGCAACGCGAGCGACGAGGCCACGGAGCTCATGCAGGCGGGCCCGCCCCGGCTCGCGGGCACGACGGTGGCGCCGCCTCACCAGCCGCCCACGGCCCGGCCGTGGCGCACGGCCGAGCAGCCGGCGGGGCCACGCGAGCTGTCGGCCGGCGACCGCAGCGCCCGCCGCCTCATGATCGGCGCCGCCGTCGTCGTGACGGCGCTGAGCGTCGGCCTGTTCGGGGGCTGGCTGTACGTGCGCTCGCAGGTGCCCACCCACGTCGTCCCGGCGTCGCTTGTCGGCCTGCAGCAGAGCCAACTGGCGGCGGAGGTCGGCGGGTTCGGCTGGACGATCGAGGTCGAGGAGGTGCGCCAGGACGGCACCGATCCCGGCGAGATCGTCGCCACCCGGCCGGAGGGGGGCACCGAGCTGCGCGAGGGCGAGACGCTCGTCGTCGTCGTGTCGCAGGGCGGCCCGCTGGTCGACGTGCCCGAGGACCTGGCGGGCATGACCAGTGAGGACGCGGTCGCCGCGCTCGAGGCCGTCGGCCTGGTGCCCCAGCTCATCCCGCAGCGCAGCGAGCAGGTCGACGACGGGCTGGTCATCGGCTTCGCCGAGGGCGATCCCGGCCCACAGGCCCCGAAGGGCACGACGATCGCGCTGGCGGTGTCGACGGGCGACGAGATCGAGGTGCCCGAGCTCGCGGGCCGGCCCTACGAGGAGGCGGTCGCCGAGCTCGAGCGGCTGGGCCTCTCGGTCGAGGTCGAGGGCGCCGACCCCGACGACGATGACGGCTTCGCCGTGGGCGAGGTCATGGGCACCGATCCCGAGGCGGGCGACGAGGTCGACCCCGGCGACACGGTGGACGTGATCGTGGCGGTCGACCAGGTGCACGTGCCGACGGTGGGGGGCATGACACTCGACGAGGCGACGGAGGCCATCGAGGGCGAGGGCCTGTCGGTCGGGCGGGTGCGGGGCCCCGACGACGGTCGGGTGTTCCTGACGTGGCCGCTCGAGGGCAGCGAGGTCGGGGCCGGCTCGTCGGTCGACCTGATGATGCGCCCGGACTGACGTGGCGTGTCACTGCCTGTCATAGGTCCTGGCGCCACGAACCGCCAGAATCTTCCCGCAGGGTCTTGACCTGGAGGTCCGATTCGGGCCACTCTGCTTTCGTGCCGGGCCATCCCCCGCCGGCGCATCGGCCTCTCCCCCTACGGCCGAAACCCTCGATCGAAACTTCACGTTTCGCTCGGGCTGTGTCGGGAAGTGCTGACATAGCTGTACGCAGCGACTAGATTACGGAGCGTGCCGGGCCCGTTGGGGCGGTATGCCGGACGCGGTGTTCCCCAGCCGCCGCGATGAGGCTGCCGCCCCAGCAGGCTC
>Ga0299907_10001517_pt1 | contig 13361 bp, 9 predicted proteins | sample RVTome_16_FD_198680 | JGI IMG/M metagenome (GOLD analysis project Ga0299907, IMG submission 198680) | Soil microbial communities from uranium-contaminated site in the Upper Colorado River Basin, Wyoming, United States - RVT152D67 (version 2) ... | reverse complement strand
TGCGCATCGCGCTGAACCTGAAAGGCCTGCCGTACGAGGCCATCCCGGTGCACCTGGGAAAGGGCGAGCACCGCAAGAGCGAGTTCGGCGCGGTGAATCCCCAGCAGCTGCTGCCCGCGCTGGTGCTCGACGACGGGCACGTGCTGAACCAGTCGCTCGCCATCATCGAGTACCTCGACGAGCTGCATCCGACTCCGCCGCTGCTGCCGAGCGACGCCAAAGCGCGCGCCCGGGTACGCAGCCTGTCGCTGCTCGTTGCGTGCGAGATCCATCCCCTCAACAACGCGCGTACGCTCGCCTACCTGCGCAAGCAGCTCGGCCAGAACGAGGAGCAGGTGAATGCCTGGTACCGGCATTGGGTGGGTGACGGCCTGGCAAAGCTCGAAGCGCAGATGGCGCGCGGCGAAGGCACGGGCAGGTTCAGTCACGGCGATGCGCCATCGATGGCGGACTGCTGCCTGGTGCCGCAGGTCTTCAACGCCCAGCGCTTCGGCTGCGACCTCGCGCCCTATCCCACGGTGATACGCGTGTTCGGCGAATGCATGAAGCTCGATGCCTTCGAGCGCGCGCAGCCCTCGAAGCAGCCCGACGCGGAGGGTGCCCGATGAAGGCTACTTCGCGCGGAAGCGGCTCTTAAGCGCCTCCGGGATCGTCTCGCCTTTCATCGGCGTGCCCGGGCCGCCGACATGCCGGCCCCAGACCCGGGTCTCCCTCGCCTTCGCCAGCGCGGTGCCATCGCTTCTCGCGATGTCGTGCGCCACGACGAAGGACTTGCCCCCGAACCGAGCGATGCGCGAGCGCACCTCGCAGCGGTCGCCGTGCTCCGCGGGGTAGAGAAACTGGCACTCGGCCGCCACCAGCGGCATCGCGGCGTGCTGCGCTTTCATCCACTTGGGGCCGTAGCCCGCCGCGTCGAACAACGCCCAGCTCGCCGCATCGATCCAGCGGAAGTAGGTGGGGTAGAAGATGATGCCGGCAGGATCGCAATCGCCCCACTGCACCTGGCAGGCGAAGACGTTCGTTATCGAGGGAAATTCGTCGGCTTGCTGATCCATGTGGCGGACGGCGATTATAAGGGACTTGATTGACGCTTTTCCCGGTAGTGGGCAGAATCCCAACTGCAGCACGCGCCGATTTGATGTTCAGCTTGCGGGCGCGCTACAAGTGCCGCTAAAGGTCCTGGAAAAACTTCTCGCCGAAAGAATCCTGCTGCTGGACGGTGCCATGGGCACCATGATCCAGCGCGCGCGCCTTGCCGAGGAGGACTACCGCGGGCTGCGCTTTCGCGGCTGGGAGCGCGAGCTGCGCGGCAACAACGACCTGCTGTCGCTCACCCAGCCGCGCCTGGTGCGCGATATCCACTCCCAGTACCTGCAGGCCGGCGCCGATATCCTGGAAACCAATACCTTCAATTCCACTTCGATCGCGCTCGCCGATTACGGCATGGAAGGCCTCGCGCACGAGTTCAATCTCGCTGCGGCGCGCCTGGCGAAGGAGGCTGCGCTCGAATGGCAGGCCAGGACCCCCGGCCAGCCGCGCTTCGTGGCCGGCGTGCTCGGTCCCACCAACAAGACCGCCTCGATCTCGCCGGACGTCAACGACCCCGGGTTTCGCGCCGTCAGCTTCGACCAGCTGGTCGCGGCGTACAGCGAGGCGGCGGAGGCGTTGCTTGAAGGCGGCGTCGACCTGCTGCTGGTCGAGACGGTGTTCGACACGCTGAACGCCAAGGCGGCGCTGGTGGCGCTCGAGAACAGCTTCGAGGCCCGCGGCGTGCGCCGCCCGATCCTCATCTCCGGAACCATCACCGACGCCTCCGGGCGCACGCTGTCAGGCCAGACGGCCGAGGCGTTCTACAACTCGGTGCGCCACGCACGCCCGCTCGCCATAGGCCTCAACTGCGCGCTCGGCGCGAGGGAGCTGCGGCCTTACGTGGAAGAGCTGGCGCGCCTGGCCGAGATGTGCGTCTCCTGCCATCCCAACGCCGGCCTGCCCAACGCCTTCGGCGAATACGAGGACACGCCCGAGGCCATGGCGCGCGAGATCGGGGACTGGGCGCGCAACGGCTGGCTCAATGTCGCCGGCGGGTGCTGCGGCACGACCCCCGAGCATATCGGCGCCATGGCCGAGGCGCTGCACGGGGTCGCGCCGCGCCGGCCCGCCGAGCGGCCGCGCGCGCTGCGGCTCGCGGGGCTCGAGCCGCTCAACGTCGACGACCAGTCGCTGTTCGTCAACGTCGGCGAGCGCACCAATGTGACCGGGTCCAAGGCCTTCGCCCGGCTGGTGCTCGCCGGCGACTACGCCGGCGCGCTGGCGGTCGCGCGCCAGCAGGTCGAGAACGGCGCGCAGGTGATCGACGTCAACATGGACGAGGCGATGCTCGACTCCGAGAAGGCGATGAGCACCTTCTTGAGCCTGGTAGCCGCCGAGCCGGACATCGCGCGCGTGCCGGTGATGATCGACAGCTCCAAGTGGGACGTCATCGAAGCCGGTCTCAAGTGCGTGCAGGGCAAGCCGATCGTGAACTCCATCTCGATGAAGGAAGGCGAGCAGGAGTTCCTGCGGCAGGCGCGCCTTGCGCGCAAATACGGCGCGGCGGTGGTCGTCATGGCCTTCGACGAGAAGGGCCAGGCCGACAGCCTGGCGCGGCGCACCCAGGTGTGTGCGCGCGCTTATGGGCTGCTCACCGAAAAGGCCGGGCTTGCCCCCGAGGACATCGTGTTCGATCCGAACATTTTCGCGGTGGCCACCGGCCTGGAAGAGCACGCCCGCTACGGCTTGGACTACCTGGAGGCGGTACGCTGGATCCGCGCCAACCTGCCCGAGGTCCGGGTCTCCGGCGGCGTGTCGAACCTGTCGTTCTCCTTCCGCGGCAACGACCCGGTGCGCGAGGCCATGCATACCGCCTTCCTTTACCACGCGATCGGCGCCGGCATGTCGATGGGCATCGTGAACGCCGGCCAGCTGGGGGTGTACGAGAAGCTCGACCCTGCGTTGCGCGAGCTGGTCGAGGATGTGATCCTCAACCGCCGGCCCGACGCCACCGAGCGCCTGGTGGAGGCCGCGGGCCGCTACAAGGCCGGAACGAAGGAAGCCGCCCGGGACGAAGCCTGGCGCGCGGGCACGGTGGAAGAGCGCCTGGCGCATGCGCTGGTGAACGGCATTTCGACCCATATCGTGGCCGACACCGAGGAGGCGCGCGGCAAGCTCCCCCGCCCGATCCAGGTGATCGAGGGCCCGCTGATGGACGGCATGGGCGTGGTCGGCGACCTGTTCGGCGCGGGCAAGATGTTCCTGCCGCAGGTGGTGAAATCGGCGCGCGTCATGAAGCAAGCGGTCGCGCACCTCGTTCCCTACATCGAGGCGGAAAAGGCGAGAAGCGGCGAAGCCGGGCGCGCCAAAGGCCGCATCGTCATCGCCACCGTCAAGGGGGACGTGCACGACATCGGCAAGAACATCGTCGCCGTGGTGCTCCAGTGCAACAACTACGAGGTGGTGAACCTCGGCGTGATGGTCCCGGCGCAGACCATTTTAGATACCGCGGCGCGCGAGAAGGCCGACGCCATCGGCCTGTCGGGCCTCATCACGCCCTCGCTGGAGGAGATGAGCCACGTGGCGCGCGAGATGGAGCGCGCCGGGCTGAAGCTGCCGCTGCTGATCGGCGGCGCCACGACCTCGCGTGCGCATACCGCGGTCAAGATCAGCCCGCACTACTCCGGCCCGGTGGTCTACGTGCCGGACGCCTCGCGCAGCGTCCCGGTGGTGCAGTCGCTGCTGTCGGAGTCGCGCGAAACCTACCTGGCAACGGTAAGAGCCGACTATGAAAAGATCCGCACGCAGCATAGCGAGAAGAAGGGGCCGGGACCGCTGCATCCGATCGCCGCCGCGCGCCGGCTCGGGCATCGGACCGACTGGAACCGCTACGCGCCGCCCAAACCCCTTGTCGGCGGCGTCACGGCGCTACGCCGCTATCCGCTCGCCGAGCTGCTCGACTACATCGACTGGACCCCCTTCTTCCAGGCCTGGGAGCTGTCGGGGCCCTATCCGAAGATCCTGCGGGATCCGGTGGTCGGCGAGGCGGCACGCAAGCTGTTCGCCGAAGCGCAGGAGACGCTCGAGCGCATCGTGCGCGAGGATTGGGTGGTGGCAAATGGCGTGTTCGCGCTCTACCCGGCGGCGCAGGTGGGGGGCGACGATATCGAGATCTACCGCGACGAGGCGCGCGGCGAGCGCCTCATGACCTGGCACAACCTGCGCCAGCAGAACCCCAAGCCCACCGGGCGCGCCAACCTGTGCCTCGCCGATTTCATCGCGCCCAAGGCGAGCGGGGTCGCCGACTGGATCGGCGCCTTCGCCGTGAGCGCGGGCGGCATCGACGAGCGCGTGGCCGCGTTCGAGGCCGCCCACGACGACTACGCCGCGATCATGCTCAAAGTGCTCGCCGACCGCCTGGCCGAGGCGTTTGCCGAGCGCCTGCACGAGCGCGTGCGGCGTGAATTCTGGGGATATGCGCCGCAGGAGCGCCTGTCCAGGACCGAGCTCATTGCCGAGTCCTACCGCGGCATCCGGCCCGCGCCGGGCTATCCGGCCTGCCCCGACCACACGGCCAAGGGCGGGCTTTTCCGCCTGCTCGACGCGCCGGGCAATGCCGGCATGCGCCTCACCGAGTCCTTTGCCATGCTGCCCGCTTCGTCCGTGTCCGGCTTTTATCTGTCTCACCCGGAGTCGAGCTACTTCGCCGTGGGCAAGATCGGCCGCGATCAGCTGGAGGACTACGCCAGACGCAGCGGTCTTGCCGTGGATGAGGCGGAAAAATGGCTCGCGCCTAACCTATAATCCGCGCATGGGAAAAGGCGACAAGCGCACGCGGCGCGGCAAGATCTACAAGGGCAGCTACGGCAAGAAGCGCCCCGGCCGCCCGAACAAGAAAACCAAAAAGCCGGCCTGAAGGTCTTTCTCGCCCTCGGCGCGCTGCTCGCCGCATTGGCGGTCGGCCTCGGTGCTTTCGGCGCTCATGGCTTGAAGGCGCGGCTTTCGGCCGATTCGCTCGCCGTCTGGCAGACGGCCGTGCAATACCACGCATGGCACGCCTTGGGCTTGTTGGCCGTGGGATTCCTCATTCCTTCGATGTGGTCGAAAACCGCTGGCGTGCTGCTGCTCGCCGGCATCGTGCTGTTCTCGGGCAGCCTTTATGCGCTCGCCCTCGGCGCGCCAAGGGCGCTCGGTGTCCTGACGCCCGTCGGCGGCCTCGCCTTCATCCTCGGCTGGCTGGCGTTTGCCCTGGCGGTCATCTACGCCAGAACGCCGGCGTAAGAACGACGAACACGGTAATCAGCTCGAGCCGGCCGAGCAGCATGGCCACGGTGCAGATCCAGGTCTGGAAGTCGTTGAACAAAGCGTAGCTTCCCGCCGGGCCGACGAATCCCAGCCCCGGCCCGAGGTTGTTGATGCACGCCGAGGCGGCCGAAAAAGCGGTCAGGAAATCCACGCCGGTTGCCACCAGGAGCATGGTGATCGCCGTCAGCGTCACGCCGTAGACCAGCATGTAGCCCAGCACCGCGAAGATGATGTGGTCTTCCACCACCTGACCGCCGAGCTTCACCGGCAGCACCGCCCGCGGGTGCACCATCCGCCCGAGCTCGCGAAACGCCGTCTGGAACAGCACCAGTGCCCGCATCATCTTGATTCCGCCGCCCGCCGACAGCGAGCAGGTGCAAAAGGCGCAGAGCAGGACCATGAACAGCGGCGCGAACAGCGGCCAGGCGTTGTAGTCGGCCGTGGCATAGCCCGTAGTGGTGGCGGCGGACACGACGTTGAACGCCGCGTAACGCAGCGCCGTTGGGAAGTCCTGGTATGCGCCGTGCAGAAACAGAAACCCGCTCACCAGCACGACGCTCGCCGCAATGACCAGCAGGAAGGCACGCATTTCGGGGTCGGTGAGATAGGGCGCGGGGCTGAGGCGCCTGAGCGCGAGGAAGTGCGTGCCGTAATTGATGCCGGCGATCAGCATGAAGACGATCGCCACCGCCTCTACGGCGGGCGACTGAAAGTACGCGAAGCTTGCGTCGTGGCTCGAAAATCCGCCCAGGCTGACCGTAGAGAAGGCGTGGATCCATGCGTCTGCGGGTCCCATGCCCGCCAGGTAGTAGCCTATCGCGCACAGCGCGGTGAGCAGCACGTAGACGAACCACAGGCCTTTGGCGGTCTGTGCAATGCGCGGCGTGAGCTGCTTTTCCTTCATGGGTCCGGGGGTCTCGGCCCGCAGGATCTGCCGCCCGCCGATGCCGAGCAGCGGCAGCACGGCCACCGCCAGCACGATGATGCCCATGCCTCCGAACCACTGCAGCAGGCAGCGCCACAGATGGAGCGAGGTGGGCATTGCGTCGAGCGAGGACAGCACGGTGGCGCCGGTTGCCGTGAGACCCGACATGGTCTCGAAGTAGGCGTCCGTGAAAGTCAGCCCGTGCAGGTACCCGAGCAGCGGCAAGGTGGCGAAGGCCGGAAGCACCGTCCATACCAGCACCACGAACACGAAGCCGTCTCGCGTCTGCAGCTCCGACTTGGCGCGGCGCGTAAGCATCCACAGCAAGGCCCCGCTAAGGCCGGTGAAGTAGAGCGCCTCGGCGTGGACCAGCTCGGCATGGTCGCCCAGCACCAGCGATATGCCCAGCGGCAGCAGCATGGCGGCGGCGAAGATCATCAGCAGCACCGCCAGCAGGTTCGCCACTACCGCGATGCGGATCACGCGGCGCGCACGCTCAAAGGAAGCCGGCGCTGACCTGGAACAGCTTCTCGACCCGCGGCAGGGTCTTCTTGTCGGTGACGAACACGATGACGTGGTCCTCGGCGCGGATCACGGTGTCGTGGTGCGCCATGATCACCTCGCCGCCGCGCACCAGGGCGCCGATGGTGGTGCCGGGCGGCAGGTCGATCTCGTCCACGCGCCGGTCGGTCACCTTGCAGGATGCGCGGTCGCCGTGCACCACGGCCTCGAGCGCCTCGGCCGCGCCGCGCCGCAGGCTGTGCACCGCCACCACGTCGCCGCGGCGCACGTGCGCGAGCAGGGTGCCGATGGTCGCCTGCGCCGGCGAAATGGCGATGTCGATCTGGCCGGACTGCAGCAGGTCGACGTAGGCGCGCCGGTTGATGAGGGCCACCACCCTCCCGGCGCCCATGCGCTTGGCGAGCAGCGAGCTCATGATGTTGTTCTCGTCGTCGTTGGTCACTGCGACGAACAGATCCATCTCGGCGATGTTCTCGTCCGCGAGCAGCTCCTCGTCGGTCGTGTCGCCGTTCAGCACCAGCGCGCTTCCCAGCCGCGCGGCCAGCAGCTCGCAGCGCCGCTTGTTGTGCTCGATCACGCGCACCGAGTACTCGTTCTCCAGCGCGTGCGCGAGCCGCAGGCCGATGTTGCCGCCGCCGGCGATCATCACCCGCTTCACCGGCCGGTCCATGCGGCGCAGCTCGCGCATCACCTGGCGGATCTGGCCGGACGCGGCGAGGCAGAACACCTCGTCGCCGGCTTCGATCACCGTGTCGCCGTCGGGCACGATGGAACGATCGCCGCGGAAGATGGCCACGATGCGCGTATCGATGTTCGGGATGTGCTTGCGCATGTCCCTGAGCGGCCGCCCGACCAGCGGGCCGCCGCCGTAGGCCCGCACCGCGACCAGGCTCACCTTGCCGTGGGCGAAATCGAGCACCTGGAGCGCTTCCGGGAACTCGACCAGCTTGACGATGTAGTCGGTGAGGATCTGCTCCGGGCAGATCGACAAGTCGACATCGAAGCCCTGGCTGCCGAGCACCTTGTCGTTGGCCAGGTAGTCGGTGGCGCGGATGCGGGCGATGCGGCGCGGCACGTTGAACATGCGCGCCGCCAGCCGGCAGGCCACGAGGTTGGTCTCGTCCGACTGGGTGACCGCGACCAGGAGGTCGGCGTCCTCGATGCCTGCCTCGGAGAGCACCGACGGGTGCGCGCCGCTGCCGAGCACCGTGCGCAGGTCGAGGCGGTCCTGCAGCGCGCGCAGGCGCTGGGGCTCGAGGTCCACCACGGTGATGTCGTTGTGCTCCGAGACCAGGCTCTCGGCCACCGAGCCGCCCACCTGCCCGGCGCCCAGGATGACGATCTTCATTCCTCGCGCCTTCCCACCGGCAGGCCGAGCGCCTTGAGCTTGCGGTACAGGTGCGTGCGCTCCAGGCCGGAGCGATCGGCCACCCGCGACATGCTGCCGTGCTCGCGCGCGAGCAGGTGCTCGAAGTAGACGCGCTCGAACGCCTCGCGCGCTTCGCGGTACGGCCGGTCGAGCAGGACCTCGGGCGCCGCGCCCGGGGTGGCGCGCGCGGCGAGCACGCGCTCGACGTCCTCGAGCTGCACTTCCTCGCCGAGCGAGCCGAGCGCCAGGTCCTTGACCACGCTTTCCAGTTCCACCAGGTTGCCCGGCCAGGCGTGGTGGCGCAGCGCGTTGAGCGCCGCGATCGCGAGGCGCCGCGGCGGGCAGGCGCGGCTCTCCACCATCTGCGCCAGCATCAGGGAGGCGAGATCCGGCACGTCCTCGGCGAACTCGCGCAGCGGCGGCAGCCGCAGCGTAAGCTCGCCCAGGCGCGCCCCGAGCTCGGGATCGAACTCGTGCTTTTCGGCCAGCGTGCGCATGTCCAGCGGCGAGAAGCACACCAGCCTCGCCTTGTGCTTCTCCGCGCGCGCCAGCAGGAACTCCAGGCTGCGCTGCTCGACGCGGCCCAGGCGCGTAAGGTCCGGAAGGAACAGTACTCCGCCGGCGGCCTTGGCCAGCAGATCCGACGGCGGCTCGGCGAGGAGCTCCGCGCCCGACAGGAAGGCCGCCGCCGGCGCGGCGAGCAGCCGCGCGAAGAGCTCGGGCCGCATGCCCCGTTCGCCGCGCAGCAGCAGCGGCGCGGCGGACTGCGCGAGCTGGGCGAGGCGCTTCTTCGTATCGGCGAGCGCGGGCGAGCGTCCCAGCGCCGCAAGCGCGAGGCGCGGCGCCGCCGCGGCCTCGGGGCTGCGCAGCGCGCGCTTTACCGTGGACAGCAGGCGCTGCAGCGCGATCGGCTTCTCCAGGAAGTCGAGCGCGCCGATGCGCGTGGCCTCCACCGCGGTCTCGATGGTGCCGTGCCCCGACATCATCACCACCGGCATGGTGAGCTGGCCGCTCGCGGCCCACTCCTTGAGAAGCGTGATGCCGTCGGTGTCCGGCATCCAGATGTCGAGCAGCACCAGGTCAGGCCGGCTGCGCTCGCGCAGCTTGCGCGCATCGCCCGCGCTTTCGGCCAGCATCACCTGGTGGCCTTCGTCGGCGAGGATCTCGGAAAGCAGCTCGCGGATGCCGATCTCGTCATCGACGACCAGGATCTGGGCCATGCGCTATGCCGCCTTGGCCAATGGAAGGAGCACGCTGACCGATGCGCCCCGGTTCGGACGGTTTTCTATGGCGACGCTGCCGTGATGCTCGTCGACGATCTTCTTCACGATGGCGAGGCCCAGCCCGGTGCCGCGCGGCTTGGTCGTGACATAAGGCTCGAAGATACGGGCCATCAGCTCCTCCGGGAACCCCCCGCCGTGGTCCGAGACGGCCAGGCGCACCTTGTCGCCGGCGAGCTCGGTGCGCACCTCGATGGCGGCGCTGGTCTGCTTGGCGTTCTCATGCGAGTCTTGCGCGTTCTGCACCAGGTTGTGGATCACCTGGCGAATCTGCGCTCCGTCGGCCCAGACCGGGGGCAGGCGTTCGGCCAGGCGCTTCGCGATCGGCGCGCTCGAGTTCTCGTACAGCGCCAGCACGTCGTTCACCAGGGCGTTGAGGTCCAGCCGCGTGGGGGCGGGCGCCGGCAGGCGCGCGTAGTCGCGGAAGTCGTCGACCATGGCCTTGAGCGCTGACACCTGGCTGACGATCGTCCCGGTGGCCCGCCTCAGCGTATCGGCGTCCTCGCGCGACAGGCGCTCCGCGAGCTTCATCTCCAGCCGCTCCGCGGAAAGCTGGATCGGCGTCAGCGGGTTCTTGATCTCGTGCGCCAGGCGCCGCGCCACTTCGGCCCAGGCGGTGGCGCGCTGCGCCTGGATGAGCTGCGTAATGTCGTCGAACACCAGCACGTAGCCGCCGCCGGTAGCCTGCGGCAGGCGCGCGCCGCGCGCGTGAACCGCCTTGCCGTCCTTGAGCGACAGGTCGAGCTGCCAGTCCTTTTCGCCGTTGTCGGCGAAGTGCTCGCCGAAGTGCTCCCGCATGCGCGCGGCGAAGGCCTGCAGCTCGTCGCCCAGGATGGTGCCCGCACCGTGATTCGAGATGGTCAGCTGCAGCTCGTGGTCGAAGACCAGCACACCGGCCGACAGGTTGGCGAGAATGCTCTCGAGGTGCGATTTGGCGGCTTCCAGCGCATTGCGGCTGGATTCCATGCCGCGGCGCGCCTCGTCCAGCTGGCGCGTCATGGAATTGAACGATTCGGTGAGCACGCCGAGCTCGTCGCGGCTGGTGACCGGCGCGCGGCGCGAAAAGTCGCCGCGCGCCACCGCCTGCGTGGCCTGGGCGAGGTTGGCGAGCGGCTCGGCCAGCAGATTGGACTGCGTGACCGCGACCGCCACCGCCCCGAACAGCGCCATCAGCAGCGCGAAAGTGAGGCCCACGACGTAGATGCGCTTGAGACCCTCGCGCGAGATGGCGAGCTCGCGATAGTCGCGATACGCCGCCTCCACCGCCTCGGCGCTGCGCGCGAACGAGGCAGAGACGCCGTCGCGCAGCTGCAGGAAGCGCGCTTCGTCCGCCAGCCCGGCCGAGTCGAGCGGCACCAGTACGCGCAACCACAACGGCTGCCCGGCGCCCAGGTCGATCGCCGTATGGCCGCGATTGGCGCGCGCCTGGCGCAGCAGCTCGCGGCCCGGCAGGTCGGGAACGAACTTATTCACGTCGGCGCTCGCGCTCGCCACCAGCCGCCCGCTCGCCGTCACGATCACCGCTTCCTCCACGCCCACCTGCGCACGCAGGCGCTCGAGGCGCGCCGCGAGCTGGGACGGGGAGCGCTCGGCGAGCTCGAGCGCCATGGCGCGCGCCTTGCCCTGCAGCTCGGCCATCATCTGGTCGATGGCCTGCTGGCCGAGGTTGATGCCGCCTTCGAGGGCGGCGTCCACCTTGACGTCGAACCACGACTCGATGGAGCGGGTCAGGAACTGGACCGAGACGGCATAGACGAGCAGGCCGGGAAGCACCGCAAGCGCCGCGAAGCGCGTCAGCAGCCGCAGCGTGAGGCGCGTACCGAACACGCGCGCGCGATAGCGCCGCGCCATGGCCACCAGCTGGTAGACCACCAGGCCGGCGAGCAGCGCAGCCAGCGCCGCGTTCAGCGCCAGCAGCAGCGGATAATCGCGCTCGAGCAAGGCCGTGTCGCCGCTCGCCGCGGCGAGAAGGATGAGGCCAAGCGCGGCGACCGCGCCGCCCACGATGAGCAGCAGCCTCATCGCACGGATCCCCCGGGCAGCTCGCGGCTCTCCACCGGCGCTGGCGCCTGCTCCAGTCCATGCACGGTGAAGCGGTGCCATGGCGACTCCAGGTGCAGCTCGCGGCCGGTGAGCGCGCTCAGCTGGAACGGCTTGGGCAGCATGGAGGTGTCGTGGCGCATGCGCACCGCGGCCTCATAGTCGGCGCCGGACAGGGAGACGGTGCGGTCGACGACCAGCCAGCTACGTAACCGCTTCAGCACGTTGAGCGCTTCCTCGAGGGTCGCGAAGTTCTGGTGCAGCAGCCCGCTCGACAGCCGGTACTGCCGCGACAGCGCATGATAGGACAGCCGCAGCTGCACGCGGTTGGTGGCGGTCGTCTCGTCGAACCAGTACCAGCGCGGCCGCGTCAGCTCGAAGTCGACCCGAAAGTACAGCGGCACGCCGTTGCCCACCACGTCGGCAAGGCGGGGCGTCAGCTCGAAGGCGAAATCCGCGTCCAGCACCAGCCCCGCTTCGGTGGGGCGCAGGCTGGCCGAGCGCACCTCGATCTCCTCGGCGCGCGCCGCCGGCGCGGCGAGGGAGGCGAGCACCACGATCAGCCGAGTGAGGAAGGCGATGCGGTGCATCGCGGGCGTCGCGTCAGGCTTGTTTTTGGATCAGGGCGTAGTAAAACCCGTCGTGCTCGGGCGCGGGCAGCCATTGCGCGGGCTGGCCGTCGGCAAGGGGCAGGCGGCGGGCGCCGGCCGCACGCGCGACGAAGGACCCGACCAGCTCCTCGTTTTCCTGGGGAAACACCGAGCAGGTGACATACAGCAATTTACCATCCGGGGCGAGCAGCTGCCAAAGCGCATGCAGGAGGGCGGCCTGGCGCGCGGAGAACGCCGGGAGGTCGCTTGCCCGCCGCAGCCACTTGATATCGGGATGGCGCCGCGCCACGCCGGAGGACGAGCAGGGAACATCGGCCAGGATGCGCGCGAAGGGCTCGCCGTCCCACCAGGTGTCCGGCCGGGTGCAATCGGCCACCTGCACCGACCCGCAAAGCCCGAGCCGCTCGAGGCTGCGGGTGATCCGCGCGCAGCGCGCCGCATCGACGTCGAGCGCGGTGAGCGCGACGTCGGCGCTCTCCAGGATGTGCGCGCTCTTGCCGCCGGGCGCGGCGCAGGCATCAAGCACGCGCTGGCCCGCGGCAAGCTCTAGGCATCGCGCGGCGCGCTGCGCGCCCGCGTCCTGCACCGAGGCCTCGCCTTCGGCGAAGCCCGGCAGCCGCTCGACGGGCAGCGCCCGCTCCAGCAGCAAAGCGGCGCCGCCGAGCGGCTTCACCCCGATGCCCTCGGCCGCAAGTCGCGCCGCGTAATCGTTCACGCTCGAACGGCGCGTGTTGACGCGCAAGGTCATCGGGGGGTGGCCGTTCCCGGCGGCCAGGATCCCTTCCCAGTCCCGCGGATAGGCATCGCGCACGAGGTCGATCCACCAACGGGGGTGCTGGTGGTGCGCCTCGGGATCCGCCCGCAGCCGCCCCTCGAGCGAGGCACGCTGACGCAGGTAGCTGCGCAGCACGCCGTTGACGTAGCCTTTCGCGTTCCAGCGCTCGAGCAGCCCGCAGGCGCGCACCGCCTGGTCGACGACCGTGTAGTCCTCGTAGCGTCCCGAGTCGAGCGCGTGCAGCGAGCACCACAGCAGTGCCTGCAATAAGGCGTCCGGCTGGCCGCGGCTGGACAGCGCTTGCACGATGGCCTGCACGCGCCCATAGCGACGCAAGCTGCCGTGGGTTAGATCGAGGAGCGCGGCACGCGGCGTCTCCAGACCTTCCTCCGCCGCGCGCACGAATTCCTCGGCAAGGCTGCGACCCGCGGCCACCCGGGCCACCATGCGCGCCGCGTCGCGCAGCGCCTGCGCGAGCGGGGCGTTGCCGCTCATCCGAACCGGG
>Ga0299907_10001516_pt1 | contig 13373 bp, 15 predicted proteins | sample RVTome_16_FD_198680 | JGI IMG/M metagenome (GOLD analysis project Ga0299907, IMG submission 198680) | Soil microbial communities from uranium-contaminated site in the Upper Colorado River Basin, Wyoming, United States - RVT152D67 (version 2) ... | reverse complement strand
CAGATCGCCTTCTCGCTCCATCCGGCCCCGCGTAGCTTCTCGATGTCGGCCTCATCCATCATGCTCGGTGTCTCGGTGAGTTTCGATACGTAGCCGAGCAATGCTCGGGTTGGCTCGTCGAGGTCGTATTGAGGCCATGTCGTGGCGAATCCGAAGTCGAGATGCTCGTCGCCGGTGAGGCGGCGGACCGCCGCCGTATGCATGCCCAGTCAGGGCGCGCCGCCCACTTTTCCGTTGACCACCGTGGCCAGCATTTCACGCTGGACCCGGCTCAACGGTGACGATTTGCGCATGTGAAGGTGGCTGTAGATGGCTGCCACCCGACGACCGACGGCCATATCCACGGAGAGGATTTGGAATATCCCGGGCACCACTCCGCCGTACTGTCTTCGGGCTATGCGGACCAGGAGTTTGCGGACGCCTCGTGCTTTCTCGGGGTCGACGGTCAAGATGTTCGGCATCGGTCACCTTTCCCGGCTGCCGCCAGGGGTTATTCACCCGTCCGCCAGCCACCTGCCCGTTTCGTTTCGGTTCGCAAAACTCTACACGGCCGGGGTATCGGCCTCGGCTTGGTCGATGTCCATCTCGAGCGCACTCCACCCAGGCGAAGGCGAGCGTTACGCGCCCAGATTGAGAGATCGGTGCGCGCTTCGGAACCGGCTTGCCTAGTCCTCGACAGAAAAAGAGTCCAGCACCAAGGCATGAAGCTGCATTGAGAGGCTTGACAGACAGTCGGCCACTATGGCATGGTTTATGCTGTTATGGCAGTTTCCATGCACAGTGCCCCATGACTTCGCCATCGAATGCCGAGACGTCCGGGCTGCGGGACCTCCAGCAGGCTTTCTCGAGGCAGCTGATCACCGAGGCGCTGGCTCGCGTGGTGGTCGAGACGGGGATCCACAAGTTTTCGATGCAGGAAGTGGCTGATGAGGCCGGGGTGTCACTCCGCACCTTGTACCGCTACTACCCGGGCCGAGAGGAGCTGTTGGAGGGACTGGAACTCGAGATCGGCCGGACAGTGAGCGAGGGAGGCCTCGACGTCGAACTGGATCTTGTTTCGCCGGAGGGAGTGGCGGAGCTGGTGGGTCAGCTTTTCGGGGTGCTGGGAGAACGGCCCGACCTGGCTCGTGCCTGGATCATCGCCAACTTGACGACCGGCTTTGAGAGTGAGGCGAGAGAGCGGCATGACCGAACGATCCGGCGGCTGGTCGAGGAACTGGGGCCCCACCTCGACCCGCGGGAACGGCACCGCCTATTCGCCGTTCTACGGTGCTTGGCCGGGTCGTTGGCCTGGAAGGTCATGACCGACCTCGAGCTCGACGAGGCCGAAGCGGCGGAAGCGGCCGGATGGGCCGTCCGTACATTGCTCAGGGACATCCAGGGCGGCGGTCGCCCAGTACTCACCGAAAGGTCGTGACCAAATGGATCTCACTTCCACCGTCGTCGTGTCATTGGATAAAGCTGGCGGCAGTCCGGTGACCGAGATCGGCGGCAAGGCCGCCAACCTTGCGTCGCTGCTGCGGGCGGGCTTTCCCGTTCCGAAAGGGATTGTGATCACCACCGCCGCCTTCGCCCGATTCGTAGAGGTCAATGGATTCGGGCCCGGGACGAAACCGGAGGACGTGCGAGCAGCCGACCTACCCCCTGACGTTTCCGCCGCCTTGGAGTCGGCCCTCAAGGAACTTGGCGGCCCGGTCGCGGTTCGTTCTTCGGCGGTAGCCGAGGATCTGGCGGGCGCTTCTTATGCCGGTCAATACGAGACCGTTCTCGGCGTGGAGGCTCACGAGGCCGGACCCGCCTTGCTTCGCTGCTGGTCATCGGCCTTCGACGAGCGCGTCCTCGGCTACCACCAGGCCAGCGGCCACCATGGGATACCACCCATGGCTGTCCTCATCCAGATCATGGTCCCCGCCCAGATCGCCGGGGTGGCCTTCACTGCCAATCCGGTAACTGGAGACGAAGAAGTCATGGTGAACGCGGTTCAAGGCCTGTCGGACCGCTTGGTCAGCGGCGAGGTGGACGCCGACCAGTGGTCGGTTCGAGACGGGGAGGTCGAACGTCACGCCGGCGGAACTCGGGTCCTCACTGTCGCTCAAGTCATCGGAATAGCTGACCTCGCTCGTAGGGTCGAGACGCATTTCGGGAGCCCACAGGACATGGAATGGGCCATCGCCGACGGCGACATTCACCTTCTGCAAGCTCGTCCGATCACCACCTTGTCTCCCTCAACTACCGAGGCACCGATCGTGGCTCCGCAAGGCTATTGGGAACGGGAAGCTAGCCACGTTCCTCAACCGTTGACGCCCTTCACGAGATCGATCTTCTACGGAGTCGCCAATGGGGCCATCGCTCACGCCGCCGCCGAGTTCGGGGCGCTCATCGAGACGATCGAGTTCCGCGATATAGGTGGGTGGACATACATGCGGGCCGTTCCCCTAGGCGGAGGTAAAGACCGGCCAGCGCCTCCAGGCTGGTTGATGCCTCTTCTCATCCGACTGGTACGCCCCATGCGCAAACGAATTCGCCGGTCGGTGGAGGCTGTCCGGACGGACCTGTCCGCCCAAGTGATCGACCAATGGCAACAGCAGTGGCGCCCCGAACTCGTCTCCCGGATCACCGCCAGGCGGTCGGTCGCGCTAGCCGACCTGTCGGACGAGGAACTAAAGGCCGAACTCCGCTCGGCTCTGGAACTACTCGAACAAGGCGCCCGACGGCACTTCCTCCTTCATCTCGCCATCTGCCTGCCCCTGGCCGAGCTCGCCTTCTGCTCGAGGGAACTGATCGGCTGGGACGAGTCAAAGATATGGGATCTTCTCGCCGGGCTTTCGACCATGTCCACCGCACCTGCTCGCCGACTCGCCGAACTCGCCGCGATGATCGCGGCCAGGCCGGCACTCCAAGAGATCCTCGACAGAAACGGCCCAGAGGTTGTCGACCGCCTAGTCGCCGCTGACGAGTCCTTCGCCGAGGGCTTGGCCGATTACGTGGACCGCTTCGGAGGGCGGGCTCTCAGCTATGAGACTGCTGACCTCACACTGGCTGAGTCGTCCGAACTGACTGCGTCGCTCATCCGCGACCAACTAAAGCGTGGCTTCGACCCTGAGATCACCACGGCCGAGATGACGAAGCGCCGGAAAGCAACCCTTGCCGAGGCCCGCGACCGTTTAGCCGCTCGGGATCCTGCTGACCGAGAGCGATGGGAAAAGGCGCTCGCCCGGGCGGAGACTGCCTATCCCGTTCGCGAGGACAACGTGTTCTACACCATCAGCGCTCCCATAGCCCTCGTCCGATACGCAGCGCTAGAGATCGGTAACCGCCTCAGGGACCGCTCCCAACTCGTCGCCGCCAACGATGTCTTCTTCCTCACCTCCGAGGGGGCAGCCGAGGCGCTGGACGACGGTCGCCCGCGGGTCGATGTCGTGGCCCAGGCGCAAGCAGAACTCAACCGGGTCAGGGCACATCCCGGACCCGCAAACTACGGAAAAGACCCCGGCCCGCCGCCTTCAATGGATGCCCTTCCCCCCGGAGCCCGGCTCGTGAATCAGGCGCTCCTCTGGTACTTCGAACGAATCTTCCAGACGCAGAACAGCGGCCAGGACGGAGCCAGCGAGGAGATACGAGGGATAGCGGCCTCGGCGGGTCGCTACCGAGGCCAAGTACGAATCGTGATGGGCGAGAACGAATTCGGCAAACTCGCGTCCGGCGACGTTCTCGTCTGCCCAATGACTTCGCCGGCTTGGTCGGTCCTGTTTCCCATTATCGGTGCACTCGTCACGGACAACGGCGGAATTCTGTCCCATCCCGCCATCATCGCTCGCGAGTACCGCATCCCCTCCGTGGTCGCCACCGGCAACGCTACGAAACGTCTACGAGACGGACAGATCGTCACTGTCGACGGCACAACCGGGGTAGTAGAGGCAACAGAGCCGCCTACGCGAACCCAGCGACCGGATGCATAACGTGTTCAGAGCTCAAGCCCGTTTGGCGGTGCGGATGGAGGTCCAGCCCCTTAAGTCGACCCAGGTCACCTTCCCGGTCCTGCGTCGTGTTCTCCAACAGCAGGAAAGAGCGAACATGGTCTACATCAAGGACGCCTTCAGCCGCCGAGGCGAGAAAGCACTCCCGTGATGTCAGAACGATTCATTGTTGGCGGGCTGCTGATCCTGTCTTTCGCGCTTTTCGCTGTCGGATCGGCGTTGCCTTTGGTCGGCGAAAGAGGGAACCCACGGATCTACACACTCCCTTCTGAGGACCAACTTGCTGCCATTGGCCTCAACCCGGGCGCCTGGCGGTGGGCCAACGTGCTCATGGGAGCCGCCGCCATCCTGCTGATGTCAGGGCTTGCCCTCCTAGCGGTCCTGTTGGGCGATGCCATGCTGGCGAGGCTCGGGTTGACCATCTTCACGATCGCCGTCGTCATGTGGGTGGTCTTTTCGGCCTACCGGGCCACCGTCCCCATACAAGTAGCCGACGTGATGGCGGGCGGTGGCTCCATACCGGCCTATCACCAGGCCTTGGCTCAGTGGGCCGGCGCGCTCTTCACGACCTACGCCACCCTGGCGTTCTTGTCCCTGGCCGCGTATGGAGGCGCCATCATCCAGACTGGGTTGCTCGCCGGCTGGGTGGGCTGGGCGACCATCGTCTTCAGCCTCGGACTCCTGCTGCTCATGTTGGTGATGGGCGACACTCTCCCCTACTTCCACTATCTCCCACCGCTCGTCATCGGAATCCTGCTCTTGATACGCGACTCTCCCTAACCGTCGAGGAGCCCCGCATCCGGGTTCTCTATTCAAGAGTTGGTCGCTTGGTAGTCAGACCGAGCGTTGCGCTCAGGACGCCATTCGTCGGGCCGATTCGAGGCGGTAGGTGCGCCAGGTGCCGGAGACTCCTTTCAGGTCGCGCTCGCCGCAGGGTTGGGCCACTCGGCTGTAGTGTCCGGCCCCCTGTGATGCAGGTCGACGCGACCCCCAACGCGGTAACACGCCGTGGCTGAGATGCAGCCGGCGAGCTCCAGCCCGGATCGGCTCGCCCTCCTGGCTTTCATCGGTGTGGTTCTCCTTGGTGGTACCAACGCGGTCGCGGTGAAGCAGACCATCCAAGAGCTGGCGCCCTTTTGGGGAGCCGCCCTGCGCTTCGGGGCGGCGGGGCTGGTGATGGCGGCGCTCGTTTTCGGGACCCGTCGACCCATTCCCCGCGGGAAGAGCCTGTGGGGAGCCGCCCTCTATGGCTTGATCGGCATCGGGGCGAGCTACGCCCTCGGCTATACGGCCATCCAAGACGTACCAGCGGGCACTCTGATGGTGCTGGTTGCGCTCACCCCGCTGTTCACCTTCGGGCTGGCGATCCTGCACCGCCAGGAGCGCTTCCGCCTCCAGGGGCTTTTCGGCGCTCTGATCGCCGTACTGGGTATCGGCATCGTCTTCGTCGACCAGCTCAGCGCGGACGTTCCTTTGGTGCCGCTGTTGCTGGTGCTCCTCATGGCCGCCGCTGTCGGGGAGTCCGCGGTCATCGTCAAATGGATCCCACGCAGCGACCCCTTCGCCACCAACGCGGTGGCCATGGTGGCCGGAACGCTCCTGCTGCTCGGCCTTTCGTTCGGGGTCGGCGAACCGCTAGCCGCACCCTCCCTTCCGACCACCTGGGTGTCCGTCGGCTACCTGGTGGTGGGCGGCTCGGTGGCGATGTTCGCGCTGTTCGTCTTCACCCTGCAGCGCTGGACCGCTTCGGCCGTCTCATACGTGACTCTCCTGATGCCACTGGTGACGGTGACGCTGGCGTTCGTTCTCGTCGGCGAGCGGATCACGTGGTCGTTCGTGCTGGGCAGCGGAGTGATCCTCGCCGGTGTCTACGTCGGCGCCTTCCTGGAGTATCGACCGACTCGCAGCTCGGCGTCGAGCCTGCCGGAGTGTCTCCCCGTCGATGCCTGCGCGCCAGAGCCGGCGGCCGCCGCCAGGTGAGCCGTATCCCGAAGCCACCGACCGCTACCAGGCCCGCCCGACTCCCCCCGCTGGAAACATTGATCATCACTTGTATGACGGCCGATTGGAAGAGCGCTCGGACGTATTAACCAGCTACGACCTGGTAATAGGGAGAGCTGAACCTAAAGGGTCCGTCTCGTGATACGGGAAGGGCAAGCTCGTCACGAGCGTCGTCGATGAGAGAGCTCAAAGTCTTGTCATTGATCAGCTCCGAGAGTGGGGGCCAGCCCCGTACCTCGGTCTCCACGAATGCCTCGATCGACGAGTACTCGGTGGTCTCATGCTCGGTGGTCAACCGCGCCGTGCCGATCCCTGCGCGAGCGAACAGTGCCGCGATCTCGGGGGCGCCCGATGTCCAGACCTCCTCCACGACGGCGCGGCCTCTCTCACCCGCGTGACGTTCGACCAGCTCCGCAAACTTGAGATTGACCGGGCTGTCTTCGAGTGCTCCTGAGACCGACACCACGAGGCGCCCTCCTGGCCTGAGGACGCGCCACATCTCACCAACGGCCTGCTCCCGATCGGGAAAGAACATCAATGCGAATTGTGAGACCACCCGGTCGAACCGCTCGGCTCGAAAAGGGAGCCTCCCGGCGTCGCCTTGGATCCATCCCAGCCGGGGTGCGAGCCGGTGGGCCACCGTGAGCATCTCCCAACTGATGTCGAGGCCCATCACCCATTCATCCGACCCGGACCGCCGCTGAGCCGCCCTGGCCACAACACCAGTTCCACATCCCACATCGAGCACACTCATTCCGGGCTGCACGTTGGCGTCGTCGACCAGCCTTTCTGCCGTCCGGTGCATGACGGTGGCGGCCAGTCCGCTCTCATACCGCTCAGCGGCCGACAGCCGGGCCCGGGACGTGTCAGGTGCTCCCACATCTCCTCCTCGCCGCGTCGTAGGTGAGGGCGTAATCGGCCGATTCATCCATGTCCGCGATCGTCTCTGCGGCTTCGAGGTGACGTTCTGCATCTTTGAGCCACCGTGCCGCTGTTCCCGAGTCGGCCTCGACTGATTCGAGGAGCCCTTTGGCTCTGAGGTCGTCGAGGGTGCTCACATCAGCTCATATCAGGTCGACTCGTGGCCCGGACTTCACGCCTCGTTCGAAGGCTCCGCTGGCGCTCTCCCACTCTGCGGGGGCGCGGACAGTCACGTTGACGGGACGGCCCAGGTCTGCCTCGACGGCGGAGACCGCGTCGTATACCTCGCCAACGTCGGGGTCACCAATGACGAGGACGTCGATGTCGGCCGGTGACCTTTGAGCTGGGTCGGCCCATGAGCCGAATATGAAGGCTTCCCGGATCCCGTCGATGTCGGCCAGGGCCGATCGGAGGAGTGGCTCCGGTCCCACAGTCTTGAGGAGGAGCCCGCGTAGCTCGGGGTACAAGGGCGATGTTTCGTGTGCAGCGATCAGACGGCTGCGCCCCACGGTCGTCGAAGTGACCAGACCGGACGCCTCGAGCCGCTCAACCTCCTTATGAGCTCCACCCAGCGATGTGCCGGCGCGGCCGGCCAGATCAGTAAGCGAGATCGGCTCCTTAGCGAAGACGAACAACTCGGCCAGGAGTCTTTCCTGTTCCGGTGATCGGAAGATCGGGAGCCGGCTAGGTACTTTCACGAATTATGAAGATATCTTCACTCTTCGTGACAGGTCAAGGAGCTTGCTGGGTGGCCGAGTGGCTGGTTGCTACATGCCCCCTACGACGAGGGCGATCACCAGTAGTCCACTCCCTATCCCGAGAAGCACCGATATGACCACCATCGCCGTGACCAGCCGATCAGCCTTCCGTGCCCTCTCCGACGCCGGTGGTGCTTGCGATCCGGCGGCCCGACGTAGGGCTCTTCTGGTCAGCGACGAAAAGAGCAGGCCCCCTATCGGGAGCAGGAGCAGGTTGCCGACGTGAGCCAGACCGAGAACGGTGAGGAATAGGGCCACCTGCTGCACTCCGGAACTCAGGCTCTCGGCTGCGGGAAGGAGAGACCCGGTCTCGGTCAGGTCGAGACTCGAGAGTATCCCTCCGCCGAAGAACAGGTAGTAGGCGATGTCGAGGAGTCTGGAGAACCGGTTGCCCGTGGGCGGGCTCATATGGAACACATCGAGAAGGTACGGCTGACCGAGGCGTCTGATCGCCGGTCCCAAGACGAGGAGGCATGATGTGAGCACTGCGAACACGACCACCTGCATCGACCACTTGGGCAACACCAGCTGGCCGTTGGGATCGCGATCGGCCAGCGCCATCAGGAAGCTCGTCAGAATGCCGAACCCGATCACCACCGCGGCGCTCACGTTTCGGTTCCGGCGACGATGTGCTTGGTCTTCTTCGATGCTGCGGTTGAGTCGGGCGAATAGGTCGACACTCGGTTGGTAGTCGTCGGTCCGATGCAACGCGTCGGTGAGCCGGTTCTCGAGGTTCATTCGTCACCTGCCAGATCTTCGGCGAGGATCGCCATTCCTCGCTGACAGTGGGTCTTAACCGAATTTGGCGAGATGCCAAGGGTGGATCCGATCTGGCTCTCGGTGAGGTCCATGTAGAAGCGAAGGACGAGACAGTCGCGCTGGCGAGGCGAGAGACGGTTCAAGGCGTCGATGACCTGGTCCTGGCTTTCGGTCCGGACCACCTGGTCATCGGGCATCTCCGGAACTCTGCGGTCGATCATCGAATCTTGATGACGCAGCGAGAGCAACCCACGGCGGTTGTGGTCCCTGGCCAGGTTGAGCACGATGGACCGCAGGTAGGCGGCGCTCTTCTCGGTGTCCTTGATCCTCTCCGCGGCGTGATAGAGCCTGATGAAAGCCTCCTGGACGATGTCCTCGGCGCCGGTCCGGTCATCCGTGAAGAGGCGAGCCAACCGCACCAGAGACACTGCCTCCTGGTGGTAGATCTTTTCGACGAAGGAGGCGCGTGCCAGATCCTGGGAGGTCCATGCCGTCTTGCCGGCCGCGACTACCGCCAGCCAGAGCACGTATCAGCCGAGTGCCGGCGTGTCCTCATCGAGGTGCCTGCTCAATCCGAGCAACCTCCCCACCAGCGGGAGGCTGAGCACGTTGAGACCGTGGAGCACGCCCATGATGAGAAGCATCCCGCCGATTCGTGACACCTCGTGTTGGAGTTGATCGCCGAGCGGGTCCCGGGCGTTCGGCCCCCATTCGGGAGGCTGGCTGAGAGTCACCGTGAACAGGATGTAGGCGGTGAAGATCAAGTAGTACGCCACATCCATCAAGACCAGGTAGCTCTTCCCGGTTCTCGGGTTGCCCCTGAAGACGTCGCCGGCGTAGGCCCGGCCAAACCGTTTGATCAGAGGACCGAGGACGACCACCACGGCGACGAGGATCACATTGGTGGTCAGCTCGATCGCCCACCAGCTCATATCCCGTGACCCCTCGGATTGGAGAGTGTCATCGTGGCACTCTTGGTGGTCTCATGACGTGTCTTCTTCGCGAGTCGTCCGCTCTCGAGCCGGACCACTCCCCGGGCCCACACCGCTCCGTAGCCAACTGCCACGGCGCCGAACATAGGAATGTTGAGCCAGGGGCCGAGACCGAGCTCGATGATCTCGCTGCGAAGCTCGCTGTCGAGCCCGATCATGATCATCACCAGGAGGGCAGGTACCAGCCCGGCCACCCGGGCTGGGATGCCGAACCCGATGCGTGACACGTTGCCGAAGACACCGAAGATCCCTCCCATCACCCCTCCGATCCCGATGATGATGAACATCGTCCCCCCGATGGTGAACTCAGGGGATCTGACCGGGTCGACCATGGCGACCACCCGCATCGCGACCCGCAGCCCGGGCCCGAGGACGAGCAGACCCGAGATCACTCCGCCGATGGCTCCGTAGAGGGAGCTACGCCAGAATCCTGGGATCAGCAGCCAGCCCGCTCCAATCCCGATGATGACGACGGCGATGGACCAGACAGGGCCTAGAAGCTCGGATCCGGCGAGCGGTATCGCCGCGATGAAGAGGACAGCGCCCAATGCCGGCTTCCACCTCATGGATAGTTTTCCTTCGACTCGTGAAGCGGACATGAGGATTTTGCTCAGCCGAGGTCGGCACAGGCGATCTTCGCCCCAGGGGAACCGGGAGCATGGATGACGACCGATACCGCAGTTGGCTCAGCGGTGGCTCCGACGATGGTCCATCCCACAGCGTGACCTGCGGCGTTGGCGGTGAACGGGCCCGGCCATATCTCCGATCCGTCCAGCGCGCCGCCCGGAACCACGTCCCCGAAGCTGTAGTGCCCGCCGGCGCCGCCGTCGCAAGGCGCCTCGTGGACATGCGACCCGTACGTCTCGCCCGGTATCAGACCTCTGACAGTGACGACAACGATCGTCTCACCCGCAGCGGTGCGGATCATCGTCGCCTTCCCCTCGATGTCGCCGTAGGCGACGTCACCGGTGCCGGCTGCGAACGACTCGAGCGAGCCCTTTGTCACTTCCGCTCCTTGCGCCGAGAGCGGTGCGGCCATCAGCACCACCAGCATCGCGGCTACTGCAAGGGTCCCGGTCTTCTTGACCAGAGAGTTCATCTTGTCCTCCTCGAAAATTGCTACTGACACACAGACGAAGAGGTGGACGTTTTGGGTGACAGCCCCACTGTCGCTGTCCTGGTTTGCGTCGGCCTGTTCGCCAGAGAGGCGCTAGACCCCTGAGGAAGAGCACGAATGACTTCCTTGCTCTCCTTTTGTCATGGCCAACCAGCTCCGCTCCCTTCCGGTTTGGAAGATCCCTACCTCGGTTGCAGCCCGTTCTCGTTTGACAGGGCTTCTTGACGTCCTCCAGCGCCCAGAAACACCGAGGGATTGCAGACACCCAACCGCACCTACCACTTCGCTGGCTTGGTTGAGGGTCCGGAGAGGCGTTGCGAACTGGCCGCACCGCTTCCTGTTTCTTGCTAGAAACAGTTCAGTTCCTGATAAGCGAGGAGAACCATGCCCGTGCGCGCGATGGATGAGTTGAGGGAGCAGGTGGACGGAGCGGTGATTACTCCCGAGGACGACGGCTATGAGGAGGCGCGCAAGGTCAACAACGCCATGATCGACCGGAGGCCGGCCGTCGTCGTCCAGTGCACCACGGCAGGCGATGTCATGAGCGCGGTCGACTTCGCCCGCGAGAACCAGCTTGACCTAGCGGTGCGCGGAGGGGGACACAGCGTGCCCGGTTTCGGCACCGTCGACGATGGGCTGGTGATCGACCTGTCCGGAATGACAAAAGTCAGCGTCGATCCTGCGCGGCAGACCGCCCGGGCCCAGGGAGGAGCCACCTGGGGCATGTTCAACGAGGCCACGCATGCCCACGGTCTGGCGACCACTGGCGGCGTCGTCTCAACGACCGGGGTGGGCGGGCTCACTCTCGGGGGTGGCATCGGATACCTGACCCGTGGTGTCGGTCTTTCGTGCGACAACCTGCTCTCGGCCGAGGTGGTGACGGCGGAGGGCCGCTCCATCGTCGCCAGCGACTCCGAGAACGCCGACCTCTTCTGGGCGATCCGCGGCGGAGGGGGCAACTTCGGCGTGGTGACCTCTTTCGAGTTCCGCCTCCACCCCATCGGGGACATTTATGGCGGCCCCATGTTCTACGAGGTCGACGACGCCGCCACGGTCCTCCGCTTCTACCGAGAGTTCATCCAAGATGCACCCGAGGAGTTCGGCGGGTTTCCCGCGTGGCAGATCGCTCCACCACTGCCATTCATCCCCGAGGACCGTCACGGCGACACTTTCCTCGCGTTCGTGGCGTGCTGGGCAGGGCCAGTGGGGGAGGGCGAGCGCGCCCTCCAGCCGTTCCATGACGTGGCACCTGTCGTGGCAGAGCACGTGGGCCCGATGCCGTACCCAGCGCTGAACAGCGCGTTTGACGCGCTGGTGCCGCCAGGTCTCCAGCACTACTGGAAGGCGAACTTCGTGAACGAGCTCACCGACCAGGCGATCGAGGCACACCTCGAACACGGCCCGAAGGTGCCAGTCGTCAACTCGACGGTCCACATCTACCCCATCAATGGTGCGAGCCACCGGGTCGCCACCGATGCCACAGCCTTCGCCTACCGGGACGCCACCTTTGCCACCGTGATTGCAGGTATGTGGCCGGATTCAACCGACAACGAGGCCAACATCGAGTGGGTGCGCGACTACTACGAGGCGACCGCCCCCCTATCCGAAGAGGGAGGATACGTCAACTTCATGGCCGGAGATGACCAGGACCGCATCAAGGCCAACTACAAAGGCAACTACGAGCGACTGGTACAGATCAAGCGGATCTACGACCCAGACAACCTGTTTCACCTGAACCAGAACATCAAGCCTTAGAAGCTGCCTCCATTGCGACCGGACCAGCCGGTCACCATCGAAAGCCGCCGGCATTAGGTTGCCGCCAATGGAGCCACTGCGGATCTACCTCTTTGGCGGCTTCTTCCTGGAGCGCTCAGGGGTGGCGCTGCCGCCGATCGCCTCCCGGGTGGGGCGCTCGCTGTTCGCCTATCTGGTGATGAACCGTGATCGGCCCATACAGCGGGATCTGCTGGCGGGGACCTTCTGGCCCGAGATGCCCGAGGGCAGGGCGCGACGACGGCTCAGCCACACCCTGTGGCAGATCCAAGATGCGGTGAACGAGGATGGCAGCTCTCATCTCGCGATCACTACCGACACCCTGGCCTTCGCCACGTCCTCGCCCTACTGGGTGGATGTCGATGAGTTCGATCGGCGTTTCGAGGCCTCCGGGGGGAGCTTCGAAGAGAAGGGCGCCGGCTCCCGGCTCGACGCCTCAGCGCTGCGGTCCTGCGTCGAGCTCTATCGGGGCGACTTCATGGCCGGCTTCTTCGACGACTGGACCATCGTCGATCAGGACCACTACCGCCAGCGGTACCTCCTCGTGCTGCGTCGCCTCGTCGACGTCACCAAGGCGAACGGTGACTACGAGGACGCACTCGCCCACGCCCGTCGTCTCACCCATCACGACCCGCTGAGTGAGGAGGTCCATCGCGAGGTGATGCGGCTCTGTTTCCTGCTCGGTCGGACCGGAGAGGCGGTGCAGCAGTTCGAGCGGTGCCGGTCGGTGCTTGCCGAGGAGCTCGATGCCGAGCCCTCCTCGGCGACGGTGGAGCTCTACGACAAGATCGTTCGTCAGCGCCGAGCGGGAATCCGCCCCATTCAGGGGGAGTCGCCGCACATGCTGCTGGGCCCCCGTGTCGAGACGCCATTCGTGGGACGCGAGGAGGAGCGACGGAGTCTGGTCGACCACATGGAACGGGTGCTCGCCGGGCCGGGCGGGGTGGTCCTGCTCGAAGGTGAGCCGGGCGTGGGCAAGACCCGTCTCGCCCTGGAGACCGCCGAGGACGCCCGATGGCGTGGGTTCGAGGTGAGCTGGGGCAGCTGCACCCCCGGAGCGGTGCGGCCCTTCGCC
>Ga0299907_10001515_pt1 | contig 13375 bp, 11 predicted proteins | sample RVTome_16_FD_198680 | JGI IMG/M metagenome (GOLD analysis project Ga0299907, IMG submission 198680) | Soil microbial communities from uranium-contaminated site in the Upper Colorado River Basin, Wyoming, United States - RVT152D67 (version 2) ... | reverse complement strand
CGTTCAGCGCAAGAATCTTCGAAGCTTCGACCGCCACGCCACCTACGTCGTCGTCGCGTTCGTGGCCAGCGGTTGACCTCCGAGATCAGACCGGCGGCGGCTCGACCCGCTCGATCGTGTCGACGCAGATGATCGAGTCGAACCCGACAAGCGACCGCACTGCCTGGCCCACTTCGTCGCGAGGCGCTTTGTAGAACGCGTGCCATCACCCCAACGCTTGCCCCGCACGAGGGTGTCCCCGAACGCCGGCCGGGCGACGTCGTTCGGCACGCGAGGGACACTGACGGCGATGAGTGAAGCCCCGTTGGCGCTAGGACGCCGCGTCATCGTCACTGGGCTGGCCGGGTCCGGGAAGAGCACGTTCTCGCTCGCGCTCGCTGCCAAGACCAGCTTGCCGGTCACTCACCTCGACCTCCACTTCTGGAACCCCGGCTGGGTTGCACCGTCGGAGATCGAGTGGCGCGAGAAGCAATGTGGCGTGCTCGCCGGCGACGCGTGGATCGCCGACGGCAACTACCACGAGACACTCGATCTCCGGCTCGAACGCGCGGACACCGTTGTGTTTCTCGACATGCCCTGGTGGCTTTGCTCAGGACGCGCGTTCCTGCGCGGCTTCCGAATGCCGGGCGAGTTGCCCGAAGGGTGCGACTATTCGGCCTGGCTGCGGTTGCGCGATGAGTGGCGTTTGGCCGTCCGCATCTGGCGGAAACGCCGCTCAGAACCGGAGCGCGAACACGAGATCATTTCGCAGCATGGGCCGCATGTGGCCCTTCACGTGCTCAGATCCAAGTGGGCGGTCAGGGAATTCCTCGACGGTCTGGACGCCGACCACACGGAAGCCGAGGACGGTTGATCGGGCGCCGGACGCTGGCGTGCCGCTGCGCGACGTGCAGATCGCGGCCCGCCACGCTGATCCCCGAACCACGACCATCTATGACCGTCGTCGGGAGAACTTCGACCGCCACGCGGCCTACGTGAGTAGCACGTCTGACGCTGTTCCGGTTGCGGCACGTCACGCCCATAACGCGCGTCCCCGAAGCCGACACCCGACCGCCGCCTATCGCCGGGACCATGGCACACGCGTGCGACATCGTGGACGTGAGCGCGATTTGTCGACTGCTGTCCGCCGGGCCGCGTACCCTTCGATCTCACGACGAGACGGAAGGGGCATGCCGATGCCAGTCCTGATGATCGGTGAAGTGCCGAACCTGACCGAGGAGGTCTACGCCGGGATGGTGGGCCAACTGATGCCTCTCATGCGAGCCCACAAGGGCTTCCTGTCGCACGCCGGGGGGCCGAACCCGAACGGCGGTTGGCGGGTGGTCGAGGTCTGGGAGTCCGAAGAGGACGGCAAGAAGTGGTTCGACGAGAACGTCAAGCCGAACCTTCCGCCTGATGTCGTCCCGGACCGGCGGTACTACCCGCTGCACACGGCCTTCACCAGGTAGCTCTCTTTGTGAGCGAGCCGAGCGACCGTCTCGTTCACATCTGGTATGACCCGCGCGAGCCGCTGTCACGGAGATCGTCGGCTCGATCGCACCGGAGGTCATGACACGCCTCCCGACGCGCTGGCCATCCAACCTACGATCGAAGCCAACGACCTGGTGGGTCGCAGCCTCCGCGATCGACATCGGCGCTTCACTCCTCACCGCCGACAATGGTCGTCGAAGGCTCGCGCTCCACAAGCAGCCAGACCGTCACCTACCGCCGGTCATGTGCCTCAGGGCCTCGGCGCGTTCGCGTTGATGAAATCGCCCACAGAGCGGCTCACGCGCATCGCGTTGGGCGCGGCCTATCGCCAACTCTGGTCAATCCACACGTGGAGTTCCAAGCAGACGGTGGCTCCTTCGATGAGAACCTGGAGGGACACGACCCCAACCTGATCCGTCGTCCGCTCCAGGGCATGTGCGATGCGCGACAGCGTGTCGAGGTTGGTCCGGTGCCGGCCGCTCTCGATACGAGAGATCTGCGAGTGACTCGTGCCGACGAGCGCGGCCAGCTTCTCCTGGCTGAGTCCCTTGTCCATCCGGCACTTGATGAGGAGCCACGCGATCTCGCGGAACGCCTCCCGCTCCGCCTGCTGGGCGCGGTACTCCGGGCCGCCCCACGATTCACGTTCCGGAACGGTGAAATACACTGCCGGGATGGCCGAGCAGCCGGCGGGGGGCGTCGCCGCGGACGCTGAGCACAAGCGGGCGATCCGTGCGTTCCTCGTACGCGAGCTCGACGACGACTCCCTCCGCGACGACGAGGACATCTTCGAGGCCGGCTACGTGAACTCGCTGTTCGCGATGGAGCTGGTGACGTTCATCGAGGGCACGTTCGACATGACGATCGACAACGAAGACCTCGAGCTCGAGAACTTCAGCTCGGTCGAGCGGATCGCCGCGCTCGTCGAGTCGAAGGCCGGCGCGCTCAGTCCTCGGTGATCGGCGCGGACCACGAACGCCGGCAGGCGGCGTTCCGAGAGTTCGCCGAGCAGGAGATCGCGCCGAACGCGGCCACCTTCGATCGCACCGGGGCCGTGCACCCTGACGTCGTCTCGTCACTCGCCAAGCAAGGTTGGCTCGGGGGTGCCATCAGCAGCGAGTACGGCGGGCAGGGCTGGGACAACCTCACCTACGGCTTGTTGTGCGCCGAGCTCGGCCGCGCGTGTTCGTCGACGCGCAGCTTGCTCACCGTGCACAGCATGGTTGCGCACACCATCGAGCGGTGGGGGACGGCAGACCAGAAGGCGCGCTGGCTCCCGTCGCTGGCCACCGGGGAGGCCATCGCTGCGTTCTGCCTCACGGAACCGGAGACGGGAAGCGACGCCAAGAGCGTCAAGGCCGCGATCGACGTCCACGGCGACGTCTGTCGCGTCACGGCCGCGAAGCGTTGGACGACGTTCGGGTTGCTGGCCGACGTCGTCCTCGTCATCGGCCGCGCCGGGGACGCCCCAGCCGCGATCCTCGTCGAGACGGACACTCCGGGCGTGACGCGCCGCCCCGTCGAGGGGCTGCTCGGCCTGCGGGCGGCGATGGTGGGCGACATCGACATGCAGGCGTGCGAGGTACCCGCCGCCAACCTCGTCGGTAAGCCCGGCTTCGGGTTCTCGCACGTGGCCTCGACGACGCTCGACCACGGCCGGTTCAGCGTCGCATGGGGGTGCGTGGGCGCCGCCGAGGGGTGCCTCGACGCGAGCCTCGACCACGCCGCCACTCGCCATCAGTTCGGTGCGCCGCTCGCGAGCCACCAACTCGTTCGGCGCCTGCTCAGCGACATGCTGACCGGTGTCCGCTCGGCGCGCCTGCTCAGCCAGTCCGCGGCCGACATGCGCGACCGCAAGGCAGTCGGCGCGCTGGCGGAGACGATGATGGCGAAGTACCACGCGTCGCAGGTCTTCGCCCGCACCGCGTCCGACGCCGTGCAGATCCACGGCGCCGTCGGCTGCACGCCCGACCACCCCGTCGAGCGCCACTACCGCGACGCGAAGATCATGCAGATCATCGAGGGGAGCGACGAGATGCAGCAGCTCACGATCTGCGAGTTCGGCCTGAAGGACCGCCGCGCGCAGCGAGGGCGGCCATGAGCCGATCAGCGAGCACCGCCGTGTCGATGCGCGCCATCGCTTCCGTCGTCCCCGAGGCGCGCGTCAAAGTCGCCGAGCTTGCGGAGGCGGAAGGGCTCACGCCGCCGCAACGTCAGGTCTACGACCAGCTCGGCATCGAGACGATCGCGGTGGACGACGCGGCGACGGCGGCCGACCTGGCGGTGCGAGCGGCATCGCTTGCGCTCGAGCGAGCAGGCATCGGCGCCACCGAGGTCGACGCGCTGATCGAGGTGCAGAGCCGCGCCCCCGAGAAGCTGATGGCATCGGAGGCCACCCGGGTGCAGGCGGCGATCGGCGCCGACCGCGCCATCACGTTCGGCGTGTCCGAGCTCGGATGCGTGTCGATCTCGTCCGCGTTGTTGGTCGCCCGCGCCTTGCTGCACGCCCATCCCGGCGTCGACACCGTGCTCGTTGCCCACGGCAGCAAGCCCACCGGCCCGCGGCGGTACCGGCACCCGGTGACGATCAACGGCGACGGGGGCACGGCGGTCGTGCTCACGCGGGAGGGCCCCAACCGCATCGTCGACATCGCTCTCGAGACCAACGGCGAGTACTGGGACCTGTACCACGTCGACTACAAGGACACGCCCGTCGCCGACTGGGTCGAGCAGTGCACGAGCGCGAAGACCTACAGCTTCAAGCTCGCCATCGAGAGCAGGAACCGCTTCGTCCGGCTCAACGAAGACCTCCTGGCCCGCAGTGGCCTCACCTTCGAGAACGTCGACGCGTTCGTCATGCAGAACCTCTCCGGCGGCGCGTTCCGCTTCTACGAAGAGCTGTTCGGCGTGTCGTTCACGCCGTCGTGCTGGGACAACCTGCGCCGGTACGGCCACCTCGGGTCGATGGACATCCCGTTCAACCTCGGGGCCGCGCTCGACAACGGCGAACTGAAGGCCGGCGACAGGGTCCTCGTGATGAACAACAGCCCGGTCGCGGCGTGGAGCACGATGCTCGTGGAGATCTGAGGTGCCCGAGCCCGGTCTGAAGCCGGTGAAGTGCCTCGTATGGGACCTCGACAACACGCTCTGGGACGGCGTCCTGCTCGAGGACGCCGTCGTGCGGCTCAGGCCCGGCGTGCGCGAGCTGATCGAGGAGCTCGACCGCCGGGGCATCCTCCACTCGGTCGCCAGCCGGAGTGACGAGGCGACGGCGATCGCGAAGCTCGAGGAGTTCGGGTTGCGCGACTACTTCCTGCGTCCCCAGGTCACGTGGAACCCGAAGTCCTGGGCCGTCGGTCGAGTCGCGGAAGCGCTCGGCATCGGCACCGACGCGCTCGCGTTCGTGGACGACGACCCGTTCGAGCGCCAAGAGGTGCAGTTCTCGCTGCCCGCCGTGCGGTGCCTCGACCCCAGCGACCTCGCCGGCCTGCTCGACGACTCCGACTTCACGCCGCCCGCGGTGACACCTGAGTCCGCGCAGCGGCGGCTCATGTACGTCGCCGCCGAGCGGCGCGACCGCGACGAAGCGGAGTGGGTGGGCCCGAAGGAGGAGTTCCTCGCCGGCCTCGGCATGGTGTTCACGATCGCAGCCGCGACCGACGACGATCTTGCCCGCGCCGAGGAGCTGACGGTGCGGACACACCAGCTCAACACCACGGGGCGCACGTACTCCTACGACGAGCTGCGCGCGTTCATCGAGTCGGACCGGCACCTGCTGTTGATGGCGAGCCTCGATGACCGGTACGGCTCGTACGGCAAGATCGGGCTCGCGCTCGTCGAGCAGGGCGCAGACGCGTGGACGCTCAAACTCTTGCTCATGTCGTGCCGCGTGCTGTCGCGCGGCGTCGGCAGCGTGCTGCTCAACCACGTCATGCACCGCACGCGCGAAGCGGGCAGACGCCTACGGGCCGAGCTGGTGCCGAACGAGCGGAACCGGGTGATGATGGTGACGTTGCGCTTCGCGGGCTTCCGCGAAGTCGATCGCGATGGCGACGTGGTCGTGTTGGAGAGCGACCTCGCCCGCGTCCCGCCGCCGCCCGTCTACGTGGACGTACGCGCCAGCGCCTAACGGCCAGGCAGGATGAACTCGCACCGTGGCCCCGCCGCGCGCGCGAGCCGACGGTCGAGCGTCGCGAGCGGTGCTCCGATCCTCTCGGCGACGGCGACGTACCACGCGTCGTAGGACGTCACGGTGGCGCGGAGCTCCCACACACGTCCCGCGAACGGTTCGTAGTCGACGAGCGCGATTCGCACCCGTAGCAGGTCGGCATGCGCCAGCGAGGCGACCTCACCGGTGATGTCACCAGCGATCGCCGCGCGGCGTAGGGCGTTCGCGGACTCGACGAGGACGAGATGCGGTGCCGCGACGTCGTCCTCGGCCAGCAAGGCGTCCGCCCAACGCCCGATCGGCCCACCGTCGATGAGCGCCGCCACCGTCACCGACGCGTCGATGACGACGGTCACCGCCTGTCGGCGTCGCGATGGGCGAGGATCGTCTTCGCAGTCAGCGTCGTGCCGGTTCGCGACTTTCGTTCGCGGACTTCCGCCATCAACGACGCGAGGTCGGGCCGCCGCGCGAGTTCGATCAGCTCGGCGCGCAAGAACTCCTGCAACGATCGTCCGGATCGGGCCGCGCGCGCGGCCAGCTCGTCTCGCGTCGTCTCCGGTATGTCACGGATGGTGATCGCCGGCATGCATGCATTATGCTGCGATTACCTGCACTGTGCAACAACCGGTCCGGGACTCGAGCGCCACAGCCGCGGCGTAGCCCTCGGGCACGGGCACGTCAGCGATGGACCACCGCGCGGCCGCGCTCTCGTCGGTGCGGAACGCGAGCAGCCGGGCCGGTTGGCCAGCCACCACGGGCACGTCGAAATCGGCCAACGGGATCGACAACCCCTCCCCCACGCCCTTGATGAACGCCTCCTTGCGCGTCCAGCAGGTGAAGAAGGCGCGCACGCGGGCGACGTCGCTCTCCAGCGCGAACAACTCGGCCTGCTCACGATCGGAGAAGAACCGCCGGGCGAGGCGCTCGCACTCGATGTCGTCGCGGACCTGTTCGACGTCGACGCCGACGGCGGCGCCGCCGGCCACGGCGACGAGCGCGATGTCACCCGAGTGCGAGAGGTTGAACGAGACCGGCGCGTCGCGCAAAGAAGGCTTACCGTGCGCCGTGTACTCGAAGGCGAGCCGATCGGGCGCGATGTCGAGGTAGCTCCCGAGGATCGTCCGCAACGCCGCACGCGCGACGGCGTAGTGGGCGCGGTCGCGCTCGAACCGGAAGCGCCCAGCGCGTTCACGCTCGTCTTCCGACAACACGACGGTGGACGCGGGCCCGCTCCTTTCATCGAGGGCAACCCGCCAGACATCGACGTGCCCTCGTGCGGGGACGTCGAGGGGAGCAGCGCTCACTGGGAGAGCACTCCGGCGAACAGGTCAGCGGTCAGCGCCCGCAGCAACAGGTCCGGGCGTTCGTTGAGGAAGAAGTGACCGCCGGGAAGGAGCCGCAGCTGAAACGTGCCGTTCGTGACGTCGCGCCATGCCTCGAGGTGCCGGCGGGGCGTGAGGGTGTCGGCGAGACCGCCGACAGCCGTGATCGGCGTGCTGAGCGGTGCGCCGGCCCGGAACTCGTAGGTCTCACACACCTCGAAGTCGGCGCGGAGCAGCGGCAGCAGCACGTCCATGAGATCGCTGCGTTCGAGGATCTCGTCTGGGGTGCCGGCGAGGGACCGCAACCTGGCGGTGAACTCCTCTTCGGGCGCGTCATGGATGCGCGGTTCGGCTCGATGGAGATGGGGAGCGCCGTGTCCTGCGACGAACAACCACGCGGGCGCGCGCTCCCTTCGTCCCTCGAGCTCCCGCGTCACTTCGTACGCGACGAGCGCGCCCATGCTGTGGCCGAACAGCGCGAACGGCCGGTCCACGTGGGCGTCGGCAAGGACGGCCGCGGTGACGGCCGCTACGACGTCGCTCATGGACGTCAGCGGCGCCTCCTTCATGCGTCCCTCACGCCCGGGAAGTTGCACGGCCGCCACCTCGACCTCGACGGGCAAGAGGTCGGGCCACCCGCGGAAGACCGTCGCCCCACCGCCGGCGTACGGCAGGCAGAACAGACGAACGGCGGCGTTGGGCCGCGGTCGTGGGTAGACGACCGCCGATCGGCCGAACGGGTTCACGATTGCTCCCGCCCGGGACGGCGCAGCGGAACGAGCGGCGGTTGGGTCGACCGGGTCTCCAACCGCAGCTTGCCGATCCAAGCGGCGAGATCGGCGAGCGTTGGCGCTTCGAACACGAGTCGCAGCGGCAACTCGACGTCCAGGCGCGACCGCACCCGCGAGGTGACACGGGTGGCCAGCAGGGAGTGACCGCCGAGGTCGAAGAAGTTGTCCCACCGGCCGACATCGTCGACCTGCAGGACCTCGCGCCAGATCTCGGCGAGCGCCCGTTCGTCGCTCGTGGCCGCTGGCTCGAACGCGGCCGACACATCGCGGTGGTGGTCCGGTTGGGGCAGCGCGGCTCGGTCGAGCTTGCCGTTGGGAGTGAGGGGCAACGCATCGACGGCGACGAAGGCCGACGGCACCATGTACTCGGGCAGCGTCCGCCGGACGAAGGCGCGCAGGTCCGGAGGCTCGACGGTCGAACCCGCCTCGTGCACGACGTACGCGACGACGCGCTTGTCGCCGGTGACGTCCTCGCGAACGATCGCTACCGCGTCCTTGACCGCAGGGTGCGAAGCGAGCGTCGCCTCGATCTCACCGAGCTCGATGCGGTAGCCGCGCACCTTGACCTGGTCGTCGACTCGTCCCGCGAATTCGATGGCACCATTGGCGTTGACGCGAGCGAGGTCACCGGTGCGGTAGAGCCGATCACCGCCGACGAAGGGGCTGTCGACGAAGCGAGCGGCGGTGAGGTCGGGGTGCCCGAGGTAACCATCGGCGACTCCGGGGCCGCCGATGAACAGCTCGCCGACGAATCCCACCGGCACGGGCTCGAGCGCATCGTCGAGCACGTACACCCGCGTGTTGGCGATCGGGCGGCCGATGGGGACGGTGGCCGCGTCGGCGTCGACGTGTTCGACGACGTGGTACGTCGCGAACGTCGTCGTCTCGCTGGGCCCGTAGACGTGCAGCAGCCGGCGGGGCGGGCGCGAGCCGAGGACCGCTCGCACGCGCGCGGCGTCGGCGGTCTCGCCTCCGAACAGCAGGTGGTCGAGACCCGCGAAGGCGGTGGGGTCCTCGAGCGACACCTGGTTGAACACGGCCGTCGTCAGGAAGAGCGTCGTGATGCCGCGCTCCGCGATCGCGGCGGACACCGAGGCGGCGGACAGGACGACCTCACGCTCGAGGATCTCGAGGCGCGCCCCGTTGAGCAACGCTCCCCAGATCTCGAAGGTTGCCGCGTCGAACGACGCGCTTGCGGCCTGTGCCACCACGTCGTCCGGACCGAGCGGCACGTAGTCGGTGCCGATGACGAGTCTCGTGACGGCTCGATGAGGGATCGCGGCACCCTTCGGCACACCGGTCGAGCCCGACGTGTAGACGATGTACGCGAGGTCGTGCCCGTCGAGGTCGACGGGCGGCGGTCCGGGTCGGTGCGAGGCGATGACCGGCCAGTCGGAGTCGAGCGTGACGACCGTGCCTGACCAGTCCGCCGCCGGCGGCCGCAACGCGTCGGCGGTGACGACGACCGAGGCACCGCTGTCCGTCAGCATGAAGGCGTGCCGTGCGGCCGGGTAGCTCGGGTCGAGCGGGACGTACGCGCCGCCTGCCTTGAGGATGCCGAGCATCGCGACGATCAGCTCGGCGCCGCGGCCGAGGCAGACGCCGACGGGCTGGCCACGCGTGACGCCGAGGCCGTGAAGGTGGCGGGCGAGGTGGTCGGCGCGCGCGTCGAGCTCGGCATACGTCATCGCCAGTCCTCCCGCCAGCCCCGTGCCGACGGCGACCCCATGGGGTGACGCCGCCGCTCGCGCCGCGAACAGCTCGGGGATCGAACGGCCGGCCGGGAAGGCGCCGTCCGTCGCGTTCGCATCGACGACGAGACGGTGGCGCTCCGCCTCGCTCATGAGCGGGAGTCGCGAGACGGCTTGCTCCGGGTCGGAGGTTGCGACGCGGACGAGACGGGCGAACTGTTCCGCGAGGCGAAGGACCGTCGTCGACCTGAAGACGTCGGCCGCATAGACGAGGCGGCCCGCCAGCCCACCGTCGGGCGCGTCCTCCAGCTCCATCATGAGGTCGAACGCCGCGCCGCCGGTCTCGATCGGAAACGCGTCGACCTCGACTCCCGGCATCGCCGCCGACCCCGCCGGCGCGTTCTGGAGGACGAAGGCGACCTGCACGAGCGTGTTGTGCGCGATGGCGCGGCGCGGCGCCAGCCGATCGACGACCGCGTCGAACGGCGCGTCCTGGTGCGCCAGCGCGCCGAGCACGAAGTCGCGGAGACGTTCGACGAGCGAGGTGAACGACGGGTCGCCGGACATGTCGGCGCGGACCGCCAGCGTGTTGGTGAAGAAGCCCACCGCGTCTGTCAGCTCGGGGCGCGTTCTCGCCGCCACCGGGATCCCCACGAGCATCTCGTCCGTGCCGCTCCATCGGCTCAACAGCGCGACGTACGAGGCGAGCAGGACGACGAACCGAGTCGTCCACATCCGGCGGGCGAGCTCGGCCACGGCCTTCATGGTCGTCTCGTCGAGCACGAAGCCCTCGACGCCACCCCGGAACGTCTGCACCTTCGGCCGCCGCCGGTCGGTCGGCAGCTCGAGAAGCGTCGGCGCGCCGGCGAGCGCGTCAGCGAACCACGCCACGTCGTCGTCGAAGCCGCCGGCCTCGTCGTGCCGCCGCTGCCACACGGCGAAGTCGGGGTACTGCGCCGAGGGCGGCGCCGGCGCCGCGTGTTCGTCGGTCGCGGCCCGGTAGAGATCGGCGAGGTCCCTCTCGAGCACTTCCATGGACAGTCCGTCGGTGACGATGTGGTGCAGGCAGGCGACGAGGGCGTGGTCGGCGGCTCCCATCCGGACGATGCGGGCGCGGAGGAGCGGGGCGCGCTCGAGGTCGAATGGCCGCCGCGCCTCCCCTGCCGCCAGCCGCGCCAACTCGTCGGCCGTGGCCTGAGGTTCGAGTGCCGTGAGATCGTCTACGGCGATATCGAGCGTCACGTCTGGTTCGACGATCTGCACGGGGTCGCCGTCCGTCGCCGAGAACCGCGTGCGCATGGCGTCGTGGCGCGAGACGAGACCCTGCAGTGCGGTGCGGAGGGCCCCGACGTCCAGCGGGCCCGTGAGCCGGAGCCCCCACGGGATGTTGTAGGCGGCGTGTTCGCCTCGGAGTTGCTCGATGAACCACAGCCGTTGCTGCGTGAACGACAACGGCAGCGGATGGTTCCGGTCGACGTGCTCCAGCACGTCGACCTCGTCGCGCCCGGCAGGGCGCGCCTTCGCGAGCGCGGCCACCGTCGTGTGCTCGAAGACCGTGGCGATCGGTATGCCCAACGCGCCCGCGACGCGCCCCGCCAACAACGAGTGGCCGCCGAGAGCGAAGAAGTCGCTGTCTGCACCGATCAAGGACATGTCGACACCGAGAACGTCGGCGAAGACCGCAGCGACGCGGCGCTCGCGGTCGTTGGTCAACGGGGCCACCACCGCCTGGGTGAGCCCGAGATCGAGGTCGAGCTCGGTCAGCGCGCGGCGGTCGACCTTGCCGTTCGGAGTGAGCGGCAGCGCTGGTACGCGTGTGAACACGGCAGGGACGAGATGGGACGGCAAGGACCGCGCCAGGTGCGCTCGGAGTGCGTGCGGGTCGGGCTCGGCGCAGTCTCGTGTGACGACGCAGGCCACAAGCACCGGCTCGCTTGCGGCACGCAGGCGTGACGTGACCGCCGCGGCGGCGATCGACGGGTGGTTCGCGAGGACCGCCTCGATCTCCGCCGGTTCGACGCGGTAGCCGCGTACCTTGAGCTGATCGTCGGCACGACCGAGCAACTCGATCGCGCCGTCGGGGAGGCGTCGGGCGCGGTCGCCCGTCTCGTACATGCGTCGCCCGGCGCGGGAGAACGGGTCGGGCACGAACCGCTCGGCGGTCAGTGCCGGCCGGCGCAGGTAACCGCGCGCGACAGCGGCGCCGCCCAGCCACAACACGCCGGCTTCCCCCTCAGGCACGGGGTTCAGGTCGTCATCGAGCACGTAGGCGGTCGTGTTCGACAGCGGAGTGCCGATCGGGAGCCGGGAGCCGCCGCCGGTTGGTCCCTCGAAGTGGACGTTGTCGATGCTCGCCTCGGTGACTCCATAGCCGTTGACGACCCGCGTGCCCGGACCGCACACAGCGCGCAGCTCCTCGTACTCGGACGCATGCCACACGTCGGCACCGCCCATGACGAGTTGCAACGCGGTGTCGCGAAGCGAGGCCCCCGCCTCACGAAGGTGGCCGAGGAGGGCGCGGACCACGGCCGGCACGGTGTCGATCGAGTTGATGCGGTGCGACATCAGCTGCTCGAGCAGCGCGGCTGGATCCAGCACGGCGCGATCGGGGCACAGCACGAGGTGGCCCCCCGCGCACAGCGCATGGATCATGTCGCCGGTGAACGCGTCGAACGACGGGCTCGCCGTCGACAACACCGCGGGGCGGATGCCGCGGAAGCCGTAGCGGTCGTCCCATGCCTCCCACGCGCTGGCAAGGCTGCCGTGCTCGACCATCACCCCCTTCGGAACACCGGTCGAGCCGGACGTGTAGATGACGTACGCAAGGTCGCGCCGGTCGATCGGCTGGCTGGGTGCACTCGCCGATGGCGGCGCGGCGTTCACGTCGTCGGCCGTGAGCGTGAGTACGGCCGCGCTGTCGGTGACCATCATCTCGAGGCGCGAGTCGGGGTAGGCGGGGTCGAGCGGCAGGTAGGCGGCGCCCGCCTTCCAGGTGGCGAGCGCCGCGATCACGATCTCCACGGTGCGGCCGACGCGGAGCCCGACGATGTCACCGCGACCGACACCGACGTGCGCCAAATGGTGGGCGAGCCCGTTGGCGGCAAGGTCCAGCTCGCGATAGTTGAGCCGCCGCGCGCCGGCGGTGACCGCCGCGGCGTCGGGAACCGCCGCTGCCAGGTGCTCGATGCGTCGGGGGACGAGCGTGGCGTCGCTCCTTGATGCGGTGCGCGAATCGATGGACGTCGGCGGGCTCAGCCGGCTCGAGCCCGCCCGTACCGGTGGAACCCCTCGCCGGTCTTGCGGCCGAGCTTGCCCTCGGACACGAGGCGCTCCAGCAAGGGCGCAGGCCGGTACCGCTCGCCGTACGCCTCGGTGAGCACGTGCAGCGTGTCGACGATCGTGTCGAGCCCGATCAGGTCCGCGGTCTCGAGCGGGCCCATCTTGTGCCCGAAGCACGCCACGAAGAGATGGTCGATGTCCTTCGCCGACGCCACGTCGTCCTCGAGCACGCCGACGGCCTCGTTCACCATGAGCATGAGCACTCGATTCGACACGAAGCCGGGCCGGTCGCGTACGACGATCCCTTCCTTGCCAATGGTCGCCAGAAGGTCCAGCGCGGTGGCGATCGTCTCGTCGGAGGTCCGTTCGGCCCTGATCACCTCGACGGTGGGCTTCAGGGGAACAGGGTTCATGAAGTGCATGCCGAGGACGTGCGGGGCCCGGTTGGTGAACGATGCGAGTGTCCCGATCGGGATGGCCGAGGTGTTCGCGGCGATGACGCTGCCCGCTGCGCACACCTCGTCGAGCTTGCGGTAGATCGGCTCCTTGACCTCGATGCGTTCGGTGGCGTTCTCGATCACGAACGTCGTCTTGCCGAGCGCCTCGTAGTCGGTCGTCGGCTGCACCCGGGCGAGCACCTCGTCGGGGTCCCGT
>Ga0299907_10001514_pt1 | contig 13378 bp, 12 predicted proteins | sample RVTome_16_FD_198680 | JGI IMG/M metagenome (GOLD analysis project Ga0299907, IMG submission 198680) | Soil microbial communities from uranium-contaminated site in the Upper Colorado River Basin, Wyoming, United States - RVT152D67 (version 2) ... | reverse complement strand
TTCTCGTTCACTCGGCGGCCTCCCCCTCCCGGACGGCCTTGGCGCCCAGGTAGGCCTCGACGACGCGTGCGTCGGTCGCCACGTGCTCGAAGGAGCCCTCCGCGATCTTCTCGCCGTGGTCGAGCGCGACGACGCGGTCGGAGATGCCCTCGACGACGTGCATGTCGTGCTCGATGACGAGGATCGTGTAGCCGCCCCGGTCGCGGAGGCGCGCGATCAGCTCCGTGATCTCGTGGGTCTCGACCGGGTTCATCCCGGCCGCGGGCTCGTCCAGGAGGAGCACGCGCGGCGAGGCTCCTGTCGCGCGGGCGATCTCGAGGCGCCGCCGGTTCGCGTACGAGAGGCTGTAGGCCGGCTGCTGCATGCGGTAGCCGATCAGCCGCTTGCCGAAGAAGGAGAGCTTCTCCTCGGCGAGCGCGTCGACCTGCCGCTCCTCCCGCCGCGCGAACGGGGTGCGCAGGGCGGACTGCCACACGCGCGCCTTCGTGTTGCCGTAGGTCGCTGCCATGACGTTCTCCTTCACCGTCATGTTCAGGAACAGGCGCAGCGTCTGGAAGGTGCGCGCGATCCCGAGCTTGGCGATGCGGTGGGGTTCCATCCCCACGATGCTCTTGCCGTCGAAGAGGATGTCGCCGCCGTCGGGCGCGTAGATGCCGGTGACCAGGTTGAAGAGGGTTGTCTTGCCCGCGCCGTTCGGTCCGATGACGCTGACGATCTCGCCCTCCTCGAGGTGCAAGTCGAGGCGGCTGATGACGTCCAGGCCGCCGAACGATTTGCTCACCTTGCGGAGCTCGAGGAGCGCAGCCATCAGATCGCCGCCATCAGACCGGGTTCTCCACGCGTGGCGTGCCGAGGAGGCCGTGCGGGCGCCTCGTCATCATCGCGACCAGGATCGCGCCGAAGAGAAGCTGTCGCGTGACGCTCGGCTGGGCGATGAGGCGGTTCTCCCAGACGAACGAGGCCAGGTAGAGCGTGGGGACGAGGAGCATGAGGCGCGCGTCGCCGCGCAGCAGCGTCAGGGTCAGCACGCTCGCGACGAGCAGCACGAAAGCGATGTTGCCGATCAGCTCCTGGTTCTCGGCCGGGATCACCATCCACGACTCGAGGAGTCCCGAGAAGCGGCCTCCCGTCAACTCGCCCTCCACGCCCACGGGCCAGGCGAGGGCGACGAGCTGGTAGAGGACCGCGCCGAAGGCGACGACCGCGGCGACGACGACGGCCAGGCGTTGCCACGGGCGTACGGTTGCGACCAGCACGGCGATCGCGGCAGCGTAGAAGAGGAACCGCGCGTTCTCCGGGGTGCGAAGGATCTCCGGGACGGACGCGACGATGATCGCGCCGAGGATCGCCCCCGAGATGGAGCCGGCGCCGCCGAGGATGAGCGCGGCGTAGATCATGATCAGGAGCACCACCTCGAAGTTCTGCGGGAAGACGCCCGTCTGCACAGCGGCGAAGATGGAGCCCGAGAGCCCGGCGATCGCGGCGCCCATGGCGAAGGCGAGCAGCTTGAGCCGGTTGACCGGAGTCGTCATGAGCTCGGCCGCCAGGGGGTCTTCGCGCGAGGCGCGCCAGCCCCGGCCGGTCCTCGACTCGTTCACGTAGTAGAGCCCGATGACGACGAGCGCGAAGACGATGAGGAGCAGGAAGAAGTAGTCGCGCACTCCCGGGAGCTCGATCCCGAGGATGTCCATGCGGTCGATACCCGGGATCCCGTTCGGGCCGCCGGTCAGGTCCAAGGGCTCGTCCATCCACGGAAGCTGAAGCCGGTCGAGGTTGAGTGCGAGCTCCACGAAGATCTGGGCGAAGAAGAGCGTCGTGATGGCGAGGTAGTCGCCGACCAGGCGCCACGAGGGCAGGCCGAGGAGCAGCCCGAGGAGGGCCGACGCGGTCACGACCAAGGGAATCGCCAGCTCCGTCGGCAGGTGGATGTCGAACTGGCCCGACGAGACCCACGCGTACATGTAGGCGCCGAAGCCGTAGAAGGCCACGTAGCCGAGGTCGAGCAGACCCGCCCAGCCGACCACGATGTTGAGGCCGAGCGCGAGCAGGGCGAAGAGGAGCACGTTCACGCCGACGCGGATGAGGAACGGCGAGTCCGTCAGGAAGGGGAAGAGCGCGCAGATGGCAAGGAACGTGAGGAAGCGGGGGCCGGGGCCGACGCGGTCGAAGGCGCGGCGCGCCGGAGCGGTCAGACCCGTGTAGTACTCGGTGCGCAGCTCCTGCTGCTCGACCCACTCGTCTGTTCCGATGCGGGGCATGAGTGCTCTAGACCTTCTTCAGCACCGGCGATCCGAGGAGCCCGCTCGGGCGGACGAGCATGACGGTGATGAGGATCCCGAAGACGATCAGGTTCTGGAACGTGGACGAGATGTAGCTCGACGAGAAGGCCTCCGCGAGACCGATGAGGAGCCCGCCGAGCATCGCCCCCGGGATGTTCCCGATCCCGCCGATGACGGCGGCCGTGAACCCCTTCAGCCCGGCGATGAAGCCCATGAAGTGGAAGACGCGCTCGAAGACGAGCCCCACCATCACGCCGGCTGCCCCGGCGAGGACGGATCCGATGAAGAAGGTCGCCACGATCACGCGGTCGACGTCGATGCCCATCATCGCGGCGGCCTCACGGTCGTAGGAGACCGCGCGCATCGCCTTCCCGAGGCGCGTCCGGTTCACGAGCAGGGTGAGAGCGATCATGAGGAAGATCGACGAGCCGATCACGAGCATGCGAACGAGCGAGATCCGCAGCGGGCCCACCTCGAGCCCCGTCGAGAACGGGATCAGCTGCGGCGTGTTGTAGGTGCGGAACTGGGCGGAGAAGAGCAGGAGCGCCGAGGCCTGGAGGAAGAACGAGACCCCGATCGCGCTGATGAGAGGCGCGATGCGCGGAGCGTCGCGTAGAGGCCGGTAGGCGAACCGCTCGATCACCACGCCGAGCAGGCCGGCGCCGAGCATCGCCGCCAGGAACATGAGGATGAGGACCGGCGCAACGGGGAGCATCGGCGAGGACGCTCCCCCGAGCCCCGTGAGCACGAAGTACCCGATGAACGCCCCCATCATGTAGACCTCGCCGTGGGCGAAGTTGAGCAGCTTGAGGATCCCGTAGACCATCGAGTAGCCCAGTGCGATGAGCGCGTACACGCTCCCGAGCGTGACGCCGTTGACGAGCTGCTGAACGAAGAAGTCCACGGAGGTCTCGAAGCCCGGTCAGCCGTGCGGCTCCCCGCAGGGAGCCGCATGGCCGAGGGCGGGCTCGCTACTGCACGAGCTCGTAGCTCCCGTCTTCACCGACCTGGAAGATGAAGAAGGTCGCGTCCTCGATGTCGCCGCTCTCCGTGAAGGTGATCGGCTGACCGAGGATCGACTCGGAGAGGTTCGTCTCCGGCATCTGCTCGAGGATCGCCTCGCGGGTCGGCTCCTCGCCGTCCTCGCAGACGGCCGTGGCCGCCTCCATGACGACGGTCGTCGCCGCGTAGGTGGGCGGTCCGAACGTGCCGAAGTCGCCGTACTCCGCCTCGAAGGCCGCCACCAGCTCCTGGATCGCCGGATCGTCGAGCCCCGTGATGTCGGGCGCGAACGACGAGACGTAGGAGCCGGCGATCTTGAAGTCGTCCGGCGAGAAGAGCCCGTCCGATCCGAAGATCACCGCCTCCTTGCCCTGCTCCGCCAGCTGGTTGCCGAAGAGCTGGGCGTTGGCCGCGACCTGCCACGGCAGGAAGACGACGTCCGTGTCGTCTGCGACGCTCGACACGAGCCCCGAGAAGTCCGTCTGATCCTGGCTCACCGACTCGCGGGAGACGGTGACGCCGGCTTCCTCGAGGGCGGCCGTCGTCGAATCGGCGAGGCCGGTCGAGTAGGAGCTCTGATCGTCGATGATGAGCACGTTCTGTGCGCCGAGCTCGTCGGCCATGTACGTCGCGTCCGTCGGCCCCTGGTCGGCGTCGGTCGGAACCACGCGGAAGAACGTGTCGAAGTCCTCCGTCAGGTTGGTCGCCGTTGCCGAGGGGGAGATGAAGGCGATGCCGGCGTCGCCGTAGATCGAGCCGACGGCTTCGACCTCCTGGCTCCCGGCCGGGCCGACGACGGCCACGATGTCGCTGTTCGAGACGAACTGCGGCGCGACCGTCGCAGCCTGCGCGGGGTCGAGCTGGGTGTCGCCCTCGACGAGCGAGAAGGTCGTGCCTCGCTCCTCGTTGAACTGGTCGATTGCGAACTTCGCCCAGTTGAGCTGCTCCTGGCCGATCGCGGCCACGTCGCCGGTGAACGGGCCCATGATGCCGATCGAGGCGGTGCAGTCGACCGCTTCCGCCTCCCCGGTCTCGGCGGCCGTCGTGTCCTGCGCCGCCGGTTCGTCGTCTCCGTCGTCATCGCCCCCGCAGCCGGCCGCGACGATCGCGAGCGCTGCGATGAGCGCCAGCAGAAGCCAAAAGCTGGACTTCCTCATGCGCTTTCCTCCTCTTCTTGGGCCTCAGGGACGTTGTACGCCATCGAGGGGTCGCCGGCCGGATGAAAGACGCCGAGGACCCTGAGCGTCTTCGAGCCGACGTTCTCGAGAATGTGGGGCTCCCGCGCCGGGAAGTGAATGCACGAGCCCGCCCGCACGTTCGAGCTCTCGCCTCCCATGTGGAGGACGCCCTCGCCGGCGAGGATGTAGGCGACCTCCTCGTACGTGTGGTAGTGCGGTTTTGCCCGGCCGGGGGGGATGGAGCCGACGAACTGCGTGACGGTGCGGCAGCCGACCTCCTCGTTCGCCACGTAGCGGAACTCGCGGTCCTTGCCGGCGGGATGGGCCGGCTGCTCCGCGAGGCGCACCGCTCCGGGCTGGGGCCTCTCCTCCGCGCCGTCCTCCGGCTCGAGGGCGAGCACCGAGACCAGGACCAGCTCGTCCGGCCCCTCGTTCTCGATCTCGTAACGCTCGCCGGGCGGGACGAAGACCCCGGTCTCGGGCTCGAGGAGGTGCTCGGAAGCTCCCAGGTGCAGCGTGGCCGAGCCCGAGACGGCGAAGAGCAGCTCCTCCCGTCTCCCTCCGCCGCGGGCCCGTGACCGGCCCGGAGCGAACCGGATCACCCGCTGCTCGAGGGCTTCGCAGCCGAACGCCGGGCCGATCGTCACCCGCGTCGTCGCGGTGTCCCCGTCGTTCCTCCTTGCCTCCGTGGAGGCCTCGTCCGTCACGTGGCGGCCCATCGTCCTAGCCCCCGATCGGGAGGCGGCGGTCGTCGGCGTGAACGCGGTTCCGGCGCATAGACCTCATTTCCTCAGACGGTGTCCGGCGAGAGAGGTTTGACGCCTGCCTGTCGCTCCCGCGCGCCGACCATACAGCGCAGCGGCCCCCGAATCGACCTCCAGCGCGTGCCCCGGTGCGGGTTCGCAGCCGATTGACCTGCCTCTGACGGGGTTCGTTAGGATCGTCCGCGATGCTGCTGAGCGAAGTCGGGTACGCTCGTCCCGCAGGTGTGGAGGAGGCCGTGCGCCTGCTCGCGCAGAACGACGGCGCCCGTCCGCTGGCCGGCGGCCAGACGATCGTGAACGTGATGAAGGCGCGGGCGGCGGCGCCCGACGTCCTCGTCGATCTGGCCGACCTCGATGAGCTTCGGGCGATCGGCTCGACGGCCGACGGCGGGCTCTCGCTGGGGGCGATGGCGACGTACACGCAGGTCATCACCTCCGCCGAGGTGAAGGCGGCGCGGCCCGTCCTCGCCGACGTGGCGGCGCAGATCGCCGACGTGCAGGTGCGAAATCGCGGGACGGTGGGCGGGAACGTCTGCTCGAACGATCCCACGAACCACCTTCCGCCCGTTCTGGTCGCCGCGGGCGCCACGATGACGATCGTCGGCCTGGAGGGAGAGCGGACGGTACCGGCCGAGGAGTTCTTCCTCGGCGTCTACATGACCGCGGTCGGGCCGGGCGAGCTCCTGACGGCGATCACGCTGCCGCCGCTCGGCGAGGCCGGGGACGGCTTCAGCGCGATCACGATCGGGGCCGACGGGACGTGCATCGTCAACGCGGCGGCGACCGTGCAGGGCGACGAGGCGCGCGTGGCCCTCGGCTGCGTCTCGGCGACCCCGGCACTGGTGACCGCGCGAGCCGAGGAGGGCGCCGTGCGCGAGGCGGTGCGCGGTGCAGGTCTCGAGCCGCCGTCGGACGTCCACGGGTCGGCCGACTACCGGCGGCACCTCGCGGAGATCGTCGCCGTGCGGGCGGTCGCCGCCGCAGGGGAAGGGGGCTAGATGGAGCCGGTCACGAGCCAGCGCATCGGGGTCACGGTCAACGGTGCGCTCCACGAGCGGGAGGTCGAGGCGCGGCGCCTGCTCGTCCACCTCATCCGCGACGACCTCGGCCTGACGGGGACGCACGTCGGCTGCGACACGGGGAACTGCGGCGCCTGCACCGTCCTCCTGGACGGCGCGGCCGTCAAGTCCTGCATGCTGCTCGCGGTTCAGGCCGACGGGGCGACGATCGAGACGGTCGAGTCGCTCGCACAGGAGGGCGATCTTCATCCGCTCCAACAGGCCTTCTCGGACCACCACGCGCTCCAGTGCGGCTACTGCACGCCCGGGATGCTGATGAGCGCGAAGCACCTGCTCGACCACAATGCGGAGCCGACCGAGAACGAGATCCGCCGCGCGATCCAGGGCAACATCTGCCGCTGCACGGGCTACGTGAACATCGTCGAGGCGATCGCGGCCGTGGCCAAGGGAGAGGTGTCGGCGTGAGCACCACGAACGCCACGACGGCCGCGCCCGAGCAGGTCGAGGCTCCGCAGAAGGGTTTCGCCGGGCAGAGCGTCCCGCGCAAGGAGGACAAGCGGCTCGTCCAGGGGCAGGGCGTCTTCGTCGACGACGTCCGCCGCCACGAGGTGGGGTACGTCCACTTCGTGCGCTCTCCCTACGCGCACGCGGCGATCGCGAACATAGACGTCTCCGCGGCGCTGGAGCTCGAGGGCGTGTACGGCGCGCTCATCGGCGAGGAGGTCGCGGCGCTCACCGATCCGTTCTTCCAGCTCTCCGTCCCGCCCGGGTCCGAGATCAAGGACTACGCCCTCGCCGTCGGCAAGGTGCGCCACCTCGGCGACCCCGTCGCGGTGGTGGCCGCGCGCACGCGGGAGCTCGCGCGCGACGCGGCGGAGCTCGTCGAGGTGGAGTACGAGCCGCTGCCCGTCGTCGTCGATCCCGAGCGCGCGCTCGACGAGGACGCCGCCGTCCTCCACGAGGACGCGGGCACGAATCTCGTCTGGTCGGGCGCCTTCGACTGGGGCGACTTCGACACCGCGCTCGCGGAGGCCGACCGCGTCGTCAGGATCGAGCGCCTCCACTTCGACCGCTTCTCCTCGACCCCGCTCGAGACGAGCGGCGCCCTCGTCGAGTACGACCGGGGAACGGCTCAGTGGACGCTGCACGCGAACAACCAGTTCCCCGGCTTCGCCATCATCATGATGGGCCCCGCGCTGCGAACCGGGATGGACAAGCTCCGCTTCGTCTCCCAGGACATCGGCGGCGCCTTCGGCAACAAGATCTGCACGCACCCCCAGCTCGTCGCGCTCTGCCTGCTCGCGCGCAAGCTCAACCGTCCCGTCCAGTGGACGGAGTGGCGAACCGACCAGCACACGGGCAACAGTCACGGCAACGAGCGCGTCTTCCTCGACGTCGAGGTGCCGGTGAAGGCGGACGGAACCATGCTCGGGTTCCGCTGCAAGGCGGTCGACGACTGCGGGGCCTACAGCCGCTACGAGCCGCTCGGCTGCATCATCTGGGCGCAGGTCACGCCGGGCCTCTACCGCTGGCGAAACGTGCACATCGACTTCTCCCAGGTATGCACGAACAAGTCGCCCTGCGGGCCGAACCGCGGGTACTCGCGCATGCAGCACCTCTGGTTCACCGAGCGGGTGATCGACATCGTCGCCCACGAGCTCGACCTCGACCCGGTCGAGATCCGCAAGCTCAACTACATCAAGGCCGAGGAGATGCCATACGAGACCCCCAACGGCTGCGTCTACGACTCGGGCGACTACGCGCGCTGCCTCGACATGGCGCTCGACCTGATCGGCTACGGGTCGATCGAGGAGAAGCGGCAGGATGCGCAGAGCCGCGGGAAGCTCCTCGGCGTGGGCATCGGCTCGACGCTCGACTCCGGGACGAACAACTTCGGCCAGTCCCAGCTCCTGAACCCCGACCTCCAGTTCTCGGGCAACAACGAGGTGGCGAGCGTCAAGCTCGACATCTTCGGGGAGGTCGTCGTCACGCTCGGCACGACCCCGCAGGGCCAGAGCCACGAGACGGTCGCCTCCCAGGTCGTCTCGGACATCCTGGGCGTGACGCCCGACGACGTGCACGTGCGCGCCGGGCACGACAGCTACTGGAACTCGCACGCCGGCTTCTCGGGGACCTACGCGAGCCAGTTCGCGGTGACCGGGCTGGGCGCGGTCTCGGGAGCGACCGAGCTGCTCGCCGACCAGATCCGGAGGCTCGCCGCCGTCATCCTCGGCGCCGACGGGCCCGACGCGATCGTGCTCGACGGAGGCTTCGCCAAGCTGCGTGACAATCCGGAGGCTGCCCTTCCCTTCATGGCCTGCGGCGCGATCGTGAACGCCAACAACGCCGGCCTGCCGCCCGAGCTGGACGATGTCACGCTCAACTGTCGCTACGTCTACAAGCCGCCGTTCCAGGTGCCGGACAAGGAGCGCAAGTTCGGGAACCTCACGCTCACCTACGCGACCCAGATTCACGCGTGCGTCGTCGAGGTGGACCCCGCGACCGGCGTCTACGAGATCGTCGACTACGCCGCGGTGGACGACTGCGGCAACCGCATCCATCCGCAGATCGTCGAGGGCCAGGTGCACGGCGCCGCCGCGCACGGGCTCGGGGCGGCGATGTTCGAGACGTTCTCCTACGACGAGGACGGGACGCTGCTGACGTCCAACTTCTACGACTACCACGTCCCGCATGCGCTCGACATGCCTCCTCTGAAGACGGGGGCGATCGAGTCGCCGTCGCCGTTCACCTCCCTGGGCACGAAGGGGATGGGCGAAGGGGGCGGCGCCGGCATCCACTCGGTCTGCGCGGCGATCCAGGATGCGCTGCGGCCCGCCGGCAACGCGATCGTCACGGACAGCCACAACCCGTACCACCGGGTCTGGGACCTGCTCCGGGCCCCGGAGGCGAGCCGCGCCCTCGTGAAGGTCGAGCAGCGGTGAAGGTCGAGGGAACGCGCAGCTACCGGGCGGCGCGCGAGCGCGTCTGGGAGGTCTTGAACGATCCCGCGGAGATGGCCGGCCTGATGCCGGGCGTGGAGAGCTTCGAGATCGTGGACGAGACCCACTGGAAGGCGAAGGTCAAGGTGCCGCTCGGCCTCGGGAGCCTCCGCATGAGCATCGACTTCCAGAAAGCCGAGTCGCGCCCGCCCGAGCACGCCCGCCTGCAGGCGAAGGGCAAGGGCGTGGGGGCGATCATGAGCATGGAGACCCAGTTCGATCTGAGCGAGGAGGGCGAGGGCACGGCCATGCGCTGGGAAGCGGACGTCCGCATCCTCGGGCAGGTCGCGAGCATGGGCCAGCGGGTCGTCCAGCCGATCGTGACCCAGCAGGTGGACAACGTGCTGACGGCGCTCGACAAGCGCGTCGCGGCGAAGGGCGCCGGGCCCGGAGCTGAGGCCGGGGCGCCGCCGGAGGCCGGCGCGAGCGCCGCTGAGGAGGGCATCCACCCGGGCTCGCCGGAGGCTTACTCCGACGAGCCGAAGGGGCCGACACACTCCGCGTAGGATCCGCGGGGCCTCGACGCCATGGGCCACCCGTTCCGCATCGGCGTGATGCAGCTCACCATGGAGCCGCTCGCCGAGATGCTCGCGACGGCGGAGGTGATGGACCGCGTCGGGCTGGACACCATCTGGCTCGCGGAGGCCTACCCGTGGTGGCGCAAGCACGGGATGGAGGCACGCTCCTCGACCGTCGTCTCAGCGCTGATCGCCCAACGGACGAGCCGGATCGTCGTCGGCTGGGGAATCATCTCGCCGTTCACGCGCCATCCTGTTCAGGCGGCGATGGACGCCCGCGTCGTCCAGGAGGCGGCCGGCCAGGGGCGCTTCTTGCTGGGCTTCGGCACCTCGAAGATCTTTCTGAACAACGCCCGCATGCAGACGAAGAAGACGCTCGGGCCGATGCGGGACGCCGTGGCGATCGCCCGCGGCGTCCTGGGCGGAGACGCCTTCGAGTACGAGGGCGAGACCTGGAGCGCCTCCGTGCCCGCGCTCTCCGCGGAGGCGAAGTCGCCGCGCGATGTGCCTCCCGTCTACGTGGCGGCGACGGCGCCGAGGATGCAGGCGCTCGCGGGCGAGATCGGCGACGGCTGCCTGACCCCCTCGATCACGACCCCGGCGTTCGTCCGCTACACCAGGGACAACGTCAAGGCCGACATCGACATCGGCTGCACCATCGTCGCCTCCATCCACGAGTCCGAGGGGGCTGCCGGTCGTGACGGCGCCCGCGAGATCGCGGCGATGTACCTCGCGAACAAGTTCCAGAACATCAGAGGCTCGGCCGACACGCTGCTCGAGCTGGCCGGGATCGAGATGGAGGAGCTCGCGCCGGTCGCCGAGGCGATGGAGCGCGGCGGCCGCCTGGCCGCGAAGGAGAAGGTGACCGACTCGCTCCTCGACCGGTGCAAGCCGATTGCCGGGACGCCCGGCGACTGCATCGCGGCGATCGAGGAGTACCGAGAGGCCGGCTGCACGCACGTCATGCTGGAGCTCTGGGGTGACGATCGCCACCGCCAGCTCGAGCTCTTCGGCGAGCGCGTCCTGCCGCACGTCAGATGATCGAGGAGCGGCGCCTGGTCGACCTCGCCCTCCGGCTCGTCTCGACGCCGTCGTTCACGGGCTCCGAGCAGGCCGCCGCCGAGCTGATGCGCGACGAGCTCTTGCCCCTCGGCCTCCAGGTGCAATGGCAGCAGGTCGAAGACGGCCGCGCGAACGTGCTCGGGACGTGGCCAGGTGCCGGCGGCGGCCCGACGCTCATGTTCAACGGGCACCTCGACACTTCGTACTCCGGCCGCGAGTCCTGGCTTCAGGGCATCCCGGGCTTCCAGCCCGAGGGCTTCGAGCGTGACGGGCGTATCTACGGGCTGGGGATCTCGAACATGAAGGGCGCCGTCGCCTGCTACGTGGAGGCGGTGCGCGCGCTCATGGACGCGGGCGTGCGTCTGCGCGGCGACGTCATGATCGCGGCGGTCGCCGGCGAGATCGAGAAGACGCAGGAGGGCGACGCCCAGGGCGCCGAGTTTCGCGGCTATGCGGCCGGCTCGCGCCATCTCGTCACGCACGGGGGCGTGGCCGACATGTGTGTCGTCGGCGAGCCGACCGAGAACAAGGTCGTGCTCGCGCACTTCGGGACGATCTGGATGCGCCTGACGACCGCCGGGCCGTTCGTCCACACCGCGTTCAGCTCGGGGCGCCTGGCGGAGAACTCGATCGTCCGGATGCAAGGCGTGCTCGAGGCGGTGCTCGAGTGGCTCCCCCGCTGGGAGGAGGAGATGAGCTACGGCGACGTGCGCGGCATCGCCAACGTGGGCGCGATCCGGGGTGGTTTCAGCTGGCGCGTGTCTCGGACGCCGCACGAGACCCACCTCTACGTCGACCTGCGCGTCCCGCCGTCCGTGCCCATGGCCGAGGCGAGGCGGAAGGCGCTCGAGTACGCGCGGAGCCTCGACGGGGTCGAGGCCGAGGTGTACGTCACGGCGCCGGGCGCCGAGATCGAGGAGGGCCACGAGCTCGTCCGCGCGCTCGACGCGGCGCACACCGAGGTCTTCGGCCAAGCGCCCGAGCGCGACGTCACGCGCTGGTTCTCTGATGCCTCCGTGCTGACGCGCTACGGGATCGATACGGTGAACTACGGGACATCGAGCGGGCTGCCCGACGCGGAGCTGGGCGAGAATCTCGAGATCGAGGGGCTGGTGAAGACGGCGGAGGTGTACGCGCGCGTGGCGAAGGCGGTCTGCGGGGTCGCGGGATGAAGCTCCTGACGTTCGACGAAGGCCGTGTGGGCCGGCTCGAAGGCGAGGAGATCGTCGTCCTCGACGTGCCCGACATGCGGACGTACTTCGAGAAGGGCGGCGCCGACGAGACCGGGGAGCGCGTGCCGATCGACGGAGTCCGCGTGCGCGCCCCCATCGTCCCCCGGAAGTTCTTCCACACGGCCGGCAACTTCAGCGAGCACGAGGAGGAGTCGAAGCAGGTCGACTGGTCGCACGAGATCGCGCCGTGGATCGTCTTCTTCCAGAACGTGGACGCGATCGTCGGCCCAGACGACCCGGTCGTCTACCCCGAGCACCTGACCGAGGAGCTCGACTACGAGCTCGAGCTGGCCGTCGTGATCCGCAAGGCCGGCAAGTGGTTCGGCCCCGAGGAGGCAGCCGACTACGTCGGCGGCTACGTGATCTTCAACGACGTGACGGCGCGCGACATCCAGCGGCGCGAGATGCGGTCGGGCGTCTTCTCCTTCTGCAAGGCGATCGACACCTTCTGCCCGCTCGGGCCCTGGATCGTGACGCCGGACGAGATTCCCGACCCGCACGACCTCGCCATGGAGCTCCGCGTGAACGGCGAGCCCCGCCAGGTCTCGCACTCAGGCCGCATGTCCGTGACGATCCCGGAGATCGTCGCGCACTACTCGGCGCTCGGCTACAGCGCCGGCGACGTGCTCTCCACGGGGACGGTCTCGGGCGTTGCGGGGTTCAGCGAGGACGCGGCCTCGCTCTACCTGCGCCCGGGGGACGTGATGGAGGGCGAGATCGAGCGGATCGGCATCCTGCGAAACCCGGTCGTCTCGTGGGAGGAGGCCCACGGGGAGCCCGCCCCGCGGCGGGCCACGTGGTGAGCGGCGCCGGCGGCGTGCGCCGGTGTATTACTCGCGTCTTGATGGGAGACCCACCTCCCGCCCCGTTGGCTTCGAGCCTACCGCGGAAATCCGCGCACGTGAGTCGCCGATTCGTGCCGAGGGCGTGCCGATGAGCTGGCCGCTGGACGGCACCAAGCTCGACCGCGTCCGGAGCCTCATGGCCGAGCGGGAGCTCGACGCCCTCGTCGTCCGCGCGCCCGACAACGTCGTCTACCTCTCGAACTACTGGTGCATGAAGGGGTACGACATCGTCGTCTTCCCGCGAGAAGGGGAGCCCACGCTCGTCGTGGTCGAGCCGCAGCGAGACGATGCCGAGCGCACCGCCTGGACGGATGACATCCGCCTGTTCAAGGGCTACGACGAGCGCGATCCTCGGCCGCCGACCGCGCGCGCCGTCGAGCTCGCCCAGGAGGTCGTGCGTGAGGCGGGCTACGAGCGGATCGGGCTCGAGCTCTCGCTTGGGACGCAGGCCTCCGACCGGATGGTGGGCGAGCCGACGAC
>Ga0299907_10001513_pt1 | contig 13379 bp, 8 predicted proteins | sample RVTome_16_FD_198680 | JGI IMG/M metagenome (GOLD analysis project Ga0299907, IMG submission 198680) | Soil microbial communities from uranium-contaminated site in the Upper Colorado River Basin, Wyoming, United States - RVT152D67 (version 2) ... | reverse complement strand
GGCCTCGAAGAGCGCTCTCCCGGCGATCGGCTCCCGAGCATGATGACCCCGACGCTCGTGCTCGAGAACGACATGCCGCGGCTCGTCCTCGGCAGCGCGGGCTCTGTCCGCCTCGCGGGCGCGATCGCCCAGGTCGCGCAGCGCGTGCTCGCGGGGACGCCCGTCGACCGGGCGATCGACGCCCCACGGATCCACGTCGAGGGCAGCACGCTTCATCTCGAGGGCGGCTGGCCCGACCACGCGATCGACGAGCTCCCGGGCTCGGTGGACGTCGTGCGCTGGGAGTCGCTCAACCTCTACTTCGGGGGCGTCCAGGCGGTCGAGCGGAGGCCGGACGGGACCCTCCTCGCCGCGGGCGACCCGCGCCGGGGCGGCGCGGGGCTTGTCGTCTCGTGATCAGGGTGCGGCCTGCCGAGCCGAGCGACGCGGCCGCGCTCGTCGCGCTCGCCGAGGCCGTCGGCGGCGAGGACGGCGACTGGATGCTCACGACGGATCGATGGCGCTCGGTCGGCGAAGAGCGTCGCTACCTGAAAGCGTCGCGGCGCCATCCCGACGCGGCCGTGCTCGTCGCAGACGACGACGGTCGGGTCGTCGCCCGGCTGTCGCTCGCGCGTGACCCGCATCCCGCGAGCCGGCACGTCGCCGACCTCGGGCTCATGGTTGCGGCGAGCCATCGCCGGCGCGGGATCGGCACGGTGCTTCTCGACGAGGCCGTGTCGTGGGCTCGCTCGGCGGGGATCTCCAAGCTCGAGCTCCACGTCTTCCCGTGGAACGAGCCTGCGATCGCGCTCTACGAGTCGTTCGGCTTCGAGCGCGAGGGCTACCGCACGCGTCACTACGCGCGCGACGGCGAGCTCGTCGACGTGATCCTCATGGCGTACCGGGTGGACCCGCCGTAGACGGGGCTCTCAGTGCCGACCGGGCGGGATGATGCTCGCGAGCAGCCGGTACGCGCGCTCGCGCCGCAGCCGCTTGCCGCGCACGCCGAGGGTCAGGAGCAGACGATCGAGGAGCCGCATCCTCGTGGCCCTGCGGCGTCTCACGACTCACCGCTTCGGATAGCGACGACGCGCCCCTCGTGGACGACGCGGGGATAGGGCGGCCCGACGGGCTCGGGCTCGCGCCGCGGCTCCGGCTCGCGCTCGGGCTCGAGCTGCCGAAGCCGCGACTCGATGTGCGACGCCAGGCGCTCGAGGTGGGCGAGGACGGCGTCGCGGCTCTCGCGCGCGGCCGCCTCGGCGTGGTCGACGCGGAGCTCGAGCGCCTGCAGCTCGACGCGCAATCGCCCCTCTCCGGCGAGAGGCTCGAGAGCGCGGTCGCGGGCAGCAGACCGCGCCTCGAGCGCGGCGAGCTCATGCTCGGTCGACGCCTGCCGTGCGCCGAGCTTCTCGACGAGCGCGTGTAGCCGCTCGGAGCTCTCTGCCGACGCTGCCTCGCTCGCGGCCGATGTGGCTGCGATGCGGTCGACGTGGGCCGTCAGCGTCTCGAGCATCGCTGCGTGCCCTTCGAGCATCTCCACGAGGCCGGGATCGGGGCCCGTGGGCATCGTGTCGAGCGCGTCCCGAAGATCGCGAACGAGCCCTTCGACCCTCGTGCTCCCCGTTTCGAAGCGGGTCCCGAGCGTCTCTGCCTGGTGCTCGGTCGACGCTATCCGCGCAGTGAGCTCTTCGACGAAAGCGCGTGCCCGCTGGGCCTCCTCGGCCACGGCGGTTCGGATGACATCGCCGGCGTTGGCGAGGCTGCCGACCTCGTCGGTGAGCACGGCCAGCCGATCTGCGACCGCCTCGACCGTCTCGACGAGCTCGGGGTCGGGGCGCGTGGCCGCGAGCTCCGCGAGCCGCGTCTCGTGCGCCTCGAGCGTCCCGAGGAGGACGGGATCCGGGCCGATGGGCAGCGCGTCGAGTGCCTCACGAAGATCGCGACCCAGCACATCGACGGCGGCGCTCCCGGAGTCGAGCTTTCCCCCGAGCTCCGCGAGCTCCTGCTCATGCGACCCAACGCGGGACTGGAGCTCGCGGACGAGCCCGCGCGCCGTCTCGGCGTCCGCGGCTGCAGCAGCACGCACTGCCTCGCCGGCGTCGGCGACGGTCCCGACCTCGGCCGTGAGCGAGGCCAGCTGATCCGTCACGGTCTCGATTTGCGCGGCGAGCTCCGGGTCGGGACCTGTCGGCATGGTGTCGAGCGCATCCTGGAGCTCGCGGACGAGCCCCTCGACCTTGGCGCTTCCGGCCTCGAAGCGCGAGACGAGGGCTGCAGCCTCCGAGTGCTCGCGCACTTGCACGGACGCGAGCTCGGCCAGCGCCGGCTCGAGGGTCTCGACCTGCGCGGCGATTCGGGTCACCTCGCCCTCGACGTGCTCGAGGCGACCTCCGACGACCGCGAGCCCCTCGCGATCGCGCTCCACGAGCTGGCGTAGCGCCGCCAGGTCGCGGGCTCGCTCCTCGAGCCCGGCGAGAGAGGCGTCGACCGCGCCCAGGCGGGAGACGACGCCGTCGACGTCCACGCCGAAGCTGACGAGCTTGCTTCGTGTCTCGTGCTGAAGCGCGGCCGCGTGCTTGGCGAGCGACTCGACCGCCGAGCGGAGCTCGAGCACGAGAGCCGGGTCGATCGTCTGGCGGAGCTCGGCGAGCGCAGTGCCCAGCCTCGTGGTGTCCTCGTCGAGGCGACGCTGGAGGGCGGCGACGTCACCTTCGCGCCCGGCGATGCCGGCGGTCGCGGTCGAGACGGTCGCGGACACCGTGTCGAGCCGCTGCGTAAGCAGCTCGAGCTTGTCCTCGACCTTTGCCAGTCGCTTGTCGGGCATGCTCGCCTCTCGCTGCGCTGCGAGCTGTCCGAGCGTGCGCCGGATCTCGTCGAGCTCGCCGGACGGCGACGCGGTGCGCGCGCTGGCGGCGATCGTCTCGATGCGCGCGTTCGACTCCGCGAGGTCTCGGCGGAGGCTCGCGATCTCTCCGTCCTTGCCGGCCAGCGTGGCAGTCGCCGTCGCAACGGTCCCGGCAAGCGTGGCGACGCGGTCGGTGAGGACGTCGACGTGGTTCATGACCTTGTCGTGAAACTTCGGGTCGTGCTTGGCGATCGCTTCGACCGCCTTGCGCAGCTCCTTCGCCGTCTTCTCGTCGCCGCTCGCGAGCTCCGCTGTATGAACGCGGGCGTCGAGCTCGCCGATCCAGGCGACGAGCGTCTCCAGGCGCTCGGCGAGCGCCGGGGTTGCCGCGGTGTCGTCAGCAGAGCTTTGCACGTTCGCTCCCGGGCCGTCTGGCGGTTTGGTCACCCACGAGAGCGCTCGTCGACGGTCCAGCGCTGGACCGGAGTGGAGCGAGTGCGAGACCCCCGGAGAGCATGCTCTCACCCGCGTATCGGAGCGCTCCGCCCTCGGGACCGTCACTCGTCTCAGGGACTTGCTCGGGCGGGTATCCGCGCGGCCCTCAGCGGCCGTGCTCCCAGCTCAGCACGAGCAGCCGCTGCTCGAGCGTCTGGGGGCAGCCGCGACCTCGCGCGTCGGCGATCCGGTCGAGCGCCTCGTGCGGAGACGCGCCGTGACGGACGAGCCAGCAGCCGACGACGACGCCGGTCCGGCCGCAGCCGGCCCAGCAGTGGACGTAGACGACGCCACCGCGCTCGATCTCCTCGTCGATCGTGTCGAGCACGGCGACAAGGTCCCCGCTCGCCGGCACCGAGAGGTCGCGGATCGGCACGCGCAGGTAGCGCGCCAGGGGTCCGAGGAGCTGGTCATAGGGCTCGAGCTCGCCGTCCTGCGTGAGGTCGAGGAAGAGCGTGACGCCTGCGGAGCGAAGCTCGCGGACGGCCTCGGGAGCGTCCTCGGGCCCCCATGCGCAGGGATGCAGCCCGGCGATCAGGCGTCCGGGCTCGATGACCGTGGGCGGCCGCACGTCGCGCGACAGTCTGCACGGACGAGCCGGCACCCTTGCGCAAGGCCGCGATCCGCGGAGCGGATCCCGGCCGCGCGAACACCCCTGAAGAGCAGCCGCTTCGCGGCTGCTGGTCGCAGCGCTCGTCCGTCCAGACGAGCATGTGCGCAAGGCCGCGATCCGCCGAGCGGATCCCGCCCGCGCGAACACCCCTGAAGAGCAGCCGCTTCGCGGCTGCTGGTCGCAGCGCTCGTCCGTCAGCCGCCATCTCGGGCGATGCGTTCCCCCGTCCGGGGGACCCTCCTCAACGGGCCCGACCGGCGTGCCGATAGCTCCCTCATGACCCGCCTGGAGACCCCGACCGGCGAGTTCCGGGACCGCGCCCTCGTGCTCGCGGCAGAGCTCGGGCTCGACTCGATGTCCTGGTACCTGCGCGTTCTCGAGGAGAGCCGCACGACCGGCGAGGATGCCGACCTCGGCGCGCTCGTGCGCACGTACTGGGAGCTCCAGCGCGTGACCGGTCGGTCCGACCTGCGCGACGAGTGGCGTCGACTCGCCGACCTGCTCTGGGGCGACGCTCGGCCTGAACCCGCGGAAGCATCGGGGACTGCGGACAGCGCCTGAGGCGACTCTCGGGCGCGCGAGCGCACCGACGCGCGGGAGCTCGCGACGCGTGGAGCGGCCCCGCAGCCGATCGACGCTCTCTACATCGAGAACGCCTTCGAGCTGCCCCTGGGCCGCCACGGAAGCCCGCCGGTAGGGCTAGTAAGGTGGCCTTCCCGTGCCCGCCCCGTTCGTCCACCTCCACGTCCATTCGGAGTACTCGATCCTCGACGGGGCGTGCCGGATCCCTGCGCTCGTCGAGAAGGCTGCCCGGCTCGAGATGCCGGCGGTCTCGCTGACCGACCACGGCTCGCTCGCGGGCGCCGTCGAGCTCTACAGGGAGGCCGGGAAGGCCGGCGTGAAGCCGATCCTCGGCTGCGAGGTCTACGTCGCGGACGACCGCAAGGCTCAGAAGAAGGGGTACGCGCACCTCACGCTGCTGGCCGAGTCGAACGAGGGGTACGCGAACCTGATCAAGCTCTCGTCGCTCGGCTACCTGGAGGGCTACTACTACAAGCCACGCGTCGACTGGGAGCTGCTCGAGCGACACGCCAAGGGGCTGCTCGCGCTCTCGGGATGCCTCTCGGGGAGAATCTCGAGAGCGCTCGTCGAGGATCGTCCCCGCGACGCCCGGTTCGACCTCGACCGGCTCGTGCAGATCTTCGGCCGCGACTCGACCTACGTCGAGATCCAGAACGCCGGCCTCGACGAGCAGAAGCGCGTGAACCCCGCCCTCGTGGCGCTCGCGGACGAGACCGGGCTCCCGCTCGTCGCGACGGGCGACGTCCACTACCTCGAGGCCGAGGACGCCTTCGCGCACGAGGCGCTCCTCTGCATCCAGTCGGGCGACACGCTCAAGAACCCGAGCCACTGGCGGTTCGACACGAACGAGTTCTTCTTCAAGACGCCGGAGGAGATGGCCGCCGACTTCCCCGGGCTCGAGCACGCGCTCGCCCGGACGCTCGATGTGGCGGAGCGCTGCTCCGTCGAGATCGAGCTGGGTCGGATCCTCCTGCCGTCGTACCCCGTCGCCGACGGCCGCGACGCGTTCGACTACCTCGTCGAGCTGTGCGAGAAGGGCCTCGGCAGGCGGTACCGCGAGGTGACGCCCGAGCTGACCGAGCGGCTCCGGTTCGAGCTCAAGACGATCCGCGAGATGGGGTTCGCCGACTACTTCCTGATCGTCTGGGACTTCATCCACTTCGCGAAGCAGAACGGCGTCAGCGTCGGGCCCGGCCGCGGATCCGCCGCCGGCTCCCTCGCGGCGTACTGCCTCGAGATCACGGACGTGGATCCGATCCGCTACGGCCTCCTCTTCGAGCGGTTCCTGAACCCGGCTCGCAAGGACCTGCCGGACATGGACATCGACTTCTCCGTCGCCGGGCGCGACCGGGTGATCAACTACGTCGCCGAGAAGTACGGCCGCGACCGCGTCGCCCAGATCATCACGTTCTCGCGGATGGCCGCCAGGGCGGCGATCCGCGACGCCGGGCGCGTGCTCGACGTCCCCTACGGCGTCGTCGATCGGATCGCGAAGCTCGTGCCGGAGGGTCCCGGGCAGACGTTGGACGACTCGCTCAAGCCGGGCTCGGAGCTCCGGCAGGCCGTCGACTCGGACCCCGTGGCGAAGGAGATCGTCGAGCTCGCGAAACCGCTCGAGGGGCTCACGCGCGCGGACTCGATCCACGCCGCGGGCGTCGTGATCGGAGCCCAGCCGCTGATCGACGTCGTGCCGCTGCAGCAGAAGGGCTCGGACCAGGAGGTCGTCACGCAGTTCGGGATGTGGGACGTCGTCGACCTCGGGCTGCTGAAGATGGACTTCCTCGGCCTCCGGAACCTCGACGTCATCGACAAGGCGGTCGAGCTCGTCGGCGGTGTCGACATCGCCGCGATCCCGCTCGACGACCCCGCGACCTATGCGATGCTCGCCCGCGGAGAGTCCACCGGCGTCTTCCAGTTCGAGTCCTCGGGGATGCGCGAGGCGCTGCGCCAGGTCCGGCCGACGGAGTTCGAGGATCTGATCGCGCTCGTCGCCCTCTACCGGCCGGGGCCTATGGGCTACATCCCGACCTACGCCGCCCGCAAGCACGGGCGCGAGCAGGTCACGTTCACGGATCCGCGTCTCGAGGCGATCACCGGTCAGACCTACGCGATCTGCATCTACCAGGAGCAGTACATGGAGATCGCCAAGCAGCTCGCCGGCTTCTCGCCGGCCGAGGCCGAGACGCTGCGCAAGGCGATCGGGAAGAAGATCCACTCGCTGATGGCGTCGCTCAAGGACAAGTTCCTCGACGGGTGCGCGGCGCACGAGGTCCCTGCCGCTGTGGCGCAGCAGCTCTGGAAGGACATGGAGTCCTCGCAGGACTACTCCTTCAACAAGGCGCATGCCGCCTGCTACGCGCTGATCGCCTACCGCACCGCGTGGCTCCGCGCCAACCATCCGCGCGAGTACATGGCCGCGCTCATCTCATCGGTGATGAACACGAAGGACCGCGTCCCCCTCTACGTCAACGCGTGCCGGGAGATGGGAATCGAGGTGCTCCCGCCGGATGTGAACTCCTCGCGGGAGGACTTCGCGGTCGTCGAGGGGAGGATCCGCTTCGGCCTGAACGCCGTCAAGAACGTCGGCGAGGCCGCCGCCGAGGCGATCGTCCGCGCGCGGAACGAGGGTGGCCCGTTCGCCTCGATCTGGGAGTTCACGGAGCGCGTCGACCCGCAGCACGTGAACAAGCGCGCGCTCGAGTCGCTCGTCCGCTGTGGCGCGCTCGACTCGACCGGCGCGACGCGGCTGGGGATGCTCGCCGTGCTCGAGAGCGCGCTGGGACTAGGGCAGCGGCACGCGGCCGACCGGCTCGCCGGCCAGGCCTCGATCTTCGACGGCGCGTTCGACGCCACCACGGACTCGAGCGAGCGACATCACCCGCCGATCCCGATGCAGGAGCTCGACGAGCGGGAGCTGCTCCGGATGGAGAAGGAGACACTCGGGCTCTACGTCTCCGAGCACCCCCTCGAGCGCGTCCGCGAGGAGCTCCGGCGAAAGACCGACTGCGCGCTCTCGGAGCTCGAGCGCCGGCGCGACGGCGACGTCGTGACGGTGGGCGGGATCGTTTCCGGGTTGAAGCAGGTGACGACGAAGCGCGGCGAGCCGATGGTGTTCGCGACTCTCGACGACCCGACGGGCAGCGCGGAGGTGGTCGTCTTCAACTCGACGTACGCCGCGGCCCGGGACAACCTCGAGCAGGACCGCGTGCTCGTCGTCAAGGGCCGGGTCGACCACAAGCAGGCCGGGGAGACGAAGCTCGTCGCGCTGGAGGTGCGGGCATTCGAGGCGGCCGCCGTGCGCCGGGAGGTCCGGCTCCGCATCGACGCGCGGCGAGCTCCTGCGGGCCTGATCGGCGAGCTCGCGAGCGTCGTCCGCGACTTCCCCGGTGAGACCATGGTCGTGCTCGATCTCGAGACGTCGACGGGCGAGCGCACGCTGGCGCTCGGCCCTGGCTACCGCGTGAAGCCGGACTCCGACTTCTTCGCCGAGGTGCGCGCGCTGCTCGGCGAGGCCGCGGTCGTCTAGGTGACTGGCACCGTCAGGTGCCTGTCACCCGCCTTTCGCGTCCAAGCCCGACAAGCAGGTGACAGTCACCCTGTGGGTGACAGTCACCGGGCGGATACCCGGCTTGCGGACTACGAACGCGCGTCGTGCTCGAGGCGCTCGCCGACGCTCGCGAGCACCTTGAGCGCGATCCTCGGCATCGACTCGACGACGCGCTTGAACGCGCGGTCGGTGACGACGAGGAGCTGGACGGGCGACGTCGTCGTGACGGTCGCCGTGCGGGGGACATGCGTCAGGAGGGCGATCTCGCCGAACCAGTCTCCGCTGCGCAGGTCCGCGAGCATCTTGCCGTCCCGCGTCACGCGGGCCGTTCCCGAGACGAGGACGAAGAACTCGCGCCCTCGCTGGCCCTCCCGCGTCAGCGCCCGGCCTTCGGGGAGGTCGAGCTCGTCTGAGCTGAGCGCGATCTCGCGCAGCTCCGCCTTCGTGCAACCGGCGAAGAGCGGCACGCGCTTCAGCAGATCGATCTTCGCGTTCTTCCCCAGCGCCACCGCGCGATTCTAGAACGTCGGGGACGAGGGGCAAGAAAAGCGACACACGCTCGTCCTGTCAGCGGGTCATCGATGGAGACCGCTATTGACCCGGCGCCGCGGACGTGCGATCGTGATGGGTCGGATTTCTGCGGACAACCAGAGGGGACGGGGAGAGATGGGTAAGAGGCGACGACATTTCGTACTGCTCGGCGTTCTGGCGGGGGCGTTCGGGATCGCGCTGTTCCTGGGCGCGGCCGAGCGGGGGAACGCAGACGTGGGCGAGCCCGTGTGCGCGGATCGGCCGTTCTGCGTCACGCTCGAGGATCAAGACCATCAGTCGCGATCGCTCGAGAGCCCGCACTACATGAACTACGTTCTCACCATCAGCCGCGACCCCGACGGCGGGAATTCGCAGCTCACCAACGGTACGGCGACGCTGACGCTGACGGACGTGATCGGCAAGGACGACGCGACCACGACCGATCCCGACGACCCGGCCGACCTCCATTCGAACGCGGTTTTCCAGGAGGACCCGTCGGACGGCCGGTGCTCGGCGGGTGCCGGGCCGTCGAGCCACATCGTGACGTGCACGGTGCCGAACCTGCCGGCAGGGGCGCCGGCCATCATGTACGAGCCTCTCATCTTCACGACCACGTCGCGCACGGAGGCGACGAGCCCGTTCACGAAGGCGGTTGCCGACGTCACGTTCAAGGAGAAGGGGAGCGACAACTCGCCGTCGGATCCCAACCAGGACGAGGTCGTCGTCACGAACTACACGGACTACGAGCCGCTGGACGACCTCGACAGCTCGTTGGCGTTCCGCAACGCGACCATCACGCTCACCACCTCGGCCACCGCGGACGACCAGCACTCGAAGTTCGGATTCCAGGTGCCGAACACGCCGAGCGCGCCGGTGTTTACCGCCTTCGTCGAGGAGACCCTGGTTGACGACGTTCCTCTCGCCGAAAGCCCGTGCGGGACGAATACCTGCTACGGCGAGATCGTCACGACGGACACCGAGCTCAACAGCGGGATCCTCTTCTCCGCGGCGAAGCCGGCGAACGTCGTCGTCACCTGGGACTTCCTCCCGAGCGGGAAGACGAAGAACAACATCGTGGCGTACCACAAGCCCGACTCGGGGCCGACGGAGTCGACGACGGCGTCGTGCGTCAAGGCCGCCGGCGTGCCCACGAACCTCCCCTGCCGTGACGTCGAGGTCAAGCGTCTCGGCGGCGGCCAGGTCCAGGTGATCGTCAGCATCTACTCGGCCGGCAACGGCGGCTGGGGCGTCGGCTAGCCCCTACCGACCCGCGTCGACCGCAGTCTGCTCGCGCAGCGCCTCCACGAGGCGCTGCGCGGCATCGATCACCGTCGTGCCGCCCTTCTCCGCGGCGAGCCCGTGCGCGTCCTCGAGCGCGGCGAGCGCGTCGTTCTCGCGGCCGGCGAGCCGGTAGACCTCGGCGAGGTCAAGCAGGGCACCGAACTTCAGGAGCACGGCGTCCGTCGGGGCAAGGATCTCGAGGGCGTCTCGGAGGAGAGCGTCGGCGCGCTCGAGCTCGCCCTGTTGCGCGAGGAGCTTGGCGCGGACGCACCGCCACTGCGCCTGGGCGTCGATGTCGTCCTCCGTCGCGAGCTCCTCGGTGAGCGTGACGAAACGGTCGACCTCCGCGAGATCGCCGAGCCGGTACTGCGTCTGCGCGAGGAGGACCGAGACAGTCGAGAGGATGTACTTCTCACCGACCGCGCAGAGCGTGTCGTAGGCGCGACGTACCTCGCGCTCGGCTGCGAGCGGGTCGTCTGCCAACATCTCGATCCGCCAGGCCTCGACGTCCACGAGAGCGGCCTCGACGTCGAGGCCGAGCTCCGCGAGCATTGCGCGACCGCGGCGGCAGAGCTCGCGCGCGTCTTCGAACGAGCCCTGCATCGCGAGCAGGGTGGCGAGGTAGCCGAGCAGGATGCCTTCCGAGTGCCGGTCCCCGGAGACGACGTCGAGCATCTCCCGGCAGCGCTCGATCGCATCGGGGACGGGTGTCGGCCCGAAGACGGACGCGACTGCGTACGCCGTCGCGGAACGCGACTGCTGGCGCTTGTCGCCGGCGAGCTGCGCCTGCTCGAGCGCACGTTCCTGCGCCTCGGCCGCGAGCGCGAAGCGGCAGGCGATCCCGTGCGTCCAGGCCAGCAGCCGCCATCCGCGCGCCATGCCCGCGTAGTCTTCGACCGCCTCGAAGACGGCCATGGCCTCGGCGATCGTCGCCGCGGCTTCCTTCTGCCAGTGTGCCGGGTCGCCCGTCCTCAGGCGGACGAGGAGAAGGACGAGCGAGGCGTGCGCCACAACGACGTCCGCTCCGACGTCGCCGCCGCGCTCGACGGCGTCGTCCAGGATCGTCTGCGCCTCCTGGAAGCGTCCCGCCTGGAGGAGCGCCTCACCGTACTCGGGCAGGAGCTCGAGCCGCACCAGGTCGTCCTCCGAGAGGAGCTCCACCGCCCGCCCCAGCAGGTTCGCCGCCGCCGGGACGTCGCCGCGCGCGAACGCGCGGCTTCCCGCAGCCGCCAGGCGCCGCGCTCCGTCCGCGCCGAGCGCACGTCCGTGCTCGTCGAGCGGCCCGAGCTCCGCGAGGTAGCGGTGCGCCTGCTCGAGGTGGTACCCGAGGATCTCCTCGTACTCGGTCGCGCCCTCCCGGTTGATGCCGTCGGCCCACTCGACGAATGCCTCGTGGAACGTCGCGCGAGTCCGCTTGAGAATGCCGTCGTACGCCGTGTCGCGGATCAGGATGTGATGGAACCGGAAGGCTTCCTCCTCGAGCGAGCGAGACAGATCGGGCGAGACGAGTTGCTTGTCCGTCAAGGATCCGAGGCGTTCTCCGACTTGGTCGTGCATGCGCTCCGGTACGAGGTGCCGCACGGCCTCGGCCACGAACACGGCGCCGATCACCGAGGCGGGCTCGACCACGGCCCGCTCGTCCGCCTCGAGGTAGTCGAGCCTCGCGGCCAGGAGCGCCTGGATCGTCGGGGGGACGACCACGCGGTCGATCTCCGCCGTTGCCCGCCAGCACCCGCCGTCGAAGACGATCAACCCTTCGTCGACGAGCATCGAGAGGAGCTGCTCCACGAACAACGGGTTGCCCTCGGCAACCGACAGGATGCGAGCGCGGACCCGATCGTCGAGACCGGTCCTGCCGAGGAGATGCTCGGCGACGGCAGCCGTCTCGTCCTCCGACAGGCGCTCGAGCTCGATCCGCGACATGCCGGGCGAGGTCGACCACGCGGGGTGCCGCTCGAGCAGCTCGTGCCTGCTCGTGCAGACGAGAAGCAGGCACGTGTCGTCGGCCGTCACCACGAGATGCTCGATCAGCTCGAGAAACGTCGCTTCCGCCCAATGGATGTCCTCGAAGAGGACGACGACAGGCCCGGGGCGCGCCAGCGCCTCGAGGAGCTTGCGCGCGCCCCAGAAGAGCTCCTCCACGGGGAACTCCGTCGCCGTGAGACCCATCGCCGAAGCGACGCGTGCCTCGGCCTCCGCGTCGCCCGAGAGCGCCGAGAGCTTCTGAAGGGCGATCTCCGTCGAGTCTCGCTCCATGATCCCGGAGGCCTGGCGCACGGCCTCGGCCAGCGGCCAGAACGTGATCCCGTCGCCATACGGGAGGCAGCGGCCACCGAGGAACGACGCCTCGCCGTCGAGCGACCGTACGAACTCGTCGATGAGCCGCGACTTGCCGACCCCGGCCTCGCCCACGATCGTCACGAGCTGGCAGCGCCGACTCTCGAGAGCCTCCCGAAGCGCACTCGAGAGCTGGGTGAGCTCGCGATCCCTGCCGACCATGGGAGAGTCGAGGCGCCTCGGACGCTCGGCGTCCTCCCGTACCGACACGAGCCGGTACGCCGGCACAGGCTCCGACTTGCCCTTGAGCTGGAGCGGCTCGACCTCCTCGACCTCGACGTAGTCACGGACCAGCCGGTACGTCAGCTCGCCGAGCAGTACCTCCTGCTCTCCCGCCGCCTGCTCGAGACGCGCGGCCACGTTCACCGCGTCGCCCGTCACGAGCCGTTGTGCGGTCGTCGGGTCGCCGGCGACCACCTCGCCCGTGTTCACGCCAGTGCGCACCGTCAGCCGAACGCCCCACTGCCGCTCGAGCTCGTCGTTCAGCGTCGCCTGGGCGCGTTGCATCCCGGCTGCGGCGCGGACGGCCCGGAGCGCGTCGTCCTCGTGCAGGCGCGGGAGCCCGAACACGGCCATGATCGCGTCCCCGATGAACTTCTCGATGACGCCGCCGTGCCGCTCGAGCTCGGCCCGCATGGAGTCGAAGTACCGCGTCATGACCTCTCGCAGCGACTCGGAATCGAGCTTCTCACCCATCGCCGTCGAGCCTTTGAGGTCCGAGAAGACGATGGTGACCACCTTCCTGAACTCCTGAGGAGGCGGCGCCTCGGCGAGCGGCGAGCCGCACGCGAGACAGAACCGGGCGACGTCCGGGTTGTCGGTACCGCACTGCTGGCAAACGGGCACGGGCTGATCTTGCCGCAAATCGCGTACGAATCGTGCATCGGCGACGACCGTCGGCGTTTGCGGTCACCGCTCCGCGGGAACGGACGGACCCGCGATGAAGCGACTGGTTCATCGAACGTTTACGGATCCGCAACGGAATCCCCCCAGAAAGGGGACGTCCGATACGTCGTAGGAGACGAACAAGCATGTGTCCGAACTCCCACGAAGGGCGGCGGAATGTCTGCGGCAGAACTCGAGCTGATGCACGTGTCCGAGATCGACCGGGTCGAGCGCTGGCGGCGGGAAGCGCTTTCTCGTGCGGGCTACGACGCCGAGAGCGCACT
>Ga0299907_10001512_pt1 | contig 13391 bp, 11 predicted proteins | sample RVTome_16_FD_198680 | JGI IMG/M metagenome (GOLD analysis project Ga0299907, IMG submission 198680) | Soil microbial communities from uranium-contaminated site in the Upper Colorado River Basin, Wyoming, United States - RVT152D67 (version 2) ... | reverse complement strand
GAAGCTGGCTAGTCCGCGATCCTCGAGCGCCGCGCTCGGCACCTTCGGGATTCGCAGCTCCGGCGGGCGGTGGGCGGCGTGGGCGGCGCTGATCGCGACCGAGCTGACGCTCGCGGCGGGGGTGGCGGCCGGGCTCGATCTCGCCGCGTACCTCGCGGCCGGGCTGATGGCCGCATTCGGGGCGGCGATGCTCGCCGCGATGCAGCGCGGCCGTTCGGGCGCGCCGTGCGCATGCTTCGGCGCCCGCTCGACGGTCGGCTGGCCGGCCGTGGCCCGCAACCTCGTGCTCTCGTTCGCATTCCTCGCGCTGCCGCTGCTCCCCGGGGGCGAGGTGACGACCGACGAGTGGCTCGCGCTCGGGCTCATCGTCGCGCTGCTCGCCTGCGCCGGCCTTGCGATCGCCGTGCTCGCGCTCGCCCGCGAGGTCGGGATGCTGCGGCTGCGGCTCGGGCCGGGGGCAGCGCTCGAGATCCCCGACGAGGGACCGGCGGTGGGATCGCGCGCCAAGCTGATCGACCGCTTCCAGCGCGCGCCCACGTCCGAGCTGGCGCTCGCGGTGTTCGTCTCCGATGCGTGCCACGTGTGCCGCGGGCTCGAGCCGGCGATAGCGTCGCTTGCCAACGACCCGGTCCTCGCGGTCCAGACGTTCGAGGAGGAGGCCGAGCCCGAGGTGTGGCGGTCGCTGGAGATCCCGGGCAGCCCCTTCGCGATCGCGCTCGATCTGGACGGGACCGTGCTCGCGAAGGGGACATTCAACAACCTCGCCCAACTCGAGAGCGTTCTCGCCACCGCCGAGCGCCGCCGCGCCGAGTGGGCCGCCGTGGAGTCCACCGGTGTCTGAGCCGCTCGAGAGGCTGGCCGCGAACACGTCGAGGCGGGGCTTCCTATCGAGAGTCGGGGGTGCGCTGCTCGCGGCGACCGCCGGCGGAACGGTCGGGAAGCTGATCGAGCCCGGTGACGCCGACGCGTTCCATTTCTGCGGCCACATCTTCACGACCGGCTCGTGCCCCCACCGAGCGGCCTTCCGCGGATCGATGGGAAGGGCTATCCGCTTCGCCACCGCGACGGGAGGCCGATCGACAACCTCGGGCGGCTGATCAACGAGCGCGGCGAGCCGATCCACGACAGCGGTGAGGTCAAGCTCGACCCCGACGGCCGCGCCCTGCCCCCGGCTCCGCGGACCAAGGTCTGCGACGAGGTCTCGAGGAAGTTCCGCATCGGCACCACGGTGGACGGGAGCTGGCACCGCTGTTGCGGGGGGCAGGTGCGAAAGCTCGTCGACTGCTGCTCGTACTCAAGGCAGCGGATCAACGGCGACCGCGCGCTCGAGGGCTACTGCTTCCGCGGCCGGAAGGTGTTCTGCGTCATGTACCTCCAGACAAAGGTTCCGTGTTGAGCGGGGTGGAGACAGCGCTCGCCGCGGCGGCGGTGCTGATCGGAATCACCGGGACGTGGTCGCCGTGCGGGTTCTCGATGGTCGAGACGATCGGCCCCACCGGCCACACCGGGGGGCGGCGGACCGCGGTCGCCGCAAGCGCGACCTTCGTCCCCGGCGCGGTCGCGGGCGGGCTCGCGACCTTCGGCGCGCTCGCCGCGCTCGGGGGACTCGCCCACGACGCCGGCCGGATCGCTTACCTCGTCGCGGCGGCGATCGCGCTTCTCGCCGCGCTCGCCGAGGCGCGCGGCACGCCGATCGCGCCCCAGATCCGCCGCCAGCTCCCCGAGCACTGGCGCCGGGCGCTGCCGATGCCGCTCGCCGCGGCGCTGTACGGCGTTCTGCTCGGACTCGGGTTCACGACCTTCGTGCTCAGCTTTGGCGTCTGGGCGCTCGCCGGGATCAGCTTCGCGGTCGGCGACCCGGGGGCGGGAATCGTGATCGGGGCCGCGTTCGGGATCGGCCGGGCGCTGCCGATCGCGCTCCTCGCCCCCCTCGCCGACCGCGCGCTCGGGATCCGCGCGCTCGAGCTGATGTCCGAGCGCCCGGGTCTGTACCGGGGGGCGAGGCTCGGCGACGCACTCGCTCTGGTCGCGGCGGCAGCGGTCCTGACCACGACCGCGACCGCAAGCGCCGCGCGCACAGAGGCGTCGAGCGCCGCCGATCCCTCCGCCGAGGGTGCCGATCTCGCGTGGCAGCTTCCCAACCGCGCCGCGGTCCTGCGCCGGGACGGGGAGATGCTCGCGCTCCCCGGCGGCGATCCGGCCGTGGGCGACCTTCGCGCGGCGGTGATCGCCGACGACGGGATCAGGCTCATCGACCGCACCGACCTGAGCGTGATCGCCGACATCAGCGCCCCGGGGGTCGACGCCGTCGCCGTCTCCGAGGACTGGCTCGTCTACCGGGCCCACCGCGACGGACGCGACGTGATGCTCGCCCGCTCGATCGCCGATCCTCGAAGCCCGGGAGAGGAGACGCCGATCGCGGGCGTCGCGGGCCTCGGCCAGCTCGGCCGGCCGGGACTCGACGGCAACCTCGTCGTGTTCGCGATCGCGAAGACCCGCGTCAACCGGATCGTCAGCTACGGGCTCGACTCGGGGAAGGGGCGGACCGTGCTCGCGACGCGAAGCGCCGCGCTCTCCAACCCCTCGGTGCGCCAGGGCGAGAAGGTGACGAAGCTCCTCTACGTGAGGGCGACCCGCGAGCGCCAGCGGCTGATGATCAAGCGGCTGGGTGGCAAGCGCCACGGTCGCGCGATCTTCTCGCGCAAGGGCCGCAAGGCGATGCTGTGGTCGACGGCGCTGTCGGCCGAGCGCGCCTATGTCACCCTGCTCGTCGGCGGCGGCGCGAAGCTCGTGTCCGTGAAGCGCTGACCTACTCCGGCGGAGCGAGGACCTGCGGGGGCGCCTCGGGCTTTCCGACCGCCCGGTAAAGCGTCGCGCTCGGCTTCACGACCCGCCACTCGCCGCCGCTCGCCACGAGGTAGATCACGTCGTCCTCGATCGAGGGCTGATCGCGATCCGCGAACCGCGTGACCACCTTCGCCGTCGCCCTCGCCCCGCCGCCCGTGAACACGACCTCGCCGATCGAGTCGAGTCGCGCGCGGTCGAAGACCGGGAACCCGCGCGGATCGCGGTATCCGATCGACGCGGACAGCGACGCCGCGCACTCGCCGCGCTCGCGCGGCAGCGGCAGGGTCTGGATCGCGCCGGGCGCGAGCACCGCGCACACCCGCTCTCCGTCGTGCGCGCTCACCCCCTCGACGTAGTCCGTGACAGCGCGGCGCACGGCCGGCTCGTCCCGCGGTGCGGTCGGCGATTCCTTGCCCGACGCCGTCTTGTCCTCCTCGAACGGGGCCGGTGGAGGCGCTCCCACCTGCACGCCGTCACCGGCGTCGGCGCCGCTCGGGTCCCCATCCCCCGACGACGCGAGAAGCACCACAAGCAGCCCGCAGGCCGCCGCAAGCGGGAGGAGCCAGATCCAGCGCGTGCCAAGCGTCCGCACGGTCCCTGGTTAGCAGGTCGCGCATCGGCTCGGTCCAGACCCCAGAAATGGCGCTCTCTGGGCGAAACCGCTGGGCGAGTTCTGTCCGTGAATCCGCATACGCTCGACCCATGGAAGCCGCTGGTAGCCTCGCCAACGTGCACCTGAGGCCGGTTCCAGATCCCAAGCCGCCCCCAAAGGCGCCCCACCGCGAGACGCCGCCCTCGATCGCCGAGCTGGAGCGCTGGGCGACGGTGCTGCGGATCGACTGCGTGCGGATGCTCGCCGTCGCGAAGTCGGGACACCTCGACAGCTCGCTGTCGGCGGCCGACATCGTCGCCGCTCTCTACTACCGCGTGCTGCGCCACGACTCCGACGATCCCGAGTGGACGGAGCGCGACCGCTTCGTGCTCTGCAAGGGCCACGCCGCGCCGATCCAGTACGCGGCGCTCGCGCAGCACGGCTACTTCCCGCTCCGCGACCTGATGGGACTGCGTCAGATCGGCGCCGACCTTCAGGGTCATCCGGACATGAACCGCACCTCCGGGGTCGAGGTCTCCACCGGCTCGCTCGGCCAGGGGCTCTCGATGTGCCTCGGGATCACGCTCGCGCTTCGCCTCGACGGTCTCGATTCCACCGCACAGGTCTTCGGGCTTCTGTCCGACGGCGACTGCCAGGAGGGCCAGACATGGGAGGCGGCGATGGCGGCGAGCCACTTCGGCGTCACCAACCTGACCGCGATCGTCGACTACAACCACCTCCAGACCGACGGCACCACCGAGGAGGTCATGGACACCGGGGACGTGCGGGCGAAGTTCGAGGCCTTCCACTGGGACGCGATCGAGATCGACGGCCACGACATGAACCAGGTCGTCGAGGCGCTGGAGCGAAGCCGAACGCTCGATCGTCCAGCGGCGATCGTCTGCCAGACGCGCAAGGGCCGCGGCGTCTCCTCGATGGAGAGCCGGTTCGGCTTCCACGGCAAGCCGCCGAGCCCCGAGCAGGCAGAGGAAGCCCTGAGCGAGCTCGAGGCGACGCTCGAGGCTCAGACCAAGGCGCTCGACGCGGCCGGCGAGCAAGGCTCCTAGAGAGGCGAGAGCTGATGCCGGCGGAGGCGAAGACCGACCCGATCGCGACCCGTCACGGGTACGGGGACGCGCTCGTCGACCTCGGCGAGGAGCACGAGGACGTCGTCGCGCTCGACGCCGACCTCGCGGTCTCCACGCAGTCGATGAAGTTCGGGAAGAAGTACCCGGAGCGGTTCTTCAACATGGGCACCGCGGAGGCGAACATGATGTCCACGGCCTGCGGGCTGGCGGCGACGGGGAAGGTCCCCTACTGCTCGACGTTCGCGATCTTCGCGGCGGGGCGGGCGTATGACCAGGTGCGCCTCGGGATCGCCCACAACGAGCTCAAGGTCCGGATCGGCGCCAGCCACGGCGGCGTCTCGCTGGGCGAGGACGGCGCCTCGCACCAGATGATCGAGGACATCGCGCTGATGCGGGCGATGCCGAAGATGCAGGTGGTCGTGCCCGCCGACTACAACCAGGCCTATCGCGCGACGGTCGAGTCATACGAGAAGGACGAGCCGATGTACATGCGCTTCGGTCGCCCCTCGACCCCGATCGTGTACGAGGACATTCCCGAGACGCTCGGCACGGGCGTCGACGTGATCCGCGAGGGCAAGGACATCTCGCTGATCGCCTGCGGGCACATGGTGTGGCGCGCGCTCGATGCGGCGGAGTCGCTCGAGCGGGAGGACGGCGTCGAGGCGGAGGTGCTCAATGTCGCGATCGTGAAGCCGCTCGACACGGAGACGATCCTCGAGTCGATCTCGAAGACCGGCGTCGCCGTGACCGCGGAGGAGCATCGCGTGGTCGGCGGGCTCGCCGACGCGGTGCGCCAGACGGCCGCGGAGGAGCACCCGGTTCCGATCTTCGCCGTCGGGATGGGCGACGAGTTCGGGATCTCGGGGACCGGCGAGGCGTGCATGGAGCACTTCGGGCTCACCGCCCGGGGCATCGCCGACCGCGCCCGCGAGGCGCTGGTACTGAAGCCGATCGTCTCGCACCCGCCGCTCATCGGCCCCGAGTGGACCTGAGTCACTGATTGCACACCCCGCGGGAGGCGGGGACGCCGGCTGCGGCGGTGCTCTACCCTTCACGGCTCGCGCAAGCCGATTTGCCTGTGGCGAGGGAGGGCGCAGGATCACGGCGGGCGCCGGAGAAAGAGCTTTCGCATGGCTACTCGCACACGAGCGAGGAGGAAGGCGCGCGCCGACGCCGCCCAGCGACGGGACCCCAAGGCCCCGATCGTCGAGCTGCGCGAGGCGAGCGTCATCTACCCCGGGGGCCACATCGGTCTCGAGCGGGCGTCGCTGGACGTGCATCGCGGCGAGTTCATGTTCCTGGTCGGCCCGACCGGCTGCGGCAAGTCGACCTTCATCAAGGCGCTGATCCACGAGGTCGAGCCCGCGGAGGGCCAGGTCCTGATCGCCGGGCGCGACATCGTCGAGCTGCCGGACGACCGCGTCCCGTACCTGCGCCGTCGCATCGGCACCGTCTTCCAGGACTTCAAGCTGCTTCCCAACCGCACGGTGTACGACAACGTCGCCTACGCGCTGCAGGTGATCGGCGCCTCACGATCGGAGATCCGGAGCATGGTCCCCGAGACGCTGCGCCTCGTCGGGCTCTCGACCAAGATCCACAACTACCCGGACGAGCTCTCGGGCGGGGAGCAGCAGCGCGTGTCGATCGCCCGCGCGTTCGTCAACCACCCGCCGTTGCTGCTCGCTGACGAGCCGACCGGCAACCTCGATCCGGTCACCTCGATCGGGATCATGCAGCTTCTCTACCGGATCAACCGCACGGGGACGACGGTCCTCGTCGTCACCCACGACCGCGAGATGGTGGACAAGATGCGCCGCCGCGTCGTCCGGCTCGACGAGGGCCGGATCGTCAGCGACGAGGCCGCTGGTCTGTACGCGGAAGAGGAGTCGACGACCGAGTTCGCCGTCCGGATGCGCTCCGAGATGGGAATCGTCGAGGGCCACACCAACGGAGAGAGCGACCAATAGGGAGCGACGATGGCGAGGCTCGGGTTCTTCCTCCACGAGGCGGTCAGGGCGCTGCGCCGCAGCGCCGCCCCCAGCGTGGCCGCGATCGTGACGATCGTGGTCACCGTGCTGCTGCTCGGGGTGCTGATCCCGGTGCTCCAGACCACCCAGGGCAAGACCGAGGAGGTCCGCGACCAGCTCCTGCTCAAGGTCTTCGGCGTCGTCGAGGCGAAGGACGACGAGATCAAGGGCCTGAAGGGCCAGGTCGCGAAGGTCCCGCACGTGGACAGGGTCGAGTTCGTCTCCAAGCAGGAGGGTCTGCGCATCCTCAAGGAGCGGCTCGGCGATGACGACATCACCGAGGAGCTGCACGGCAACCCGCTTCCCGCCGCCTTCAACGTGTACCCGGACGACGCCGACAACCTCGAGGCGATCCGGAACGATCTCGAGCCGCCCAACTCGAAGGGTGAGCCGGAGCCGTTCAGCCCCCTTGTCGAGGACGTGGAGGACTCACGCGACGAGGCGAGCAAGATCCGCGCCGTCACCGGCGCGATCAAGATCGTCCTGCTGGCGATCACCGGACTGCTGCTGGTCGCCTCGCTGGGGCTTGTCGGGAACACGATCCGGCTCTCGATCTACGCGCGCCGGCGTGAGGTCGAGGTGATGCGGCTGGTCGGCGCGACCAACTGGTTCATCCGCTGGCCGTTCATCATCGAGGGCCTCGTCGTGGGGCTGCTCGGCGCGGCGAGCGCGGTGGGCATACTGTGGCTCGGGAAGGTGACCATCGTCGACCCGCTCTCAGACCGCTTCGCGCTCGTGGCCGCACAGAACACGATCGACTTCATACCGCTCGTTGCCGTGCTGATCGCCTGTGCGATGGCGGTCTCGGCGCTCGGCAGCGGCATCACGCTGCGCCGCTTCCTCCAGGTGTGAGCCCCGACGCCCGCAGGGCGCTGGCGGCCGGCCTGATCGTCGGCGTGCTGGTCGGGCTGTGGCTGGGAGGCCAGTGGGACGAGGTCGACGGTGTCGGCGATCTGATCGGCGGCGCGCAGACGCCGGGCGACGAGGCGCTCGACGTGATCGAGGACAGCTACTTCAAGGACGTCGACGCCGAGCGGCTCGAGAACGCCTCGGTCCGCGGCATGGTCCGCGACCTGCGCGAGCGCTACGACGACCGCTTCTCGCACTACTTCGACCCCGGACAGCTGGAGCAGTTCGAGGAGGCGACCTCGGGGAGCTTCTCCGGGATCGGCCTCAGCGTCCGCGAGGTGAAGCAGGGCCTGCGGGTGACGACCGTCTTCGACGAGACGCCGGCGAAGGAGGCCGGGATCCGCGAGGGCGACGTGATCCTCGCGGTGGACGGGGAGTCGATCGCCGGCGAGCCGGCGGACGTCGCCACCGGGATGATCAAGGGACCGTCGGGAACGAGCGTGAGCCTCCAGGTCCTGCGGCCGTCGAGCGGAGAGAGGCGCTCGGTCGAGCTCGAGCGCGCCGAGGTCCGGGTGCCGGTCGTCGAGGGAGAGCCTCGCCGTGCGGGTGGGCGCGAGGTCGCCTACGTGAAGCTCGCGGGGTTCAGCGAGGGGGCGCACGGCGAGCTGCGCGCAGAGCTGGAGCGCCTCTACCGGCAGGGAGCCGAGGGCGTGGTGCTCGACCTGCGCGGGAACGGCGGCGGGCTCCTCAACGAGGCGGTGCTGACCTCGAGCGTGTTCGTGGACAAGGGCGTGATCGTCTCCACCTCGGGAAGGACGCAGCCTCAGCAGGATTACCGCGCGGTCGGCAAAGCGCTCGATCCCCGCCCCACGGTGGTGCTGATCAACCGCGACACCGCCTCCGCCGCGGAGATCCTCGCGGCGGCTCTCGGCGAGCGCGGGCTGGCGACGATCGTCGGCACGCGTTCGTTCGGGAAGGGATCGTTCCAGGAGGTGATCGAGCTCGACAGCGGCGGCGCGATCGATCTCACCGTGGGCGAGTACCTCACCTCGGAGGGGAGCTCGCTCGCCGGCAAGGGAATCCCCCCCGAGGTGCGAGCGAAGGACAGGCTGAGCACGCCGAACGACGAGGGCCTGCAGCGAGGCCTCGGGGTCCTCGGCCGAGAGCTCGGTGAGGGCCAGTGAGCAGGGCGGGTGCCCGTCTGGAGGGTGGGCGCAAGGTGGTCGTGGTGTCGCGGCGGGGTCGCTTCGCGGTCGCCGAGCCGTTGTTCGACCCTGGTCCCCAGCTCCGACTCGTGAAGGGGTCGGCCAGGGTCGACAGCGGACGGATGGCGCTGGCGGAGATCGGCCGGGACGGCGCCCGGCTGCTGCGCGCGCTCGGCTCACCCGCGCGGGCGCGCGACGTGGTCGAGGCGCTGCTGCTCGACCGCGGGCTCGAGCGGGGCTTTCGGGACCGCGTCGCCTCCGAGGCGGAGGCGGCGGCCAGCGCCGCGGGCGACGATCGGGGAGCGCGGCGCGACCTCACCGACCTGCCCACGTTCACGGTCGACCCCGCGAGCGCGCGCGACTTCGACGACGCGGTCTCCGCCCGGCCGGAGGGCGACGGCGCGCGGCTGTGGATCCACATCGCCGACGTCGCCGCCCACGTGCGGCCGGGCACCGCGCTCGAGGCCGAGGCGTACGCGCGCGGCAACAGCACCTACGTTCCCGGTGCGGTCGAGCCGATGCTCCCCGCGGCGCTGAGCGCCGGCGCGTGCAGCCTCGCCCCCGGGGTCCCCCGGCTCGCGGTGACCGCAGAGATCGAGATGTCGAGCGGCGGCGAGGCGCGCTCGGCGAGCTTCTACCGCAGCCGGATCCGCTCCGACGCCCGCCTGAACTACGACCAGCTCGACGAGATCTTCGCCGGGCGTGCCCGCCCGCCGGACGCCGTCTCCCGCCCACTCGAGCTCGCCCGCACGATCGCAGCCGCGCTCGCGGCGCGCCGCCCCGCATCGTCGCTGACGGTGAGCGGGAGCGAGCCCGAGTTCGAGTTCGACGATGGGACGGTGGTCGGCTCGCGAGCGGTCGCCCAAACCGAGGCCCACCGCCTGATCGAGCAGCTGATGATCCTCTCGAACGAGCAGGTCGCGACGCTGCTCGAGCGACGGGGAGTCCCGACGCTGTACCGCGTCCACGAGCAGCCCGAGCCACAGCGGATCTCGTTCATGGTCGAGCAGCTCGCCTCGCTGGGGATCCCCACGCCCCCGCTCCCCGACGTCTTCGGGCCGCGGGAGGCCGGCGAGCTCGCCGGCGCAGCGAGCCGGCTCGTCGCCGCCGAGGCGGAGAGGCGGGGCCATGGGCTCCAGGCGTACACAGCGCTCGTGCTGCGCGCCCTGAAGCAAGCCTTCTACAGCGACCGGAACCTCGGCCACGCGGGGCTGGGAAGCCCCGCCTACGCGCACTTCACCTCCCCGATCCGCCGCTACCCGGACCTGGTCGCGCACCGCGGGCTGCTCTCCGCGATCGGCGAGGGGGAGGAGGCGCCCGAGCGCTCCGCGGTCCGCGACGCGAGCGTGCACTGCTCGGAGCGCGAGCGAGACGCCGTCCGGATCGAACGCGACGCCGACGACGTCTGCGCCGCCTTCCTCCTCGAGCGCGAGCTGTTCGACTCGGGGTGGAAGCGCGACTTCGAGGGGGAGATCTCCGGGCTGGTCGGCGCCGGCGCGTTCGTCAGCTTCGCCGGCGAGCTGGGCGAGGGCTACGAGGGCTTTCTGCCCGCGCGCCATCTGCGCGGCGAGTACTTCGAGCTCAACGAGACCGAGACCGCACTCGTCGGGCGGCGGAGCGGGAAGGCCGTCAGGCTCGGTGACCCGGTCGGGGTACGGGTGGACTCCGTGGAGGCGCCGCGGGGGAGGGTGGACCTCTTCCCCGCCGCCGAGGTCGAGGAGCGCTCTCCTCGCCGGCGCGGCGCGCGCGCAGGGGGGCGGCGGTGAGCGCGAAGCGAAAGGGCAAGCGCAAGGTCGCGCCGAGCGACGTCGCCACGAATCGCCGCGCGCGCCACAAGTTCGAGCTGATCGAGACCTACGAGTGCGGGATCGAGCTGGTCGGCACCGAGGTGAAGGCGCTTCGGGACGGGAAGGCGCAGCTCGTCGACGCCTATGCGGTGATCGACCGCGGCGAGGTGTGGCTCCGCAACGCCCACATCCCTCCGTATCCGCCGGCCGCGGACCAGAACCACGACCCGGAGCGCCCCCGCAAGCTGCTGCTGCACCGCTACGAGATAGAGCGGCTTGTCGGTCGGATCCAGCGGCGTGGGCTGACGCTGATCCCGACCAGGATCTACTTCAAGGGCCCGCGGGCGAAGGTGGAACTGGCGCTGGCGCGGGGCAAGGAGGGCCGCGACCGCCGCCGCGAGATCGCCGACCGCGACATGCGACGGGACGTCGAGCGCGAGCTCAAGCAGCGAAGCCAGTGATGCTGAAAACTCGCTCTCAGCAGCGGCGCGTGCCGCGTGCGACGATTCAGCCGGATGAACGAGTCGACCCCTGACCAGACCGAGCAGGCGACCTCGGTGAAGTGGGCGGAGACGCCCGCGGCGGGCAAGGCGCCCGAGGCGCTGCGCACGCCACCCCTGACCGGGGAGACGCCGCGGGAGCGCCGCAAGCGCTGGCGGGCGGAGCGCAAGCAGCGCAAGGAGGCGGAGAACGCGCGCAAGCGCGCGGAGAAGGAGCGCGCCGGGGCGGAGAAGCGCCGCCGCGCGGAGGAGCAGAAGCGGGTCGAGGCGGAAGCGAAGGCGAAGAAGAAGGCCGAGTCGCGGCGCGCGAGTCGCAAGCGAAAGCGCGAGGAGCGCAAGCAGGCGAAGGCCGCCCGCAAGCAGCAGGCGTCCGCCCAGAAGCAGCAGCCGGCGAAGGAGAAGCAGCCCGCCGCGCCGCAGGCCGCTAGCGCGAGCCCGGCGCCCGAGACCGCCCAGGCCCCCGCGGCGCAACAGCCGGACACCGGAGCGGGTGCCGCGGTCACGGCCGGCGCGGCGGCCGCGGGCGCCGCGGCCGGGACCGCAGCGGCCGGCGCAGCGCAGCAGCCCGACGACCAGGAGCGCCTCGTTCGCGAGGCGGCGGAGCGCGAGGCGCTGGCGCGGCTGGAGTCGCCGGAGCGCCGCGCCGAGGAGGCACGCGCCCGCGCGGAGGAGCAGCGGATCGCGGCCGAGGCGGAGCGCCGGATCCAGGAGGTGGAGGAGCTTCAGCGGCAGGCGGAGGAGCGGATAGAGCGGGCCCGGGTGCAGGCCGAGCAGCGGGCCGACGCCGCTGCCGCGGCCGCCGAGGCGCGGGCCGCGACGACCGAGGAGCCGGCGACACAGGCAGGCGCGGCGCCGGCCCAGCCGCCGGGACCCGCCGCCGACACCGCCGACGACGCAGCGGTCGCGAGGGAGCTCGCCGATGTCGAGCGCCGCCTCGGGGAGGAGCAGAGCCGGGCCGAGCTCGCGATCGACGAGGCGCGCGCGCGGCTCGAGGAGATCGAGGCGCGCGCCGTCGAGGCCGAGGCCCGCGCCGTGCGCGCGGAGCGCCTCGCCGAGTTGAGGGCGACGGAGTCCGATCGCGAGCGCCGCCTCCAGGGCATGCTCGACCGGATCGGGGAGGCGGAGAACCGCGCCCGCGAGGCCGAGGTCCGCGCGCGCGCCGCGGTGCAGCAGATCGAGCGCGCTCCGAGGGCGACACCGCCGCCTCCGGCTCCGCCGCCGCCCGAGGCGCGCCTCGAGGAGCCCCCGGTGGCGCCGCCCGTCCAGCCCGCGCCTCAGGCGACGCCGTCCGCCCCCGCACCGGGCCCCCCCGCCCCTCGCGTGAGCCTCAACTCCGCCACCTTCGAGCAGCTTCGCTCCCTGGGGATGTCCGTGACGCAGACCGGACGGGTGCTGGCCTACCGGGAGCGCAACCAGAGCTTCCGCTCGGTCGAGGAGCTCGACGCGATCCCCGGGTTCCCCAACGGCTTCCTCGACGGAATCCGCGACCGGCTTAGCGTCTAGAGGCCGTAAGCCTCCATCAGATACAGCCACACCTCGCTCCGGGTCGGGAACGAGGGCACGGCGTGCCATAGCTGGTCCAGGGGGACCTCGCCGACCACGGCGATCGTCGCCGCGTGAACGAACTCCGCGGTCTCCGGCCCGACGAAGGTCGCTCCGACCAGCACCCGCCGGTCCTCGTCGACCACGATCCGGCTGGTCCCGGGCGCGTTGCGCCCGGTGAAGCTCGCCCCCGCCGTCCCAGCGGTCTCGACGTCGATCGCTCGGGCGTTGATCCCGGCATCCTTCGCGGTGGCCAGCGTCCGGCCCACCGCCGACACCTGCGGCTCGGTGAACACCACCCGGGGCACCGCCCGGTGGTCCGAGGTCGCGGCCACGTCCTTGCCGAGGATGTGGTCGCCGGCAAGGCGCGCCTGGTACTTGCCCATGTGGGTGAGCAGGGCGCGCCCGTTCACGTCGCCGATCGCATACATCCACTCCGAGCCGCCGACGCGAAGCTGGTCGTCGACCTCGAGGAAACCGCGCTCTCCGGGCTCGACCCCGACCGTGTCGAGCCCGATCTCGTCGGTGTTCGGCCTTCGTCCCACCGCGACCAGCAGCTCCTCGCCGGCCAGCTCCTCGCCGCCCTCCAGCTCCACGGTCACCTTGCCGTTAGCGGCCCGCACGGCACTCGCCGTCGCGCCGGTGCGGACGTCGACCCCCAGCTCACGTAGCCCTTCAGCGACCTGCTCGCCTGCGAACGGCTCCTCCGGGGGCAGGACGCGGTCCGCGGCCTCGATCAGGGCGACCTCCGAGCCAAGCGTTCGCCACGCCTGCGCCATCTCGACCCCGACCGCGCCGCCGCCGAGCACGACCAGGCTCTCCGGCGCCTTCTTGGCGGTGGTGGCCTCGCGGTTGCCCCACGGCTTCGCCTCGGCGAGCCCGTCGATCGGTGGCATCGCCGGCGTGGTGCCCGTTGCGACGACGACCGCGCGCCGCGCGCCCAGGGTGTCGTCG
>Ga0299907_10001511_pt1 | contig 13394 bp, 12 predicted proteins | sample RVTome_16_FD_198680 | JGI IMG/M metagenome (GOLD analysis project Ga0299907, IMG submission 198680) | Soil microbial communities from uranium-contaminated site in the Upper Colorado River Basin, Wyoming, United States - RVT152D67 (version 2) ... | reverse complement strand
CCAGGGCAATAGAGCTGACACCGGCGAGACGACGCACACGTGGCAGGAACGAGGGGTCGTCCGACATCTCGATGTGGGTCCGCGCCAGCAGCGTGACCCTCAAGCCAGGGTCTCCTTGGACTCGGGGGCTCGAGCTGCCCGCCTCCCGTCGCGCCATTGATCCATGAATCCCTTGCGTCGACGGCGCGTGGCGGCCTCGGAGTAGAGACGTCTGCCCAATTCGATCAACCCGCGTTCCAGCTCCTCGGCCGTCATCCCCGTCGGCCGGTAAGTCACGTCGAACAGCGTGCACTTCTCCCACGCCCCTTCCTCGAGGAGCCTGCCTTCGTCACGCAAACGCTGATACAGGGGCGTACCCGGGAATGGAGTCTGAACGGTGATCTGGACGTCGAACGGGTTGGTCTCATCGACGAACGACTCAACGGCCTCGAAGATCTGAGGGCCGTCGCCGTCCAGCCCGAGAATAAAGCAAGCGTTGACAGCCACCCCGTGCCCTTGGATTCGCCGTATTGCTTCTCGATACCCCTCCATCCGGTGCAGCTTCCAATTGCGTTTGAGCTCGACGCCATCGAGACCGGCGACATTGGGGCTCTCCAATCCAATCAAGACCTCCGCGCACCCCGCCTCTCGGAGCAGCTCGAGGAGATCAGGATCGTCAGCGACGGAGATGTCGGTCTCGGTGAACCAGCGGACACCTTCGCCGGCCATTGCCTCCACCAGCTCCCGTGAGCGTCGCTTGTTGACGAAGGAATTGTCGTCGGCGAATTCGATGTACGGCCGTGGCCAAAGAGCCTTGACCGCATGGACCTCTTCAATGACCTTGGCTACTGGTTTCATCTTGTAGCGGGGGGTCAGAAGGATCGAGCTGGCGCAGAACTCGCATCGCCAGGGACACCCCCGGTTGGTCTGAACGGTGATGCGGTTGTACTGGTCGGGGTCGAGGAGGTCGAAACGGGGTACTGGGGCTTCGCCGAGATCGTATTCGCAACCCCTGGCGTCGTAGGTTGCGTCGGCCTGTCCCATCTCGACGTCCTCGAGGAGCCGCGGCCAAACCCCTTCCCCCTCTCCGATGACGATGATGTCGGAATGCTGACGCGCCTCCTCCGGGCATGAGGTGACATGCAGGCCACCCATGACCGTGGTGACACCTCTTCGGCGGTAGCGGTCGGCCACCTGATAGGCCTCGTTCACCTGAGCGGTGAAGGTGGAGATGGCGACCAGATCCGCTTCGGGCAGCCCGTCAACCTTGTCGAAGTCTGAGATCTCGTGATACGACACTGTGTGCCGTTCGGGTGTCAATGCCGCCAGTGTGAGCAGCGAGAGGCTGGGCAGTGAGGCAATGGCGCGACCCCGCTCCACGAACCCGGGGAGCGTCATTCCCATCTCGGTCAACTCCGGGTTGTGGGCGCGGATCCCGCTCATGGCGATCAAGGCGATTTCCATTGGTCCCCTAGTTCACAGGTCCTTCAGCTTTGACACAAGTTGCCCCACGCAACATCGAGTGGCGATTCGTCCCGTTCACAGACTGGATGCTGACGGACGAGCCGAGCTTGCGAAATCGGGGTTTACCCCCATCCCTGGAGCGAGCCGTTCAAGCATGTGCTCTGGGGAGTTGAAGGAATGTGGCGTTGGCTTCATACTCTTTGAACCGCCACCCTGTGACATCGGCGCCCGGCGGAATCCTCCGGGATCAGTTGATCCGGATCAGCCATGAGGCGCGACGACGGCTGATCATCTGGCGGAAGCGCCGGACCCTTGAAGGCCCAGCGCATTGCTGTCCGCACGGCACGGCCGTGGGTACGTTTACGATTCGAAGGCAGCCTCGACATCCTTGCTTTCTGGCGTCGCGGGTACGATTCGGAGCCCAGTCGAGGGCCTGGAGACCAAGTTGGCGTTTCTCTCCGACCACCGGACTACTCGTCGTTATCGGACCCGTTGGCCCTGAGAACGGTCGCCGGGTCGCTGGCTGAGCCTTGCGACACACCTCGTGGTTTCTCGATCCACCTGGTTTCTGCGTCTCGAACACGGTGTCGTTAGCTCGGTGTACAGGCGGGTGGCGTAGGCGTGCGCTTCCAGCTTGGCTGGCCTGGATCAGCTCGTCGCTCGAGGGGGAGGAAATGCCTCCTCCCCCAGCGAGTGGACGGCCATCAGGCGCATTGCCCCCACCAGAATCGGTCCACCAGAGTCGGTCCACGACCAGGTCAGAAGCAGCCCGGCGTGGTGGGTGGGAGGGTCGCGGCTCAGCTACCTGGGATGATGACTTCAAGCTCGAAATCGAATGTTCCGCTGACCGTGGTGGTCGCTCCCAGGAACTCGTCTCCTAGCCCTAAGAACGCCAAATCCCTCCTCTTCAAATCGAAGGTCTCCTCGAAAGCAAAGACACCGGTGCAATCCACCAACTGGTCGGCGAAGCCTCCGCCCTTGGCCGAGGCCAGCTCAAATGACTCTGGGAAGGGGCCAATAGTCGGTCCGCCCTCCACCTCTATCGTGATCAACCCTTCAAACAGCCCATGCTTGATCACGAGGACCTGTCCGTCCTCGGTGAAGGCGGTGACGCTGCTCGACCGGTCGATGATGGTGACGGTGGCCTCGCCAACCGGCTGATCACACGAAACTTGGACCTCCGCCGTGTTCTGGTTGTCGGGCGCTGCAACCGCAGGTACCGCCATCACCAGAACGAGAAGAGCGGACAACGACACTCCCACGAAACGTCTCATGGGACACTTTCCTTTCCTCCCAAGCCGCCCTTTGGCGGCTCTCAACTCGATGATCATACCCAGTGTCCCCGTGGACCAAACAGACACATTGGCAAGACAGTCGGACATTCACTCCGCGCTCGCGTAGACCTCGATGGTTGCCACAGCCTCCTTCCGCTACCGCGTGATGCCGACCAGCGTCGAGGGGAAAAGGACGCTCAACGTACAAGGAGTCCGTTGAGGTTCTGCCGGTCGCGGCCTGAATACTGCCACTGGACGGTCCGTCCGCCGGGTTAGTAAAGCTGCAGCAGCCAAGACCATCCGAATTCGCTGGGATGGAAGCAGCACCGAGGTTTGGGCAGCCGATCCGCCTGATGGGGAATGAACTACCACAGAGTCCGCGAACTCGACGGCTTCGCACCCATCATCTCCACCATCCGCGATCGAACCCGGACGGCCTCAGGCAGAGAGAACTGAGCTCGAATGGCGAGGAGGAACGGCCGCCGTGCGATGGCTTGTCCAATGACGCCCATCATGTGAGACACCTCCGATCTCGGGAGGTGACGGGTACACGCCCCATCAATGTGGAACATAGAAACCGGAACCGACGGAATCAGTCGGTGAGCCGGGCAAGGTTGTATCCCCATTCCCCATCAGTCAACTTCTCGGCTGAGGGCGCAATGAGTCTGCAGGATCAGGTTTTGACCATCCAGCTAGGTCGTGGCCATGGAACCCTCGGTGACCTCCTCCTTGTGGGCAGCAAAGGCGGCTAGGACCTCTTCCTTCTCCTGCTGCGGTATGTCAAAGGCGTCGAGCGTCCGAGCGAGTTCGGCTGCGACTTCGTCGAACTCGGCCGGTGTGATCTTGAATTTACGGTGAGCCTCTTCCAAGCCCAGGATCGTGCTCCCTGGCATGGTCGCGCTGTACTGGAACGGCCCGCCCGATACGTTGCACACCCACAGGGTTCGCATGAACTTCAGACCGGGAAGCCTCCCCAGGTTGTTTGTGTGCCATTCCCGGAGACCGGGATTGCTCGACCCCTGCCCAACGATGGGATTCTCGATCAGGGCATCACTGAACCTGTCCACAACCGCCGCGATAGCGAACACTCCACCCAACCTCTCGTACAGACTTGCTTCGGCCATCACTCTTCCTCCTCACGCCTCATCGCCCGGCGTCACAGCCGGATCACCGGTCGCCCGTCCACGTGTCGGGGCGCATGTCAATACAACATACGGTCAAGTGGCGTACCTGGTTCGGGTTCCCACACCAAGGGCGAACAACGTCTCAGCCGACGGGGATCGTCGCTACTCAGGTCGCGAATGGTCACTGGCTGGTCGAGAACGGGCGGTTCAAAAATTGTTGATCCAGATCACTAGGAGATGGCGATTGGGCCTTCTATCCCGGTAACGACCCATGAGCTGTTGACGAATTCGAGCCGGTAGGTGAACCAGGTGCCACAGGTGCCGCCACACCAAAGAGACACGGGGACCAATCCCGTATCGTCTTGAATCACAGGTTCGCCCACACCAAGTATCACCGCTCCCTCGACGGTCGGCCTCAGATCACTGGTCCGCCATTCGTCGGGATCCTCGATCCAGCGGACAGGCCCATATTCACTCAGCGCTTCCTCTATTTCGGCTCGCTCAGCCGCGCTCAGATCTCGTGTTGATGTCTCCGCTGATGCGGTGGGTTCGCCTGCGGAGGGGTCGATCCTGTTCTGGATCAGATATTGGGTGAAGGGCGGCGGACCCTCACCAAACGTGTGGTCCTCGGTGATCAGTTCGACCAGAGCCGCTGCCATCATCTCGGACGTCTCGCCAGAGTCACCACCGTTTCCAGACTCGACAGTGGTGCATGCGCCGAGAAGCAATGCAACGACGACGAGAGCTACTCGTGGCTTCACAGTCTTGTGACGCTCGGAATCCACGACCGGTTCCCGGGAGATTCTCCGAGTTGAATAACGACGCCGGAAGTGCTGCGATCTCGGACGGTCCCCGATGTGGGCAAGGTCGCTCGATACTTTTTGATCGGCGCTATGGCGCGCGGGGCACCTGAACCTTCAGCTTGGACGACCCTTGACCGACGCCGACGAATGGGACAGAATCCGCAATGGAGGCATACAGGATGAATTGGGATCGGTTGGCAGCCTCGACCGGTGCCGTCTTCGTCGCCCTCTCGTCCGCAGCGGCCATCATTGGTGGACAGCCTGGAGATCAGGACATTGTCGAGTTCTTCGTGGCTAACAGACGTCAGCTCCTCACCCAGGCGTACCTGTATGGGCTGTCGATGGTCTTCCTCATCTGGTTCCTCGGATCCGTACGTAGCCATCTGCGCCTCTCGGAGGGCGGAACCGGACGGCTGTCCGCTGTCTCCTTCGCTGGGGGGATCATCTTCGTGACCGTGCTGGTGGTCAGCGGGATTGTGAATACCGCCCTGGCAGATGGGATAGCCAGGTTTTCTGATCCTGAGACGACCAGAGCGCTCTATGCCTTGGTGGTCCTCGCCAACGATGTGAACTGGTTCCCCATGGCCGTTTTCACCGGAGCTGCGACCTTGGTCGCCTTCCGGCACAATGCCCTTCCTATGTGGCTGGCATGGTTCGGCGCAGCTGTTGCGCTCTCCTCGCTGATTGGGGCTTTGGCCATAGTCGTCGACACCGGTCCATTCTCGAGTGCCGGTATCTTCAGCATCGTCGGTCTTCTTCTGTTCCTTCTCTGGCTGGTCCTCCTGAGCGTCGTTCTCATTCAAAAGGCGGGTCGCGCCCACGCATAACGCGCGCTACCCACCCCCGAAATCGGTAATTGAACCCGTCCGATATCCCGCACTATGCGCAATTGGATCGGTGCTCGGTGCAACGATTGCCTTCGGCGGACCGGGCGCGGTTTGGCCGTCAACGACTACGGGTAACGAAAAACCGTATCTCTCATGAGGAGCCGTCATAGGCACTGAGGCCACCCTTGAGCTCGGCGGAGGGGTTTCTCTCGATGCAATAATCGGTGAACCGAGCCAGCAGTCCCAGGGGACGGTGTTGTTCGCTCATGGCGGCGGCAGCAGCAGGCACAGCCCGCGCAACCAGAGCGTTGCGGGCGTTCTCCACGGCGTCGGGATGAGAACAGTTCTGATCGACTTGCTCACCGAGCGTGAGGAGCGCGAGGATCACCAGACCCACGAACTTCGCTTCGACATCGACCTTCTCTCAGAACGAGTCGGGGAAGCCATCTCCTGGTTGAGAGGGCAGCCCGAGCTGGCGGGTGATCCGATCGGTGTTTTCGGTGCTTCGACGGGGGCCGCGGCTGCCCTGGTGGCGGCAGCCGATCTACCAGGGGACATCTCGGCTGTCGTATCGCGTGGAGGTCGGCCGGACCTGGCCGGAGACGCCCTGACCCGGGTGAAGGCGCCAACACTCTTGATCGTGGGAGGGAACGATTCCGTGGTGGAGCGGCTCAACCGGGAGGCGATGACCCGGATGACGGCCGAGACGCGTCTCGAGATCGTTCCCGGAGCCTTCCATCTCTTCGAGGAGCCGGGTGCACTCGACCAAGTCGCCCGCCTGGCCGCCGACTGGTTCCGGACCAGGCTGTCGGGCGAACAATGACCTCCTCCCAGCGGCCAGGCCCGGTGCCTTCCGCCTGACGGCTCAGTGCCGGCCGCTCGTGTCGGGATGAAGGCAGTCCCGCACTTAGCCTGACCCGGTGCCGCGTCGCCCGCCAATCGCTTTCCTTTTCACGGTCACCCTCACCGGCATCCTCAACAACACACTCGTCACGCCGGCCATCCCCGACATCCTTTCCGAGTTCGGGGCTCCTCGCGACCGGGCCGGCCTCCTGGTGGCTGCTGGTTCGATGGCCGGGGTGGTGGTTGCCCCGGTAGCCGGCTTCCTCGCCGATCGGTTCGGGAGACGCATCGTCCTCACCGTGTGCCTCGGCATCTTCGGGATCTTCGGCGGGCTCGGGGCCTTCGCCCCCACGCTCGAGGTGCTCATCATCGCCCGTTTCCTCCAAGGCGTGGGCTCGGCCAGCCTGATCAATTTGGCCGTGGTCCTGATCGGCGACCATTGGTCCGGGATCGCGCGGACCCGGCTCATCGGCCGCAACTCGGCCGTCCTAACGGTGGGCCTGGCCGTAGTCCCCCTCCTCTCCGGATTCATCACTGAGTCCGCCGGCTGGAGGATTGCGTTCGGCATCTACACGGTTGCGCTGGCGACGGCGGCGGCCGCCTGGCTCATTCTCGATTCTCACCGGAGGGCCGACCCACCGCATGTGATGGATCAGTTCCGGGAGGCGCTGATCGTTCTGAAGCGGCCTGTGCTCCGAGCCAGCATCGTCGCAGGGTTCCTGGTCTTCATCGCCATCTTCGGGCTGTTCCTGACGGTCCTCCCTGTCCATCTCGCCGAGGTCTTCGGCCTCGAGGCGGGAGCGCGCGGCTTGATGATCTCACTGCCTGCCATCACCGCCACCCTCGCCTCCTACAACCTTGGGCGTGTGCGCATGTGGACCTCGGCTCGGACCGTGGTCATCGTCTCGGCCGTGGCATTGATGGCCGCGTACGTCACACTCGGGCTGACGACGACGCTGGCGGTCGCCGTGATCGCCACGCTGGTGTATGGAACGTCGGAGGGCTTCTTCATCCCCATGCTCCAGGACCTGAACGTCGAGGATGCCCCGGATGAGCATCGGGCCGTCGTCATCGCGGTGTGGGTGGGTGCCGCCCGACTGGGACAGACCATCGGCCCCCTCCTCGCCGGTGTGTCGATGGGGCTGGTCGGCACCGGGCCCACGTTCGTGATCGGGTCGAGCATTGCCGGGCTGATTCTGATGATGGGGCTGTTCGGCCCATTCCCTAGCGTCAGTCGGAGGAAGGCACCGGTGGGGTGCCCCCCTTCGGTGTAGCAACTCATGTCTGCAGTGAACGACAAACCTGGTCTTTGCGCTCCAGGGGTGTAAGGATTTGTCGGGACACACGACTGTCCCACCTTTATGGCCGTGTATTCCGACTTCACCGACGCTCAACTGGTAACCGCTTTCCGGGCGGGGGACCAGGTTGCGTTTGCTGGCATCTACGACCGCTACGCCGACCGCATCTACTCGTATTGCCTGGCCATGCTGCGCAATCGGGATGACGCCGTCGACGCCGCTCATGAAGCGTTCTTGAAGGCGGCGACACGCGTCGATCAGTTGCAGAGCCCCCACAGGCTCCGTCCGTGGCTGTTCACGATCGCCCGCGACGAGGCACACGGCTCGGGCCATCACAGGGCTGGAGTCGCCGCATCGGATCACCTGACCGCGTCGATCGTCCACGATCCCGATCTCGCCATGGGGGTCACGCCCGACGAGCTGCGCGAGCTGGTCTGGTCAGCGGCTGACGGTCTGGTTGAGAGGGATCGACAGATGATGTTGCTCCACCTGGTGGAGGGTCTCGAGGGGGAGGACCTCGCCGAGGCGATGGGTGTCGAGATCTCCCATCTCGACGAGTTGCTGAGCCGGATGAGGGATCGTGTTGAGAACGCCCTGGGCGCGCCGCTGATCGCGCGCTTGGGCAGTGAAGACTGCACCGAGCTTCCCGGGATAGTGGGAGACGGGGACAGGAAGTTCGACACAGATGTGACTTCGCGGGTCACCAGGCATGTTGAAGGTTGTGACGTCTGTCGCGAGAGGCGTGCCTTCCTACTGGCACCGAACAATGTGCTGCCGGTGATCATGGTGTTGCCGGCGCCGTCGGGCCTTCGGGAGCGTGTCCTCGGCTCGGTGGCCAGCGTGACCGGCGTGGAGGGCTCCCGAACGGGGCTGGACTGGGCCAAGATGGGCATCTTCGCCGCAGTGGCCCTGGTGATCGGTCTGATCGGGATGGCAGTGTCAGCCCAGTTCACACCGATGCCTGCCACCACCACGATCCCGGCGGCCGAGCCCGACGGCGACGAACCAGCCGCCAAATCGACCACGTCGACCACCGAGGCCGCCTCGACGACGACCGTGGCCGGGTCGACCACGAGCGGTGCCACGGCATCCGCCAAACTCCAGGTGTCGGACGCGACCGTGGACTTCGGGACCGATGGGACCACCACTGAGGTCGGCCTCACCAACGGTGGCGGTGAGCCATCGTCCTGGACGATCGCATCCTCCACCCCCGCCATCTCGTTCTCACCGGCCGGCGGAGAGCTGGCTGGCGGTGTGACGGTCCCTATCCAGCTGACCCTCGATCGAGCACAGATCGCCGAGGGTGAGCTGGGCGAGACGCTGACGATCAGCTGGGAGGGCGGGAGTGTCCAGGTCGGGGTGGTCGGGACCTATGAGGACATCCCGGTGATCCACAACCCGCAAGCTTCGCCCGCTCAAGTCCAGATGAGCGGCGGCGCGTCATGTGTAAACACGCAGACCACCGTCTCGGCGCGGGTGAGAGACACCTCGCCCGTGGAGTCCGTCGTCGCCCGATGGAGCCCCACCGGGTCGGGAGGCCAGGAGACGGCGATGAGCCACGTGGGGAACGACATCTACGAGGCTGTCATCGGACCGTTCACGACAGCGCACACCGCATCGGTGAGGATCGTCGGTTTCGACGAGCGGGGCAACGCCGGGGGTGCCACCATCACGGTCGAGGTCGTCCCCTGCCCCTAGTGCCACCAGACGTTTTACATCGATCCTCCCATCGGCCATCGTTCCGCCGATGAAGGTGGTGCTCGCCTACTCGGGCGGTCTCGACACCTCGGTCATCCTCGCGTGGCTCCGCGAGGAGCACGACGCCGAGGTGATCACCTACACCGCCGACGTCGGCCAGGGCGAGGAGGTTGAGAGCGCTCGGGCCAAGGCGCTGGAGACCGGTGCGGCCCGGGCCGTGGTGGCCGACCTGCGCGAGGCCTTCGTAACCGGGGCCATCTTCCCGGCTCTGCGCGCGGCGGCGGTCTACGAGTCGGGGTACCTGTTGGGGACCGCGCTGGCCCGGCCCATCATCACACGGGGACTGGTGGAGACCGCACGTCACGAGGGCGCCGACGCCGTCGCCCACGGGGCGACCGGCAAAGGGAATGACCAGGTGCGCTTCGAGCTCGCCGCAGCGGCCCTGGCGCCGGACTTGAGAGTCATAGCCCCATGGCGGGAGTGGAAGCTCAAGGGTCGCTCCGACCTGATCAACTATGCCGGGGCGCGTGGGATCCCGGTCCCGGTTACCAGGGAATCCCCCTACTCGATCGATGCCAACCTGTTCCACGTGTCATACGAGGGCGGAGTGTTGGAAGACCCTTGGGCCGCACCGCCCCAGGACATGTACCGGATGACGATGAACCCCGAGGACGCACCTGACCGCCCCGAGGAGGTGGTCATCTCACTCCAGGCGGGCGATCCGGTCGCGGTCGACGGCGAGGAGTTGGGACCGGTCGAGTTGCTCACACTCCTCAACGAGAAGGCCGGCGCCCAAGGGGTGGGGCGGATCGACATCGTCGAGAACCGCTTCATCGGCATCAAGAGCAGGGGTGTCTACGAGACTCCCGGGGGTACGGTCCTCCACGCCGCCCGGCGGGCAGTCGAGTCGCTCGTCCTCGACCGGGAGGTCCTCCACCTCAGAGATGCGCTCTCCCTCCGTTATGCGGAGATCGTGTACAACGGCTTCTGGTTCTCGCCCGAGCGCTTCGAGTTGCAGGCGACGATGGACCACATCCAGGAGCGAGTCTCAGGAGAGGCCAGACTCGAGCTCTACCGGGGAGCGGTGCGAGTCACGGGAAGACGCTCACGACACAGTCTCTATAGGCCCGAGCTCGCCACTTTCGAGGCGGACGACGGGTTCGACCAGTCGGATGCCACCGGGTTCATCAATCTCAACAAATTGCGCATCCGCGGCCACGGCGACGGCGCATGAGCATGTGGGGCGGGCGGTTCGAATCCCCCATGTCCGACATCATCCGGGCGTTCACCTTCGACGACACGGATCGCAGGCTGCTCGAGTTCGACATCGCGGGATCCATCGCCCATGCCGAGATGCTCGGGGAGCGCAGGATCATCCCCGATGGGGAAGCACGCGAGATCGTCGAGGGCCTGCGAGCCATCCGCTCTGAAGGGCTCGAGTTCTCACCGGACGACGAGGACGTGCACTCCGCAGTCGAGCGGCGTCTCACCGAGCTGATCGGCGCGGTCGCCGGCAAACTCCACACCGGTAGATCTAGGAACGACCAGGTGAGTCTCGACTTGCGTCTCTACCTCGCCTCGGCTGGCGACGAGCGATCACCCCAGCTCCACGAGTTGATCGGGGTCCTCGTCGATATGGCCGAGACTCATGTCGACACGCTGATCCCCAGCTACACCCACACCCAGCAGGCCCAGGTGACCACCCTGGGCCACCATCTCCTCGCCCATGCCTGGGCTCTCGTCCGTGACATCGAGAGGCTCTCCGAGCTCATGGTGAGACACAACCAGTCACCCCTCGGAGCCGGGGCATCCGCCGGGTCGTCGCTCCCGCTCGACCGATCGGGCGTGGCGGAGCGGTTGGGGATGGCGGGTGTCATCCCCAACTCCATCGATGCGGTCGGCTCCCGTGACTTCGTTGCCGAGTATGTCTTCTTCAGCGCCCAGACGCTGGTCGACCTGTCGAGGCTGGCCGAGGAGATCGTTCTCTGGTCCACGTCCGAGTTCGGCTGGGTGACTCTTGGCGACGATGTGAGCACCGGATCCTCGGCCCTGCCCCACAAACGCAACCCCGACATCGCCGAGCTGATCCGGGGCAAGTCGGCGACGGTCATCGGCGATGTGTCGGCGATACTCGCCCTGCAGAAGGGGCTCCCGCTCTCCTACAACCGCGACTTCCAGGAGGACAAGAGGATCCTCTTCCACGCCGACGACACACTGGCCGCCTCTCTCCATGCGATGAAGGTCCTGCTCGGTGGGATCGAGTTCCACATCCCCTCACCGTCGGCCGCCGCCACCGCTGTCGACCTGGCCGAGGCCCTGGTGGCGCATGGCGTACCGTTCCGGGAGGCTCACGGGTCGGTGGGCCGTCTGGTCAGGTCGCTGGAGAGTGACGGGCGGTCCCTGGGGGAGGCGACTCTCGATGACTTGGTGGCCGTCGACTCCAGATTCGAGGCGACCGACCTCGCCCTGGTCGACGCCGCCTTGTCGGTGGAGAGACGGGTAACGGAGGGATCGGGTAACGCCAAGTCGGTGCGCGCTCAGATCGAACGCCTGCGTCGTCTCCTCGACTAGCTGTACCCCTTCGGGCTCAGCCGCCGTTTTTCGAGCCGTTGGGTGACGCGGGCTCGACCGACCAGGTGCCGTGAGAGCGGATCAGCTTGGCGAGGTCGCCCTCTCCGAACTTCTCCTTGGCCTTGACGATCTGGAGGTTGAGCTCCTTGTCGTAGGTCGGGCGGGCCGCGTTTCGGAAGACACCGAGTGGCGTCGGTCCGTAAGGACCGTGGGCCAGCCGGCTGATGGCAAATGCGATCGACGGGTTCTGGCGGGTCTCGTCATGGACGAGGATCGCCTTTGGGTCGACCGATGACGAGTCGACGATCTGGGCCTCACCGCCTCGCATCACGACCGCCTTGGCGCCACCGTCGAACACGACCGGCTTGCCTTGCTCGAGGTCGATGCGGTTGTGGACCCGCTCCTCCTTACCGGTGAGCTGGATGAATGCCTTGTCGTTGAAGACGTTGCAGTTCTGGTAGATCTCGATGAACGCCGCGCCGTCGTGCTCGTAGGCCTTCCTCAGGATCTCCTGGGTGTGGTTTCGATCCATGTCCAATGATCTGGCCACGAAGGTGGCGTCGGCCCCGAGCGCCAGCGACACCGGGTTGAAGGGATAGTCGATAGAGCCGAATGGCGACGACTTGGTCGACTTCCCCACCTCCGATGTGGGCGAGTACTGGCCTTTGGTGAGCCCGTAGATCTGATTGTTGAACATGACGATCTTCAGGTTCACGTTGCGGCGCAACGCATGAATGAGATGGTTCCCACCGATCGACAGGGCGTCGCCATCACCCGTGATCACCCATACCGAGAGGTCGGGGCGAGTGGTGGCGACTCCGGTGGCGATCGCCGGCGCCCGGCCATGGATGGAGTGCATCCCGTAGGTGTTCACGTAGTAGGGGAACCGGGCGGCGCACCCGATGCCGGAGATGAAGACGAACTCCTCACGGGCCCGCCCCAACGATGCCAGGAACGTCTGCACCGAGGCGAGGATGGTGTAGTCGCCACACCCGGGGCACCAGCGAACCTCCTGGTCTGTCTGGAAGTCGCCTCTCGTGTAGGACGGGGCAGTCACTTCACCATCTCCAGGATCTTCTCGGTTATCTCGCTGACCTTGAACGGCTCACCTGCCACCTTGTTGAGTCCGGTGGCGTCGATGAGGAACTCGGCGCGGACCAGCTTGAGCAGCTGTCCTGTGTTGAGCTCGGGGATGAGCACCTTCTCGTAGGATCGGAGCACCTCACCGGTGTTGAGGGGCATCGGGTTGAGGTAGCGAAGGTGGGCCGTTGCCACCTTCTTGCCTTCGAGTCGGGCCCGGCGAGCCGCTGCCCTTATCGAGCCGAATGTGGAGCCCCAGCCGAGGACGAGCAGCTGGGCGTCCTCGTCGCCGTGGACCTCGAGAGGCGGGATGTCATTGGCGATGTTGGCCACCTTCCACGCCCTGGTGTCCGTCATCAGCTGGTGGTTGGACGGGTCGTAGGACACGTTGCCCGAGATGGACTCCTTCTCGAGCCCACCGACCCGATGCTCG
>Ga0299907_10001509_pt1 | contig 13400 bp, 11 predicted proteins | sample RVTome_16_FD_198680 | JGI IMG/M metagenome (GOLD analysis project Ga0299907, IMG submission 198680) | Soil microbial communities from uranium-contaminated site in the Upper Colorado River Basin, Wyoming, United States - RVT152D67 (version 2) ... | reverse complement strand
CCTGGCGGTAGATCGGGGCGAAGACCCGACAGGTGCTGGTGAGCCGGGCGACCTGGTTGTTAGACGGTGGAGATCTCCTCGGGCTCCCCGGGCGTGAAGTCGCTGTTGGGTCCGTCGTCGTAACTGGTGGTGGGGTAGACGTAGGAGCAGTCGACGGGCGGATCGTCGGCAGCCCGGTGCCGTTCCACCTCGGTGGTGCCGTCGGCCAGCACGACCGTGGCGTCGAGGTCCCGGGCACAGACGTCGTCGGCGATCCCGGGCTTGCACAGCCAGTGGGCGTCGTCGGCGTCGACCTCGGCGTAGCCGGCGGGCAACTCGTCGACGCCGTCGGCCTCCGCCGGACCGGCCGCATCGCCGCCACCGGCGGTGTCGGCGTCGTCCCCTGAGCGGGCCGCGGCGACCAGGGCCACGATCAACGCGACGAGCACGTGCCGAGACCGCACTCTCCCCCTCCCGCACATGCCGGGCAACAGCACATTGGTGTGCCGAAACCACCGGGGTCGCCGGGCGCCTCGTCGAGACGCCAGGCTGGCGACATGCGATTCACGGTGTACGGCGCCGGTGCGATCGGCGGTGCGATCGGCGGGCGCCTGTTCGAGGCCGGGCACGACGTGACCCTCGTGGCCCGGGGCGACCACCTGCGGGCGCTCAGGGACGACGGGCTCACGCTGGTGTCGCCCGACGGCTCGGCCACGCTGCGCCCGCCTGCCGTCGGCCACCCGGCCGAGGCGGACCTGCGCGACGGCGACGTGGTGGTCCTGGCCATGAAGAGCCAGGACACCGCCGCCGCCCTGACCGACCTGGCGCAACACGCGCCGCCCGGCGTCCGCGTGCTGTGCGCCCAGAACGGCGTGGACAACGAGCGCGTCGCGCTGCGGTTCTTCCCCCACGTCTACGCGGTGGCGGTCATGCTCCCGGCGACCCATCTCCAGCCCGGTGTCGTCGTGGTCCACCTGGCGCCGACGACCGGACTGCTCGACCTCGGCCGCTATCCGGACGGCGTCGACGCGGTGGCCGAGGAGGTCTCCGCCGCGCTGTCCGGCGCCACGTTCGGGTCACGGGCCCGTCCGGACATCATGCGCTGGAAGTACCGCAAGCTGATCCTCAACCTCGGCAACGCCGTCGAGGCGGTGTGCGGCCCGGAGGCGGCGCGCGCGACGCCGCTCGTCCGGATGGCCCGCGCCGAGGGCGAGGCCTGCCTGCAGGCCGCCGGGATCGACGCGGTGTCCATCGACGACGACCGGGCCCGCCGCGGCGACGTGTTCCAGCTGCGTCCGGTGCCGGGGCACGAGCGCCAGGGCGGATCATCCTGGCAGAGCCTCGCCCGGGGCCTGCCCAGCGTCGAGACCGACTACCTCACCGGCGAGATCGTGTTGCTCGGCCGGCTGCACCGGGTCCCGACGCCCGTCAACGAGCTTCTCCAACGGCTCGCAAACGGGATGGCGGCCGAGGGCCGTCCACCGGGCAGCGTCGCCGCCGCGGACGTCCTGGCCCGGCTCGGGGTCGTTTCCTGACCCGTTCCGGCGTTCGGATGCGCCGGATGTCGGCGCTTTGGAACGGCGGTCGGGCCTGGGGGAACCGTTAGCCGGCGACCTCGTCGCGGCGCCGCTCCAGGAACGCCCGCTCCGGGCCAGTGCGGGCCAGGGCCAGTGCGGCGCGATAGGCGTCCGCGGCCTCGTCCCGCCGGCCGAGGCGCCGCAGCAGGTCGGCACGCGTCGCCGGCAGCAGGTGCGTGCGGGCCAGCCGGGGGTCGTCGGCGACGGCGTCGACCACGTCCAGCGCCGCCGCCGGTCCCTCGGTGAACGCCACCGCCACCGCTCGGTTGAGCTCCACGACCGGCGACGGTGCCACCCGACCCAGCTCCCCGTACAGCGCCGCGATCTGCGGCCAGTCGGTGTTCGCCCACGACGAGGCCGTGGCGTGCAGGCCAGCGATGGCGGCCTGGAGCTGGTAGGGGCCCGGCCGGCGGCGGAGCAGCGCCCGCTCCAGCTCCGCGGTGCCCTCGGCGATGCGGTCATGGTCCCAGCTGCTCCGGTCCTGGTCCTCGAGGAGCACCAGGTCGCCCCCCGCCGAGACGCGGGCGTCGCGGCGGCTGTCGTGCATCAGCAGGAGCGCCAGCAGGCCACGCGCCTCGGGTTCGTCGGGCATGAGCTCGACCACCAGACGGCCGAGCCGGGTCGCCTCGTCGCACAGCTCGCGGCGCACCAGTTCGTCGACCGTCGTGGCCGCGTACCCCTCGGAGAACACCAGGTAGATGCAGGCCAGGACCGGCGGCAGGCGTTCGGGGAGCAGGTGGGCGGGCGGCACCCGGAAGGGGATGGCGGCCGTGCGGATCTTGGCCTTGGCGCGCACCAGGCGTTGGGCGACCGTGGCCTCGGGCTGGAGAAACGCGCGGGCGATCTCCACGGTCTGGAGCCCGCACACCAGGCGCAAGGTCAGCGCCACCTGGGAGGCGGGGGCAAGGGCGGGATGGCAGCAGGTGAAGATCAAGCGGAGCTGGTCGTCCGCCGGCTCGGGCTCGGGTGACCCGTCGATCGACGGGTCACCCGGATCGGCCGGTCCGCTCGATTGGGCATCGGGCCCCGTGCGCATCGCCGCCTTCTCCTTGGCCTCTCGCCGTGACTCGCGCCGCGCCCCGTCGATGGCCCGGTTGCGCGCCGTGGTCGTGATCCAGGCGCCCGGGTTGTCCGGGACGCCGCGGCGCGGCCAGGTGCGCATCGCCTCTGCGAACGCCTCCTGCACCGCGTCCTCCGCGGCGTCCAGGTCGCCCAGCTGCCGGGCCAGCGTGGCGAGCACGCGCCCCGACTCGGAGCGGAACGCCCGCTCCACGACGCGGTCTGCCGGGGTCAGTCGCCGACCTCCATGACGGGCCGCAGCTCGATCGCCTCCGCCGGGATCTGCCGGGCAACGGCCACCGCGGCGTCGCGGTCGTTGGCCCGGACCACGTAGAACCCGCCGACCACCTCGGCCGATTCGGCGAACGGGCCGTCGCTGACGATCACGTCGCCGTCCCGCACCTGCACGGTGGTGGCGGTGGCGATGGGATGCAGGGCGCCGCCCGCCTGCACGGCGTCGCCGACCTGATCCATGAACCGCTGGTGCGCGGCGAGGCCCTCGTCCCAGGCCGGTGTGTCGGGCATGTCGCCGTCGGTCTCCTTGCCGTAGATGAAGGCCACGTAGCGCGGCGCTTCGGCCGTGCCGCTGGCCTGCCTGCCCCTGTCGAACCACTCGACCATCGGGCGGAGGCTCACCCAGCCGTCGTGGGCGGCGGGGATCTGGCGGGCCAACTCGATGGCGTCGTCGAGCGTGTCGGCCTCCAGGACGTACAGGCCGCCGAGGGCCTCCACGGTCTCGGCGTACGGTCCCGCGGTCACCAGCGGCTCGGCGTCGCCGTGGCGGATCGTGGTGGCGGTGGCCGCGCCCTGGAGGGCCTCGCCCCCGACGATGGCGTCGGCGGCGGTCTCGCCGAACCGCATGTACCCCTGCATCATCGTGTCGAACTCGGGCGTTCCCGGGGCGGGGCCTAGCGACTCGTCGCCGCCCAGCAGTGCGAGGTAGCGCATCGTGATCATCCTCCTCGTTCGAGCGACCGTCGCTCGTCATGATGACGACGAACGGGTGGGCCCTGATCGACAGCCTCGCACCATCGCGCCGCCCGAAGGCCGTGGAGCAGCTTGGTCGAGGAGCTCGTGCGGTGGAGCAGCCGCCGTCGGCAGCCCGGACGACTTGCAGGGGGACCGGGTCAGGGCTACAAGCTCGCGGCGTGGCTGGGGGATTGCTGCGCGCCGTGCATGCCGATCGGCGCACCGTCTGCCGATGTGCGGTCGCCGTCATCGTGATCGGCATCGTCGCCAGGGTGGCGTGGGCGGCTTGGATCGCGCATGCCGACCCGCTGGCGGCCCGTTCCCCCGACACACCCGGGTACGTCGGGCCGGCTCGCGCACTGCTCGAGGCCGGGCGTTTCAGCCTTTCACCGCAGGATCCGACCCCGATGTTCGTGCGCACCCCGGGGTATCCGGCGTTCCTCGCCGCGATCCTGTGGGTCACGAGCAGTGAGTGGACGATCAGCCCGATCCAAGCCGCCACCAGCGCGGTGACCGTCGCGGCGGTGGTCCTGGTCGGGTGGCGGCTCATCGGCCGCACTGCCGGGCTCGTGGCCGGCGCACTGTTGGTGCTCGATCCGCTGCAGTTCATGGCGTCCGGCACGATCCTCACGGAGGGAGTCGCATCCATCGCCGTCGCCGCGATCGCCGTCGTGGGCCTGCTCGTGTTCGGCCGGCGCCGTGCCCGCGACGTGCCGATGGGCGCCGTGCTCGGCCTCGGCGCGCTGGTGGCGCTGGCCACCATGGTCCGGCCGACGATGTGGTTCTACCCCGCGATCCTGCTGGTGCTGCTCGGCATCCGCTTCCGCGATGTACCCCGCCGTGCGCTCGTCACGCGACTGTTGGCGTTCCTGATCCCCATCCTGCTGGTCGTCGGGGGATGGCAGGTTCGGAACCACTCGGCGGTGGATTCATGGCAGCTGTCGGGAGCGACGGGCCTCCTCCTCTACTGCAGCAACGGCGCCCGCATCGAGGCGCGCACCACCGGGGCCACCATGAGGGCCGTTCGACAGCGCCTCGGCTGCCCGACGACAGGTGAGGATCCGGACGGCGATTGCACATCGACCGAGGGGTGGACCTGCCGGACCCCAGATCCGGGCGCGAGCGGTCAGGGCTTCGACGAGTGGAACCGCCGGGGACTGGAGATCATGGCGGATCACCCCGCGCAGGCCGGGCGGATCATGGTCGAAGGCATGGTCCGCCAAGTCGCCGGGCCGGGCACCGACACAGTCCGCCACTACGTCGACGTGCCGGCGTTACCCCCGCTCGTGTTGGGGTTGTTCTCGTGGAACGCGCTCCTGTGGGCCCTCGCCGGCGTGGGTGCCGCCGCCGGGCTCCGGACCGGGCACCGTTTCTACTGGGCCTTCGTGATCGCCACGATCGGCTACGTCATCGTCGTTTCGGCCGGCGACGCCGCCGGGGCCCGCTACCGGGTCCCCATCGTTCCGTTGCTCGCCCTCCTCGCCGCGAACGGAGTCCAATGGAGCGTACGGAGGCTCCGCAGCCGCGGGCGGCATCCCGCGAGCTCGCCGGAGTTCGGGACCCGCGACGCCGAGGCGGTGCCGAGCCCTTCGGCGTGAAGGGAACCGCCCGGATTCCGGAGGATCGACGACCACGTCGGTCGGCGGCGCGCTGGCTCCGGTATCGCCCCTCCGACTGAGAACGCCCGTTATCCGCATGACACAATCCGGGCGATGCGCTTCGCGGAACCGCCCTCGCCGATCGACGTCGACGACGACGCCCTCACGGATGCGTTGCCCCACGCCGGCGTGATCCCGCTGCTGGCGGCCGTCGCGTACGCCACCGGCGACCTGTCGGTGCTGCGAGAGGAGCTGCGGCCGGACCCGACCCGGCTGCTCGAGCCCGACGCCGGGGTCGACGGTGACCGCCTGGCGCTGGCCCGGCAGCTCGCGTTCGACGCACTGGCAAGGTTCCGTGACGGGGGCAGCGTGGTGGCGCCGGAACCCGACGAGGACGCGATGCGCCGGATCCTGGCCTTCGTCGTGGGGGACGAGGTGGTCGAGGACTATCTCCCGCTGTTCCTCGAGGAGCTCTCGGTGCACGGCGACGACCTGCGGGCGCCGCGCTGGAGCCTCGGAGAGCTGGCGCCCGACACGTCCTTCCGGGTGGCCGTGATCGGCGCCGGAATGTCCGGGATCGTGGCCGCCTATCGGCTCGAGCAGGCGGGCGTGCCGTTCGTGATCCTCGAGAAGGATCCGGAAGTGGGCGGCACGTGGTGGGAGAACACCTATCCGGGCTGCCGTGTCGACGTGGCCAACCACTTCTACAGCTACTCGTTCGCCCAGCGCGAGGACTGGCCGCAGCACTACTCCACGCAGGACGTGCTGCTCGAGTACTTCCAGACGTGCACCGATCGGTTCGGGCTGCGCGAGCACATCCGATTCGAGACCGAGGTGACATCGGCCGAGTGGAGCGAGGAGCGCGGCTCCTGGACGCTGTGCCTGCGGACGTCGAACGGCGAGGAGATTCTCGAGGCGCAGGCCATCATCAGCGCAGTCGGCCAGCTGAACCGCCCTTCGTTCCCTGCGATCCCGGGGCGCGAGACGTTCGAGGGCGTGTCGTTCCACTCGGCGCGCTGGCGCCACGACGTGGACCTCGAGGGCAGACGGGTGGCGGTCATCGGGACCGGAGCCAGCGCCGTGCAGTTCATCCCCGAGATCGCCCCCGCGGTCGACGAGCTGCTGGTCTTCCAGCGCACACCGCCGTGGCTCGTCCCCACCGAGGACTATCACCGCGAGGTCTCGCCCCAGAAGCAGTGGCTGTTCCGCCACGTGCCCACCTACACCCAGTGGTACCGCTTCTGGCTGTTCTGGCAGTACGCCGAGGGCGTGCTCCCGGCCGCCCGGGTCGATCCGGCCTGGCCGGGCGGGCCGTCGGTGAGCCCGCTCAACGACACCGCACGCCAACTGCTCACCGGCTACATCCAGCTGGCGTTCGCCGGGACACCGGACATGATCGACCGGGTCCTGCCCGCCTATCCGCCCTTCGCCAAGCGGATCGTGCGCGACAACGGGGTGTGGCCCCAGGCACTCCAGCGCGACAACGTCGAGCTGGTCACCACCGGCATCGAGCAGATCACGCCGACGGGCGTGACGACGGTCGACGGCGTGCACCACGAGGTGGACGTGATCGTCTACGGGACCGGCTTCACCGCGTCGCAGTTCCTCATGCCCATGAAGGTGGTCGGCCGCGGTGGCGTCGAGCTCCACGAGCACTGGGACGGTGAGGCTCGCGCCTACCTCGGCATCACCGTGCCGCACTTCCCCAACCTGTTCCTGCTCTACGGACCCAACACCAACATCGTCATCAACGGCAGCATCACGTACTTCTCGGAGTGCGAGGTGCACTACGTGCTCGGCTGCCTCGAACTGCTGCTGAGCCGGCCGGGCCGTCGGGCGCTCGACGTCCGCCCCGCGGTCCACGACGCCTACAACCGGCGCATCGACGAGGGCAACCGCAACATGGCGTGGGGGGCGTCGACGGTCAACACCTGGTACAAGAACGCCAAGGGCCGGATCACGCAGAACTGGCCGTTCACGCTGCTCGACTACTGGCGCGAGACCCGCGAGCCCAACCCGGCCGACTACGAGATCGTGTGATCGGCCGGGTCCGGCCCGCCTCCGCCGGGTCAGAGGCGGCCGCGGTCGTGCCTGGCCCGTGCGCGCTACCACCAGTAGGCGGCCGATGCCCCCGTCCTTGGACGCAGCAGGGGCGGATCCCGGTCCTTGCGTAGCCGCCTCCCCGGGCGGCGGTCGTTAACGCGTCGAACAGCCTTCGCTCCCCCGCGGCAAGAACGCGCTAAGGCACGCCGACCTGCGGGTGTGGCGCACTAGACCGGGCGTCGGTTCGACCGAGAGCCCCAGCGGGAGGACGTCATGGGTGATCTGATCTTCATGGCCGTGGTGGTGGCGTTCTTCGCCGTCACCGTCGCCTACGTCCGAGCTTGCGAGCGGATCGTCGGCCGGGACACGGGGTTGGAGTCCCTGGTGGATGCCGAGACCGGGGATGCCGCCAGCGCGCTCGAGGGCACGGTGCGTCGCACCCGATGAGCGGCGACAACCTCGTCGGCCTGATCCTGACCGTGATCGTCACGGCCTACCTGCTCGCCGCCCTGCTGTTCCCGGAGAAGCTCTGATGTCGGGGACCGCGTGGCTGCAGTTCCTCGTCCTCATCGCGCTCGTCTTCGCGGCCACGCCGCTGCTGGGTGCCTACATGGCCAAGGTCTACGGCGGCGGCGCCGCTCCGGGCGACCGGTTCTTCGGTCCGGTCGAGCGGGTCATCTACCGGGCCACGGGAGTCGACCCTTCCCGCGAGCAACGCTGGACGATCTACGCGCGCTCGCTGCTGGCGTTTAGCGCCGTGTCGGTGTTGGGCCTGTACCTCCTCCAGCGGGTGCAGGGCGGCTTGCCGGTCAACCCGACCGACGTGCCGGGCGTGCCCGCGCCCCTGGCGTTCAGCACCGCCGTGAGCTTCGTGACCAACACCAACTGGCAGAACTACGCCGGCGAGATCACGATGAGCCACCTGACGCAGATGGCGGGCCTGGCCGTGCAGAACTTCGTATCGGCGGCGGTCGGGATCGCAGTCGTCGTGGCCCTCATCCGGGGGCTGTCGCGGCGCCGCTCCACCACCATCGGCAACTTCTGGGTCGACCTGACCCGGTCGACCACCCGCGTCCTGCTGCCGATCTCGGTTGTCGGTGCGCTGGTGCTGGTGAGCCAGGGCGTGATCCAGAACCTGAACGGCTTCACCGTCGCAAACACGTTGGACGGCGCCGTGCAGCTCATCCCGGGCGGTCCGGCGGCGAGCCAGGAGGTCATCAAGGAGCTGGGCACCAACGGTGGCGGCTTCCTCAGCGCCAACTCGGGCCACCCGTTCGGCAGCCCCAACGGCTTCACCACTCTGTTCCAGATGTTCCTGATCCTGCTGATCCCGTTCGCTCTGACCTACACGTTCGGGAAGGTGGTCAACGACCGTCGGCAGGGCTGGGCGGTGTTCGGCGCCATGTTCGTCCTCTGGGTCGCCTCGGCGTTGATCGCCCAGGTGTTCGAGACCAACGGCAACCCCGAGCTCGACGCCCTGGGCGCGAATCAGGAGGTCGCCAGCGATACCGCGGGCGGCGGCAACTTCGAGGGCAAGGAGGTCCGGTTCGGTCCCGCGACCTCGGGCCTGTTCGCCGCCACCACCACCGGCACGTCGACGGGCGCCGTGATCGCGGCCCACGACAGCTTCACGCCGGGCGGCGGCGCCGTGCCGCTGGTGAACATGATGCTCGGCGAGGTGAGCCCGGGCGGGGTGGGAGCCGGGCTCTACGGCATGCTGGTCTTCGCGCTGCTATCGGTGTTCATCGCCGGACTCATGGTCGGGCGCACCCCCGAGTACCTGGGCAAGAAGATCCGGACACCGGAGATGAAGCTGATCACGCTCTACATCCTGGCGATGCCGGCCGTGGTGCTGGTGTTGATCGGCATCTCGGTCGTGATGGAGTCGTCCAAGGCGTCGATTCTCAATCCCGGGCCGCACGGGCTGAGCGAGGTCGCCTACGCGTTCACCTCGGCCGGCAACAACAACGGATCCGCGTTCGGCGGGCTCACCGGCAACACCGACTGGTACAACACCACGCTCGGGTTGGCCATGCTCTGCGGCCGCTTCCTGCTCATCGTGCCAACCCTCGCGCTCGCCGGGTCGCTGGCCCGCAAGCAGACCGTGCCCCGTCGGCCGGCACCTTCCCCACCGGCACCCCGCTGTTCGTGGCCCTGCTCGTCGGCGTGGTGCTCATCGTCGTGGGCCTGACCTTCTTCCCCGTCCTGTCGCTCGGCCCCATCGTCGAGCAACTGGGCCTGTGAAAGGAATCAACGTGTCGATCGAAGGGCGACGCCATCAAGGGGCGGGGGTGGGGGTCGGGCCGGCATGAGCAAAGCAACCCTCGATCCGGCGCCTCGACCTCCGCAGCGGGCCACCCAGTCCGATCGGGCGATCGGGGCGAAGGCGACCCGGTCGCTGTTCGACCCCGCCATCATGAGGACCGCGGTGCTGCACAGCCTGCGCAAGCTCCGCCCGCGGACGATGGTGCACAACCCGGTGATGTTCGTGGTGTGGGTCGGCTCCATCGTCACGACTGTCTTCTTCTTCCGCGACATCGGCGACGCCAGCGGCAAGGAGAACCTCTTCGGCGGCCTGGTGGCAGCCTGGCTGTGGTTCACCGTCCTGTTCGCCAACTTCGCCGAGGCCGTGGCCGAGGGCCGGGGGAAGGCGCAGGCCGACACGCTGCGCAAGGCCCGGTCCGAGACCATCGCCAACCGACGGCTGGCCGATGGGTCGCTCGAGCCGGTCCCCTCGTCACAGCTGCGGGTCGACGACGTCGTGGTGGTCAATGCCGGGGAGATGATGCCCTCCGACGGCGAGATCATCGCCGGCATCGCCTCGGTCGACGAGTCGGCCATCACGGGCGAGTCCGCCCCGGTCATCCGCGAGTCCGGTGGCGACCGGTCGGCGGTCACCGGCGGCACCAAGGTGCTCTCCGACCAGATCGTTGTGCGCATCACCGCCCGCGCGGGCGAGACGTTCCTCGACCGGATGATCGCCCTGGTCGAGGGCGCGAGCCGGCAGAAGACGCCCAACGAGATCGCGCTCAACATCCTCCTGGCCGGCCTCACGATCATCTTCCTGCTGGCGACCGCGACCCTGCAGCCCTTCGCCATCTACTCGGGTGCCGAGCAGACCGTGATCGTGCTGATCGCGCTCCTGGTCTGCCTCATCCCTACGACGATCGGCGCGCTGCTGTCCGCCATCGGCATCGCCGGCATGGACCGGCTCGTGCAGCACAACGTGCTCGCGATGTCGGGCCGGGCGGTCGAGGCCGCCGGGGACTGCTCGACGCTGCTGCTCGACAAGACCGGCACCATCACGCTCGGCAACCGGCAGGCGGCCGAGCTCCTGGCGTTGGCCGGGGTGTCCGAGGACCGGTTGGCGGCGGCGGCGCAGCTGGCCAGCGTCGCCGACGAGACGCCGGAGGGCCGGTCGATCGTGGTGCTGGCCAAGCAGCGCTACGGCATCCGCGAGCGCGACCTGGGCAACGCCCGCCTGGTGCCGTTCACGGCGCAGACCCGCATGAGCGGGCTCGACGTCGACGGCATCTCCGTGCGCAAGGGCGCGGCCGACTCCGTGCGCGCCTGGGTGCTGCAGCAGGGCGGCAAGGCCCCCGACGACCTCGACCCGCTGGTCGAGGGCGTGGCCACGGCGGGTGGCACACCGCTCGTGGTGGCCGAGGCCCGGCTCGACGGGCAGCGGTCCGAGGGCGAGGCCGCCGGGACCGCCGCCGACGCCGCTGTGGTCGCCGACGTCGAGGTGCTCGGCGTGGTCCACCTCAAGGACGTCGTCAAGCAGGGCATGCGCCAACGCTTCGACCAGCTGCGCGCCATGGGCATCCGCACGGTGATGATCACCGGCGACAACCCACTCACCGCCCGGGCCATCGCCACGGAGGCCGGTGTCGACGACTTCCTCGCCGAGGCCACGCCGGAGGACAAGATGGCGCTCATCCGCAGCGAGCAGGGGGGCGGGCGGCTCGTGGCCATGACGGGTGACGGCACCAACGACGCCCCGGCACTGGCGCAGGCCGACGTGGGTGTGGCCATGAACACGGGCACCCAGGCCGCCAAGGAAGCCGGCAACATGGTCGACCTCGACTCCAACCCGACGAAGCTCATCGAGATCGTCGAGATCGGCAAGCAGCTGCTGATAACGCGGGGCTCGCTGACCACGTTCTCGATCGCCAACGACGTGGCCAAGTACTTCGCCATCATCCCGGCGATGTTCGTGAGCGTCTTCCCGCAGCTGGACGCGCTCAACGTGATGGACCTGCAGTCGCCCCGGTCGGCGATCTTGTCGGCCGTCATCTTCAACGCCCTCATCATCGTCGCGTTGATCCCGCTGGCCCTGCGGGGTGTGAAGTTCCGGGCCCTGGGCGCGGCGGCCGTGCTGCGCCGCAACCTGCTGGTGTACGGCGCCGGTGGCCTGATCGCACCGTTCGTCGGCATCAAGCTCATCGACGTCCTGCTCACCGCCTCAGGGGTGTCGTGATGCGTGCCCAGGTCATTGCCGGCCTGCGGGCGCTGCTGGTGTTCACCGTGCTGCTGGGGCTCGCCTACCCGCTGGCGATCACCGGCATCTCGCAGCTTGCGTTCAGCGACAAGGCCGACGGCTCACTCGTCAAGAACGCCGACGGCGAAGTGGTCGGCTCGAAGCTCCTGGGCCAGGCGTTCACCAGCGACGGGTACTTCCACGGCCGGCCATCTGCGGCCGCCGGTGGGGCCTCGGGCTCGGAGATCGAAGTGCTCGACGCCCAAGGCAATCCCACGGGGGAGACGATGCTGGCGTCGGCCGACGACCTGTCGACGGCCGCATCCGGCGCCTCCAACCTTGGGCCGACCAACGAGGAGCTCCTCGACACCGTCCAGGAGCGGATCGACGGCTACCGCCAGGAGAACGGGCTCGCCGTCGACACGCTGGTGCCCGTCGACGCAGTGACCGCCTCCGCGTCGGGCGTCGACCCGAGCATCTCGATCTCGAACGCCCGCCTCCAGGCCGCCCGCGTTGCCGATGCCCGGGGCATGGACGTCGACGATGTGCTCGTCCTGGTCGACGACCACACGTCGAACCGCCCCCTCGGCTTCCTGGGCGAGAAGGGAGTCAACGTCCTCGAGCTCAACATGGCGCTCGACGAGGCCTCGGGATGAGGTGCGGAACGCGTCGCCGGGTCGGCACGATGTGACGAGCCCATGAGCGTCGAACCAGTCTCCCTGCCTGAAGTCGCCGCCCCGTCAGCACGGCCTGCACGGCGAGGGACGCTGCGCGTCTACCTGGGGGCGGCCCCCGGCGTGGGCAAGACGTTCGCCATGCTGAACGAGGGGCGTCGCCGCAAGGAGCGCGGCACCGACGTGGTCGTGGGCTACGTCGAGACCCACGGACGGGCCCGCACGGGCGAGCAGATCGGCGACCTCGGGGTAGTGCCGCGGCGGGTCCTCACCTACCGCGGTGCGGCCCTCGAGGAGATGGACCTGGACGCCGTGCTGGCCCGGCGACCCGCCGTGGCCCTGGTCGACGAGTTGGCGCACACCAACGTGCCCGGGTCCAAGCACGCCAAGCGCTGGGAGGACGTCGACCAGCTGCTCGACGCCGGCATCGACGTGATCTCCACGGTCAACATCCAGCACCTCGAGTCGATCAACGACGTCGTGGAGCGCATCACCGGCGTGCGCCAGCGCGAGACGCTGCCCGACCAGATCGTCCGGGCCGCCGATCAGATCGAGCTCGTGGACATGACGCCCGAGGCGCTGCGCCGCCGGATGGCCCACGGCAACATCTACGCCCCCGAGAAGATCGATGCCGCCCTGGCCAACTACTTCCGGCCCGGCAACCTGGCGGCGCTCCGCGAGCTGGCGCTGTTGTGGGTTGCCGACCGGGTCGACGACGCCCTGGAGGAGTACCGGGAGCGCCACGGCATCACCGAGCCCTGGGAGACGAGGGAGCGGGTGGTGGTCGCCATCACCGGCGCACCGAGCGCCGACGCGCTGGTGCGGCGAGCGGCGCGCATCGCCCAGCGGGCGCGCGGCGAGCTCGTGGGCGTGCACGTTCGATCCGACGACGGCCTGGTCCGTGCGAGCGACACGGTCGACCACCAGCGGCGCCTGCTCGAGGAGATGGGCGGCACCTACCACGAGACGGCCGGCAACGACATAGCCGCCGCACTGGTGGAGTTCGCCCGCGCCGAGAACG
>Ga0299907_10001508_pt1 | contig 13401 bp, 10 predicted proteins | sample RVTome_16_FD_198680 | JGI IMG/M metagenome (GOLD analysis project Ga0299907, IMG submission 198680) | Soil microbial communities from uranium-contaminated site in the Upper Colorado River Basin, Wyoming, United States - RVT152D67 (version 2) ... | reverse complement strand
ACGCCCGTGTTTCAAATCCGGCGAACACCTTCTCGTTGCGACCGAGGTCGACGTTGGCGAGGTAGTCGCGGAACCCGGCCGGCAGCGTGGACGGGAAGGAGATCGAGCGTAGCAGCGACGCGGGGACGGTCACGATCACGTAGTCGGCCTCCACCGGGGCGGCGCCCGTGAAGTCGAGGGTGTACGCGCTGCCGGTCCGCCGCACCCGGGTTAGCGGTCGGTTGAGCTGGACCTGTCCGGGCAGCCGCTTGACCAGTTCGTCGGCGATGCTCTGGCTGCCGCCAGAAACCGTGTACTGCTCGTCGCTGTAGGCGAGAAGGTCGACGGACTTGCCCGTCACCGATGGGGTGAGGAACAGCAACTGCAGCGCGGAGGAATCGTGCGGCTCGACGCCGTACTCGGTGCGGATCGCGTTCTCGACCAGGACGCGGACGTAGGGTGCGGTGATCTTGTTCTGGTGGCTGTCCAGGTACTGGGTCACGGACATCTGGTCGTACTCGGGTGCCACGGTGTCCCACGCGTTGAACACGCGGCGCGCGTCGGCGGTGATCTGGTCCCGCAGTGGCCTGAAGTCCGCGGCAAGGGTTGCCTCGTCGACATCACGTCCAGCCACGTAGTAGGCGGTCGACGGCAGGCCGGTCCTCGCTGCCTCCTTGTTGCGGTCGAACAGCGTGAGGCCGAGCTCGCTGGCGAGGCCGCGCATGTCGCCGTGGTCGGTGTTGATGAATGATCCGCCGAGGTCGTACACCAGACCGCTGGAGGTCTCGATGGAGTGGGTCCGGCCGCCGACACGGTTGCGGGCCTCGTAGACCGTGGCGGTGATGCCAGCCTGTCGCAGGCGATAGGCGGCATTGAGTCCCGCGAGTCCGGCGCCGATGACCGCGACGCGTGTGCCAGAGGCTGGTGCCGTCTGCGCGAGCACATGGCCTGGCAGCGCCGTGCTCAACGACGCGGCGGCGGTGATGACCGTCGCGCGCCGGAGGAAGCCGCGACGTGACATCGTGACGTTGCCCGACGTCCCCATCAGCGCCAGGTCGCGGTCCCTGGCACGGTCGTCCGACCGCATGCGGTTGTTCATGAAAAGATGCCCCTCCGTAATTCGCCGTGCACTGGACGCGCGGCAAAGGTGGGGCACTCTAGCAACGGCGTACGTATCGAGCCAATCACTGCAACATCTGGCACATGCGGGCCGTCGGCTGGCACTACCGCGCGTCACCAACCATCGAGGTCGACCGTACGCACGTCGTCGCTGCCGACCGGCTGTTGGCGGCGTGGGGGTGCATGGTCAAGAGAAGCTGACCACGTGACCGATCGGTGCGTATTCGTACCCATGAGGTATGGAGTAGTGTGTCTGACGCGCACGCCCCTGAGACGTCGCGAGCCCCCCGTGGAGACGCATTGACGGCGCCATGACCGGATTGCAGCGCCATGACCGGATTGCAGCAGGCACGGACACGCTCGGTCTGGCCGAGCGCTGGCGTTGCGCTCGCCATCGTCGTTCTTGGCGTGGCCGCTGGGCTCCTCGGCAGTGCGGTGCTGGGCACGTACGGCGCGACGGCCGGCGCGGAAGGGCCGCTTGCCACCGAAGTGGTGGCAGCATGTGAAGGTGACGACCCGTTGCAGGTCGCTGCCGACCCAGCAGTGGTGCCGATCGTGCAGCGCCTTGCGAGACGCTACATCAACGATCTCGTCGAACGGCAGCGCGACTGCATCAACGTCGAGGTCGTGGAGGTGGCATCGTCCGCGGTCGTCGGCCGGCTGACCAACGGCTGGGACGCGCGAACACACGGGCCACGCCCCGAGGTCTGGATCCCGCAGTCGACCGTGTGGGTGGAGCTGTTGCGCGACCAGCTCGACGATCCGACGATCGTTGAACCCGAACCCTCGATCCTCGCGCGCTCGCCGACGGTGATGGCGATGCCCCGGCCCATGGCGGAGGCGGTCGGTTGGCCACAGGAAGGCCTCAGCTGGGACCGGATGGCGGAGATGGCGGATTCCGATCAGCCCTGGGCGGCGTTTGGCGAGTCCGAGTGGCGAGCGTTCCAGCTGTGGCTGACCGATCCGCGCTACACCACGCTCGGGCTGCAGGCTCTGCTTGCGCTCGACGCGGCGCAGGGCGGTCAAGGTGCCGGCGAAGGCGAAGAGGCCGCGACGCCGCTCAGCCTGTTCCGGGTACAGCGGTTGCTGACGAGCATCGATGTCAGCACCGAGCAGCAGCTGCAGCGGTATGCGGAAGCGGACGATCCGTTGGAGGTCGTCTCGGCGTTCCCGCTGGAGGAGTGGCAGCTGTGGCAGTTCAACGAGGGGATGATCGACGCGATGTCGGAGGCGCCGGACGGCGGGGCCCCGCCGGGAAACGGTGTGCCGCTGGCGGCGGTGTACCCCACCGGCAACGAGCAGGTCGCGATGGAGTCCGACTACCCCTACGTGCTGCTCGACGCGCCGTGGGTGGAGCCGGAGGCGCTGCAGTACGGCGAGGAGTTCAATGACTATCTTCTCAGCGCCGCTGCACAGGAGATCTTCGCGCAGGCGGGCTTCCGTGGACCGGACAACGAGGTGACCAAACTGCTCGCCGCCGACATGGAAGCGCAGACCATGAGCGCGGTCAGTGGGGCGGCCTCCGGCGAGCTGCTCGACGTCGGGGCGCTCGCGAGTCTGCGCTCATCGTGGGTCAACGTGCCGCGCCTGAGCTCGACGCTGTTTGCCGTCGACGTGTCGGGGTCGATGGTCGCCCAGGTCCCCGGCACCAGCCAGACACGCCTGCAGGCGACGATCGAGGCGGGGCAGGAGGTGCTGCAGATCATCCCGCCTGCCAGCGACGTCGGGCTGTGGGAGTTCTCGACCGATCTGGAGGGTGGCGAGAGCGACGGTGACTACCGCGAGCTGGTGCCGGTCGGCCCACTGAACGAGGACGTCGACGCGACCACACGCAAGCAGCGGCTGATCGACGCCTTGGACGGGCTGGCATTCGAGAACGACACCGCGCTCAACGACACCGTCCTCGCCGCGTACCAGACCATGCAATCGAACTATACGCCCGGGCGGCAGCACACGATCCTGCTGCTCACCGACGGGCGCAACGACGATGACGACAGCATCTCCCACGAGGAGCTCATCACGGAGTTGCGGCGCCTGCGCAATCCCGAGCAACCCGTCGAGGTCGTGTCGATCGCCTACGGTGAGGAGCCCGACATCGACCTCCTCGAGGAGATCAGTGCCGAGGTCGGTGGCGAGGTCATCTCGTCGCCGGACGTCGCGGATCTCGATCGCCTGATGGTCGAAGCGTTGTCGCGATGACGCGCGCGCGCCTGCACCGACGACTGCTGGTCGCGATGCTCGCCGTCGTGACCCTTGTCGCCGCCTGCTCCGGCTCGGATGCAAGCGAGGAGGAACCGCTGTCCGCCGAGGGCACGGAGGCGCCCTCAGCGCCGTCCGCCGGCCATGGGTGCGAGGTGGCCGAGACCGACGGCGAGCTCGTGCTGTTCAACTGGACCGAGTACATCGACCCCGAGCTCATCGACAGGTTCCGCGACGAGTTCGCGGTCGACGTGGTCCAGGAGTTCTTCCCGAACAACGAGGAGATGTTGACGCGGGTGCAGGCTGGGGGCAGCGGCTACGACGTCGTGGTCCCATCGGACTACATGATCGGGATCATGATCGAGCAGGACCTGCTTCTGCCGCTCGACGTCACGGCGATTCCCAACGCCGAGAACGTCGATGAGGCGTTCCGTTCGCCACCGTTCGACCCTGAGCACCGGTACCACATGCCGTACCAATGGGGGACGACTGGGATTGCACTCGACCTCTCGGCGGCCGGCACCGACGATCCCGATCCGACATGGGGCTGGCTGTTCGACCCCGAGCTATCCGAGGCGTCCGCTGCCGGCATGACCTTGCTCGACGACCCGAGAGAGACGATGGGAGCGGCGCTGGCCTACCTCGGATACTCCATCAACTCGACCGAGGAATCCGAGTTGCAGGAGGCGGCCGACCTCATAGCCGAGACGAGGTCGCGGATCGAAGGCTACGAGTCAGACCAGTTCGAGGATCTGCTCCTCGACGGCGAGACAGCGGTAGCCCACGGCTACTCGGGTGACTTCTTCGCCGCCTTCGACGCGGACGACGCCTGGGACGACTACGCCTACATCGTTCCCGAGGAGGGCGCCGTCAAGTGGGTCGACGCCATGGCCGTGCTGGCGGATGCACCCCATCCGTGTACCGCGCACACGTTCATCAACTTCATCCTCAACGCCCGCAACGGTGCCCAGCTGACGAACTGGGTCTTCTATGCCAGTCCCAACGCCGCGGCCGAGGAGTTCATCGATCCCGAGATCCTCGAGGACCCCGCCATCTATCCGCCGGAAGAGGTGGAGGACAACCTCGAGTTTCTGCATGACACCGGTGACGTGGAGTCCCAGTACACAGACCTGTTTGAGGAGGCGAAGGGCTGAAGCCCGCCCTGTCCTGGTGACGCGGGCGTCACGACAGGGGATGACGGTGTGGGGTCTTGCCGATCCACTCTTCGATGACGGCGTCGACGGCGGTCGCGCTGACCAGGGTCTCACCGGTAGCCGGCCGGGTCAAGGCGGCGGCCTTCCGGCGAACGACACGCGACTGGGAGCACTTGTCCACTACACGAGCGGACGCGCGTGGCGTCAGCGTGCGACGAGGTTGTCGAACGCCACGGCGGTCACCGCCGCCGCGCGTCGACGAGATCCTCCACCGGCGCCCGGTCGGCATCGTGCACGACCTCGGTGTGCCCGCCGACCGGCCCCAGCGTCAGGCCGTCCGCCATGACCTCGGCTTCGCAGATCACAATGACTTGCCTTACCTGTCCTGTGGTGGCATATAGTACTTTTTGCATACTTGCGCCACGGTAGGACCGCTACGGGGAGGGACGCCGTGAAACGAGCCCGGCATGCACGTCTCGGTTTTCTTCTCCTGGTCCTGCTGCTGCTTCTGGCCGCCTGTGGCGGCGCCGAGGAGGGTGCTGAACAGCAGCTCCCCGAAGGGCCCGGGACCTCGGAGGCGGCTGCTGGCTCCGAGCCGCCCGCCACTGGGGCGCCGGACGACGGCGGGGTTCCCGAGGAGATCGTCATCGGGATCCCGGCCTCGCTCACCGGCCAGTACGAGGCCCTCGGCCGTCAGGGTCTCGATGGTCTCGAGATGTTCGCCGATTGGGTCAACGAGGAACGCGGTGGCATCGACGTGGGCGGACAGATGGTGCCGGTCCGGATCGTCTTCGGTGACGATCGCAGCGATCTTGACACCTCGCAGCGCCTGTTCGAGCAACTGGTCCGCGAGGACGGCGCCGACTTCATGTTCGCCTCCTACTCCTCGGGCCTGACACTGGCGCAGGGGCCGCTGGCGGAACAGCTCGATGTGGTGACCATGGCGTGGGGAGCCAGCTCCGACGACATCTGGGAGCAGGGGTTCACCCGCGTGGTGGGTGTGTACACGCCGGCCAGTCAGTACGACCACTCGCTGCTCGACTACGTCGCTGCGGCCGACCCGCCTGCGGAGACCGTGGCCATCGTCTACAAGGACGATCCGTTCACCGTGGCCGAGGCGGAGGGGGCGCGCGACAAGGCTGAGGAGCTCGGCCTGGAGGTGACCTACTTCGACAGGTACCCGGCCACAGCGACCGACCTCTCGCCGATCCTGACTCAGGCGTGGGGGTCCGAACCCGACGTCTTCTTGGTGGTCGCCCACTTCCAGGACGGAGCGTTGGGTGCCCGTCAGATGCAGGAGCTGGGCATGGATCCCGCCGCCTCCTCATTCGGTTCAGGTGCCGCCACGAGCGAGTGGTGGAACGAGTTGGGTGACGCCGCTCAGGGCACTTTCGGCCCGGCCCAGTGGGAGCCGTCACAGACTGTCGATCCGGCTGCCTTCGACGAGCCGAACTGGGTGGGCCCTGAGGTGACACCTTCTGAGTGGGCCCAGCAGTACGAGGAACGCTTTGAGTACGAGCCCGACTATCGAGGTGGGCTGTCCTTCGCAGCCGGGCTGGCGCTCATGGCGGCGATCGAGCAGGCGGGCACCATCGAGACGGACGCTGTCATCGAGGCGTTCAAGCAACTCGACATCCAGAGCATGGGTGGCGCGTTCAGCTTGGACCCGGAGACCCTCAACCAGGTCGGCCATGAGATGTTGACCATCCAGTGGCAGGACGGCGAGAAGGTGATCGTCGCGCCAGAGGAGGCCGCCAACGGGGAAGCCATGTACCCGGCCAACCAGTAGTTCCGCGGCGTGCGTCGCGGAACCAGGCATCACGAAGACCCACAACCGACGAGCGCGTCCTGCCCGCGGACCAGGTGAGGGCTCTCCTCTCACGAACCTGAAGGAGTTCCCCCGGTGTCACTCCAGGTCGTGGTGAACGGACTGCTCATCGGAGGTGTCTACGGCATCGCCGCACTCGGCCTCGGCCTGGTGTGGGGTGTGATGTCGGTGGTCAACGTCGCGCACGGTGACCTGCTCATCTTCTTCGCCTACATGACGTGGGTGCTGGTCGCCGTGCAGAACCTTCCGCCCTTCGTGGCGCTCGTGCTGCTGCTTCCGGTCGGGTTCGTGGTGGGGATGCTGCTCTACCATCTCCTGGTGCGCCATCTGGTCCGTCGCACCGAGGTCGAGCTGATGTCCCTGGTGCTGTTCTTCGGTCTGTCGGCCATGGTGTACGGCTTCTCGTCCTATCAGTGGGGAGCGGACCTGCGCTCGATGCCGGTGCCGCTGCCCACGTTCCGACTCGCCGAGCTGGTCATCCCTGGAACACGGGTGGCCGCCTTCCTGATCGGGGCAGGCCTGGTGGTGGCCCTCCAGTGGTTCCTGCGGCGGACGTACTGGGGCAAGGCCATCCGCGCTGTGGCGCAGAGCCGGGACGCGTCTCGGGCGCTGGGCATCAACCCCGACCGGGTGTCGGCGGTGGCCTTCGGGATTTCTCTGGCCTACGCGGGGGTGGCGGGCGCGCTGATCGCCATGACGAGCCCGCTCAGCCCATCGCTCGGCGTGGCCTTCGCCGGACGGTCGTTCGCGGTGGTGGTGCTGGGTGGTCTCGGCAACCCGATCGGCACGTTGGTGGCGGGCCTGGTCCTGGGTCTCGCCGAGAGCCTCTCCACGCTCTGGATGACGTTCGGGCTGTCCCCGGCGGTCGCCTTCGTGCTGCTCATCATCGTGCTGATCGTGCGGCCCACCGGCCTCTTCAAGCCGCTGCGGACCCGATGAAGGCCCCTGTCCTCGCACGCCGGGCGGACGTCCGCGACGCGTCCCGTCTGCTCAACCTCACCCTGGTGGGGCTGGGCGTCCTGGCCGTCGTGTTCCTCGCGTTGCAGCCCAGCCGGCCGGGGGCGCTTCTGGTCTTCTGGTTCAACCTGATGCAGGCCATCGTCCTCGCGCAGAGCCTCAACCTGATCACCGGGTACACCGGCTACGTGGACTTCGGCCACGTCGTGTTCTACGGGTTGGGAACCTACGTGGCGGGAATCGCCATCGGGCAGCTCGGGCTGGCGGTGCCGGTGCCGCTGTGGGCCTTCGTCGGCCCCCTGCTGATCGTGGTCATCGCCGTGCTGGTGGGTCTGCCTGCACTCCGGCTGCGCGGTGCCTACTTCGCCATCGCCATGCTCTCGTTCAACGAGGCGACGCGTTTGGTGGTCCTCAACCTTCCGCGGGATTTCGCCGGCGGCGCGTTCGGGATCCCGGCGCCGGAGATCTACGATCCGCACGCCGCCTTCTACGCGATGGTCGCCCTGTTGGTTGCGATCACGGTGTTCACGGTGTGGCTCGCCGGCTCCCGCTTCGGGGTGGGACTGAAGGCGATCAGGGACGACGAAGGCGCCGCCGCCGTCATGGGGATCGGCACCACGCCGTACAAGCTGGCCGCCTTCGGCGCGTCCGCGTACTTCGCCGCGGCGGCCGGAGCCGTCGACTACTGGTTCGTCGCCCACACGTCGAACGAGCTTGTGTTCAACACCGTTGTGACGGTCGAGATGGTGGCCGGGGTCTTCCTCGGCGGAGCCGGAACAGTGGTCGGACCGGTCCTGGGCGCAACCATCCTCTACCTCGTGCGTGACTTCCTGTGGGGGCGGTTCCCGTTCCTCTACCTCCCCATGTTCGGCGCGGTGATCGCCGTCGTCGTGCTCTACGTTCCGCGGGGGATCGTCGGCTTCGTGGAGGACCGGGTGCCGGCGCTGCGGGCCAAGATCAGGTGACCGACAGCCAGGAGGAGACGATCTGCCGCAGGTCGTCTCCGAGCTCGTTCGTGGGCCCGTGCCCGGAAACCTGCCCGAGCTCCATCACGTAGAGGTAGTCGCTCGTCGGTACCGCCTGGGTGAGGTTCTGGTCCACCAGCACGATCGTCTTCCCCAGCCCCTTGAGCCGTCGCACATCCTCGTAGACCTCCTCCGCGATCCTGGGCGCCAGCCCTGCCGAGGGCTCGTCGAGCAGGATGATCGAGGGGTCGGGCATCAGGATCCGGGCGATCTCCAGCATCCGTTGCTGGCCTCCCGACAGGGCTCCGGCGTCGACCCGCATGCGTTGCGCGAGCGCCGGATAGTGCTCATACACTCGATGCTTTGCTTCCTTCACCCGCTGACGGTCCCGGCGGAAGATCCAGGCCCCCAGCTCCAGGTTCTCGTCAACCGACATCTCGGGGAACACCGAGTGGAGCTGGTCGACGTACCCGACTCCCCGGCGCATCCGATCCTGCGCCTCGAGCACGGTGATGTCCTCTCCGTCGAGGAGCACCCTCCCTTCCTGCGGGCTCAGGTAGCCGAACAGCGTCTTGAGCAGCGTCGACTTGCCGGCGCCGTTGGGACCGATCACGCAGGTGACGAGCCCGTTCTGCGCCTCGACGGTCACATCGCGGAGGACATGGATGTCGCCGTAGTAGGCGACTGTCAGGTTCTCACCACGGATCGGCATGTTCCGTTGGCTCCGTTCGACCCAGATAGATGTCCACCAGCCGTTCCTCGTTGAGTACCTCCTCCGGGGGACCGGCCAGGTAGTTGCGACCCAGGTGCATGGCGAAGACCTGTCCGCAGAGGGCCGCCACCAACGGCATCTCGTGGCTGATGATGAGGAAGGTCGTCCCGTTCTCGCGGTTGGCGGTCCGGATGGCCTCGATGAGTGTTCGCTTGAGCTCCGGGTGCACACCGGCGAATGGCTCGTCCATCAGCACCAACTGGGGCTCGGGCATCAGTGCCCGCGCCAGCTCGAGCAGCTTCTGCTGCCCGCCGGACAGCTCGCGCGCATAGTGGCCGGCGTTGCCGGTGAGGTTGACGAGATCGAGCAGCTCCGCGGCACGCTCGCGGATCCCTCCGCTGATCACGCCACGGTAGGCCACCGGAACGAGCACGTTGTCCTCCACCGTCAGCCGGTGGAACACCCGCGGCACCTGGAAGGTCCTTCCCACTCCGAGCCGGGCGATCCGTGAAGGATCGAGCGTATGCAGGGCGTTGCCGTCGAACGCGATCTCGCCACCGTCCGCCCGGTGGATGCCGGAGAGGACGTTCATGAACGTGGACTTGCCGGCTCCGTTGGGGCCGATGAGGCCGACCACATGGCCCTGGTCAAGTGCGAGGGAGAAGCCGTTGACCGCATGCACGCCACCGAAGCGCTTCACCACGTCTGTCGCTGCGAGGAGAGTCATGCCGTGGTCATCTTATGCGGAGCCTGCGGGGATCCGGCCAGGAAAAGCCAGGCACAACGCGGTCCTCCTGCCGTGGGGTGTCAGCAGGAGGACCGCGGGCGGTGGTCAGTCGAGGTCTACAGCGGGGCGAGCACGGGCTCTGCCTCGACGGGCACCGGTTCAGACAGATCGGAGACCGGTTCGGACAGATCGGAGACCGGCTCGGACAGGTCGGAGACGGGCGGTGTGCCGAGCTGGGCGCTGCGGCTGGCGGGGTCGACCTCGGCGAAGGTGAGGAAGTCGACCATGTCGAAGCCTTCCGGATCACCGGACCGGGTGTCGACGGTGGGCGTCCAATCCGGGTCCTGCGCCATGTAGCTGTTGTCGTCCGAGAGCATGAACCCGACGTAGCAGTCGGCGATGATCTGACCGCCGACCGGTCCGAGCGTCAGGCCGTCCGCCATGATCTCGGCTTCGCGCAGCGCGTAGAACCACAGCGGCGTGCTCTCCTCCAGGCCCAGCTCGTAGTCGGCGAGATCGCTGAGGTCCGCAGGGGCGACGCGCTCGACGCCGAGCTCGTCGGCGATGGCCTGGCCCGACGGCTGCTCCCACGTGATGTGACGCAGCAGGTTGCGGGCCGCGAGCGAGGTCGGCCCGAGCGGCGCTCCGGGGCCGAGCTCGATGGTCAGCGGGGGCAGGTTGAACATCGGCGAGGAGATGGTGGTGTCGATCAGCTTGTTGTGCTTCAGCTCGCCGTCGCCGAAGTCGAAGAAGGTCTGCCAGTCGATGAAGCGCCGGGCCGCGCGTGCACCACCTCGCAGGTCACTGGGGTCGGCGCTGTCGCCACCTTCGGCGTCGAAGATGAAGCCGAAGAACGGCTCGCCGTTGTCGCCTGCGAGGTTCGCGCGGTACGACGGTCGCACCATGCTGTGACCGAAGCGGTAGACCGCGCCCTGGAACTCGACCGGCATCAGCACACGGCCGTTGCCGAACACGTTGGGCCGGGTCAGCGCCGCGATGGCCTGCTCACGCCCCACGTACGCCGGCAGCACCTCGTTCATCACGATCCACTGATAGTGCCACCGCGTCAACCGCCGGGCCTCGGCGAAGACCTCCTGGTCGTCGCTCCCGCCCGCCGCACGGAGCTGGTCGACTGTCTTGTTGTGGAACAGCATGGTCGCCAGGTGAATGCCCGAGAGCATCAGGTTCTCGTCGTTGCGGGCGTCGGGGATGATGGCACGGCCCTCCTGGCGGGCGAAGTCCTCGAACTGCCCGCCGGTGTCGACCGGCAGCTTGATGCGGTCCTCGGGGTCGTAGAATTGCCGGTCGCGCTGGGGTCCCCGGCTGTAGACCGAGTCCAGGTCGAACGCCGGCATGCGGCCGTTGCGGTGGTCCTCCGGCGCGGCGGGAACACCCAGGGGCGAGGTGAGGTCACGTGTGAGGTCGTGGTCGATGAACTGACCGATGAAGGTCATGCCGGCGCCGTGGCTGGTGTTGTCGGGGTTGTTCGCGGAGAGCGCCGGGTTGGTGATGAGTTCGATCGGGCCGGCCGACAGGTCGTCGTTGGCGTCCATGATCCCGCCGGGCCTGCCGATGTCGACCAGCGCCTCCTGCAGGGCCGGGGAGTCCTCGGCGAACGGCGGCAGGTCGAACAGCCGCCCGAAGGTGTTCGGCGGTCCGCCGATCGGGATGATCGGTGCGCCGCCCTCTGCGGGTGGGGCGGACGGCGCCGGCGCCGGGGCCGGGTCCTGCCCGCCAGGGACGCCAGGCATGTCACAGCCGGCCAGCGCAACTCCGGCGGACACCGCACCGAACCGGCCGAGGAACGACCTCCTGGATTGTGTGGGACGCTTTCTCGGGTCGGGTCGCGCGTGGCTGCACGTGGCGTGCCTGGGATCGGCCATGGGATTGCCCCCTTCGGTGCGTGGGTATTGCACACCTGTTTAGAGAACCGCTACCGGTTTTAGAGAACCACCGCCGGCGCGGCCGCGCTCGCGGCTAACGGGCCAGGGTTCGCGGTCTCTTGGCCGCTGTCCGATTGGCCCGAATACGCGGGAGGAAGCGCTCTCGCGCCATCGCATCCGCAGAGGGATCAACGCCGCGTTACTCAGTGTGATCAGCGCCTCGTTGGCGCCGGAGAAGCGCAGGCCACCTATCGTTGGGCCATGTCCGTGCGCATCGCACCGTGTGGCCACGTCAGTCAGCCGTGATGACAACTGCCGGCGTCAACGATGCCGTCCGACGTCGTCAGCAACGGCGCAACCGGGCGCAGGGCCTGCTGCTGCTGAGCGGGATGGTGCTCACGCTCGCGTTGTGCGCGTGGCTCATCTTCGGCGGCGACGGCGTGTGGTGGGTCGTGCTGCTGGGCATCGGCACGCTGGCGTTGCGCCCGCGCATGCGACCCGACTGGGTGCTGCGCATGTACCGGGCACGTCCGCTGCCCGCGTCAGCGGCACCCGACCTGCATCGGCTCGTGGTGATGCTCGCCCGGCGTGCAGGCCTTCCGCGGCCGCCAGCGCTGTACTACGTGCCGTCGAGCATGCTCAACGCGTTCGCCGTCGGTCGTCGCTCCGAGTCTGCGATCGGCGTCACCGACGGGTTGCTGCGAGGGCTCACCGGCCGTCAACTCACTGGCGTCCTGGCCCACGAGATGAGTCACATCCGCTCAGACGACCTGTGGATCATGACACTGGCCGACACCGTGGGCCGCCTCACCCACGGTGTGGCCTACGCCGGTCTGGCGCTGGTGTTGCTGGGCCTGCCGATGCTCGCATCCGGCGCGGCGGTCCCGTTGCTGATCTCCGCCGTGCTGATCGCGATCCCGACCGTGGTGACGCTGCTGCAGCTCGCGTTGTCGCGTGCGCGGGAGTACGACGCCGATCTCGAGGCGGTGACGCTCACCAACGATCCCAGCGGGCTGGCCAGCGCGCTGCGTACGCTCGAGGCGCGCGAGGGGCGGATCTGGGAGCGCATCCTGGTGCCGCACCGCCGGACGCCCGACCCGCTGCTGCTGCGCACCCACCCGCCGACCGACGAACGCGTCCGCCGTCTGCTCGCACTGTCTCCACCGGACGCCGAACCTGTCGGGTTCCGCGGCGAGCCGACACCGGTGGCGTTCCTGGTCCCCGTCACCGATCGTCCGCGGTTGCGCGTTCCTGGGATCTGGCGGTGACGCGGGCAGACGCGTGATCCGTCCCGCGCGGTCCCGGGCATGGGAGTCACCGCACGCCGGGTGGGGGAGGCCGGCGTGCGGTGGAGGGATGGCTCCCCACACAACAAGGAGTGGCGCGCGTGCCTGCTGATACGGCAGATGACACGTGGCGATGTCGGGACGTCGCTCGGGCGATGACGCGTGCGTCAATCCGCGGTGCGTCCCTCGCGTCGGGTGGAGGCCGCCGTCGCTGCCGGCCCATGGCTGCCGTCGCCTCCACCGGTGAACCGCTTGGGCTCAGCTAGCTCACGGCTGGCCTTCTCCGCATACATCGCGGCGTCTGCCCGCCGTAGCAGGGACGTCCCGTCGATGGCGTCGGACATGCCGCTTGCGACACCGATGCTGGCGCGCGCGGCGACCTGGACCCCGCGGATCCGTGTCGGCGCCTCCAGCGCCGCGCGTATCCTGCGCACCAGCGCGCCTGGGTCGTCGAGGTCGTAGAACACGGCGACGAACTCGTCGCCCGCGAAACGGGCCCCCACGTCACCGAGCCGGATCTGCTGTTCGAGCCGCCGTGCCGTGATCTCCAGCAGTTCGTCGCCCGCCTGGTGGCCCAGCGTGTCGTTGATCG
>Ga0299907_10001507_pt1 | contig 13404 bp, 12 predicted proteins | sample RVTome_16_FD_198680 | JGI IMG/M metagenome (GOLD analysis project Ga0299907, IMG submission 198680) | Soil microbial communities from uranium-contaminated site in the Upper Colorado River Basin, Wyoming, United States - RVT152D67 (version 2) ... | reverse complement strand
CTGGTCTCGTTGCTCTCCTACGACGCGGTCGACCATCTCAATTCGGGCCGGAAGTTGACCCGGCTGGGCACTGCCCACGCCCACATGGTCCCCTGGCAGGCCTTCCAGACCAGCGACGGATACGTGGTGGTGGCGGCCCGGGACGAGAAGTTCTGGCAGAACTTGTGCGACGCCATCGGGCGGCCCGATCTCAAGGACGATCCTCGCACCTCGAACAACACGGCCCGGGTGGCCCACCGGGATGAGGTGGTCCCCATCCTGGCCGATGTCTTCCGAACCAGGTCGAATGTCGAATGGCTGGGAACTCTCGATGAATACGACATACCCAACGCCCCGGTGAACGACATGGCCCAGGTCTTCTCGGACCCGCAGGTGCTGGCCCGTGACATGGTCGGTACCTACAAGCACCCCACGCTTGGCGACATACGCTTCCCGCCCACGCCCATCAAGTGGAGTGAGTGGGAGCGGCCCAACGAGCCCGCACCCATGCTCGGCCAGCACACCATCGAAGTCCTTGGAGAGAGACTCGGCCTCGACGAGGCCAAGGTGCGAGTACTGGACGACCGGGGCGTGGTCAAGATCTGGCCGGAGGACTGAGGTAGGGATATGCGTTTCGGGACATTCGTGCCACAGGGATGGAAGGGCGACCAGGATGGGATCCCGGCAGAGGCGCAATGGGATCGCATCGTCGAATTCGCCGGGCTCATCGAGGACTCGGGCTACGACTCGATTTGGGTCTACGACCACTTCCACACCCATCCGGTGGTGAAGCAGGAGAGCACCTTCGAGGCGTGGACCCTCATGGCTGCCCTGGCGGCCGCTACCAGCCGGGCCCGGCTCGGCCAGATGTGCACCTGCGCCCTCTACCGGCCGCCGTCGATGCTGGCCAAGATCGCCTCGTCCATCGATGTGATATCAGGAGGCCGGCTCGATGTCGGGATCGGCGCCGGTTGGTCGAAGAAAGAGTTCGAGGCATACGGATATCGCTATCCCTCCGACAAGGAGCGTCTCGACATGCTGGAGGAGGCGGTCCAGGTGCTGCTGGCGATGTGGACCGAGGACGAGGCGCGGTTCACAGGCGAGCACTACTCGGTCGACGGCGCCATCAACCGTCCCAAGCCGTTGCAGAAGCCACACCCTCCGCTGTGGATTGCCGGTGGCGGGGAGAAGCGGACGCTGCGAATCGTGGCCAAGTACGGAGACTTCGCCAACTATGGGGACGACATCGACGAATTCCGTCACAAGTCGAAGGTGCTGGCCGCGCATTGCGACGCGGTGGGCCGTGACTTCGACGAGATCGGGCGCACCTGTCATCGAATGTCCGTTATTGGCCGGGACGACGCTGATCTCTCACACAAGCTGGCCGTCGCCGCCCGCCGTCGGGGGTGTGAGCCAGAGGAGTTCGCCGAGGAGCATTTCGTCGCCACGATTTCGGAGGCGGTGCAGGAGATGAGCGAGTTCGTGGAGGAGGGATGCACCGACATGATCCTCTACTTCTACGACATGGGGGAAGGCGACAGTTTGGAGCTGTTCGCCTCCGAGGTGATCCCCCAGCTTCGATGAGCGGGCTGGGCCGGCTACTCGATCCGAAGACGATCGCCATCGTCGGTCTCTCCTCCGATCCTGCCAAGCACGGGCCGCGGGTCCTGGCCAATCTGCGCAAGCTGCGTTTCCCCGGCGAGGTGTGGGGGGTGAACCCGGGTCTTCCTGCCGTGGAAGGGGTGAAAGTCGTCGCTTCCCTCGCCGACCTACCGGAAACACCCGACGTGGTGGTGTGTGCCATCCCGGCCCGGGAGGTGAGGAAGGTCGCCATGACCGCCCGAGGAACCGCGGGCCTTGTCGTGTTCGCCGGCGGGTTCGGCGAGACCGGGTCGGATGGGGCGGCGCTACAGGCGGACCTGGCCCAACGGGCGCGGTCGGCCGGAACCAGGGTGCTCGGGCCTAACAGCGGCGGGATCATCCGACCTTCGGTCGGGCTGGCCGCGTCGTTTCTCACCTGTCTCGATCGCAATGCGGCAGAGATCCGCTCCGGGCCGGTCGGGTTGGTCACTCAGAGCGGGGGCACCGGCAGCTACATCCACAATCTGGCCGCCGCCCGCGGCGGCGGGCTGGCTGTGTCGGTGTCCACCGGGAACGAGATCGACATTCAGATGGGGGAGGCCATCTCAGCGGTGTCGGACCTGGACGAGGTCAAGGTGGTGCTGGCCCTGATCGAGACCGTCCGTGACGGACCGGTCTTCATCGAGGCGGTGCGTGATTCGGTGGCCCGGGGAAAGCCGGTGGTCGCTTGTCGAATCGGAACCGGGGACCGGGGCAGGGCATTGATGACTACTCACACCGGTGCGATGGCGGTGCCGGAGAAGGTGCTCCAGGGCGTGCTCGAGTCTCTCGGGGTAGTCGTGGGTGAGACACCGGGCGAGGCGTATGACATCGCCGAGATGCTGGCTCAGGCCCCTGTTCCCGCCGGCGACCGGGCGGCCGTCGTCACCCACTCCGGGGGCATCGGCATCCATCTCGCCGACCTCGCCGAGCGGGCCGGCATCGAGCTGCCCCAGCCCGGCGCGGGGTTGAGATCGCGCCTCGAACCTCTGCTCGACCTTGGCGCGGCCAACAACCCGCTCGACATGGGGGGAATCATCGGGGGCCCGGGTCGCTTTGCCGAAGTTGTCGACCACTTCGCCCGATCGGGGGAGTGCGACATGGTGCTGGCGGTGTCCACCGCCCATCCTCCCTCACATTCGGCTGAGCGAGTTCAGGCTCTGCTGAGTCTCGATGCTCCGGTGCCGATACTCCACCTGTGGATGGCCGGAGACCAGGCCGCCGAAGCTCTGCGGGTGTTGAGAGAAACCGGTGTCCCCGTGACCGAGGAGCCGAGGGCGGCGATCCGGGCGCTGGCGGGCTTGGCTCGGCTGGCGATTTGGTCTGCTCCCGTGGAGATGCAGCCGATCGAGGGCGCGTTCGACAAATGGGGTCTGCCCCTGGTCGAAGGTGGGATTGCCCGGACAACCGATGAGGCCATAGTGATTGCCAATCGTCTCGGTTACCCGGTCGTGGTCAAGGTCGTGTCGGGTGGCCTGGCCCACAAGACCGAGGTGGGTGGGGTCCGACTGGATCTACGCGACGCCTCAGCTGTGAGCCACGCCATCGACGAGGTGACCGCGGCCGCCACGGCTGTTGGTCAGTCAGTTGAGGGAGTGAGGGTGGAGCGGTTTCGGCCGGGGCTGGAGCTGATCGTCGGTGGCCTGATCGACCCCGTGTTCGGGCCGCTCATCTCGGTCGGAATTGGTGGTGTGTTCACCGAATTGCTCGACGACGTCGTCTTCGCCCTGGCCCCCGTCGATGAAGGCGAGGCTGGCGCGATGGTCGAGCGTCTTCGGGGCCGGGCATTGCTGGACGGGTTTCGCGGATCGTCACCCGCGGATGTCGACGGGCTGGCCCGGATCGTGAGCCTGGTCAGCCGTGGGATGACAGGATCCGGTCTGCGAGAGGTCGAGATCAATCCGTTGATCTGGGATGGCGAGGGTTGGGTGGGTGTCGATTGGCTTGTAGTTCATGAGAGGGGAGAACCCTTGACTGAGGAGACGACGAGCTCGGGGACCTGATCGGCCCAGACGCCCGAAGAGTCCCGAGCCGGGAAGTCGAACACGCCGATCATGAGCTGCATCGGATAGCCAGGCGACTGGTCGATCCTGCGCACCAGCACCTCGTCGACGACGATCTCGACGGACACCGGATTCCAGACAGCCGCGTAGGTGTGGGGCTCGGACACATCTATTTTCAGACGCGGGGTGGAGAAGTCCCCGGAGAGGTCCGGGTCGCGGAAGCTGCGTATACCCATCCCTACGGCGGCCGAGCCGTCCTCGATCGACTCCCCGAAGACCTCTGCGACCAGGATCTCACCGGATGCCTCGGGACGGTCCTCGATTCCCGCCAGCCAGAAGCCGAACATCGAACGCGGCGTCAGGATCCCGCGCATGCGCACCTCGATGCGCCCAAAGTGGGGCGTGTAGCCCCAGAAGGTTGGCTGTTCCTCCATCACCGTCAGCCCCTCCTTGAAAGGCTGCTGGCCGATCGTCGAGCCGAGCGGCCCGGCGAAGCTGCCCGTCTGGACTCCCGAGACCCGCAACGGCTCCTCGTGGAGGTCGGGGCACCAAAGAGGCTGTTCGGGCGGGATCAGCAGGTGGAGGTCGCCGTCCTGGATGTTGTAGGTCGCCGCCGATAGCTCCCGGGAGCTCCAGTGGGGCAGGTAGTAGGGGAACCACACCTCAGGGTCGAGGGCGTCGCCCTCGAATCTCTCGTCTAGCCCGGAGCCAGTGTGGACCATCGCTAGAGATCGACCGTGCCCTCGATGAGGATGTTGGTGTCGCCGCCGATCATGATGCGGTCACCCGCCGGCCGAATGTAGACCCGGCCATGTCGCCCCAGGGCGGTGCCCTGGGAGATGACTAGCCCGTCGCCGAGCCGACCCTGATCTCGCAGCCAGTAGGCGAGGGCCGCGTTGAGCGACCCGGTGATCGGGTCCTCCACCCCATTGGACGCGAGCATCCTCACCTCGTAGTCGCATTCGGAGCCAGGGACATGGGCGCCGAGCAATCCCACGAACTCGAGCGGCGACCAGCGGGCCTTGGACGAGTCCACCTCGAGCACCTCCTCAGCCGACCCGAGATCGAGCACCTGCCACACGGGCCCGTTGTCGAGGGTGGCCGTCTGAACGACCGCCTCCAGAGGAATCCCCAGCGCTCCGGCGATGGCATCGAAACGGTCGGGAGCTAGCGGCGAAACCGAGGTCGGCGGCGCCACGAAGGCGAGACGCTCCGCTGCGCTGTCGATCTCGACGATCCCGATTCCACATTCCTGTCGGACCACGCCGGATTCCTTGGGGACACCCCCGGAGTGGAGCCAGGCGACGCAACTTCCCAGGGTCGGGTGGCCGGCGAATGGCAGTTCATCGTATGGAGTGAAGATGCGCACCCGGTAGTCGGCGGTCTCGTCCTCCGGTGTGAGCAAGAAAGTGGTCTCGGCGAGATTTGTCCAGGCGGCGAAACCTTGCATTTGCACATCGGACAGATCGTCGGCCTCGACCACCACCGCCAGCCCGTTTCCCTGGGTCGGGATCGGGCTGAACACGTCTACTTGGACGAACCTTCGTGATGTCACCATTGAGCCCGAAACTAGTGGTCGTTGCGCTTCCGTAACGTCCATCGACCAGGATTGCGGCGTGCACACAGGTGAAGACGCTGAATTTGCGGTGCGCCGGTGGAAGACCGGCCTCTTCGCCCTCGTCGCCCTCGTAGCCCTGGCCGCGCTCATCATCCGCGGCTTCATCGGCCCCGACACCGCCGACGCCGGCATCTCCTTCCTCGTTTACGCCGGAGTCGGAGGCCTGATAATCGTCCGACGCGATGGCCACACCACCGGGTGGTTGTTGGTGCTCCTCGGGCTCACCCTGGTGTTCGTCAACGGTGTCTCCTATGCACCGGGAACTTCCACCTCATTGGTGACCTGGGTGGGCTCGTGGGGGTGGTCGGCGGTATTCGCCGTCTTTGCGCTCCTCACCCTCACCTTTCCCTCCGGGCACTTACCCGGTGGGCCGGGCATATGGGCCAGGCTGAGTCGCGCCGCCGCCTGGGCCCTGCCAATCCTGGTGACCGTCAACGCCTCGACCGAGACCCTGGGCGGCCCGGAGATCGGCCAGGGGACGACCAACCCGATCGGATTTCTCCCCGGTTGGCTGAGCACCCCGGTGCTCTTGGCCATCGTCTTGATCCTCATAGGTGGCGCCGTGTCGCTCGTGGTCAAACGACGTCGCGCGGTCGGGGCGGCACGGGCACAGCTCACATGGGTGGTCTTCGCCTTCGTCATCCTCGCCACGGTCATCGTGCTCACCTTCCTCGTGATCCTCGTCTCTGTCGCGGTCGGCGCCGGCGACCCGGAGGGTGACTCGGTCTGGATCGTGGCCTATGTGACGATGATCTTCTTCCCCTTGTCGTTCGGTGTGGCCGTATTCCGCTACCGGCTCTACGACATCGACCGAATCGTGTCCCGCACCGTCTCCTACGGGCTGGTGGCGGGGCTGCTGGCCCTGGTGTTCTACGGAGTCGCCCTGCTCGCCTCACTATTCCCGACCGACTCGGATCTAGTCATCGCCGCCTCGACTCTGGCCGTGGCGGCTCTGTTCAACCCGCTGCGGAAGAGGATCCAGGCTCGGGTCGATCGGCGGTTCAACCGATCCCGATATGACATGGTGCGGGTCATCGACCAGTTCTCGGGATCCCTGCGCGATCAGGTGGATCCCGATCAGGTGATCGATGGATGGGCAGGGGTCGTCACCGAGACGATGCAACCATCGGAATTGGGGGTGTGGATCAGGGCCCGGGCCTCGAAAGAGTCCGCCGCTTCCTAGATTGGCCCACCGTGATCGGCCGTAATCTCCTTCTAATCGGTGTCTTGCTGCTCGCAATGGTGGCCGCCGCGTGCGGTGATCCGTGTGAGCAGCGTCTCGGCGAGTATCCACCCGATCACATCGTCGTGACCGGGGTCGAAGTCGTTGAGGTCCCTCACATCGGCTGGGCCTGCCCCGGCTTTCATTCCGACACCATCGAGCCGCCACCGTCGGTCGCACCCGACCCGCAAGGGAACGTCTTGGTCGAGGTCACCATGGAGGCCGGTAGCACCATCGATGTCCGGTTCGGCAATCAACCCGTCGTCGTCGACCCGGCCCCTATCAACGGCGCCAACTCATGGGTCCTGGGGGTACCCACCTCATCGGAGCCACTCGTCATCCGCCTGTGCTCTGGGGACGATGCGTGTGCCCTGTACTGGGCCAACACCTATCCGGGCTAGTTGTCGAGCAACATCGACAACGCCGCCAGGTCCTCCCCGGACGGATCCCACTCCGCCGCTCTCGCGTTGGCGACGACCTGCTCCGGGCTGGTGGCCCCCGGGGCCACTGCGGGCACGGCGTCCTGGGCGAGCAGCCATCCCAGGGCCACTTGGACCATGGTCACCCCTCGCTCCGTTGCGAAGCGCTCGATCCCCTCGACCAGGTCGAAGTTCTCGTCGGTCAGAAAGTCCTGATAGCGGTCCATCTTCAACCGCCCCTGGGGCTCACCACCGCGTCGGGTCTTGCCGGTGAGCAACCCGTTGGCCAGGGGGTAATAGGGGAGGAGGGCGACACCAGTCTCGACACAGAGGTCGGCCAGACCGTTGGCCTCTGGCTCTCGATGAAGCATGCTGTATTGCACCTGATCACAGACGAAGGGCGGCCATCCGTGCTCGGCGGACACCGCCAAAGCTTCGGTGAGCTGAGCCGGGTCGAAGTTGGAACACCCGATCTGGCGCACTTTCCCCTCGTCGACCATCTCGCTCATCACCCCGAGCGTGTCCTCGATCGGCGTCGCCGGATCGGGGAAGTGGATCATGTAGATGTCGATGTAATCAGTGCCGAGCTCGGTGAGGCTCCGATCCAGGACCTTGCGGACGTAGCCGGGTGCTGCTCCGCCGCTGCCCTCCCAGCCCGGGATGGCCACCCCGACCTTGGTGGCGATCACTACGTCGTCCCTCCGTCCTCCCAGGGCTGCTCCCAGAAATGCCTCCGACATGGCCTCCCCGTAGTTGCTGGCAGTGTCGAAGTGAGTGATACCGGCATCCAATGCCGCCTCGACCACAACGGCCGACCCGGCCTTGTCCAATGCTCGACCGAAGTTGTTGCAACCCAGGCCGATCACCGAGACCTCGAGATCGCCGATCCATGCCGTCCGCATCAGGAGTCCTCCAAGGGCCGCAGGAACCGCAAGGCGTTGCCTTCGAGGACCAGGGACCGGTCGTCGTCGGTCATCTCGACTGCTTCGACACCGCTTACCGGATCGGTCGAGGCCATGTCGAACGGATAATCGCTGCCCAGCATCACGTGGTCCCAACCCATCCTCCGACCCAGCATCTCCAGCGAGAGCGGGTCGTGGGTCAGGCTGTCGAAGTACAGCATCCCGAAGAAATGACGGGGGCCTGTTTCGGCAATGTTGACCCTGGGCTCGGGCCGCACCGACCATCCGTGCTCCCAACGTCCGATCTGATATGGGGAGAACCCGCCGCCGTGGGTGAATCCGATGCGGAGATCCGGATGCCGGTCGAGGACGCCACCGAAGATCAGCTTGGCCGCGGCGATGGTCGACTCGAGAGGGATGCCGATCAGGTTCTGCAGGTAATAGGAGCCCATCCGGTCCGCCCCGGCGATGGAGCGTTGGTCCGAGTGGAACCAGACAGGCAGGTCCCTCTGTTCGAGATCCGCCCACAACGGCTCCAGCGAGGGATCGTCGACATCGGTGCCGTCGATGTTGGACCCGATCTGCACCCCGCGGACCCTGGGGAACGCTGATACCCGTTCGATCTCGGCGAGCGAGGCTGCGATGTCCTGGAGGGGAAGGGTGGCGAAGACATGAAAGCGATCGGGCTGCTTGTCGCTGAGATCGATCAGGGCATCGTTCTGGATCTTGGCGAAGTCGGATCCGACCTCGGGTGGCACGTGATAGTGGAAGTTGGGTGGGGGGATGGCGATCACCTGGAGATCCACCCGCTGGCGGTCCATATCGGCCAGCCGGATCGCGGGTTCGAAGATGCCTTCAGGCAGGGGGCCAAGGCGCTCGCGCCCCGGGTAGCGGAGATACCTCTTGCCCCCGTCCTCGACCAGCTCAGGCCCATGGTCTGGGTGCGCTCCCACCATCCCGGTCAAAGCCGCGGGGACGATGGCGTGGGCGTGGATGTCGATCGTGGTCAAATGCGTCCTTTCATTCGTAGCTGCCGAACGAGCCGTAGCCAGGGTGGCTGAAGCGGTTGGGGATCTCTATGACGGTGGGGCCCTCGGAGTCGAGGGCCGACTCCAGTGACTCCCCGACCGAGGACAGATCGTCGACAAGCACGCCTCTCGCTCCGAAGGCACGGGCCAAGGCGACGAAGTCAGGCGGTCTCACGTCCACACCGCTTCGCCTCCCGTAGAGATGGTCCTGATGTCGGCGCTCGACGCCATAGCCCTCGTCGTTGAAGACGAGCACTATGACCGGAACGTTCTCCTGGACCGCGGTCATCAGGTCCTGGATGGTGAACATGATCCCTGCGTCGCCGATGATGGCGATAGTTGGAATGTCGGGCCGGGCGAGTCGGGCACCGATGGCAGCAGGCAGGGCGAAGCCCAACGTGCCGAAGCCGGAGGGCACGAACCAGGTGCGGGGCCGGTCCGTCTTCCAGTGGGATCGTGCCCAGAAGGCGATCGTCGTCGGGTCGTTGAAGACCAGGGATTCCGGTGGGAGGGCGGACCGGATCTGATCGAGCACCTCGATCTCGATCGGTGTGCCCACCGCCTCCGTGATGCGGCTCAGCGCTTTGGCTACTTCGTCATCCCGCCAAGGGAGGGGTCGGTGACCGAGGCGCTCCAACTCGGATTCGAGGGCTTCGAGGACGATCCCGGCATCGCCGACCACCCCGGCCTCAACCGGGTAGTTCCTGCCCAGCTCGGCTGGGTCGAGATCGATCTGGACGATTCGGTCGGGGAGGCGGAGCGACCAGCCGCCGGTGGGGAAGTAGGAGAAGCGGGTGCCCACGGCAAGAAGCACATCACAATCGGCGATGAGGTCACGGACCGGCTGTTCATTGGCCCAGTTCCCGATGTGGAGCGGGTGCTCGGATGGGATTGCCCCTTTGCCTTTCTGAGTCGTGATCGTCGGCGCTCCGAGACGCTCGACGATCCGGGTCAGGATGGCCGACGCCTCGCTCGTAGCGATGCCGCCGCCGGCCCAGACCAGGGGGCGCTTCGCCCCGACCAGGATCTCGGCTGCCCGGGCCAGTGCGGCAGGGTCGATGGCTTGATCGAGGCGCTCGGCCGGTGGGGGCACCTCAGCCGACGTCGACGTGGTGAAGGCCTCGTTGGCGAACTCGACCAGGGCGGGACGGGGTCGGCGGTTGCGGAGGGCGAAAAAGGCGGCGTTGACGGCCGCCGGGATCTCATCGGCCAGAGCCACCTGGGCCGCATGACCGGCGACCGGGCGAAAGATTCCGAACTGATCCGAGATGTCATGGAAATGGCCCTTCCCCTTGCGCCTCACCTCGGGCGGGTTCTCGCTGACGAGATGAAGCACGGGCACGCTGTCGTTGTGTGCGGTGGCCATGGCGGTGATCGTGTTGAGCGCACCCGGGCCGTTCGAGGTGAAGGCGACACCCACCCGGCCCGATGCCCTGGCATAACCGTCAGCCATGAACACCGCCGACTGCTCGTGCCGCACCTCGATGTGACGCAGAGTCGGGTTGTCGACGAACGCGTCGTACACCGCCAACGTCCCCACCCCCGGGATGCCGAAGAGGAGATCTACACCCTCGGCGAGGAGACTCTCGACGAGGAGCTGAGCCCCGCTGACGGGCATCAACAGGACCCTGCGACCCCGGTCGCCGCGGCGACCCAGGTTTCCGGGTAGGTGACTCGTTCGACGACCATCATCTCGTCCCGGGACACCGCGGCGCTGTTGCCGTCGACGTCGGCGGGGAGTGCCGACCAGCACAGCCCATCCGAGGATGTCCAGCCAACGGGACTCGAGCCTTCGCTCTCCCGTCCCAGGATCACCCAGCCTGCCGGGCCGGCCTGCACCGTGTAGAGGTCCACGCCGGATACGAACTCGAACGTGTCGATCCGATCCCACTCCTGTCCGTCGCTCGATGACCATGCGGCGGGCTGTCCGATGCCCGTGCCGCCGACGGCGGTGAACCGCCCGTCCTGCCATGCCACGTTGTAGACGTAGGCGCCGTCGCCGAGGGCTGTTCCGGTGCGGGCCCAGGATCGGCCGTCTGCCGAGAAGAGCAGTTGTGGCTCACACACCGGCCATATCCCGAAAGGCTCCGCAGGGTTGCTCGAGATCAGCGCGGCAAACCCGGAGTCGGTTGTAGCGATCGGGGGCACATCCGGGGAGATTCGAGTTGGTGGCCGGCACGCAGAATCGAAGGGCACCTCCACCGTTTGGCCCGGGCCCCATTCCGGGTCGGCCACGACGATCTCGAACTCGGATCCATCCGCCGACCACCAAACGTCTCCAAGAATCGAGGTGACCACGAAGCCGCTCTCGTCGGCGACCAGGCTCGGCCTGCCCGAGCCCTGACGGGAGCGGATCTCGTCCGGGAACTCGATCTCCTCGCCTTCGATCCAGGCCCCACCGTCCGGGGTCAGAATTCGCCCGCCTCCGACCTCGTAGGCGACGAGCAGATCACCCACTGCAGCCAGCTGTGAAGGTGAGCCCGCCAGCGGCTGATATTCCCACGACGTCCCATCGCGTGAAGACCAGAGCAACACCCCGTCGGCGGTCACACCGGACAACAAGGCGAAGCCATCGCTGGTCGCCACCAAGCTGTCCAGATTGATCGGCCCGGAGGGGCCTGTCTGTCGTGCCCAATCGAGGGAGGGATTGGTAGGACGCGTGGTGGCGATGATCACGACGAGACCGGCGATCAGGCCCACCGTGGTCGCGACGAAGATCCATCGCCTCGAGATCGTCGGGGAGCGCTCGGAAGTCGGGATCTCGACGACGGCTTCTGGCATTACGGCAATGCCTCTCGGTCCAGTTGGGGCGATCATGCATCCTATATGATCCGCCTCGTGGAGAAGACTCGTTGAACGGGGCCAGTGCGGCTCGCACGGTCGCGGTCATCGAAGACCTGGGATTCACCGACGTGGTGTCGATCCCGGACGGGGAGAGTCGGCATCTCCACCGGGCCTTGATCGACACCCCTGAGATCGAGGTCTACTCGCCAACCAGGGAGGGGGAAGGCATCGCCCTCGCTGCCGGTCTCTGGGTCGGGGGGCGCAAGCCACTCGTGATCCTCCAGAACACAGGACTGATGGAAGCCGGGGATGCCCTCCGTGGCTGCGGGATCGGCCCCAGCATCCCACTGCTCCTCCTCGTCGGGTGGCGGGGCTATCCGGGGGCGATGGCAGGGGCATTGCCGGTCGACTCGGCCTACCCCTACACGGAGCCGTTGATCAGGGCCTGGGAGCTGCCCCACAGACGCTTGATGTCCGACGAGGACCTGGGGGTGATCGGTGAGATGGCGGCTGTCGCCGAGGGGACGTCGAAGCCGGCGGTGGTGGTCTATGGATACGGGTTCACCCCGTGACCACCGAGCGTCTCGACATGCTTCGCGCCCTGGCGGCGCGACGGACCGATGAGGTGGTCATCACGACGATGACCGCAACCCTGCAGTGGCCGCTGGTGTCGAGCCATCCCCTCGATTTCGACTTTCTCGCTTTCGGGATGGGCCACGCCTCCGATTTCGGCCTCGGGTTGGCATTGGCTCGGCCAGAGCGAAAGGTGATCGTTCTCAAGGGGGACGGTGGCCTGCTGATGAGCCTCGGCTCGCTGGTCACCATGGGCCAATACGCACCGTCGAATCTGCTGGTGCTGCTCCTGGAGAATCGCAGCTATGAGATGACCGGCGGGCAACCCCTCGCCCCGAAGGCCGACTTTGTCGCACTGGCCCTCGGCGCAGGACTGGAGAAGGTGGAGCGCATCGACGACCTCGCCCGGTTCGAGGCAGAGCTGCCCCGTCTACTGACCGAGCCCGGCCCCCATTTCGTGGTGGTGCCGGTGACCAACTCCGAGCCCCTACCTCCGGTCGCCCACACCGACCATTCGGAGCGGGTGACCAATCTGCGCGCCGCGCTGGGTGTTACTCCCCCCGAAGGGGGGAATACCGCCGGAGGCGGGGAGGGGGGATTCTGAACCTGTTCTGGCGCGACGATCTGACCCTCTGGGTTCAGATCGTCGCGCCAAAAGCGATTGGTTACTCCGGTGCCTCGATCACGTCGAAGCGGGGTGCGTCGAAGCCTTCCTCGAGGTAGTTGTCGTTCTCAGGGTTGAGCGCGGTCTGGAAGTCCCAGATCGCCTGCTCCGCCTCTACCCACTCGTCGGTGAAGTACACCGAGTCGACGAACCAGTCGTTCTCGCCCGCCATGAACTCGGTGATGAAGGCGATGTCCTCATCCGACTCCACTGCGAAGTGCTGGGGATAGGTGCTGATGATCTCGGCCTGGTTCTCCTCCCACAGTTCGATGCCCTGCTGCCAGAGGGCGAGGAACGCCGCCATCTCCTCGGGGTGGGCGTCGTAGAACTCCTCGGTGGCGGTGAACAGGTTGGACATGATGTGGGCCTCTTCGCTCTCGAACCCGGAGAAGGTGTTGTAGAGCTGGAACGGCGACTGGCCCTCGTACATGATCACCATGTCCTCGGTGACCATGTACGGGGTGGCAGCCTCGGGGATGAAGATCCCGGCGACACAGTCCCCGTTGTCCACCATGTTCTGCGGGTTGACGAAGTGGTCGTTGACGATGAGCTCGAAGTCACCACCGCCGGTCCGGAAGTCGAGACCGTGCAG
>Ga0299907_10001506_pt1 | contig 13405 bp, 7 predicted proteins | sample RVTome_16_FD_198680 | JGI IMG/M metagenome (GOLD analysis project Ga0299907, IMG submission 198680) | Soil microbial communities from uranium-contaminated site in the Upper Colorado River Basin, Wyoming, United States - RVT152D67 (version 2) ... | reverse complement strand
AACGACGACCCCACTCCGGATACGGGAGAGAGCGGCATCACGATCTCCGATCGCACGGTGACCGAACGCGACGACGGCGAGAAGGGGAAGGCCAGGTTCACGGTGAGCCTGGCGTCGGCGTCGTCGGAGACGATCACCGTCGACGTGGCCACGGCGCCGGGTACGGCCACCGCGGGGGCCGCCGGCGACTACCTGTCGAAGTCCATCACGCTGACGTTCAGCCCCGGCCAGCTCACGAAGCAGGTGGCGGTCACGGTCCTGGGCGACGGGCTCGACGAGCCCGATGAAACCTTCTTCGTGAACCTGTCGAACCCGGTCGGCGCGACGATCACCGATGGGCAGGGCTTGGGCACGATCGTCGACAACGACTGATCGGACCCCCTCGGGTCCGCTGGTAGACTCGGCCCGGAGACGTGGCTGAGTGGCCGAAAGCAGCCGCCTGCTAAGCGGTTAGGGGGCGTTGAGCTCCCTCGCGCGTTCGAATCGCGCCGTCTCCGCCCGGCGCCGGTAGCTCAGTCCGGATAGAGCGTCTGACTACGGATCAGAAGGTCGGGGGTTCGAATCCCTCCCGGCGCACCAGCAGCTCGACCGTTGACCGTGCTTGCTCGGGAGGCCTAGCATCGGGCTCCCCCATGCCGCGAATCCTCCGCGCCCTCGGCCTCCTCACGCTCCTGGTCGGTGGAGCGTTCCTGTTGCTGTCGCTGGCCGCCCCGCCCGCCGTGGCCGATCCCGGCTCGAATCATGCTCTTGGCGTGTTCGACGCGACCACCAGCGATCCGCAGTGCCCGACCGACGCCACCGCCTGCGCCAAGTTCAAGATCACGGGATGCCCCGGACTGAGCGACAATCCGGACGGTTTCTACTCGAGATACGAGCGGATCGGAGCCTGGCGAGGCGTCCTGGTCATCTTCGCCGGCGGATCCGGGAACGCCTACTGGAGCAAGCAGGGCGACGCCGCACAGCAGTTCATCACGGACGTGCGCAACGCCGGGATCGAGGTCTTCCAGGTCCGGTGGGGCGGAGTCGGCTGGCTGACCGCCGACTCGGGTCAGGACGACGGGTTGCACGTCGGGTGCCGTCCCGCAACGGCCGCGAAGTGGCTCCACGACCAGAAGTTCGTTGCGCCGAATCCCGGGCCGGCCGCGCAGCCCACCGGCGCCTGCGGGTTCTGCGTCATGGGCACCAGCGGCGGCGCGTCGGCGGTTTCCTGGATGGTCACCCACTTCGGCGGCGAGGCCTGGATCGATGCGGCGTTCCCCACCGGCGGCCCGCCGCACGCCGCGATGGCGAAGGGCTGTGCTCCCACCGCGACCGAGCTCGACTACGACTACGGACCGAGGAACGCCTCGAGCATCAGCCAGCTCGAATCGCCGTTCAGGAGCGGCGACGGAAAGCACTGCACGAACCTGGACGCGTCGTTCCGGCCCACCTGGGACGCGAACAGCGTCGACACGCCCCAGAGCCAGGGCGATCACAACCATCCGAACACGCGGGTCTTCCTGTTGGACGGCGGCAACGACGAGCTGCGGATCCACGGATGGGACTTCTCGCTCCGGATGCAGGCCGAGCCGGCCACGGCCTATCACACGTTCCGGATCGTCCCCGGGATGCCCCATGCCGTCGACAAGTCCCCCGACGGGCTGGCCGCCCTGAAGGCCGCCGTCCTGCTCACGGACACGAACCTGATGCGCGCCTGCAACAACGGGGTGGACGACGACCTGGACGGGCTGTTCGACGGGTCCGATCCGGGCTGCAGCTCTACCAGCGACGCCAGCGAGAAGGGCCTCCTGGTGGAGTGCGACAACGGCCTGGACGACGACGCCGACGGGTTCATCGACTTCCGTACCGAGTTCGGTGACAGCGGATGCTCGAGCGCCTCGGATACCACGGAGAGCGGCGGGGGGAGCGGGCCCGTGCTCTCGATCGCGGACCTTCCCTCCATCAGCGAGGGCCACTCCGGTACGACCAACGCCATGTTCCCGGTGACGCTTTCGGCGTCCAGCACGAGCGTCGTCACCGTCCAGTTCAGCACCACCAACGGCACGGCGCTCGCTCCGGACGACTACACGGCCGTCTCGGGAAGCCCCCTGACGTTCAATCCCGGCGAGACCAGCAAGAACGCCATCATCTCGGTGATGGGCGACGTCCTGGACGAGCCCAACCAGACCTTCAACGTGGTGCTCTCGAATCCGGCGGGGGCCACCATCGCGGACGGGACGGCGGTCGGGACCATCGTCGACGACGACGCGACGCCGACGATCTCCGTGAACGACCTCCCCAGCATCGCCGAGGGCAACTCCGACTCGACGAACGCCGGTTTCACGGTGACCCTGACCGGTGCGAGCGAGCAGACCGTCACCGTTCAGCGGGCGACCGCCAACGGCACGGCCACGGCGGGATCCGACTACACCGCGCTGGGCCTGGCCGTCGACAACCTGACCTGGGTTCCGGGGACCACCGGCCCGAAGACGGTGAACGTCGCGATCCTGGGCGACACCCTGGACGAGGAGAACGAGACGTTCCAGCTGAACCTCTCCACGGCCGCGAACGCCACGATCGCCGACGGCCAGGGGATTGGGACCATCACGGACGACGACGCGACGCCGTCCCTGACCGTTCCCGATCCCGCGGCGTTCCCCGAGCTGAACGCCGGCAGCACGGCCCGCGCGTTCACCGTCCAGCTCTCCGCCGTCAGCGGGCGGCCCGTGTCGGCGTCCTACGTGACGTCCGACGGCTCCGCGACCTCGGGCTCGGACTACACGGCGACGAGCGGCGTGCTGACGATCCCGGCAGGCTCGGCCAGCGGAACGATCAACGTGTCCATCCTGGGCGACGTGGTCGACGAGGACGATGAGACCTTCACGCTCACGCTCAGCGCGCCTTCGAACGCCACCATCGGGGACGACGTCGCCGTCGCTACGATCAACGATGACGACACTTCGCTGATCTCTATCGACAACCCGACCGTCGCGGAGGGGAACCCGCCGGACACGCCGCCGGCGGTGTTCACCCTGACGCTGTCCACCCCGAACGACCGCCAGGTGACGGTGCAGCGAGCGACCGCCGACGACACGGCGACCGCCGGTGAGGACTACGCCGCCCTCGCGTCCGAGTCCGGCCCGGTCACGTTCGCGGCGTTCGAGACGTCCAAGCAGGTGGCGGTGAGCATCCTCCCCGACTCGGCCGTGGAGGAGGACGAGACGTTCCACCTGAACCTCTCCGGCGCGGTCAACGCCACCATCGCCGATTCGCAGGGCACCGCCACCATCATCAACGACGACGACGCCCCGTCCGTGAGCATCAACGATCCCGAGCCGGTGCTGGAGGGTGACCCGCCGGCCACCCCGTCGATCCAGTTCACCGTCACGCTCTCGGAGGACGCCGGCTCGGACGTCACGGTGGACTGGGCCACCGAGTCCGGGACGGGGCCCGCCGCCGCGACGGAGGACAGCGACTTCGCCGCGGCAGGCGGGATCGTGACGTTCACCACCGGCGGATCGCTCACCCAGCCCGTCGTGGTGCCGATCACGTCCGACATCGCGGTCGAGCCGACGGAGACCTTCGTCGTCCGTCTGTCCAATTCCACGAACGCGGAGATCTCCGACGCGACGGGTACCGGGACGATCACGAACGACGACAACCCCTCGGCGCTCTCGGTGGTCGGGGAGACCGACACCGAGGGCAGCGCCGTCGACTTCCTGATCTCCCTCACCCCGGCCCCCAAGCACCAGGTCACGGTCACGTACACCACGTCGCCGGGGACGGCCACCGCGGGATCCGACTACACGCCTGCCACCTCCGTGCCCGTGGTCTTCGCGGCCGGCGACGGGAGCGAGACGGTCTCGATCGCGACGGTGGACGACGCCCTGGACGAGGCCGACACCGAGTCGTTCACGCTCACGGTCGGCTCGTCCGACCCGGACGTCACCGGCGCGCCCGCACAGGCCACCGGGAACATCGCGGACGACGACGACCTGCCGTCGCTCGCCATCGCCGACGCGGAGGACGTGGCCGAGGGAGCCCTTGCCTCGTTCACGATCACGCTCTCGCCCGTCAGCGGCAGGAACGTGACGGTCAGCTGGGCGACCGCGCCCAACTCGGCCACGGCCGGCGACTTCACCGCCGTCGCCTCCACGCCGGTGACGTTCACCCCGGGTGAGACTTCGAAGACGGTGTCGGTGCAGACCACCCAGGACTCGCTGGGCGAGGACGACGAGTCGTTCTTCGTGAACCTGTCCTCGGAATCCAACGCGACCGTGGTAGACGGCCAGGCGACGGCGACGATCATCGATGACGACGACGACGTGCCGACGGTGTCGATCGGCGACGCCGAGGTGGTCGAGGGGACCGGCACCGATTCAAGGCTGAGGTTCCCGATCACCCTCTCCAGCGCGAGCCCGACGGACGTGACCGTGACGTTCTCGACCCAGGACGGGACCGCGGTCGCCCCGGGCGACTACAAGGCCAGGAGCGGCTTCTCGGCCACGATCCCCGCCGGCTCGACCTCGCGGACCATCGCCGTGGTCGTGAAGGCGGACTCGGCCGGCGAGGGGAACGAGACGTTCACCGGCAAGCTCGACGGCGCGACGGGCGCGGTCATCGCCGACAACCTGGCCGTGGGGACCATCATCGACGACGACACCGGACCGCCGCCCGGTATCACCATCTCGATCTCCGACAAGACGGTCACCGAGCCCGACACGACCAACGTCGGCTGCAAGTTCAAGATCACGCTCTCGGCCACCTCGACGCAGACGATCACCGTGCACTTCACCACCGCCGACGGCAGCGCGACGGCCGGGTCGGACTACACGAGCAAGAGCGCGACCGCCACGTTCAACCCCGGTCAGAAGTCGAAGACGGTCTCGATCCAGGTGCGCGGCGACGTCGCGCCAGAGCCCGATGAGACCTTCTTCGGCAACCTCTCATCCCCGACCAACGCGACGATCGCCGACGGACAGGGGGTCTGCACGATCCTCAACAACGACTAGGCCGGCTCGGTCTCCTGGGCGCCGTGCTCGCCGGCGCCGGCCACGCGCTTGAGCACCAGGAGGGCCATGTCGTCTCGAGGTCCGCCCTCCCCGAACTCGAGCACCGATCGGACCATGCGCTCGGCGATGCGGTCGGCGGGCTCGCTCGCGTACTCCCGCAGGAGCTCGGCCAGACGCGCCTCGCCGAACTCCTCCCCGCCGCGGCGGCGCTCGACGATGCCGTCGGTGAAGAACACGACGACGTCGCCGGGAGCGAGGTCGGCGGGGACCTCCCGCACCTCGACATGCTCGAGCACCCCGAGCAGCGTGCCGGGCTCGCCGACGGGCCCCACCGTCCCGTCCGAGCGGCCGCGGAGGGGGGCCGGGTGGCCGGCGCAGGTCACCGTCAGCCGGGCGTCGCCGTTCGAGAGGGCGAGCGTCGCGTAGGCCACCGTGCAGAACTTCGACTCCTGGCGCTCCAACAGCACGGCGTCGTTCAGGGCGACGATCACGTCGGTGGGCTCCGGCCGCTGGCGGGCGGTGGCCCGCACCGTGTAGCGGGTCAGCCCGGTCAGGGCCGCGGCGTCGACCCCCTTGCCGCAGACGTCCCCGATCACGATCGACCACCGGCCGTCCCCGGTCTGGAACACGTCGTAGAAGTCGCCCCCCACGTCGAGGCCCTCGGCCGCGGGGTGGTAGCGCGCCCCGACCTCGAACCCGGGGATGGTGGGGAGCTCCGGGGGCAGCAGGCTCTCCTGGAGGGTCTCGGCGATCCGGCTTCGCTCGCGGAACAGCCGCGCGTTCTCGATCGCGGCGGAGGCCCGGCGGGCGATGTGGCCCGCGAAGTCCAGGTCCTCGTTGCCGAACACGTGACCTTCCGCGGAGTTCACCATGGTGATGGCCCCGAGGGTCCGGCCCCGGATGACGAGCGGCACGATCATGAACGATCGGATCTCCAGGGCCCGCATCATCGAGAGGTGTCCGACGTCGATCGCCCCCTGCGCCAGGACCTCGTCCGGGATGTCGTTCATGATCTGGTGCTCTCCCGTACGGATGACCTCCGCCGAGCCGCCCGGGTCCTCGAGCCGGCGGGGGTACCGCCGGCGGAACTCGTGGGCGAGCTCCACCTTGGCCGGGTCCACGTGGGCCACGGCCACGGGTTCGATGGTCCCGCTCTCGGTCAGGATGTCGACCGCACACCAGTCGGCCAGCTTGGGAACGGCCAGCCGGGCGACGGCCTGCAGCGTGCGCTCGTAGTCGAGCGAGCTCGCCAGGACGGTGCTGATCTCGGCCAGGAAGGTCATGCGCTCGCGCTGCTTCTCGGTCTGATGGAGCAGGTGCTGGACCTCCCGGAGGAGCGTGTCCAGCCGGGCCCGGCCCGCGGCCTCCTTCCGAGCCGCCTCCTCGGTCGCCCGGTACAGCTGGGCGTTCTCGACGGCGACGGCGGCGCGCCGGGCGACCTCCTCGACCAGGGCCAGGTCGTGCTCGCTGTACCGCCGGCCGGACTCCCCGGAGACGAGCGAGAGCGCCCCCAGCGTTCGGCCCTTCGACACGAGCGGGACCACGATGTGGGATCGCAGGCCGAGGGTCTCCAGGATCCGGCGGTTCTCCGGGTCCTGGGCGTGGGTGAGGGGATAGGTGCGCTCGGTGATGTGCGTGGCGATCTCCGACTCGCCGGTGGCCAGGACCCGGGTGATGGGATGGGGCTGGGTCCAGTCGGGGGGGAACCGGCGGCGGAGCTCCCGGATCAGGTCCATCCGGTCCGGATCGCGGTGGGCCACCGCGAGCTGACGGATGGTGCCGTCCGGATCGAGCATGTCGACGATGCACCAGTCGGCCATGGCCGGCACGAGCAACCCGGTCAGGGTGGTGAGGGTCGCCTCGACGTCGAGCGAGGAGGACAGGAGCTCGCCCGCCTGCGCCAGGAACCGGAGCGCCTGCTCGGTGCGGCGGCGCTCGGTGACGTCTCGGAAGATGTTGATCGCGAACCGAACGGCGCCGCGCGCGTCCAGCACGGGGGTGGCCGAGACCAGCGACCAGCGCTCCTCGCCCAGCTCCCGGATCCGGTAGCCGAGCAGGACGCTCTCGACCCGTTCCCCGGACAGGGCGCGCCGGCCGGGAAGGTCCTCCGGAGGAAGCGGATGGCCGTCCTCGTCCACGACCTCGAACCGCTTCATGAGCTCGGGGATCGGCGTCGCGAGGAGCTCCTCGATGGTGTCGAACCCGATGAGCTGCGCGGCGGCCTGGTTCGCGTACAGGAGCTTGCCTCTCGGATCCTGGACGGTGATGCCGTCGGTGACGCCCGAGAGGATGACCTCGAGCTGCTCGCGAGACGCGCTCAGCTGCTCCCGGATGTCCTGCGGGGACAGGCTGGAGACGGCGGTCTCGCCGGGCCGGTCGGGGGGCGGCGCGCCCACCATCAGCCGGTGCGGGGGGTGGGAGGAAACGGTGGGGCGTAGGGGCTCACGACGACCTTCCGCGAAGGGCTGCCAGGATACGCGCGACGCGGTTCCCAGGTAAAGACGAATCGGCCGTACCGGACCTCGCCAATTTGCGGGTCGGCCGAACGGCGTACGGCGCGGCGGTATGGTCCGGCCATGCCGGATCCCTCCCGCGACGAGGAGCTCATGGGCGGGGCGCTCGACGCCGCGCGGGCGTGCCTGGAGTGGGACGACGTGCCCATCGGGGCCGTCGTGGCCCACGGCGACCGGGTGCTGGCGGCGTTCGGCAACGAGCGCGAGCGCCGGGGCGATCCGACGGCGCACGCGGAGATCCTCGCCCTCCGCGCGGCCTCCGAGGCCATCGGGTCCTGGCGCCTGGAGGGCTGCACGATGTACGTGACGCTGGAGCCCTGCGCGATGTGCGCGGGTGCCCTCGTCCTGGCCAGGGTCGACCGGCTCGTCTACGGGGCGGCCGACCCCAAGGCCGGGTTCGCGGGGAGCCTGGGGGATCTGGTGCGGGACCCCCGGCTGAACCACCGGCTCGAGGTGACCGCCGGCGTCCGTGCCGACGAGGCCGGCGAGCTCCTCCGCGAGTTCTTCAGGCAGCGCCGGTGATCGCTTGGCGGAAGCGGCAGGATTCGAACCTGCGAGGGGCGGTTAACCCCTAAACGCTTTCGAGGCGTTCGCCTTCGTCCGCTCGGCCACGCTTCCGGAGCTTCAATTGTAGGGATCGGTCCTGGCGGTGGCTCCGGGATTCGAACCCGGGAGAGAGTTGCCCCTCTACACGCTTTCCAGGCGTGCCCCTTAGGCCGCTCGGGCAAGCCACCGAAAGGATTGTAGGAAAGCCGAAGGAGACCCAGACGGTTCGCTTACTCTCAGCCCGTGCGCACCTTCGACGACCTTGGGTTCGATCACGTCTACAAGTGCGAATTCGACCCTGAGTTCCCTGGAAGCGGCGAGTGGACATGCCCGGTGTATGTCTTCACCGAAGAGGGCGTAGAGCGCGTCGGCGTCGGAGGCGGCAGGTTCGCAATCCGCGTTGGCTTCCACGAAGTCGAATGGGTGGGCTTCTTCGAACGAGGGAGCGGTGGGATCACCGGCGTCTTCGGAACCCCTTCACCCGACCAACTGCTCGCGGTGGACGCGGGCGCAGCGTTTCTCGTCGACGTGCATGACCCGATGTCGGCCGGCTTCATGGGGTACCACGTGATAGGCGTCGAGCGAGTGGAAGGGCTCCCTCTGCTGCTGCTCAACGACGAACTCAGCCTTACTGGCATCGGTCCCGCCGGCGCGGAGTGGACGACGCCGCGGCTCGTGATGGATGGCCTCACCGTCCTGTCGGCTAGGGCGGAGGGAATTGTTTGTCGCGGGGACCACTACGGAGGCGAACCCCCCGCGGTGACCCTCGACCCTCGGACTGGCTCGATCATCGAGGGCCGCGCCTTCGAATGGGACATTGTTCCGGAGGTTCCTCTGGCTCCCGGCAGGAGAGGTTGGTTTGCGCGAAAGAAGCGCACGTAGGAGCTCGCGGCGCCGGTAGCTCCGGCTGTTCGTATACTCGAGTCGGTGACCGTGCTAGGCGGGGATCCAGCGGTGCCCTGTATCCGCAATCCGCTCTAGCGGGGCCGAAGGCCGCCTTCGGCCCGGATGGTCCGATAGGCCCTACGTTCGGTGGCGTTGAAGGTCGGGTCCTGCGCGACACCAACTCGCGAACCCCGTCAGGTCCGGAAGGAAGCAGCGGTAAGCGGGCGCTGGTGGGTGCCGCAGGGTGACCTGGCTGGAGCTGCCGACGGGGGACACCGTCGAGCCGTCCGTGGTCAACGGCGGATGCACGGTCACCACCTTCCTCTAGAGTGCGCCTAACCGACCCTTCCCCCCGGGGGTGTCCCGTTTGGAGCCACGCCAGCACCGGTCGCTGTACCGGAAGTACCGCCCGCAGTCGCCGGGCCAGATCATCGGACAGGAGCACGTGGTCCGGGCCCTGGTCGGCGCGGTGGGAGAGGGCCGGCTGGCCCAGGCCTATCTGTTCTGCGGTCCCCGGGGCACGGGCAAGACCTCCACCGCCCGGATCCTGGCCAAGATGGTCAACTGCGTGAAGGGCCCCACCGCCGAGCCGTGCGACGAGTGCGAGCAGTGCGTCCGGATCCGCGAGGGCCAGCACCTGGACGTCATCGAGATCGACGCGGCGTCCCACGGCGGGGTCGAGGACGCCCGGGAGCTCCGTGAGCGGGCCCCCACCGCGCCCGCGCAGGGCCGCGAGAAGGTCTACATCATCGACGAGGCGCAGCGGCTGTCCCGCGAGGCGTTCGACGCCCTGCTCAAGGTGTTCGAGGAGCCGCCCCCCGGCGTGCGGTTCGTCCTGGCCACCACCGAGCCCCACAAGATGCCGGCCACGATCGTGGGCCGGTGCCAGCGGTTCGACTTCCGGCGGGTGACGGGCGACACGCTCGCCGAGCATCTGAACAAGGTGGCCGGCGAGGAGGGGTTCACCCTCACCCCCGAGGCGGCCGAGGCCGTGGCCCGTCACGCGGAGGGTTCGGTCCGCGACGCGCTGTCGCTCCTGGACCAGGCGGCGGTGCTCGGCGGGGGCACGATCGACGTCGAGGCCGTGGCCAGCCTGATCGGGGCCGCCGACCTGGACGGCCGGTTCGAGGTCGCCGACGCGGTGGCCTCCGGCGACCCGAAGGCGGTGTTCGACATCGTCAACCGGCTGATCCAGGAGGGCCGCGACATCCGCAACGTGACCGCCCAGGCCATCGCCCACTTCCGGGACCTCTACCTGGCGTTGGTGGCCCCCGACCAGTCCGACCTGATCGACGTGGCGCCCGAGCACCAGGCCCGCCTGGTCGGCCAGGCCGCGAAGTTCACGACCCCCGGGCTCGACCGGATCCTGCAGCTCCTCCTGGAGGCCAACACGAACCTCCGATGGACGACGTCGCCGCGGCTCACCCTCGAGCTGGCCCTGGTCAAGGCCGCGGTTCCGGAGACCGACGCCCGGCCGGAGGCCCTGCTGTCCCGTCTGGAGCGGCTGGAGCGGCTGGCCGGGCTGGGGCCCGGGGCGGCGCCCGAGGCGGCGCCCGAGATGATGGAGGAACCCGTTGAGCGTGGGGCGGCCGCGGCGCTGCCTCCGCGAGCCGGTCACCGCCCAACACCCGCTCCGGGAGCGCCGCCGCCGCACCGCGCTGCCACCCGTACACCACCAAAGACATCGAAGAAGCAGGAAGCCGAACCGAGCGCGCCCACGCCCGCACCCACGCCCGCGAAGGCCGCGTCGTCGCCCTCGACCGGCGCCGTCGATTCGGAGCTGATCCGGAAGTCCTGGCCCGAGGTGGTCAAGGCCCTCGATGCGCCGGGCAGCAAGGCCATCCACACCCTGGCGCAGTACGTGCTGACGTCGTCGTACGAGGACGGCGTTCTCGAGCTCGTGTTCCCGTCCGGGAAGAAGTTCGAGGACAAGCAGGCGGTCCTGCGTGACGTGATCCAGCGGGTGCTGGGGGTGGCCCCGCGGATCCGGTGCATCGTGCGCGACGGTCCGCCGAGCTCCGAGCCGGCGCTCGACGATCCCGGCGAGCCCGCCCCCACCGAGGAGCAGGCTCTGGAGCGCGCCGTCGAGATGCTCGGCGCGGAAGTGGTCGAGGACTAAGTGTTCGAGGGCCCCATCCAGGACCTGATCGACGAGCTGAACCGGCTTCCGGGGATCGGGCCGAAGTCGGCGCAGCGCCTCGCCTTCTACCTGGTGAAGGCGCCGACCGCGGACGCCAAGCGCCTGGCCGAGGCCATCGTCCAGGCCAAGGAGCGCGTCTCGTTCTGCCGGGAGTGCTTCAACGTCGCCGAGGGACAACTGTGCCGCTACTGTGCCGACGCCTCCCGCGATCCGACGATCATCTGCGTGGTCGAGGAGCCGAAGGACGTCGCCTCGATCGAGAAGGCCGGGATCGTCCGCGGCCGGTACCACATCCTGGGCGGGGCGATCTCGCCGATGGAGGGGATCGGTCCGGAGGATCTTCGCATCCAGGAGCTCCTGGACCGGGTCGGGCGCGACGCGGTGGCCGAGGTCATCCTGGCCACCAACCCCAACCTGGAGGGCAACGCCACCGCCATGTACGTGGGCGGCCTGCTCAAGCCCCTCGGGATCCGCGTCACCCGGCTGGCCAGCGGCCTCCCCGTGGGCGGCGACCTGGAGTACGCCGACGAGGTGACGCTCGGCCAGGCCCTCGAGGGCCGCCGCGAGCTCTAGTCCTCAGTCCCTCCCCACGCGGACCCGCCGGACCTCGCGCGAGGCGATCGCCGCCGACAGGATCAGCGCGCCTCCCACGATCAGCCCGACCTGGTTCCCGTCGAGCTCGACGCCGAACGCGCCGACGTCCCCGACGAGGGACGCGAGCCCGCCGATCCCCAGCGCGCCCAGCGCCAGCCCCAGCCGGAACAGCAGGTGGACCGCGCCGAACAGCCGGCCGCGCTCCTCGTCGCGGACCAGCGACTGCGCCAGCGACATCGCCACCATCACCGCGACGCTGAACCCCAGCCCGAACCCCACGGCCGCGACGAACGCCAGCCACAGCACCGGGGCCAGCGCCATCAGGATCAGCACCGCCCCGCACAGGGCGACGGCGGCCCGGAACACCGCCCCCTCGCCGCGATGGACGAAGCGCCGAACCGTCAGCAGCCCGATCGCCGCGCCGAGCCCCCACAGCGAGGCCAGGTAGCCGAACTCCACGTCCCCCGAGCCGAGCGTGTCGTGAACGTAGGCGAGCCCCACCGCGAAGAGCGCGCCGCCGCCGAACATCGCGACGGCCACCCCCATCCCCAGCGAGCCCAGAGCCGGGTCCCGCCGGGCCAGGCGAAAGCCGTCGAACGCCCCGGCCGCCCAGCGCATGCCTCCCTCGCGCGCCGGCGCGGCGCGGGGACCTCCGCGGGGCAGGCCCGCGATGAGCGCCGCCGAGACCACGAACGTGGCCGCATCGACGAAGAACGGCGCCGCCAGCGGATGGTCGCGAAGGACGCCGGCGATCGGGACCCAGTCCGGAGTGTGCGTCGCCACCATCCGCAGCCCCGAGAACAGGGCGAACGCGAACGGGATCGTCCCGTACGACGACGCCATCACCAGGCCGTTGGCGCCGGGCAGCCCGGCAGGCGGAACGAGCGACGGGATGAGCGCGTCGCGGGCCGGCAGGAACAGCAACGCCACGCATTCGTGGACGAACGCGATCGCGTACAGCCACACGATGCCCCCGAACGGGACGGTGGCGATGAGACCGGCCTGGACGAGGTTGCAGGCGACCATGAGGCGGCGCCGGTCCAGGCGGTCGGACAGCACGCCGCCGATCGGCGCCGCGAACAGCGGGGGGACCAGGCGGATCACCAGGACCACGCCCACGGCGAACGGCGAGCCCGTGAGGGCCAGCGCCGCCGCGATGAACGCCACGGTCCCCACCCAGTCGCCGAGCGCGGAGATGGCCTGGCCGATGAGCAGACGGCGGAATGGGGGGAGGCCGACCAGCGAGCGGAGCGTGGGAGCCTGCGGCGTCCGGCTCATCCGCTCCGAGGAGGTTGGGAAGACGGCGGGGAGGCGGCAGAATGCGAGTCCATGGTCGCCGTGGTCACCGACAGCGCCGCGAACCTCCCTCCGGACGTCGCCGCTGCGCTCGGCATCGAAGTCGTCCCAATGTATCTGAAGTTCGGCGAGCACAGCTATCGGGACGGGCTGGATCTCGTCGGCGAGGACTTCTACGAGCGGCTCCTGAAGGACGGCGAGCTGGCGAGCACCGCCGCGCCCTCGCCCGGGGACTTCCTGGAGGCCTTCGAGTCGGCGGCGGCCGGCGACGTCCTCTGCGTGACCGTGGCCTCCAGCGTCTCGTTCACGTATCAGGCGGCGTGCATGGCCCGCGACCAGTCGTCGCGAAACGTGGTGGTCCTGGACTCCGGCTCGGCCTCGATGGCCGAGGGGTTCGTCGCCATCGAGGCGGCCCGCGCGGCCGGGCGCGGGGCGGGGCC
>Ga0299907_10001505_pt1 | contig 13408 bp, 10 predicted proteins | sample RVTome_16_FD_198680 | JGI IMG/M metagenome (GOLD analysis project Ga0299907, IMG submission 198680) | Soil microbial communities from uranium-contaminated site in the Upper Colorado River Basin, Wyoming, United States - RVT152D67 (version 2) ... | reverse complement strand
CTCGCCTACCGGCCACGCTCGCACGCCGAGACGACCGAGGCCCTGGCCGCCGAGCTGGAGGAGCGCCTGGAGGCCGACCTCGAGCGCGGGTTCACCACCCACGGGCCCCACCGCGACGACCTGGCGCTCACCCGCGAGGGGCGCCCCCTGCGCGCCTACGGCTCCCAGGGCCAGCAGCGCCTGGCCCTGCTGGCGCTCCTGCTCGCCGAGCGCGACGCGATCGGCGCGGTCCGCGGGACCCCGCCCCTGATGCTCCTCGACGACGTGATGAGCGAGCTGGACGGCGAGCGCCGCGAGCGGCTGGTGGAGCGCCTGCTCGCCGAGCCCGGCGCCCAGTCGGTCATCACCACCACCGACCTCGCGCACGTGCCGGGGCTCGACGACGACGCCGTGGCGGTGGTGGCGGTCGAGGACGGAGTGCTGGCCGAGGCGGTGGCGGCGTGAGGCGCGGCGCCCCGCGACCCGTCGGCCTCGCCCTCGAGGAGCTGCGCGAGCGGCTCGCCCCGGCCACGCCGCTGGCCGCGGTCCAGCGGGCGTGGGAGCGGGCGGCCGGCGATGCCGTGGCCGCCCACGGGACGCCGGTCGCCGAGCGCGCCGGGGTGGTCACCGTGGCCTGCGACTCGGGGGTGTGGGCGCAGGAGCTCGACCTGATGTCGACCGAGGTCGTGGAGCGCCTCAACGAGGTGCTCGGGCGGCCGCTGGTGCGGTCGCTGCGCTGCACCGCGACGGGCGCGCGGATAACCGGATGACGACCCCGCGAGGCCGCCGCGATCTTGTTGCACGTTTTGCGGCGTTTTGCAGGGATTTATGGGCGGTTGAGGCCCGGGTGGCAGCCCCTCCCTGTGCTATTCTTCTGGACACTGAAAGCGCGAGCCCCGACCCGCGCGATTGCGTCGCGGCGTCGGGGTTTTCCATGTCGTAGACCGGAGGGCACTTGGCCGCGAAGAAGGCACCCAGGAAGGGCAAGGCGGGCGCGTACGACGCCGCCGACATCACGGTCCTGGAGGGGCTCGAGGCCGTGCGCAAGCGCCCCGGCATGTACATCGGCTCGACCGGGACCCGCGGCCTCCATCACCTGATCTACGAGGTCGTCGACAACTCCGTCGACGAGGCGCTCGCCGGTCACTGCGACTCGGTCGAGGTGACCATCCACCCGGACAACTCGGTGACGGTGGCCGACGACGGTCGCGGGATCCCCGTCGCGATGCACGAGAAGGAGAAGCGCCCGGCGGTCGAGGTGGTGCTCACCGTCCTGCACTCCGGCGGCAAGTTCGGCGACGGCGGCGGCTACAAGGTCTCCGGCGGCCTGCACGGCGTCGGCGTGTCGGTGGTCAACGCCCTGTCCGAGCATCTGCACATCGACGTCCGCCGCGACGGCCACGTCTGGACGCAGGACTACGAGCGCGGCGCGCCCAAGGCGCCGCTGAAGAAGGGCAAGGCCACCAAGGAGACCGGCACCACGGTCACCTTCCTGCCCGACGCCGACGTCTTCGAGAGCCTCGACTACGACTGGGACACGCTGGAGCAGCGCCTGCGCGAGACCGCCTTCCTCACCCGCGGCCTGCGGATCGTCCTCGTCGACGAGCGCAGCGAGGGCCGGCGCTCCGAGTTCCGCTACGAGGGCGGCATCCGCGACTTCGTCGTTTACCTCAACGAGAACAAGGCCCCCATCCACCAGAAGATCGTCTACTTCGAGGGCGAGAGCGAGGAGGGCGCGGTCGAGGTCGCGATGCAGTGGAACTCCTCCTACCAGGAGTCCATCTTCTCCTTCGCCAACAACATCAACACCCACGAGGGCGGCTCGCATCTGTCCGGCTTCCGCTCGGCGCTCACCGGCACCCTGAACCGCTACGCGCGCGAGAAGGGCGAGCTCAAGGACAAGGACGAGAACCTCGCCGGCGAGGACGTGCGCGAGGGCCTGACCGCGGTCATCTCGGCCAAGCTGCGCGACCCGCAGTTCGAGGGCCAGACCAAGACCAAGCTCGGCAACCCCGGCATGGAGGGCTTCGTGCGCTCCATCGTCAACCAGAAGCTGGGCGAGTTCCTGGAGGAGAACCCGCGCGAGTCGCGCCAGATGATCGTCAAGGCGGTGTCCGCGGCCCGGGCCCGGGCCGCCGCGCGCAAGGCCCGCGACCTCACGCGGCGCAAGTCGGCGCTGGAGAACTCGCTGCTGCCCGGCAAGCTGGCCGACTGCTCGGTCAAGGACCCGGCGCTGGCCGAGATCTTCATCGTCGAGGGCGACTCGGCGGGCGGCTCGGCCAAGCAGGGGCGCGACCGCAACACGCAGGCCGTCCTGCCCCTGCGCGGCAAGATCCTCAACGTCGAGAAGAGCCGGATCGACAAGATCCTCCAGAACGAGGCCATTCAGGCGCTGATCACGGCGATCGGGACCGGCGTCCACGACGACTTCGACGTCGAGCGGGCCCGGTACCACAAGGTCATCATCGCCACGGACGCCGACGTGGACGGCGCGCACATCCGCACGCTGCTGCTTACCCTCCTGTTCCGGCAGATGCCAAAGCTCATCGACGAGGGCTACGTCTACATCGCCAAGCCGCCGCTCTACAAGGTCACGCAGGGCCGCAAGGAGACCTACATCGAGAAGGAGTCCGAGCTCGAGGAGCTGCTGCTCGGCGACAAGTGGGACAAATTCGCGGTCTTCGACCGGCACGGTACGCAGTTCAAGCTCACCGAGGCGCGCTGGCAGAAGTACGGCCGGCTGCTCAAGCAGTACGAGGGCTGGGCCTCCTCGCTGCGCGCCGACCACGGTCAGGAGGTCGTGACCTTCCTCGAGGAGTCCTCGGTGCTCGACGAGGAGGTCGAGACGCCCGAGGCGCTGGAGAAGCTGATGGCCAAGGCGGCGCCGGAGGGCGAGCCCTTCGACATCGAGGTGCTGGAGAAGGGGAGGACGACGATCGTCGTGCGCGCCGTGGAGCGCAGGACCGGCCTGGCGCAGACCCACCGGATCGCGCGGACGGTGTTCGAGTCCAACGACTACCGCCAGTTCCTGCGCGTCCACAAGCAGCTGGTGGAGCTGGCCGGGACGCCGCCCTTCCAGGTGCGCCTGGCGGACAACGACGCCGAGGCGCTGTCCTTCGAGGAGCTGCGCCGGTGCGTGCTCCAGGTGGCGCAGAAGGGCATCAAGCTCCAGCGCTTCAAGGGCCTGGGCGAGATGAACGCCGATCAGCTCGGCGAGACCACGATGGCGCCCGAGACCCGCACGCTCCAGAAGGTGACCATGGACGACGCCTCGGCGGCCGACCTCCTGTTCTCGATGCTGATGGGCGACCAGGTGGAGCCGCGGCGCGACTTCATCGAGACGCACGCCAAGTCCGTGACCAACCTCGATGTCTGACCTCGTGAAGATCGAGCGTCGCGAGGACGCAGGGGGTGGGACAGTGCTTCGCACGGCCCACCCCCGAGGACATGGCGAGGCGATGATCTGCAGCGAGGGGAGGTGAGCGCATGGCGACCGAGACCCTGAGCGGCGGCAACATCGAGCCCCGCGGCCTCGAGGAGGAGATGAAGTCCTCCTACCTCGACTACGCGATGTCGGTGATCGTGGGCCGCGCCCTGCCCGACGCGCGCGACGGCCTCAAGCCGGTGCACCGCCGGGTGCTGTTCTCGATGAACGAGAACGGCCTTCAGCCCAACCGCCCCTTCCGCAAGAGCGCCTTCATCGTCGGCGAGGTCATGGGCAAGTACCACCCGCACGGCGACTCGGCGATCTACGACACGCTGGTGCGCCTGGCGCAGGACTTCTCCATGCGCAACCCGCTGGTCGAGGGCCAGGGCAACTTCGGCTCGATCGACGACGACCCCGCGGCCGCCATGCGCTACACCGAGGCGCGGCTGGCGCGCATCGCCACCGAGATGCTGCGCGACCTCGACGCCGACACCGTCGACTTCGCGCCCAACTACGACGGCTCCCAGCAGGAGCCGCTGGTGCTGCCGTCGCGCTTCCCCAACCTGCTGGTCAACGGCTCGTCGGGCATCGCGGTGGGGATGGCCACCAACATCCCGCCGCACAACCTGCGCGAGACGGTGGCCGCGGTCATCGCCTACATCGACAACGAGGACATCGACGTCGAGTCGCTGATGCGCTACATGAAGGGCCCGGACTTCCCGACCGGCGGGATCATCCTGGGGATGAGCGGCATCCGCGAGGCCTTCGCCAGCGGGCGCGGGCGGGTGCGGCTCCAGGCCCGCGCGCACATCGAGCCGCTCAAGCAGGGCAAGGAGGCCATCGTGGTCACCGAGCTGCCCTACATGGTCAAGAAGGGCGGCGACGGCGGGCTGATCCAGAAGATCGCCGACCTGGTGCGCGAGAAGAAGCTCACCGGCATCTCGGACATCGAGGACCACTCCGACAAGCGCGGCATGCGCCTGGTCATCGAGCTCAAGCGCGACGCGGTGCCGAAGATCGTGCTCAACCAGCTCTACAAGCACACGCCGATGCAGACCACGTTCGGCGTGAACATGGTGGCGCTGGTCGACGGCGTCCCCCGGACCCTGTCGCTGCGCGACTCCATCGGCGCCTACGTGCGCCACCAGCGCGAGGTCGTGGTCCGCCGCACCAAGTTCGAGCTGGCCGAGAAGGAGCGGCGCGCGCACATCCTCGAGGGCCTGCTGGTCGCGCTGGACAACCTGGACGCGGTGATCGCGCTGATCCGCGGGTCGCGCGACCCCGAGGCGGCGCGCGACGGGCTGGTCGAGAAGTTCTCGCTGACCGTTGTCCAGGCCGAGGCGATCCTGGCCATGACGCTGCGCCGGCTCACCGCGCTGGAGAGCGACGCCATCCGCGCCGAGCACAAGGACGTGCTCGAGCGCATCAAGGAGCTGCGGGAGATCCTCGGCGACGAGGCGCGCGTGATGTCGATCATCAAGGAGGAGCTCCAGGAGATCTCCGACACCTACGGCGACGAGCGGCGCACCCAGATCACGCACGCCGAGGGCGAGATCGACATCGAGGACCTGATCGCCGACCAGCAGATGGTCATCACCATCACCAAGTCGGGCTACATCAAGTCGCTGCCGCTGGCCACCTACCGCAACCAGCACCGCGGCGGGGTCGGCGTGACCGGGATGGACATGAAGGACGGCGACTACATCGAGCACCTCTTCGTGTGCTCGACCCACGACTACCTGCTGTTCTTCACCAACCGCGGGAAGGTCTACCGCTCCAAGGTCTACGAACTGCCCGAGGCGCAGCGCACGGCCAAGGGCAAGTCCCTGAACAACTTCCTGCCCCTGCGCGAGGGCGAACGGGTGCATGCGGTGATCGACACGCGCGACTTCTCCGAGGGCGGCTACCTGGTGTTCGCCACGCGCGACGGCCAGATCAAGAAGACCGAGTTCGCCGCCTACAACACGCCGATCAAGGCCGACGGCATCATCGCGATCAAGATCCGCGAGGACGACGAGCTGGTGGCGGTCCGCAAGACCACCGGCGACGACGACGTCATCATCGTGTCGCGCTCCGGCCAGGCCGCGCGCTTCCACGAGTCGCAGGCGCGGCCGATGGGCCGCGACACCGGCGGCGTGCGCGGCATGAACGTGTCGGCGAAGGGCAACCACGTCCTGGCCATGGACATCGCCCGCGACGACACCGAGCTGCTCGTGGTCACCGAGAACGGCTACGGCAAGCGCACGCCGATCCCCGAGTACCCGCGCAAGAACCGCGGGACCATGGGGGTCAAGACGATCACCATGACCGGCAAGAAGGGCGAGCTGGTCGGCGCCCTGGTGGTGCGCGAGCACCAGGAGCTGGTCTTCATCTCCCACACGGGGATGGTCCAGCGCACCGGGGTCAGGGGCATCTCCTCGCAGGGCCGGCCGGCCCAGGGCGTGCGGCTGATGAACCTCCGCGACGACGACCTCGTCTCCGCCGTCGCCCTGGTCATGGAGAGCGAGGCCGACACCGCCGCTCCGGTGGACGAGCCGCCCGAGCTGCCCGGATCGCCGAACGGGGAAGTCGGCTGAGCCACCGCCCGGTCTGCTTCAATGGGATCACCAGGGAAAGGAGGTGGTCCTACGCTGAGTGACAGTTTGTTCGGGACCCTGGAGGTGACCGGCCGCTAGGTCGGATGGCTGGATCCGCTTGGCGAATCCAACCCGGGACACCGTCTGCGACGCAGCCGGACCTGGTCCCCCCGGCGTCGGCACGAGCGACGCAGGCTCATCCAGTCGAAGTTTCAGAGGGGCGCCTTCGGGCGCCCCTCTGACGTTCCCCGAGACGATCTCGCGGCGTCCTCGCCTCCGGGAACGTCAGTCAGGCGGCGTCGGGGAGGTACGTGCGCCAGGCCGGTGGGATCGTCGGGCTGGCGACGTGGATGAAGATCTGCGGGCCGGGGCTGCGTGGCTGGCGGTGCAGCTTCATGCCCGCGCGGTTGAGGAGCTGGTCGCCCTTGCGCCGGTTGCACGGGGCGCACGAGGTCACGATGTTCTCCCAGCTCGACGGGCCACCCTTGGAGCGCGGGACCACGTGGTCGACGGTCAGGCTGCCGCGCGAGCCGCAGTACTGGCACGTCCAGCGGTCGCGGGCGAACACCGCCCGGCGCGTGATCTTGCGGCGATGGGTGTCGCGCGGCACGCGGACGTAGGTCACCAGCCGAATGACCACGGGGCGCGGGAGGGTGAGGCTCTCCGAGCGCAGCTCCCAGCTGCTGTGCTCGACGATCTCGGCCTTCTCCTTCAGGAGCAGCACGGCGGCGCGTCGCACCGTGGTGACGTTGATCGGCTCGTAGGTCGCGTTCAGGACGAGCACCCTGGCCATGGCCGGCCGCAGTGTACCGGCCGGCGACCGCGTCCTCCGCGGGTTCAGGCGACCGGATAGGAGCCCAGGACGCGCAGCGCCTCGGTCTGCCCGCGCACCGCCTCGATCGCCGCCGCGACGCCGGCGTCGCCGGCGCGGCCCTGCAGGTCGGCGAAGAACATGTAGTGCCCGAGGCCGAGCTTGCGCGGGCGCGACTCGATCATCGTGAGGTTCACGCCGCGGAAGGCGAACTCCGACAGGCAGCGCACGAGCCAGCCGGGCGCGTCGTCGCCGGCGCCCCAGAAGACCACCGACGTCTTCCACTCGCCCTCCCCGCCGGGCTCGGTCCCCGCCGGCGCCAGCCACACGAACCGCGTCTCGTTGCCGGCGGTGTCCTCGACGCCGTCGCGCAGCACCTCGGCGCCGTAGAGCCGGGCCGAGAGGCGGTTGCCCAGCGCGGCGCACCGGCCGCCCCGCTCGGCCACCGTCCGCACCGCCTCGGCGGTCGAGTTGGCGGCCTCCACGGTGGCCCGCGGCAGCTCGGTGCGCAGGAAGCGCGCGCACTGGGCGCTGGCCTGGGGGATCGACACCACGGTCTCGATCGCCTCCAGGTCGAGCGGCGCGGGCGCGATCAGGCAGTGGCGCACGTCGTGCACCAGCTCGCCCACGATCGCCACGTCGTCGGCCTCGCCCACCAGCGCGTCCAGGGTGGCGTTGACAGCGCCCTCCAGCGAGTTCTCGATCGGGACCAGCGCGCGGTCGGCGTCGCCCCCGTGGACGGCCATGATCGTGTCGTGGATCGTGGGCAGGCCCACCGGCTCGGCGCCGTCGGCCCGGCCCGAGGCCATCAGCGCCTCGTGGCTGTAGGTGCCCTCCGGGCCCAGGTAGGCGATGCGCATCAGGCGGTGGCGGAGCGAGCGGAGGCCGCGCGGTCGCCCTCCAGGGCCAGGCGCACGGCCTCGGCCTCCTCGGGCGAGAGCTCGAGCTCGCCCTGACCGCCGCGGACCTGCTTGGCGTACAGCCGCGCCTGGTCGCGGTGGTGGATGGAGGACAGGACGATGCCGTCGCGGCGGGCGTCGAGCAGCGCGATCGAGGTCGACTGGCGCCCCGACATCTCGTTGTAGGCGTCGTAGCGCACCAGCCCGCGGAAGGCGATCGCGCCGTCCAGCCGCTCCTCCGCCGTCCCCATCCGGCGGTCGAGCGAGGCGGCCATGTCCTCCATCCAGTCGCGCAGGGCGCGGAAGTCGTCCTGGAGGGCCGCGGCGTGGGACACGAGGTCCTGCGCGCCGCCGTCCCCGAGCACCGCCGTCTGCCCCGCACGCAGCCGGCGCACCCGCAGCGCGAGCACCGCCGAGAGCAGCAGCGCCAGCACCGCCACGCCGCCCGCGGCCAGCGCGACGATCCCCTGAGTCGTGGTCAGCTCGTCCACGAGCCGCAGGCTACCGCGCGGCTAGCGGGTGAAGATCGCCGGGTACGTGGCCGTGTTGTTGGACGAGTCGGCCTCGCCCGGGACGTCCTCGACCGTGACCTTGATCTCGACCGGCTGGCCGACCGGCGGCTGCTGGCGCAGGGCGACCTCGGCGGTGGCCGAGCTGCCGGCCGACGTCTGCGGGACGGTGGTCTGGGCGGTGATGGGGCGGCCCGCGCCGGTGATCTCCACCTTGGCGATCACCGCCTGCTCGTCGTTCTCGCCCTGGTTCTCGAAGTTGACCGTGAAGGTGAGGTTGGCCGACGCGGGGATCCGGTTGGCCTCGTCCTGGCTGAGCTCGTTGCCGCCGACGGTCACCGAGGCCAGGCCGTGGCCGTGCGAGCCGGGCGCGGGCGGTCCGCGCCGCCGCGCGCTCGCCGGGGCGGTGGCGCCGAGGCGCTGGGCCACGGTCGACTCGTCCAGCCACTCGATGGAGGGCAGGAAGCGGCTCTGGGGGATCGTCTGCCCGGTGATGTCGTTGTCGTCGAGCGCCCGCTTGATGTAGGGCACGACGCGCACGGTGTAGATCACGTCGCTGGCCAGGAACTGCTGCATCTGGCCGGTGATCTGGCGCACCGCGGTCTCGGACTGGTTGCCCGACGACTGCGCGGTGGGGATCTTGTCGGCGATCTTGCGCAGCCCGTCGCGGCGCAGCTCGAGCACGAGCAGGAAGTTCGACTGCGCGGGCTTCATCTCGTCGGGCGCGTCGAGCCTGCGGGCCCGGTCGACCAGCTCCTCGGCCACGATCTTGAGCTGGTTGACCTGGGTCGCGAGGTTGACGGTGTCGCCGGTGGCGGCGCCGCTGCCCGAGAGCGCCTCGAAGAACGGCTTGGCGACCTGGTCGTCGGACTCCTGGACGAGCGAGGCGACCTGCGCGTTGTAGTCGCGCAGCGAGCGCTTCTTGGCGCTGTCCAGGCACCCGCGGACTCCCACCACGAGCAGGATCACCACGAGCAGGATCACCCCGGCGGCGACGCCCTGGCGGATCCTGGCGGTCTGCGGGTCCGGAGCCGCGGTCACGCCGCCCGCGGGCCTGCGGGGCCGCGGCCTGCGGGGCTCGTCACCCTCGTCGAAGAACGACACGAAGAAAGATCTCCCTGCTGCGAAGGAGCTCGGAGTATGACCAGCCTCGCGGCTGGACGGCTGGCATACCTTTCGCCGCGGGCGGCAGGGAGCCTCCCCGGCGCGCAGAAACCCCGGGGGGAGGTGAACCCCCCGGAGACCCTGGCCGCGCCCACGCTGCGCGCGCCCGACGCGGCCGCGCCGTCGGCGCTCGTGCTGGGCCGCTACCGGCTCGAGCGGCGCCTGGGGACCGGCGGGTTCGGGGCGGTTTGGCTCGCGCACGACGAGAAGCTCGGCCGCGCGGTGGCGGTCAAGGCGGTGCCGCGCAGCGGCGCCCACGACGACCGGGCCGAGCGCGAGGCGCTGGCCGCCGCGCGCCTGAACCACCCGGCGATCGTGACGCTGTACGAGGCGGGCGGCGACGCCTCGGGCCACTACCTCGTGTCCGAGCTGGTGGCCGGCCGCACGCTCGCCGAGCTCGAGCGCGCCGGCGCGCTCTCGGACCGCGACGTGGTCCGCATCGGGGTCGCCCTCGCCGACGCGCTGGCGCACGCGCACGAGCGCGGCGTCGTGCATCGCGACGTCAAGCCCCAGAACGTGGTGGTGCCCGACCTGCCCGAGAGCCCGGCCGGCGTGGCCAAGCTGACCGACTTCGGGATCGCGCTGCTGGTGGGCGACGAGCCCCTGACGCGGACCGGCGACGTGGTGGGCACGCTCGCCTACATGGCGCCCGAGCAGGCCGAGGGCCGCCGCGTCGGCCCGGCGGCGGACACCTATGCCCTGGGGCTCGTGGTCTACGAGGCGCTCGCGGGGACGCACCCGGTGCGCGGCGCGGGCCCGGCGGCCACCGCGCGGCGCCTGGGCGCGGTGCTGCCCTCCCTGGGGCGCGTGCGCCGCGACCTGCCGCCGGAGCTGGTGGCCGCCGTGGACCGCGCCGTGCGCCCGCGCGCCGAGGACCGCGGCGCCCCGGCCGACCTGCGCGCGGCCCTGGCCGCGGCGGCCGACGACGTCTCCGACGAGGGCGGCACGCTCGCCGCCCCGCCCCTCGACCGGCGCCTGCCGCGCGGCAGCGCCCGGGTCGCCGCCGCCCTCGCGGCCGCCGCCCTCGCCCTCGCCGCCACGACCCTCGCGGGGCCGCCGGGGGAGGGCGCCGGCGAGGCCGCGGCCGAGGCCGTGTCCGGGGGCGCGACCGTCGCCGTCGCCCTTCCCGTGAGCCCCCTTCTGGCCGCCGCGGCGGTGATGGGCGCCGCCTTCCTGCTCCCGCGCCTGGGCTGGCTGGCCGGGGCAATCGGGCTGGTCGCCGTGCTGGCGGCGCCGCCGGTCTCGGCACCGGGGCTGGCCCTGGTCGTGGGCGCCGGACTGCTCGCGTGCCCGGTCCTGCTTGCGCGGTCGGGCCGCGCGTGGTCGTTCCCCGGCCTCGCGCCCCTGCTCGGCGTGGCCCACGTGGCGGCCGGCTGGTGCGCGCTGGCCGGGCAGGCGCGCACGGCCTGGCGGCGGGCGGCGCTGGGCGCGCTGGGGTTCTGGTGGCTGGCCCTGGCCGAGCTGGTGCTCGACCGGTCCCTCCACCTCGGGCCGGCCCAGGTCGCGGCGGGCTGGGAGGGGTCGGCGCGCGAGGCCGCCACCGGCGCCCTGTGGCCGCTGCTGTCCGGCGGCGCGCTGCTCGGCGCGGCCGCATGGGCGGCCGCCGCGCTGCTGCTGCCGTGGGTGGTCCGCGGGAGGCGCGTCCTGGCCGACGTCGTGGCGGCCGGGGCGTGGGCCACGGGCCTGGCGGTCGCCGACGGAGCCGTGGCGGCGCTCGCGCATCCGGGCGCCGAGGCCGCCGCCCCGCACGGCGGGCTCGCCGGGCCCGTCCTGGCCGCCGCGCTCGCGGTCGCCCTGCGCCGGGCGCGCGGGCCCGATCCTCCCCGCCTGGCGGCGGGCGGCGCCTACGACGCGGACCACTAAAGTGGCCGGGCGCGAAACGCGCGAACCATGAGCGTGCTCAAGACCCTGGAGAGCAAGATCGCCGGACTGGTGGAGGGAGCGTTCGGTCGGGCGTTCCGCTCCGAGCTGCGACCCGTCGAGATCGCGCGCAAGCTGGCGCGCGAGATGGAGGAGCACAAGGTCGTCTCCGTGTCCAAGACCTACGCGCCCAACGAGTACCACGTCTACGTCTCCCCGGACGACCGCCAGCGCTTCGAGGACTACGAGGGCGCGCTGGTCAAGGAGCTGTCCGGGTACCTCCTCGAGCATGCGCGCCTCGAGAAGCTCGCGCTGCTGTCGCGCCCGGAGATCGCCTTCCACACCGACGACCGGCTCTCGCTCGGCGAGTTCGGGATCCAGGCGCGGATGGTGCGCCCCGAGGAGGACGGTCAGGCGGGCGCGCGCCAGGCGGAGGTGGGCCACACGATGATCTACAGCGCCGACCGCCTGCGCCCGGTCGAGGCCGGCCCGGCGCCCACGACGGCGATCGTGGTGGCCGAGGGGCGGCGCATGGTCGTCGGGCGCAGCGGCGCGACCATCGGCCGCAGCCGCGACTGCGACGTCGTCCTCGCCGACGGGAACGTCTCGCGCCGCCACGCCGAGGTGCTGCCCACCGAGGACGGCTGGTCGGTGAACGACCTCGGCTCCACCAACGGCGTGCTCGTCAACGGCCGGCGCATCTCCGCCGCCACGCGGCTGGAGGCCGGCGACCGCATCGAGCTCGGCACCTCCGAGCTGCGCTTCGAGCTGGAGTGACATGACCCTCGAACCGGTCTCGGTCGCCCTCAAGTTCGGCTTCCTCATCGTGCTCTACCTGTTCCTGCTCTGGGTCGCGCGCAGCGCGCTCAAGGACCTGCGGCGCGGGATCGCGGCCAGCGAGACGCCGCCGGACGCGACCGGCATGCACTCGGCCGCCGCCGGCCTGTCCCCCGACCCGCTCGAGGACGTCGAGCCGCGGCTGCGCGTGGAGCAGGCGATGGGCATGCGCGCCGGCGACGAGTACGACCTCAGCCAGGGCGCCACCCTGGGCCGCGGCGACCGCGCGGACATCCGCCTGGAGGACCCGTTCGCCTCCTCGCGCCACTGCCGCATCAGCCGCCAGGGCGACGTGATGGTCATCGAGGACCTCGGCTCCACGAACGGGACCTGGCTCAACGGCTCCCAGCTCGACGGCCCGCAGCCCCTGCACCCCGGCGACCGCATCCGGATCGGCGACAACGAGTTCTGCTTCGTCCAGTAGATGCTGCGCGCGGCGGACAGCTTCTCGAAGTCGGACACCGGGCGCCAGCGGCGCAGCAACGAGGACCGCATGTTCGACAGCGCCCCGCTGTTCGCGGTGGCCGACGGCATGGGCGGCGCCCGCGCCGGCGAGGTGGCGGCGGAGATCGTCGTCGACCGGCTGGCCGAGGGGCTGGCCGCGCAGGGCTCCGACGAGGAGCGCCTGGCCGCGGCGGTGCGCGAGGCCAACTCCCGCATCCACGAGCGCGCCAGCACCGAGGCCGACCGCGCGGGGATGGGGACCACGGTCACCGCGGCCTACGTCGGCGACGGCGGCGTGGCGGTGGCGCACGTGGGCGACTCGCGCGCCTACCGGCTGCGCGACGGCCGGCTGGAGCGCCTCACGCACGACCACTCGCTGGTGGCCGAGCTGGTGCGCCGCGGCAAGCTCACCGAGGAGGAGGCCGAGGAGCACCCGCAGAAGTCGGTCATCACCCGCGCCCTGGGCGCCGAGGCCGGGGTCGACGTCGACACCCACACCCATCCCGCGCGCGACGGCGACGTGTTCCTGCTGTGCAGCGACGGCCTCACGGGGATGGTGGGCGAGGAGCGCATCGCCGAGATCCTCAAGGAGGCGCGCAGCCTCGGGGCCGCGGGTCAGGCGCTGATCCGCGCGGCCAACGAGGGCGGCGGGCGCGACAACATCACGGTCGTCCTGTTCCGCGTCGAGGAGGTCGGCGCCCCCGCCGAGCGCGACGACGACCGCCCCACCGAGATCGGGATGCCCGCGCCCACCCCGGAGCAGGTCGCGGAGGCGCGCGCCACCGCCTCCCCGCCCCGGCGCACCGCGCCGCTGCCGCGCCGCGAGGACGGCCGCGCCCCGCCCCGCCGCCGCCGGCGCATCCGCGGCCTGGCGCCCACGCTCGTCGTCCTCGCCGTGCTCG
>Ga0299907_10001504_pt1 | contig 13412 bp, 9 predicted proteins | sample RVTome_16_FD_198680 | JGI IMG/M metagenome (GOLD analysis project Ga0299907, IMG submission 198680) | Soil microbial communities from uranium-contaminated site in the Upper Colorado River Basin, Wyoming, United States - RVT152D67 (version 2) ... | reverse complement strand
CGGTGCCCTCACCGACCGGGTCGGCCGCAAGCCCGTGCTCGTCGCCGGATGGCTCGTCGGCGTGCCCGTGCCACTCCTGTTGATCTGGGCGCCGGCATGGGGTTGGGTCATCGCCGCCAACGTCCTGCTCGGGGTGAACCAAGGCATGACCTGGTCGACCACCGTCATCATGAAGATCGACCTGGTCGGCCCGGCCCGGCGGGGTCTTGCGCTCGGCCTCAACGAGGCGGCTGGCTACGGCGCGGTTGCATTGACCGCGCTCGTGACCGGCGAGGTCGCCGCTCGCCACGGGCTGCGGCCCGAGCCGTTCTATCTCGGCATCGCGTTCGCCGCCCTCGGTGTCGGCCTCTCCGCGCTGTTCGTACGCGAGACCCGCGGTCATGCAGAACAGGAAGCGGCGTCCTCCGTCGTGCCGAGCCTCGATGCGCGCCTTGGGAGCGTCTTCGCACGCACGTCGTGGCGCGATCCGTCGCTCGCGGCCGTGAGCCAAGCCGGGCTCGTGAACAATGCCGTCGACGGGCTGGCGTGGGGCATCCTGCCGTTGCTCTTCGCGAGCGAGGGGCTCTCCGTCGCTCGCATCGGCGTGCTTGCCGCGCTCTATCCCGGCGTCTGGTGCGTCGGCCAGCTGTTCACCGGCGCGTGGTCCGACCACATCGGTCGCAAGCCGCTCATCGTCGCCGGCATGGTCCTCCAAGGCGGCGCACTCGCGCTCATGGCCACGGCGACCAGCTTCGGGCCGTGGGCGATCGGCGCGGTGTTCATCGGCGCCGGCACCGCGCTCGTCTACCCGACCCTCCTTGCCGCAGTCGGCGACGCTGCCCACCCGAGCTGGCGCGCTACCGCCATGGGCGTCTACCGCCTGTGGCGAGATGCCGGCTACGTCGTCGGCGGTCTCGTCGGCGGCATCGTTGCCGACGCGCTCGACCTGCGCGCCGCGGTGTGGACCGTCGCCATCCTCAGCTTGCTCTCCGGCCTCGTCGTCGCCGCGCGGATGGAGCCTGATGCGGCGCTGACGTGAGCGGTCGTCAATCCATCAACCTCGCTTGATATAATCTTCGAGTGGTGACCAAGGTGACGCACCCGCCGGCAATTCTCGGGCTGATCGCTGATCCGCTGCGCTGGCAGCTGGTGACCGAGCTCGGCCGTAGCGACCGGCGCGTGGGCGAGCTCGTGCAGCTCGTCGGCAAGCCGCAGAACCTCGTCTCGTACCACCTCGGCGAACTCCGCGAGGCCGGCGTGGTCCGCGCCCGCCGCAGCTCCGCCGATCGCCGGGACGTCTACTACAGCGCCGATCTCATCCGCTGCCGCGACCTGCTCGGGGCCGCCGGCGTCACCCTGCATCCCGCCATGCAGCTGGCTCCAACGCCGCCGGCGAACGTGGCCGCCGGCCGCGGCCGACCGCGCGTGCTGTTCCTGTGCACCGGCAACAGCGCCCGCTCGCAGATGGCCGAAGCGCTCATCGAGCACCGATCGGCGCACGCCGTCACCGCACGCAGCGCGGGCAGCCATCCGAAGCCGCTGCATCCGAACGCGGTGCGCGTCATGGCCGAGCGCGGCATCGACATCGCGAACCGCAAGACGAAGTCGCTCACGCGCTTCGGTCGCATGCGCTTCGACCGGGTCGTCACCCTGTGCGACAAGGTGCGCGAGGTCTGCCCCGAGTTCGGTGGGGCGCTCGCCGCCCACTGGAGCATCGCGGATCCGGCAGCCGTTGCAGGAACCGACGCGGCGACGTACCCCGCCTTCCAACGAGCCGCCGACGAGATCGCCGAACGCGTGAGCCTCCTGCTCGCGGACCTCGCGTACCCCGCACACCCTGCCCACCGATCAACGAAACGGAGCATCCACCATGCCTGAGGACGAGACGATCAGCGTCCGCTACCTCGTCGACGACGTCGCCGCCGCCGTCGACTTCTACACGACCAACTTCGGGTTCGGCGCCGGCGCCGTGAACTCGCCCGCGTTCGCCGAAGTCACGCGGGGCAACCTGCGGCTCCTGCTGTCGGGCCCGCAGAGCTCGGCCGGGCGGGCCATGGCCGACGGAGAGCAGCCGGGGCCGGGCGGCTGGAACCGCATCCACTTCGTCGTCGACGACCTCGACGGCGAGATCGCCCGGCTCGCCGCCGCGGGAGTGTCGTTCCGGAACGACGTCGTCCACGGACCGGGCGGGGCGCAAGTTCTCGCCTGCGATCCGTCCGGCAACTTCGTCGAGCTGTTCCAGCCCGCCGTGGCGCGGTGACCGACCCAGCCGAGGGCCGAGCTCCGCCGGCCGGCGGGGGCGAGGAGGCGCCGAGCCGGCTCGCCCGTCGCCTCGACCTCGGCGACGCTGTCGTCATCGGGCTCGGCTCGATGATCGGCGCCGGCGTGTTCGCCGCCGTCGGTCCCGCAGCGCGTGCCGCGGGCGCGGGACTGCTCATCGGGCTCGCCATCGCCGCGTTCGTCGCGTACTGCAACGCGACCTCCTCCGCCGAGCTCGCCGCCGTCTACCCCGCCTCCGGTGGAACCTACGTGTACGGGCGCGAGCGGCTCGGGCCGTTCTGGGGCTACCTCGCCGGCTGGGGGTTCGTCGTCGGCAAGACCGCGAGCTGCGCCGCCATGGCGCTGACGGTGGGCGCCAATGCCGCGCCGTCGTCGCAGCGACCGATCGCGATCGCCGCTGTCCTCGGGCTCACCGCGGCCAACTACCGCGGGGTCCGCAAGACCGTCGCCCTCACGCGCGTCGTCGTCACCGTTGTCCTCGCTGCGCTCGCGCTCGTCGTGGTAGGTGCTTTCTTCGGAGGGCATGCCAGCTCTGCTGGGTTCGGCGACCTCACCGCGAACGGCGCCCGCGGCATCCTGCAGTCCGCTGGGCTGCTGTTCTTCGCGTTCGCCGGCTACGCGCGCATCGCGACCCTCGGCGAAGAGGTCGAGGATCCTGCGCGCACCATTCCCCGAGCGATCCCTCGCGCCCTCGCGATCACCCTCGTGACCTACGCGGTGGTCGCAGCCAGCGCGCTCGCAGCAGTCGGCCCAGCCGCGCTCGCGCAATCCGACACACCACTCGCCACGGCCGTGCACGCCGGCTCGTTCGACGCGCTCGTTCCGGTCGTACGCATCGGCGGCACCATCGCCGCGCTCGGCGTTCTGCTCTCCCTGATCGCCGGCGTCAGCCGCACGGCCTTTGCCATGGCCGCCGACGGGGAGCTCCCCCGATGGCTCGACGCCGTCCACCCCGTCCACAAGGTCCCCCACCGAGCCGAGGTCGCCGCCGGCTGCCTCGTCGCGCTGCTCGTCGCCGTCACCGACCTCCGCGGCGCGATCGGGTTCAGCTCCTTCTGCGTCCTCGTCTATTACGCGATCGCCAACGCCTCCGCCTGGACGCTCCCACCCGAGCAACGTCGCTGGCCCCGCGCGCTGACCGTTGCCGGCGTGGGTGGCTGCGCGACGCTCGCCTCGACCTTGCCCGTCGCCAGCGTCCTCACCGGTGCCGCCGTCCTCACTCTCGGTGCCTTCGGCTGGGCGATACGACACGCGCGGCGCTGACGGGCGCTGGGCGACGAACGCGGCGGACGTGGTTCCGGATGGCGCTTGCCCGTCGACGATCTGTCGCTGTTCGGTGGGACCAAGGACGATCTCGCCGCCCTCGTAGTGCTCGAACAGCACGGCGACCTTCGCTGCCCACCAGGCGACGACCATGGAGGGCAAGACCTCGACCACGGCGTCGACGACGCGGTGAGCATGCCGTCGGCACAGAGGAGCTTCCCCGGAGGACGATCCGAACCTCGTCGGTCGAAGCAACCGTGGGCAGCGACGGAGACGGACCTACCGGCAGGTGGGCTCCGTTCGCGCCGATCGCACGCCAGGCTCCTGCATCGCGTGTGTAGCGAAGACGACACATCATCTGTCCGAAATGTGCTTTTCCTCCCATTCGGCTCGACGTACCGTCTATTCATTCCTACGCGTCGCGGAGAGGCGCCGGAACAGGAGGAACACAATGGCAGGAACCACGGCGTTCGATGCGTCCATGATGCGCGAGCTCCTCGAGGCCCCAGAGCTCCGCTCCTTCGCTGACGATCTGGTCGCCCAGTTGAACCTTGCAGCAGACCGCGCGATCGCGCACCTGGAGGATCCGCACGCCTATCCGTTGCCGGCTGAGTCGGATTCGCTCGAGCACGCCTTCCACACGTTCGCCGTCGCCACTCCGGCCGAACGCCAAGCGGAGGCGAGGAAGGCGGTCATGGCGCGATTCGCGTCCGCGTCCGAACGGCGCGCCGCGTACGGGCCGTTCGCAGACATCGACCTCCACTCCGACAAGTCGGTCGTCGCGCTCGAGGACACGGTCATGCGGCGCGCCGACTTCTCGGCGCTCCGCCGCCTCGCCATCGAGGAGGACGGCGTCGCCAGGCGGTTGCCGACCAACGAGGGCGCGCTGGCGGCGAGCAACGCCGCGGCGACCGTCACCACCACCGAGCTCGACCTCGAGATCGACGAGCGCTTCCGTCAGATCGAGTCGAAGTACCACTCGCTCGGTGGGTCAGGCGGCGTCCTCGGCGCGCAGACGGGCCACGGCGTAGCGCCCGACGGCGCGGGCGCGTACGTGCACTACGAGAACGGGTCGATCTACTACTCGCCGGAGACAGGGGCGCACGAGGTCCGCGGCGCGATCCGCGACAAGTACGCGGCGCTCGGCTGGGAGCGCAGCGCGCTCGGCTATCCGATCAGCGACGAGATCGCTGTCGGCGGGCCTGAGGGCCAACCGCTGGCGGCCGCGCCAGGGCGGGCCAGTCACTTCCAGTACGGCGCGATCTACTGGCAGAAGGACATCGGCGCGCACGAGGTGCACGGCGCGATCCGCGCCAAGTACGACGAGCTCGGTGGCCTCGACGGCTCGCTGATCGGCTACCCGCTGAGCGACGAGGCCATCGCGCCCGATGAGGTCGGTCGCTACAACCACTTCGCCAACGGCTCGATCTACTGGAAGCCGTCGACCGGTGCGCACTGGATCTGCAAAGCGCACTTCGAGGAGTGGAGCAAGCACCGTTGGGAGCAGGGGTTCCTCGGCTACCCAATCGCGAGCACCGAGCAAGTCGACGGGGTGTTCGTGACGAAGATGGAAGGCGGGTGGCTGCGCGGCGGCCAGCTCGTTGCCGGTGACGTCGAGGCGAGCGGCGTGCCCACGAAGCTGCGGGTGCGGCTCCACGAGGTGGCGTGCATCGTCGAGACGGGAATGCCGCCCCCGCCCCCGTTCGATCCGAAGGACAAGCCAGGCGGCGACGAGCTGCGCCTCACCGGCGTGGCGACGGCGGCGAACCTGGCGTCAGTCGCCTCGCGGGTGGTGGATCTCGGCGACGAATGGGACTCCGGGAACGCGCTACCGGCGCGCGACATCACGTCGAACGACGTCCTGCACGAGTGGGACCTCACGGCCCTCACGGGCTACCCGCGCAGCTACCTGTTCACCAGCATGCTCGTGGAGAAGGACGGCGGCGGGATGGGGCCAGCCGTGCAGAAGCTCCTGGACAAGATCGAGGAGATCACCAAGGAGGAACTCGAGAAGAAGGCCACCGAGTACGGCATGACCATCGGCGCGGGCATCGGGACCGCCGTCGGCGGGCCGCTCGGCGCTCTCATCGGCGCGGTCGTCGGTGCGTTGCTCGGCTATCTCGTCGCCCAGGTGTTCGACTGGCTGCGCAAGCAGTTCAAGGACCAAGTGTTCGCTGCCCAGCCGGCCTCGGTCGTGTTGCTCTCGGCCCACTCGTTCCCTGACGGACGGCTGCGCACGAGCAACATCTGGCACCACGTCGAGATCGACGAGCTAACCGGCGGCGAGTACAAGTACTCGGTGTACTTCGACCTCGTGTGACGCGATGCGACGGGCCGGCGGGTGCGATGGCACGCACTCAACCGGCCCGTTCGCCGTCATCTGGTGGCGACCCGGGCGGGGAACGCACCCGAACGCCAACCTCGAGCGATGGTCGACTACGACGGAGTGAAGGTGTTCGGCGCGAGGACGGGGACGGGGCAGTTGACCGTGAGCACGGCTCCCTTGGTGTCCGGCGTGCCCGGGAACTCGTCGATGTCGCCCGCGTCCCGAGCCCGGAAGAGCTCGGCCTGCGAGGTGATGAGCTTGGGCGTGGCCCGGTCCTTCCACATGTACGCGTAGTGGTCCCAGTACGGGCTCCAGGCGGCGTCGCCGGCGGCGAAGTCGAACACGGACGGCTGAAAGCCCATCGACTTCCCGCTCCTGGTCGACGAGGACCGCAATCTCTACCGCGCGCTCGGCGTCGACCACATCGCCTGGCACCAGTTCCTCCGCCCGTCCACGTGGCGGCGCTACCTGCGCGGCGCACGCGGCGCGCGCCAGGGCCGCCTCACCGGCGACCTCCGGCAGGCGCCCGGGATCGCGATCATCGACACCGACCGCCGCCTCCGCTATCTCCACCGGGGCACGACGCTCGGCGACTACCCGCCGCTCGACGACGTGCTCGCCGCGCTCCGCGCGATCACCACCGGCTGATGACCGACGTCCCGCCGCCCTCCGCAGCCGTCCGCCGCGGCTGATCCGGCGCCGGGCGCGCCAGAGCGGGGCCGGTCGCAACGCCGGCCCCGCCCGAGCGCGATCACGAACTACGCATCGCTACAACTGCACCGCCCCCGTCACCACCGGATGGCGGTGTACGTCGCCGTGAACGTGGCGTCGACAGGGACGCCCGTGGTGCTGAAGCAGCGCACGTTCACGAGGCGGTCGGCACCGGACGACGTCCAGCTCGACACCTTGCACTCCGACGAGCCGCCACCGTAGGCGGACACGTGCACGTTGCCCTCGGCACCGGCCAGCTTCGGCATGCGGACCTGGTACACGCCCGCCGAGGAGCGCGTGATCGTGTTGTTCACCGACGTGCCCGACGCGTTGTACTGGTACGTCGTGTTCGGCGTGTACGACGCCGCCGACGGCTGGTCGGCCCAGACGTAGCCGGACGGCGTCCCCGCCAGACCGAGCACACCGAGGCTGCGGGCCCACGTCATCGTGAAGTAGGTGTCCGCAGCCGCGCCGCCGTTGGTGAAGCACAGCACGCGCACGTACTGGTCGCCGCCGGAGACGTACCAGTTGCCGACCTTGCACAGCTGGCTACCGGCGCCGTACGCGGTCACCTTCACGTTGCCGCCGGTGACGCCGAGCCCGGGAAGCCGGACGAGGTAGTTGCCGGTGGAGCTGCGCGTGATGGTGTTCGTCAGGCCCTTGGCGTTGTACTGGTACGCCGTGCTCGGCGTGTACGACGCTGCCGTGGGCTGGTTGGCCCACACGTGGCCGAGGTAGCCAGGGTCACCGGCCGAGCGCACATAGCTCGCCGTGAACTGCGTGTCGGTGAGCGCGCCGGCGTTGGTGAAGCACCGCACGTACACGAGCTGGTCGCTGCCGCTCGGGCCCCAGCTCGACACTTTGCAGCTCTCCGAGCCCGCACCGTACGCGGTGACGTGCACCATGCCGGCTGACGCAGCGAGGTTCGGGAAGCGAACCGTGTACTGGCCAACGCCGCTGCGGGCGATCGTGTTGAGCGCACCGCTCGAGTTCGTCTGGTACGCCGTGCTCGGCGTATAAGACGCGCTCGCCGGTTGGTTGGCCCACACGTAACCCCAACGCGACTGCCCGCCGCCGATGAGGTACTGGCTGTTCGCCGCGTTCCAGTTGTTGGCGAGGTAGCTGCCCGGCGTCGGGAGCGTGTTGAAGTAGTCCTCGTGGTTGCAGTCGAACAACCGGCCGCGCGCCGTGTCCGGGCAACGCGTCACCATCGTCGGGTAGTTCGGCGAGTCCGAGTAGCACATCAGGTCGGACTCGTCGACGCAGTGCCATCCACCGCTGGTGTTGGGTGCGTTGAGCTGCACGCCGCCGATGTTGTGCATGTGCTCGTGCGCGGCCGTCCGGCCGTTCCAACAGCCGGCGTCGACGCGGCCGTAGTCGGGACCACCGTTGTTGACGTTGGCGGAGCCGGGCTGCGTGTCGCCGTCGATGTTGCCGATGCCGCAGTACACGTTGGCGTCCGTGAAGACCATGTACTTGCGGTCGGTGCGGTTGTAGCCAAGCGCCTTGAGCGCGTTGATGGTGTTGCTGAAGCTGTCGTCACCGCTCGCCGGCATCACCGCGTTGGCCACCGTGATCGTGCAGTTCGAGTCGTGCACGAAGCGCAGCCGCCGCACGCCGCCAGTCTCCGCCGCGCTCGCCGCGTAGATGCGGTCGGCGTCGGCAGCCCAGGTGCGGAACGACGACAAATAGGTCGAGTAGCGGTCGGGTCGGTCGGACGACCGTGCGTAGACGACCTGCGTCCGCTTCCCGGTGACGCCGTCACCCGAGCAGAGCGGTGTGAGGGTCGACGCGGACGACGGCCCCGTTGCCGGCGTCGGCTCGCCCTTGACATCCACGCCTTCGGGCGTGGGGTCGGGGCCATGACTGCAGCGGCCGGTGTCCTTCACGGTGAAGGCGTGACCGCACCTGCCGTTCTCGCCCCTCTCGAGGTCGCGGTAGACGAGACCCCGCTCGGGCCTGTCTTCGGGCCGGCCTCTGCCGCCCTGGTCGCTTGGTTGGGCCACGGAAGGGCCGGTGACGATGGCCAGTCCCGCCAACGCCAGAGATGCCGCCATCCCGAACCGCAACCACGCTGTGCGGTTGAGTTTCATTCCTGTCTCCTTGCGTTCCTGTCTCTTGGGAGCGCACTCGGCTCCTGGACGAACGGTGCGGTCTGAGGCGGTTCGCGCACATCGGGCGAAACCTCAGATTCGGTGCTTTCGCGCCTTAGGTGAACCGCGGCAGAATCGGGACCGTGGTGGCGGGCCCCAGCAGTCCACGGTTCGTCGGCCGGGTCGACGAGCTGGCGCTCCTTCGGGCCGAGCTGGCCGTGGCTGCTGCCGGCGAGCCGAGGGCCGTCGTCGTCGGCGGCGAGGCCGGCGTCGGCAAGAGCCGCTTGGTGGCCGAGGTCGCGGCCGATGCGCGTGGTCAGGGCGCGCTCGTCGTCCGGGGAGCGGCGATCGAGTGCGCCGACGCACCGCTCCCCTACGCGGCGGTGTCGGAGGCTTTGCGCGACCTGGCGCGCCTCGTGCCGGACCTGACGACGGACGGCGCGTGGCCACAGACGGCCACGGCCGCGCCGTCGGCGCCGTCGGACGAGACGGCGCGGAGCCGGCTGTTCGAGTCCGTGCTGTGGACGTTCGAGCGCGTCGCTGCGACGCGTCCCGTCGTCCTGGTGGTCGAAGACCTGCACTGGGCCGACCGCTCGAGCCACGACCTGGTCGCCTTCCTCGTACGCAACCTGGCCGCTGGCGTGTTGCTCGTCGCCACCCATCGGAGCAACGCGCTGCCGCGCGGGCACCGGTTGCGCCACCTGCTCGCGGAGCTGTCTCGAAACCCTCGAGTCCGCGCGCTCGAGCTCGGACCGCTGCGCAGGCCGGAGGTCGTCGAGCAGCTGACCGCCATCAACGGCGCGTGCCCGTCCTCCGACGTCGTCGACGTCGTATGGGCGCGCTCGGAAGGCAACCCGTTCTTCGCCGAGGAGCTGCTCGCGGCCGCGCTCGATGCCGGCCACGGCCGCAACCGCATGCCGCCGACGCTGCACGAGCTGCTCCTCGGCGCCGTGCACGCACTGTCGCCGGCCGCGCAGCATGTCGTGCGCGTCGCTGCCGCCGGCGGGCGGCGGATCGGCCACCACCTGCTTGCCGCAGCCGCGGGCGTCGACGACCACGAGCTCGTCGCCGCGTTGCGGGAAGCGGTGACCCAGCACATCCTCGTTGCGGACGCGGACGCTGGTACCTACGAGTTCCGGCACGCGCTGCTGCACGAGGTCGCCTACGGCGAACTGCTGCCCGGCGAGCGGGCGCGTATCCACACGAGCTACGCGCAGGCCATCGTGGGCACCGGCGCCGTCGCTGTCAGCGCCGAGCTGGCGCGCCACTGGTCGGCTGCCGAGCACCGGCCCGCGGCGCTCGCCGCCTTCGTCGACGCCGCGAGGGACGCCGAGGCGGCGTGCGGGTTCGCCGAGGCACATCGCCACCTCGAACGCGCCATCGACCTTTGGGACCACGTCGACGAAGGCGAGCGCCCCACCGGCGTCGGATGGGCGGACCTCGTGGAACGCGCCGCCGAGGACGCCCACCTCGCGGGTGAGAACCTGCGCGCCGCCGCCCTCCTCCAGGTCCTCTTGGGCGCGCTCGACGCCGCATCCGGCGGAGATCGCGCCCGAAACCGCGAGGAGGACGTGCACGCCGGCCGGTTGCACGAGCGCCTCGGTTGCTACTTCGCCGCGGCCGGCCGGAGCGAGGACGCGCTCGCGTCGTACACCAAGGCCGTCGAGTTGGTACCCGCCGAACCGACGCACGAGCGGGCGCGCGTGCTCGCGTCCGACGCGCACGCGCTGCTCAACGCGGCGCGTTACGACGAGTCGGCAACGCGCGCGCAGGAGGCAGTGGAGCTGGCCAGGCGCGCCGGCGCGCGTCTCGAGGAAGGTCGCGCCCTCGGCACGCTGGGTTTCGACCGCGCTGTCTCGGGCGATCCGGAGGCAGGGCTCGACCTGCTGCAGGACGCGACCGCGATCGCGGACGAGGTCAGCGACCTCCACGGCCTCGCGACGGCGTACCGGCAGCGCGCCATCGTGCTGTCCGGCCCGCTCGGTTGCCTCGACGACGCGCTCGCGCTGACCAAGCAGGGGTTGCATCACCTGCACGAGCTCCGCCTCGAACGCAGCTACGGCGTCTCGCTCCAGGCGGTCGCCGCTGACACGTTGTTCCGGCTCGGGCAGTGGGACGAGGCCGAGGACGTCCTCGCCGCCGCGCTCCAGCACGACCCGTCCGGGAGCGCGGCGATCGACCTCTACCTGGCCAGGGGCAAGCTGTCGGTCGGCCGCGGCCGCTTCGAAGCGGCGGCCGACGACCTTCGCACGGCCACCGAGCTCTCCGAGCGCGCCGTCGACCCGCAGTTCAGCGTTCCCCGTCACACGCTGACCGCAGGGCTCGCGCTGTGGGAGGGTCGCTTCGACGACGCCAGAGCCGCGGTCGCCTACGCGCTCCGGGAGCTCGCCGACACCGACGAGCTCTGGCTTCTCGGTCCCGTGCTGTGGCACGGCTTGCGAGCCGAAGCCGAGCGCGCCGTCGCCGCCCGAGCCCTGGGCGCCCGCCGTGCAGCCACGATCGTCGCAGACGCGACGCGCGTGACCACGGCCTTGCTCGACCGGGCACGTGGCTTGAGAGGCGGCGCGCGCCTGCGGGCGTTGCTGGACGCGTACACGGCCATGTGCGAGGGCGAGGCGTCGCGCCTCGGCGGCATCGAGGAGCCCGCATGGTGGCGCTCAGCGGGCGCCGCGTGGGACGACCTCGGCCAGCCGTACCCCGCCGCCTACTGCATGTGGCGCGAGGCCGAGGCCTTGCTCGCCCAAGGCGTCCGGTCCGGCAAGCCGGACGGGCTCGTACGGCGCGCCCACGCGACGGCCGTGCTGCTCGGTGCGCGTCCGCTCCAGGACCTCATCGAGGCGCTGGCGCAGCGGGCGCGCGTCGATCTCACGTCGGCCGGCGCACCCGCGGGAGGTCCCGATGCGTCCGACAACGGTGCCGACCTCGGCCTGACGCGCCGAGAGCTGCAAGTGCTTGCCCTCTTGGCCACCGGTCGGACCAACCGCGAGATCGCCGATGCCCTCTTCATCAGCGACAAGACCGCGAGCGTGCACGTCTCCAACATCCTGATGAAGCTGGGCGTCCGCAGCCGTGTCGAGGCGGCCGGCGTGGCGCAGCGGCTCGGCGTCAGCGCGGCAGGGTGACGACGACCGGCGCGTTGAGCGCCTCTATCACGCGAACGACGTCCTTCGTCTCGATGAAGCGGATGAGCTCCAAGGCCGGGCGCAACAACGGGCCCGGATCGTCGAGGATGCGAGCGAGGAAGGCGACTTTCCGGTCGAGCACGTCGATCGTGCGCGCCTCTTCGGCCGCGTCCTGACGAGCGAGCACCACCGCGTGGTTCCACGCCTCTTCGCGAGCCTTGCGGACGTTGAAGTGGACGATCTCCTCGTCGGTGCGACCGCCGACGTCGTCGAGGATCTTCATGAGCGGTGACAGGTCGTCGAGGACGTTCTGCACCTGGTTGAGGACGCCTCCGAACACGTCGTTGATGCGAAGGAAGTCGGCCTCGAGCTCGAAGATGTCGCCACCGCCATGGCCGTCGCCGCCGACGCGCGCGGCGGCGATGCCGAGGTCGAGGTTGACGTGGGCGTTGATGCCCAGGAGGAGGTGTTGGATGACGACGCGGTCGTCGCGCGCCGCGACGTCGAACGCGATCTCCCAGCTCTTCGCCGGCGCCGCTCCGGACGTCCACAGCGCGTGGGCCTCGAGGTAGCGCGCCGCGAACGCGGCGTCGAACCTGCTCATGCGTTCCGCGTCGTCGAACCAGCCCTCGTCGATGCGCTGCTTCACCGCGACCGTGACCTGCCGGTAGAGGGACGCGAAGTAGCCGACCCGGCTCTCGGTGGTGATCGCCTGATCGACGACGGCGTCGAGGGCCTCGATGACGTCGTCGATATCGTCGACTGCCTGCACGCTCACGGCCGGGAGCGTAATGGAGGGTTCCGCCGCGACCGCAAGCGCGTCCGCCGCAGTCATGGTGGCGGAGAACAAGGACGGTCACGCCGTCGCCAGCGGACACGGTCATAGGCTCGGCGACGGCGATCCGTAGCGCGGGTCAGACCCGGATCATTGATGTTCAGGTCGCCATCGGTGGCTGTGCTCGATCGCGAGAGGAACGATCACATCAATCCCGGACGCGTCCGAGCCGCGGTCTCCGATCGCGCTAGCAAGCGCGCCGCCTCTCAGCCGCCGAACCTGCGAGCGGCCGCGCAGACGCCCTCCAACGCGCGGCCGGCGAAGGGGCGCGGTCAGGTCGCTCGCACGGTTCCCTTCATCGACGGATGAATCGCGCAGTGGTAGTCGAAGGTGCCCGCGGTCGGGAACGTCCTCGTGAACGCCGCACCCTGGCCGAGATTGCCGGAGTCCCACGAGCCGTCGTCCGACGTCCACGTGTGCGTCGCCGCGTCCCGGTTGGTGGCGGTGACCGCGGTGCCTGCGCTCACGTTCAGCAGCGGTGGCGTGAACGTGAAGTTCTGGATCGTGATGTCGCCCCCGCCGCCGGCGGTCGTTGTCGTCGTCGTCTGTGCTGTGGTGGTCGGCGACGGCGCCGGGGACGTTCCGTCGCTTGGCTGCGCCGTCGTCGTCGGCGACGGCGCCCGGGCAGCGGTGGTGCGCGGCGAACGTGCCGCGGTCGTGGTCGTGGCTGGCGCGTTCGCCGGTGCCGCCGCCACGGTGGTGTCGCGCGGTGCCGTCGTCGTCGATTCGTCCACGAGCGTCGTGGTCGTCGATGAGCGAGCCGAGGACTCGAGCGTCCGCGACGGCGCGTCGTCCCCACAGGC